>APMI01000621.1_pt1 | contig 24517 bp, 19 predicted proteins | sample 667938 | NCBI WGS metagenome assembly APMI01 (sample SAMN01084076, study PRJNA167559) | wastewater metagenome | biome: Wastewater | place: Denmark: Ejby Moelle, Odense | collected 2011-11-28
TTGGCGCAGGCCTTGCAGGAGGTGCATTCGTCCTTCCGCTTCAAGCCGAACCAGCGGAAGGTAGTCGGCATGGCCAGCGCGGCGCCGAGGGGGCACAGGTATTTGCAGAAGGGCCGCTCGGTGAAGATCGACAGGCCCAGCAAGCTGGCCGCGAACAGACTGTAGGGCCAGCTGCGGTTCGTGATGCCGACCAGGAAGGTGGTCTTGAAGGGTTCGACCTCGGCAAGCTTTTCGGCCAGACCCATGTTGAAGAAGGACACCGCCAGGAGCCCGAAGAAGACCGCGTACTTCACCCACTTGAGCTTGTCGTGGAGCTTTTGCGGCAGGTGGAACTGGAAGCGCTTGAGGCCGACGGCCTGACCGATCTTGTAGAGCAGCTCCGACAGCGATCCGAAGGGGCACAGCCAGCCGCAGAAGAAGCCACGGCCCCACACAAATACCGTGACGATGATGAAGATCCAGAAGACGAAGATCAGCGGATCGGACAGGAACAGCTCCCACTTCCACTGGAAGAGCAGGGAGTGGAACCAGGTGAGCACCTGGGTGATGGACGGCTGGGCCATGGCGGTGAAGCCGACGAAGCCGATGGACACCACCCAGCCGGTGTATTTGAAGGCATTCACCGGCCACTTGTTTTTGTGGGTCGAGCGGCGCACCAGCTTGTCGCGGCTGGCGTAGGCGGCCGAGATGAGCAGCAGGAAGACCGTGAAGGCGCCGATTTCGACAGCACGTTCCTTCCATACCTTGAGCCAGGTGGGGTCGGGCTTGATCACCAGTGGGCGACCGCCTTCGAGGTATTTGGGGTCGAGCCAGTATTCCTTGTCGAAGTTGGCGAAGGTCTTGGTCGAGGTTTCCTTGTCGATCTTGTTGCCCAGGAAGATCAGCTTCCACGGGTAGGCGGCCGAGAAACTCTTGCCGCGGATGATGAAGATGGCCGATTCGTCGAAGGCCGGCGCACCGTTGGCGGAAACGCCCCACAGGTTGACGTAGTCGAGGTCGCGGAAGGTGAAGCTGTCCTTGTCCTGGCGTACCTGCACGCGGTCGTAGAGGCCGCCGCGCACGAAGCCGGAGCCCTTGAAGGAGTCCATGCCGGCTGTCTTGATGATGAAGATGGCGTGTTCGCCTTCCTTCAGGCGGCTCATCAGGCCGTCGTAGCCATACTGGCCGAGGATGGCCCGGCCGATGGTGGGTTCGTTGAGGTAGCCGAACCACAGGTCCATGTAGGGCCGGCCGTCGCTCTTGAGGCCGACGTCCTCGGCTTTGACGACGAGGTGCTGGACGCTGCCGTCGTTCACCAGATCGGCCCAGCCGGGTGTGGCCGTCGATTTGGTGAAGCGGGCCTGCGGGCGGCTCACCGGTTTGAGGATGCCGACCTGTTTGGCGACCTCGTTGCCGGAGGTCATCATGACCTGGTTCTGGGCGATGACGGTGACGGTGGCGCCGGTGATGGCGTCGAGGCCGATGAGGTTTTCTTCGGGGCGTGATTTGCCGATTTCGATGTTGTCGCCGACGAACTTGCCCAAATACTGGTTGTTGAACTTGACCAGCGCGGCTTCGGGAATACCGAGCAGCAGGATGGGCTCGGAGTGTTTGAGGATCTTGACGCCGGTGAAATGGCCGGTGGTGTCCATGCCGATCAGGGTGACAACCGGCTTGCCCGAGTAGGCCGGGATGTCGGTGATGTCGGTGGACAGCATGACGTAGCCGAGGAGCTTCTTTTGCCCGGCTTCGTCCTTATAGGCTTCGACGAAGGGCGGCTGGCCGCGGCGCTCCGAGAAGGAGGTGGCGCCGGGCATCACTTCCTTGCACGGGGCGTAGTCGCACATCTTCGGCGAGGTGGACAGTTCCGGCGGGAGTTTGACGTCGTAGGTGTCGGCGAGGGCGCTGCCGACCAGGAGCGTCGTGGCAAGAGCGGGAAGAAAACGGCGCAGTGTGCGCAGGGAGAACATCGAGTGACTCCGCTAATCAGTATGTCGGTGGATTCTGATGTTCAGGGAGGGAGGGCGCCTTAAGCTGGGTCAATTCGTCGCAGACAGCGCCCTTCAGACAAAAAAAGGGAGACCCGGAGGTCTCCCGAATTACAGCTTCGATAAGGACTTTTGCGGCCTACTTCTCGACGATCATCCGCGAGCGCATTTCGAGGTGCAGCGCGTGGCAGAAGTTGGTGCAGTAGCACCAGTAAACGCCCAGCTTGTCGGCCTTGAAGGTGACGGACTTGGTTTCCTGCGGATTGACGATGAAGTTGATGTCGTACTTCGGAATCGCGAAACCGTGGGTCAAGTCTTCAACCTTGTCGAGGTTGGTGAGGATGATGGTGACTTCGTCACCCTTCTTGACGGTGAATTCCGGCAGGCTGAAGGCCGGGGCCTGGGACACCATCTTGATGGTGACCTTGTTGCCGTTACGGACAACTCCTGACTCTTTCGGGTCCTTCACGGCATTCGGGAACTCGTCGAGGTTGTACACCTGGCGGGTCTTGACGAGATCACGACGGACGATGATGGAGTCGTGCGGCTCGGAATACACGGAGTGGTCGGCCACCACCTTCATCTTGTCGCCGCTGATATCGATCAGCTGGGCGGTTTCGGGGTGCAGCGGGCCGACCGGCAGGAAGCGGTCCTTGGAGAACTTGTTGTCCGACAGGAAGAACTTGCCGTCCGGTGCCTTGGTTTCGCCCATCGAGGTGAAGCCGTGGCCCGGTTGGTACTGCACGTCCACCCGGTCGAGTACCACTTTGGCGTTCTTGTCGCCCTTGAAGGACTGGATGGCCGCTTCGACGTTCCACTTCACGATCTGGCTGTCGAGGAACAGGGTGGTGAAGGCGTTGCCCTTGTTGTCGAAACCGGTGTGCAGGGGGCCAAGGCCGATTTCGGGTTCGGCCACGACGGCTTCGCGGGCGTCCTTGAGCTCGCCGTTGAACCACTTGAGCACGAGGTCGTGCTGGATGACGCTGGCGGTGGGCGAGAGCTTGCCGGAGCACACGAAGTACTTACCGTCGGGGCTGGCATTGACGCCGTGCGGGTTCTTCGGAATCGGCACATAGCAGGTCAGCGCGGTCTTAGGGTCGGCGTTGGCGGCCTTGGTGCCATCGACGACAGGTACCTTGGCGCTGCCATAGGTGCGGGTCTTGCCGGCCTTGACGGCTTCTTCGATGCGGGCGATGTTGAAGAACAGGCAGGCGTCGTGCTCCGAAGCCATCATGTCCTGGTAATGCGCACCCATCTCGGTGTTGTACTGGTTGGTGGCGGCGAGCTTGCCGTCGTAGGAGCTTGCGACCAGGTCGCAGTTGCCGTCGATCAACACCTGCCAGCGCACTTCCATGGATTCCGAATCCACGCAGGTGAACAGCGAGTGGTACTTGGTCGGGTCGTTCATGTCGTTGCCGTCGTTGGGCAACGGAATCGAGAATTCGGCGCCGCAGAACACCCGGGTGGTGTAGTTGATCTTTTCATCCACCGGATCGCGCTTGTCCGGGAAAGTGCCGTGAAAGCCCTGGATGTTGGGCAATTCCGTGATCTTGTCGCACTCCATGGTGTCCATGCGGATGCGCGCCAGGCGGCCATGAATCTTGTCATTCACGAACATGTACTTGCAGTCGTACATGCCATCGAGATATGACTGGTGCACGTGGTGGGTGTCACCGGTATGGTACTTCAGGCTGCCGTCGGGCTTGGTGCCGAGGATGGCCTTGGATTCGTTGGTGATGCCCCAGCCCACCAGGCAGTCCATGTTGAAGACCGGGATGCGCTTGAACAGGCGGCCGGAAGGCAGGCCGTAGATGCGCACCTCGCCGGAGTGACCGCCGCTGGAGAACGAATAGTATTCATCGAGCTGGCCAGGGGCGACTTCGTACTTGCTGCAATCGCTGCCACCATGTGCCGCGGGGGCTGTGCCAGCGGGGGCCGCGGCCGGCGCGGTGGCTTCCTGCTTGCAAGAGGACAGGCCGACAGGCGGTGTTCAGGAACTTGCGGCGTCCCGGAACGGTGGTTTGGTCGTCGTGCTTGATGTCTTCGGTGCTCATTGTTGGTCTCCGTGATCCCTGGGCCTAAAGCGAAACTGCCGCACTGGCGGCGTTGGTAGACGAAGCAGGGAGCAAAGAGGTCGGGCTGCGACACGCTGTCCCTGCGGCAATCTGTCGCAGCGAACTTTAGGTGTGCAGAACAGTAAAAAAATTGACCGCGGGCAAGAATCGCCGAAGACGCGGAGAAATCGCACCAAAACGGGGTGTTATCCATCAGTGCATTCTAATGTACTGATGGATAACGACTTTTTTGGCAATCAGCCACGTGTGGCGGAGCCGGCCTGCAGTAGCACCAGCAGGGCACCGTCGCCGCCATCATGGGGGCGGGCCTGGCAGAAGGCGAGGATGTCTTCACGCTGGGCGAGCCAGCCACGCGACAGATGCTTGAGCACGGGGACGCGCCCGGGCGAGCCGTGGCCCTTGCCGTGGATGACGCGCAGGCAGCGTCGGCCCTGCTGGAGCGAGGCGGCGATGAACCTGGCGAGGCTGGCACGGGCTTCATCGCGGGTCAGGCCGTGAAGGTCGAGTTCGCCCTGCACGACCCAGCGGCCGCGGCGCAGGTCGGTGAGCACGCGGCGCGGCAGGCCGGTGCGCAGGTAGGCGGCTTCGTCGCCGATGTCGAGGCGGTCTTCAAAGGTGAGCGGAGCTTCGAGCGCTTCGCGCAAGACCTCGCGCTCGTCTTCCTCGCGCTTTATGGGCCGCGGGGCGGGCACCGGGCGGGCGACATCGGCGAGGTTCTTGTCCTTCAGGGGTGCCACTGCACCGGCGATGTGGCGGAAGAGCCTGGTCGGGTCGTGGAGGATGTGCGCTTCGATGGACTGGACGGGTGGCGGCGCCCATTGGTCCACGGCGCGCACCTGCGGGTGGATCTGCTGGCGCTGCCGGCTCAGGTCGGCGCGGTTGAAGTCCTTGATCGGGGCGATGTCGCCGAGGGCGGCGCGGAATACGGCCAGCGGGTCGCTCTCGTCGATGCGCGGTGCGCGGTGCGGCGCTTCGATGTCGGCGTCGACGGTTTTCGGGCGTGGCACGGGCGCCGGTTTGGGAATGCCGAGCTCGGCCCGGCCCGCGCTGCGCAGGGGCTGGATGAGGCCGACCTCGCTGCGGAACAGGGTGGTGTCATCGGGTTCGACCGGGGCAGCCTTGACGGGCGGCTTCGGTCGCGGGCTGATCGCCGAGGGAACGCGGTTCTTGATGGCCTTGAGGGCGTCGAGTCCGGTCTTGCGCTTGTCCTTGCCCATGGCGTGTGAAAGCTGATGTCCAATGAAAAACGGACCGGGATGCCCGGTCCGTTCGAGGGCTACGGTGGTGTTTAGCCAGCGAGACCCAGACTGTCGAGGTAGCGCTCGGCATCCAGCGCGGCCATGCAGCCGGTGCCGGCGCTGGTGACGGCCTGACGGTAGATGTGGTCCTGCACGTCGCCGGCAGCGAACACGCCGGCCACGCTGGTGGCCGTGGCGTTGCCCTTGCGACCACCCTGGGTGACGATGTACCCGCCTTCCATCTCGAGCTGACCTTCGAAGATGTCGGTGTTGGGTTTGTGGCCGATGGCGATGAAGACACCCTTCAGGGCGATGTCCTTGGCTTCGCCATTCTTCACGTTCTTGATGCGCATGCCGGTCACGCCGGTCTGGTCGCCCAGCACTTCTTCAAGGGTGGCGTCGAGTTCGAGCACGATCTTGCCGGCGGCGACCCGTTCGTTGACCTTGTCGATCAGGATGCGCTCGGCCTTGAACTTGTCGGGCAGGCCGAGGTACTGGGCGCTGGCGCCGGTGGCAACGATCAGGGCGTCGCAGGTGTATTCGCCCGCATCGCCCACCAGGCGGATCGGCTTTTCGGCCAGGTGCGTGGTGTGGATGTGGTCAAAGATCATTTCGGTGTTGAAGCGCAGGGCGTGCTTTTCGAAGCGCGCCATCAACTCGGGCCCTTGCACGCCGTCGGCGTCGGCCGGCCAGTTGTCCACTTCGGTGGTGGTCATCAGCTGGCCGCCCTGGGCGATGCCGGTGATGAGCACGGGGTTCAGGTTGGCGCGGGCGGCATAGACCGCAGCGCTGTAGCCGGCAGGGCCGGAACCGAGAATCAGCAGCTTGATGTGACGAGTGGCCATCTGTGTGGGTCTTTCCGATGTCTGGAGCAAGGAAGACCGATTATAAGGCGCTCCGTTCCCCGTGACTTTCCGAAATGCGCGCTTGTGCAGCTGCATTCGCACGCCGGGAGCAATCGGCGAGGCTCAAGTTTGTTTTATACTTGGCCGTTGTATGTGCATGATGATTTTGTCACGTCATTCACAAATCGATCTGCATTCTGCTTAGGAGAGTCCCCTTATGACCGTTACCAGCTCCGTGTCCACGATTGCCCTGCGGACTTTCCCTATCTTTCAGGGTCTGGGCGATGACCGGCTGGCTGCCGTTGCGCGCTGCGCGATGATGCGACGGGTCCCGCGGGGCTCGGCGGTCGTGCATGAAGGTGATCGCACTGATTTTGTTTACTTTGTGCTCACCGGTAACCTGAAGGTCATGGTGAGCGACGAAGATGGTCGCGAGGTCATCCTGACGATTCTTGGCCAGGGCGAGATGTTCGGCGAGATGGGCGTGCTGGATGACAGTCCCCGTTCTGCGTCGGTGGTGGCGGTGTCGCCGTCCGATCTGGTGACCATTGCCAAGACCGACTTCAAGCGCCTCATGCAGGACAATTTCGATCTCGCCTGGCATGTGATGTGCAATCTCACCCGTCGCCTGCGCGACGCCGATCGCAAGATCGAAAGCCTGGCCTTGATGGACGTTTACGGTCGCGTCGCGCGTCTGCTGCTCGAGATGTCGGAAGAGATCGATGGTCTCAAGATCGTCAAAAAGAAGATCTCCAAGCAGGATATTGCCAAGATGATCGGTGCTTCCCGCGAGATGGTCAGCCGGGTGATGAAGGATCTCGGCCTGCGCGGACTGATCGAGGAAACCGACGGGGGCATCATCCTGCGGGAACAGATCATCGATTTGTGACTGCCCCGGAAATCCTTCCTTACTCATTCGAGACCTGAGCCGGAAGGGACGACCAGAGACCCTGGTTTATAATCAAAGCGCGGTGAATGCCGCGCTTTTGCTTTTTTCGCTTTCGTTTTTTTGTATTGCCCCGGTGTCGCCCAGTTCCCACTCATGCTCAATCGTCCTTCCACTCGTCCGCTTCCCCTCCCGGAGAAGATAGCCAGCCTCCTGCAGGAAGCCCGCTGGCTGCTTCTCGGCGTGCTGGCCCTTTACGTCGCCTTGATCCTGTTCGGCTATTCCAAGGCCGACCCGGGCTGGTCCCATGCTGTGCAGGTTGAGCGGGTGAGCAACCCCGGCGGGCGTTTCGGCGCCTGGGTGTCCGACTTGCTGTTTTACCTCTTTGGTCTGTCTGCCTGGTGGTGGGTGGTTTTCCTGGGGTTCGGGCTGGCGGTTGGTTTTCGCCGCCTGCAGAAGCATTTCGGGGCGGACCGGCGCTCCTTTTTCGTCGTCGTGTTCGGTTTTCTGGTCTTGCTGGTGGCAAGCAGCAGCCTGGAGGCGATGCGCTTTCACAGTCTGAGGGCGACCTTGCCATTGGAGCCGGGCGGTGTCATCGGCCTTGAGCTGGGCAGCCTGGTGCTTCAGTACCTGGGCTTTACCGGTGGCACGTTGCTGTTGCTGGCCCTGATTGCTGGCGGTTTGAGTCTGTTTTCGGGGGTCAGCTGGGTCGAGGCGTCGGAAGCGCTGGGGGCTGCTCTGGAAAAGTTATGGACGTTTGCGGCCAACGGTTTCCAGACTTGGGAAGATCGGCGTGTCGGCCGCGAGGTGGCTCACAAGCGCGAGGCAGTGGTCGAGGTCAAGCGCAAGAAGGAAGAGGCCGTACCGCCCCAGCCAGTACGCATCGAGCCGGCGATTTCGAACGTGGTCAAGGCAGCGCCGGTCGAGAAGGAGCGGCAGGCTCCGCTGTTTGTCGACCTGCCGCCGAAGGAGCGTCAGGCGCCCCTGTTCACCGGGCACGCCGGCGGCGCATTGCCGCCGCTGTCGCTTCTCGATTTGCCTTCCAGCGATGTGGAGCCACCGTCGCGTGAATCCCTGGAGTTCACGTCCCGCGTGATCGAACGCAAGCTGGCGGATTTTGGTGTCGAGGTAAAGGTGCTGGCCGCCTATCCCGGTCCGGTGATTACCCGCTTCGAGATCGAGCCGGCCGTGGGCGTGAAGGGGAGCCAGGTGGTCAACCTGGTCAAGGATCTGGCCCGCGCGCTCTCCGTGGTGAGCATTCGGGTGGTTGAGACCGTGCCTGGCAAGGCCTGCATGGCCCTCGAGCTGCCCAACCCCAAGCGACAGACCGTGCGTCTTTCGGAGATCCTCGGCTCCAAGGTTTACCACGACATGCAGTCGCCGCTGACCGTGGCGCTGGGCAAGGACATCGGCGGTTTGCCGATGGTTGCCGACATCGCCAAGACGCCTCACCTTCTGGTGGCCGGTACGACCGGCTCGGGCAAGTCGGTGGGCATCAACGCAATGATTCTGTCGCTGCTCTACAAGTCCGAGCCGAGCGATGTGCGCTTGATTCTCGTCGATCCGAAGATGCTCGAACTGTCGATCTACGAAGGCATTCCGCACTTGCTGGCGCCGGTGGTAACCGACATGAAGCATGCGGCCAACGCGCTCAACTGGTGTGTGGCCGAAATGGAGAAGCGCTACAAGCTGATGTCCTCGCTCGGCGTGCGCAACCTTGCGGGCTACAACAAGGCCGTGGCCGATGCGGCCAAGACCGGCTCACCGCTCACCAACCCGTTTTCGATTACCCCAGAAAGCCCCGAGCCGCTGGGCAAGCTGCCCTGCATCGTGGTGATCATTGACGAACTGGCCGACCTGATGATGGTGGTCGGCAAGAAGATCGAGGAGTTGATCGCGCGTCTGGCCCAGAAGGCGCGGGCCGCCGGTATCCACCTCATTCTCGCCACCCAGCGCCCGAGCGTGGACGTGATCACCGGTCTCATCAAGGCCAACATCCCTACGCGCATGGCCTTCCAGGTGTCCAGCAAGATCGACTCCCGCACCATTCTCGACCAGATGGGCGCCGAGGCGCTGCTGGGGATGGGCGACATGCTCTACCTGGCGCCGGGCACCGGCCTGCCGATCCGCATGCACGGCGCCTTCGTCGCCGACAACGAGGTGCACCGGGTGGTCGAATACCTCAAGTCACTCGGCGAGCCGGATTACATCGAGGGCATTCTGGCGCCGTCCGAAGAGGAGGGCGGTGATCTGCTCGGTGGCGGCGAAGGAGGAGGTGAAGGCAGCGAAGCGGATCCGCTCTACGATCAGGCGGTCGAAATCGTCCTGAAGACCCGCCGGCCGTCGATTTCGCTGGTGCAGCGGCATCTGCGCATCGGCTACAACCGGGCCGCTCGCCTCATCGAACAAATGGAGCGCTCCGGGCTGGTTTCGTCCATGGGTAGCAACGGTAACCGGGAAGTGGTTACGCCACCCCGCGAAGGAGAATGATGTTTCGCACCCTCACGCTGCGGGCCTTCGGGCTCGCATTGTTATTCGCTGCCGGCTCGGTCCACGCCGACGGGCTGGCCCAGCTCAAGCAATTCATGGACGGCACCCGCTCCGCGCGGGGCAGTTTCAGCCAGCAGGTCTACTCCAAATCGGGGCGCAAGCCGCAGGCGGCGAGTGGCACCTTCGCGTTCTCGCGGCCGGGCAAGTTCCGCTGGACTTACGAAAAGCCTTACGCGCAACTGCTCGTTGGTGACGGCAGCAAGCTGTGGGCCTACGACCAGGAGCTCAATCAGGTCACCACCAAGAAGCTCGGTCAGGCCCTCGGCAGCACGCCAGCGGCGATCCTGGCGGGCGACAATTCCCTCGACAAGAACTTCGTGCTCAAGGACGCCGGTAGCGCCGACGGGCTGGAGTGGATCGAAGCGACGCCGAAGGCAGAGGACAGCAGTTTCGAGCGCATCCGCATGGGTTTTGCCGGCGGTCAGTTGAAGGCAATGCTGCTCAACGACAACTTTGGCCAGACGACCTCGCTGCTCTTTGGGCAGATCGAGCGCAACCCGTCCCTGGATGCAGGCTTGTTCCGCTTCACGCCGCCGAAGGGCGCTGACGTGGTTGGCGAGTAAGCTGCGGCTTTCGTACTGTCATGGCCGATCTCTTTGACTCCCCTGATCCACCGCGCCTGCCGCTGGCGGAAGCCATGCGTCCGCAGACGATTGCCGACGTAATTGGCCAGAAGCACCTGCTCGGGCCAGGCAAACCGCTGGCGCTGGCCTTTCAGTCCGGCAAGCCGCATTCGATGATCCTGTGGGGGCCGCCGGGGGTTGGCAAGACGACCCTCGCTCGGTTGATGGCACAGGCCTTCGATGCCGAGTTCACGGCCCTCTCGGCGGTATTCTCGGGTGTGAAGGATATCCGTGAGGCGATTGCCCAGGCCGAGGCAGCGCGGGCCCGCGGGCGTCATACCATCCTGTTCGTGGATGAAGTCCATCGCTTCAACAAGAGCCAGCAGGACGCCTTTCTGCCCTTTGTGGAGCAGGGGCTGGTGACCCTGGTCGGGGCGACCACCGAGAATCCGTCTTTCGAGGTGAATTCGGCCTTGTTGTCTCGGGCGGCGGTTTACGTGCTGCAATCCCTGAGCGCCGATGAACTGGGCGAGCTTTTCGAGCGTGCCAGAGCGTTTGCATGTCCCGAGCTGGTTTTCGAGGACGATGCCCGTGATCGTTTGACCGGCTTTGCCGACGGTGACGCGCGACGCATGCTGAATCTGCTCGAGCAGGTGGAGACGGCGGCCACCACTGCTGGCGTCAATCCGGTGCCGGCAGCCTTTATCGACGATGCGCTGTCACGCAGCCTGCGCCGTTTCGACAAAGGTGGAGAAGCCTTCTACGATCAGATTTCGGCACTGCACAAGTCGATCCGCGGCTCCGATCCCGATGCCGCCCTTTACTGGTTGTGCCGCATGCTGGATGGCGGTGTCGAGCCGCTGTACCTCGGGCGTCGGCTGGTACGCATGGCGAGCGAGGATATCGGTCTGGCGGACCCGCGGGCACTCGAAATCACCCTTAATGCCTGCGCGACCTTCGAACGGCTGGGCTCGCCCGAAGGGGAGCTGGCCTTGGCCCAGGCCGCAGTTTTCCTGGCCTGTGCCGCCAAATCGAACGCAGTTTACAAAGCGTATAATGCGGCGCGCAAGTTTGTGTCGACTGACACTTCACGCCCCGTTCCGATTCATCTGCGTAATGCACCAACGAAGCTGATGAAGGAGCTTGGCTACGGCAAGGCATATCGTTACGCCCACGATGAACCGGGCGGTTACGCAGCGGGCGAGAGTTACTTGCCCGAAGGAATGGTCCGGCCAGACTGGTATAAGCCGGTCGGGCGCGGGCTTGAAGCGAAAATCGCTGAAAAGCTGGAGCGCCTGCGGGAGCTCGACCGGGAGTTTGAAGCCCGTGAGGCCCGCGCAGGGCGTGGCGGCGTCAGTGCTGGAGAGGGTGGCTCGCGATAAAACGGGCACAGGCATCGCGAAAGCGCTTGGCCTTCGTGCGATCTCCGCGCTGTTCGGCTGCATCCACGAGGTCGAGCATGAACTGGGTCAGCATCAAGGTGCCTTCACGGGTCTGGACCAGACCGCAGGCAATCTGGGCGGCCGCAGCCTCGGGAATATCATGGTGCTCGGCAATGATCGCAACGTCCTCGTCGGTGAGGTCGCAGTAATCCAGGCAGTCGCGGATGGATAACATCGGTGTCTCCTTCAATGGTCAAATTGAAATGGCGCCGTCTGTGGACGCCTTTTCTTAATTGTGACCTATGCGTTTGTTAAATCAAGAAAATTTTCGCCTTTTACGGACTCTTGATTTTTGAAATAAATTATTTCCGTGAGCGCACGCAAGGCGCGCGATTTGCGCCGCAATATAGCCGAAAAGCCGTGGTCATGCGAAGCAATTTCCGGACCGCGGCATGATCGATAAGCCAGTTTTCTGATTTGAATAGGAATTGTCATGCTTGATGTTCAATTGCTTCGTGCCCGTCTGGATTTTGTGGCGGAGCGTCTGGCTACGCGGGGAATGAGCCTCGATGTCACCGCCTTCCAGGCGCTCGAGGATGAGCGCAAGACGCGCCAGACCCGTACCCAGGAGCTTCAGGCGCGCCGCAATGCTTTGTCCAAACAGGTCGGACAGCTTAAGGGCAAGGGCGAAGATGCTTCGGCGGTGCTGGCCGAGGTCGCCGGCATTGGTGACGAACTGAAGGACAACGAGGTCGCCCTTGCCGATTTGATGGAGCGCTTCAACGCTTTTGTAGCGGGTTTGCCGAACCTGCCTCACGAAAGTGTGCCCACTGGGCGCTCGGAAGAGGACAACGTGGAAGTCAGTCGCTGGGGGACGCCGGCCAGTTTCGACTTCGAGGTGCGCGACCACGTCGACATCGGGACTCGGCTCGGTGGCCTGGATTTCGAAACCGCGGTAAAAATCTCCGGGGCACGCTTCACGCTGATGAAGGGCGCCCTTGCACGTCTGCACCGTGCGCTTGCGCAGTTCATGCTCAACACCCACACCGACGAGCACGGTTACACCGAGCTATATACGCCTTACATGGTCAACGCGGCCAGCATGTACGGCACCGGCCAGCTGCCCAAGTTCGAGGAGGAGCTGTTCTCCGTGCCGAAGGCCGACGGCAGCAAGTTCTACCTCATCCCGACAGCCGAGGTGCCCGTCACCAACATCGTGCGCGACGAAATCCTGCCGTTGGATGCGCTGCCGCTCAAGTTCGTCTGCCATACCCCGTGCTTCCGTTCTGAAGCCGGCAGTTATGGCAAGGACACCCGCGGGATGATCCGTCAGCACCAGTTCGACAAGGTTGAGTTGGTGCGTATCGAGCATCCGGACAAGGCTTGGGAAGCTCTGGAAGAACTGACCGGCCACGCCGAGGCGATCCTGCAGAAGCTTGAGCTACCCTATCGCAAGATCGTGCTGTGCACCGGCGACATGGGTTTCGGCGCAGCCAAAACCTACGATCTGGAGGTCTGGCTGCCGGCCCAGAACACTTACCGTGAGATCTCCTCCTGCTCATGCTTCGAAGGCTTCCAGGCCCGTCGCATGCAGGCTCGCTTCAAGAACGCGCAGGGCAAGAATGAAACGCTTGCCACCCTCAATGGCTCTGGCCTGGCGGTTGGACGGACACTGGTGGCGGTCCTCGAGAACTACCAGCAGGCTGATGGGTCCGTGCGTGTTCCTGCGGTACTGCAGCCTTACATGGGCGGCATTACGGTGCTGGAAGCCGGTATCTGACCATTCGCTGATTGCCTTTCTGCGGCGGCTCCAGTAAATTAGCGTTTTCTAATTTACTGGAGCCGCCAGCATGAGCAGCAAGTCCTTCGTCCAGATTACCGGCGACATCTCCAAAGGCATGGAAGCCCTGCGTGGCGAGATCCCCGAAACCATGGCTGGCTTCAATGCCCTGGCCAAGGCTGCCATGAAGCCCGGCGTGCTTTCAGCCCTCGACAAGGAGCTCATCGCCATGGCGATCGGGGTCGCATCGCGCTGCGATGGCTGCATTGGTTTCCATGTGAAGGCTCTCATCCGTCTTGGCGTCAGCCGCGAACAACTCATGGAAACCCTTGGTATCTGTACCTATATGGGCGGAGGTCCGAGCCTGATGTATGCAGCTGAAGCGGTGCGTGCCTTCGATGAATTTTCTGCCCGTACAACAAAAGCTGCCGAATAGCTGGTTTTTTCCGCGATTTTGGATATAATCGCGGCCTCGAGCGGAAAGGTGGCAGAGTGGTCGAATGCGCCGGACTCGAAATCCGGTGTACGTTTAGGCGTACCGTGAGTTCGAATCTCACCCTTTCCGCCAAGCAACAAGTAGAAAAGCGCCTCTCGGGGCGCTTTTCTACGTCCACGCGGTGCCAGCTTCGCCGGCCAGTCCTCGGGGCTACGTTCCAGCCAGTGTCTTCAGTGACGTGGCCACTTCCTCAAGGCTTCCTTGCCAGTCGTGTTCGGCGTGCTGGCGAAAGATCTGCATGGTCGGATACCAGGGCGAATCGGCTCTCGCGAGGAGCCAGCGCCATTCGGATTCGTGCCGGTTGAGCAGCCATACCGGCTTGCCGAGTGCGCCGGTGAGGTGGGCAATGGCTGTGTCCACGCAAATGACCAGATCGAGGTTTGCGATCAGGGCTGCGGTGTCTAGCAGGTCCTTGCTCTCGTTCATCCAGTCGGCGATGGGCGCATTCGTCCTGGTCAGCTCAGCAGAGGCATTGCTCTTTTGCAGGCTGACAAACGAAACTCCTTTCACCGCCAGAATGGGTGCCCATTCGCGCAGGGGAATGCTGCGCAGGGCGTCCTTCGTGAGCATCGGATTGCCGGCCCAGGCCAGCCCGACCTTGAGCTTGCCGAGGGGCGCAAGGTGCGCCGCCCATGCGGCCTTTTGCGCGTCGGTTACAGACAGGTAGGGCGCCTGTGCGGGTACGGTGTCGAGTCGGGTGTGCAGCAGGTGGGGCAGGCTCATCATCGAGCAATGCAGGTCGAATGCCGACGCGATGGAAGGGCTGGTCTGGCTCTCGACCACGTCCACGTCGCTCATGCCTTCAAAAGTCCTGACCAGTTGCGACTGGCAATACACCACCAGGCTGGCGACACCAAGTGTCTTCAGCCGGGGCAGGTAGCGCGCCATCATCAGCGTGTCGCCCAGCCCCTGTTCGGCCCACACGAGCAGTCTTTTGCCCGCCAGGGGCTCGCCTTTCCAGCGGGGCGTGTCGCCGAAGCGGGTGAGCATCTCCGCGAGGTAAGCGTACTCAGGCTTCCCGCAGTCAAAGCGCCGCTCGAGCAAGGAGAAGCCTTCCGGCAGTTCGCCCAGCAACAATAACAACTCACCCAACGCCAGCGCACCGCCACTTTCCCCGGGCACGTCGGCTGCTTGACGGAGGCAGGCCTTTGCGGCATTCCAGTCCTGGCGCTGCTGATGTACCAGACCCAGGTTGAAGATGGCCGGCCAGAAGTTCGGATCGAGTGTGAGGCAGTGCTCGTACTCCAGGCGGGCGCGGTCGAGGTCCGCGTTTTCCTTGGAGAGATTGGCCAGGTAGAAGTGCAGGTGCAGGGAGCCAGGATTTTTGGCGAGTGCTTCTTCGAGCAAGCGCTTCGCCTTGTCGGACTGCTTGTCACGGAAGAGCACGTAAGCCAGGCTGAGCAGTGCATCTTCACTGTCAGGGTTGATGTTCAGGCAACGCTCGAAATACCCTGCGGCAATCCGGAAGTCACCTTGTTCGCGGGCGAATTCACCGAGGTTGAGCTGGGCCTGATAGAGGCTGGGGTCGAGGGTGGCGGCACGCAGCAGGTGTTCCCGCGCCATGCCGATGCGACCCAGTTCCTTGAGCGTTAGCCCGAGATTGTTGTGCGCCTGGGCGTAAGCCGGGTTGGCGGCGATTGCTTTACGGTAGCAACGTTCTGCCCCGGCCAGGTCTTCCTGGTCGATGTGCTGGTTGCCGCAGCGCTGCCAGTCTTCTGCGCTGAGGCCGTCGACAAGAGCCGGCGTGGCTTGATGAGAGGCGGTGTTGTTCTGGGCAGCTTCCGCCATTTTCAGGCGAAAGAGGGATGCCAGACGTTTCAGCACGGTTGCCGCCCTCCGTTACACGCACCACCAAAAGCTGCGGTATTCATAGCGCCACCAGCACTTCCTGAGTCAGGGCGCGGGAGAATTCATCGTCGTAGCCTAACTCCGCCAGACGCCTCTGAAAAGCCTGGCCAAAGCGGGCCTTCTTGTAGATGTTCAGACGATGGTTCTTGGCGAAGGCCTGCGCTTGGGAGAAGAGTGCTTGCGCTGCCTTCTCCTTGCGCATCTGGCTCTTCTTGTCGGATTTGACCTGGGCAAGAGGAAAGCCCTTGGCAAAGTTCTCGGCGAGAGTGCTTGCGGTTTTTTCCGCTTCGGCTGCATTAAACCAGGAAAGAATCAAATCGGACTCCGAATGAGGTGGGTGGTGTATGACAATTTCAATTTTACATGACTAGGTTCGCAGGTTCTGGTCGATGGCCCAGACAGCGGCTTCGAGGCGGGAGCGGAATTTCAGTTTCTTGAGCAGGTTCTTGATGTGTACCTTGACGGTGCCCTCGGCAATGTTCAGATCGCGGGCGATGAGTTTGTTCGACAGGCCGCTGGCGAGGCAGCCGAGGATGTCCTTTTCCCGTTCGGTGAGGTGAGCAAGGCTGCGTTCTGCGGCCTGGGCTTCGTCGCGCAGGGATCGGGCGAGGAGGCCGTTGAGGCTCTCGCTGATGACGATGCGTCCGCGCTGGGCTTCGACGATGCGCTCGAGGAGCTCTTCGGGCTCCATGTCCTTCAGCAGGTAACCGTCGGCTCCGGCGCGGATTGCCGCAACAAGATCGTCCGCGGCGTCGGAAACGGTGAGGATCAGGATGCGGGCGGCGAGGTCGGCTTCGCGCAGTGCGCGCAGGGTCTCGATGCCGTTCATGCCCTTCATGTTGAGGTCGAGCAGGATCAGGTCAGGCTCCAGGGCCTTGGCCAGCTCCAGGCCTTCTTCACCGCTGGACGCCTCGCCGATCAGGTGCAGTTCGTTATTGAGTGCGATCAGCTGGCAGACACCTTTGCGGAACAGGGGATGGTCGTCGATGATGATGACGGTGCTGAGGGCTGGGCTATTCATGGGGTACTTCCTTGGGCGGTTGGGGGTCATGCAGGGCTAGGGTGGCTGGGACGCGCAGTTCGACACGTGTGCCACCGCTGGCTCCCGGCAGCATGGAGAGTTCGCCGCCGAGACTTTGCGCCCGGTCGCGCATGATCACGATGCCGTAGCGGTGCAAGGGAACCGCGTTCTGGTCGATGCCGATGCCGTCGTCCTCCATGGTGACCAGCAGGTCGGTTCGGTCGTTTTCGAGGGTGACTGACACGTGGCTGGCTTGGGCATGGCGCTCGATGTTGGAAAGGGCTTCGCGAATGATCTGCAAGACGTGGATTTCCTGGCCCGGGGTTAGTGCGATACCACCCAGTCGGTTGCCGAGCACGATGGCGGTGCCTGTACGGCGGCGGAACTCCTGCACGGTGTCGTCGATGGCGGCGGACAGGCCGCGCCCGTCGATGCGCAGGCGAAAGGTGGTGAGAAGCTCCCGGAGCTGGCGGTAGGCCTCGTTGAGGCCGTCGCGCAGTTCGCGGACCACGTCGCTCACTGGCTCCGGTGGCGGGTTGCGGCTCAACATGCTCTGCAGCCGGGTGACCTGAATTTTCAGGTAGGACAGGGATTGAGCGAGCGAGTCGTGGAGTTCCCTGGCGATTACCGAGCGCTCGTCGAGGAGGGCCAGGCGGTTGCGCTCCTCATTGCGTTGGGTGGCGGCCAGGGCCCCCCCGATGTGACGCCCCACGGTTTCGAGCAATTCGATTTGCCACGGTTCGAGGGGCTCGTCGTCAGCCTGGACGAGGAGCATGGCCCCATGGTTGCGGGTGCCATCGAAAAGGGGAACCAATATCGTGCGGCCGCTGCCTGTCTGCTCGGTTGTGCTTACGTTTTTGATCTGCCCGCCGTCTTCCGTACTGCCCTGGCAGCTAACCCTGCACAGGGCTTCCGCCTGTGCAGGGTCCAGCGCGCCGCTGATGGCCGCGATGTCTATCTCGCCGGCCTTGTGAAGGCACAGGGCTCCCGAGCGAATCCCGATGACTTGTTCCACTTCCTGTAACAGCTGGAGAAGGGTGCTGCGCGTTACCGCGCGTTCCGACAGCGCCCGGGCGGTGCGGTAGAGCAGTTTGAGGGACTGGTTGCTACGGGCCAGCGCTTCGGTTTTCTCCTGAACCCGGTTCTCCAGCTGGGCGTAGATCCGGGACAGATCCTCCACCATGAAATTGAAGGCTTCGCCGAGTTGCCCCAGTTCGTCAGGCTCCCGCGGCGGGATGCGCACGCTGAAGTCACCCCGACGGACACGTCGCGCCGAGGTGAGGAGCGCGTCGAGCGGATGCAGCACATGGGTCTTGAGCTGGATGACGGCGGTGGCGCCGACGATCAGGAGCAGGACCAGCGATACGCCCTGCACCAGACGCAGGAGCTGCAGCTTGGCTTCGAGGCCTTGCTCGACCAGCACGACCAGGCCGTCGATGCGGCGCACGATTTCCGCCGTGTCCGCCCGCAAGGACCGGGTCGCTGCAGGATCGCTGATGCCCCTCAGGGCCGAAGGCCGGAAGCGGGTCTGCCAGAACTCTCCGACACCGTCGTAGGCGAGGCGTACGGGATCATCGGCGTTGGCTGGAATGACCTGTACGAGGGCGGGGTTGCGATAGCGTCCATCGAAGTCGGCGACAGCCTGCTCAACATTGGGCGATCCGTGCAGCCCCTGGCCACGCTGACCGACTGCAGCATGAATGACGTAGGACTGCATGCGCAGGGAACCGGCCAGGTTGATGGCCCGTGCTTCCCCGGTCGACAACTCGGCCACCGTGATCGAGGCCAGGATGGATACGACTGCGAGACAGGCGATGGCTGCAATCCAGGCGCCGAGGCGGAGCACGACAGACGGTCCGCCTGGTTTGCGCCCGGCATGGAGGGAGTGTTCGTCAGGGTGGGTCGGGCGGCTCAATGAGGGGCTCCGTGTTCACTAAAAGGCTTGCGGTGCAATTCTGGGGCAGGGATGGCGCAGGTTGCCTGCAGAGCGAGGGTCTGCAGGAGCGGAAAATGGGGGTACGGGAAATGCCTCGCGAGATTTTTAAAGTGACCTCATGTGCTCGTGGTGAGTTTATATATTGCAATATAAACATAAGTTTACGGGCGTATTTTGCGTATCGATATGCTACCTACTTCGAGGTATTTGCCCTTTTTGGGCACATGTTCGCATCTGATATAGATCAAATTCCAGCCCGGTTTTGGCTCCTAGACTGAAATCCGTATATCGGGATCTCCACTCATTTTCAGGCATGGTCCCGGCTTGATTTCTGCGAGGAAGATGATGCAAACGAGTCTTGATGATCTCTCATTGGTGCTGGACGAGATAGCCCTTTTCCGCGGTTTGCCACCCGCCATCGCAGGGAGCATCGCTCGTTCATCCCAGGTTCTCAGCCTGGCGAAGGGGCATGTCATCTATGCCGCCGGTGATCGTCCCCGGGGCTTGTACCATGTCATGTCCGGCCATCTCAAAGTGGCGGTGTCATCGCCGGAAGGGGGAGAGAAAGTGATCGAGATCCTCTCGCCGCGCCAGGTCTTCGGCGTGGCCGAGCTTTTTGGCGACGCCCCTTACATGTCGTCGGTCGAGACGGTGACGCCGGTTGTCTTGCTGGCAGTGGGGCGTGAAGCGGTGTATCGCGCCATCGAGCAGGATGCCGGGGTGTCGCGCCGCATGCTCTGTGCGATGGCCGAGCGGCAGTCGTCAATCGAGCGCGACATTGCCGCAGACTGCTTCCAGTCCGGTACGGCCAAGGTGGTGGATTATCTGGTCCGACTTGCCGGGCCGGCGTTGGCGCAGGTACAGGAGGTCTTGCTTGAGCTGGAAATTCCCAAGCATGTACTGGCTGCCCGTCTCGGTTTCACGCCGGAAACCCTGTCGCGGATCTTTCGTGAGCTCTCTGATGGCGGCCTGATCCACGTGCATGGCAAACGTGTCACCCTGATGGCCAGGTTCATCCGCCAGCATGGGCCCAGAGAGGCCCAAAGGGACGCTCGTCCTGCGGTGCGTCGGCCGCTTCGGCAGGACGGCTACTGGGTGGAGCGCGCAGTGATGGCGCCATCCCCGGGTCTGGCGGCCTGGAGCTAGGCTTCTGGACGGGGCCCGCAGCAGCGTCCGTCGATCTCTCCTTGCGGTATCCTGAACGCCCTTCCCATTCATCACGAGGAGCGTCCGATGCTGGTCAAGGACTCTGATTTCGATAGCCTGGTTCCTGGTCTGCCACTCAGTCGCCGAACCTTTGTAGGCGCGTCACTGGCGACCGGTTTTGCCCTTTCTGTGCGTCCAGCACTTGGGCAGAGCGTGATCCAGACTGCCGCTGACGGACTTGTGGCCGGAGATATCGCCATCAAGGCGTCCGACGGCGTGCCGGTCAAGGCCTACTGGGTGCAGCCTGCCGGCAAGGGGCCGTTTCCGACGGTGCTGGTGGTGCAGGAAATCTTCGGGCTCCACGAATACGTCCGGGATACCTGCCGGCGCCTGGCACGGCAAGGCTACCAGGCCATTGCGCCCAATCTTTTCCAGCGTCAGGGCGACCCTTCCCGTGTCGCCAGTGTGGCTGAAATCCTTGCCACCATTGTCGGCCGGGTGCCCGATGCGCAGGTGATGCGTGATCTGGATGCCTGCGCAGAATGGGCCGTGGCCAACGGTGGCGATCCGGCCCGACTGGGCATTACCGGTTTTTGCTGGGGTGGGCGGATCAGCTGGCTCTATGCAGCCCACAATCCGGACCTTAAAGCCGCCGTTGCGTGGTACGGCCGGCTGACCGGCACGGCTAGCGAAATGACCCCGAAGCACCCGATGGATCTGGTCGGTGCCCTGCATGCGCCAGTGCTCGGCCTATACGGAGGAAAGGATCAGGGAATCCCTGTTTCCGACGTCGACGACATGCGCGAGGACCTCGCCAAGGCGGGCAAGAAAGCCGAGCTCGTCGTCTATCCGGATGCCGGTCATGCCTTTCACGCCGACTACCGCCCCAGCTATCGGGCTGACGATGCGGCCGACGGCTGGAAGCGCATGCTGGCGTGGTTCCGCGCCAACGGCGTATAAACGTTTCTACAAGGCTCAGTTGCGCAGCGAAATCACCTGCCAGCCCTGAGCGGTGGCGTGGGCGCGGAGCGTGTCGTCCGGGTCAACCGCCACTGGCTCGCTGACTTTGCCCAAGAGGGGGAGGTCGTTGTGTGAGTCGCTGTAAAACCAGCTGCGCGTGAAGCTCTCCCAGCACAGGCCAAGACTTTCCAGCCAGTTCTCAACCCTTTCGATCTTCCCTGCCTTGAAGGCCGGTGTGCCGCGTGGCTTGCCGGTAAAGGCGCCGTTTTCCTGGGCGGGAATGGTGGCGATCAGGTGCGGAATGCCGAAGGCGCGGGCGATGGGGCCGGTGACGAAGCTGTTGGTGGCAGTCACGATGGCCACGATGGCGCCCGAATCCAGGTGCTTGTTGACCAGTGCCACAGACTGCGGCGTCATCATCGGGAGGATGCGCGTGTCCATGAATTCCCGGTGCCAGGCGTCGAGCTGTGCGCGGCTGTGGCGAGCGAGGGGTTTTAGCTGGAAGTCGAGGAACTCGAAGATATCCAGCGTGCCAGCCTTGTACTGGTCGAAGAATTCCTGGTTGCGGGCTTCGTATACTTCCTTGTCGAGCACGCCGCGGGATATCAGATATTGGGCCCACTCGAAGTCCGAGTCGCCCGCGAGCAGGGTGTTGTCCAGATCGAAAAGTACGAGTTCCATGGTGTCTTAAAGGCTTTCGTCGCGCTGCAGGATTTCCCGCAGTAGTGGCAGGGTAATGGCGCGCTTGCGTTCCAGCGAGGCGGCGTCGAGGGCATCGAGGGTGCGCAGCAGGCTGGAAAGGTCGCGGCGGCCGTGGCGCAGCAGGTATTGCACGATTTCCGGCTCAAGGCGCAGACCACGGGTGGCCGCCTGAGCGTTGAGAATCGCGTTGCGGTCATCGTCGGTGAGCGACTTGACCTCGAAAATCAGGCTCTGGCCGATGCGTGTGCGCAGGTCTTCGCGTAAATGCAGGTGGAGCGGAGCAGCGGCGCCGCTGGTGATCAGTGTCATGCCTTGGCTGCGGGCGTCGTTGAAGGCCCTGAACAGGGCGATCTGGGCATCCGCGCCGAGTGCTTCCACGTCGTCGATGGCCAGCAACAGGCCTTGCGCCTGGGGCAGGGTGTCGACGACATCGGCAGCGCGCAGGTAGCAGGCCGGCCTGCCGGCCTGGGCGGCGGCGGTAACAACGCTGCGCAAGAGGTGGCTGCGGCCGCTGCCGGCATCGCCCCATAGAAAGAGATGCTGGGGCACTTCGGCCACCGGAACGGCCTCGTACAGGGCCGCGAGCAGATCGGCGTTGGCCGCGGCGACGAAGTTTTCCAGCACCGGCGGTGCGTCGGCGTGCAGATCGAGAGTGAGTTGCTTCACGGCGTGGCCTCGCCAACACACCCGGAAAGGGCGGGCCGGCGACATTTCGGCTAAAATTCGGGTTTGTTTGCACGCGGCGGGCGGAATTGTCCGGCAGTCGGTGGTGCAAGGCCCGTTAATGTAGCCGGTCGCGGCGGGGCGCTCAACCCGATGAGTGCATTCCGATGGCGTCCGGCGGCTTCAAAGAGAAGAACACAGAACCCATGAGCTCCCTTACTTATCGCGATGCCGGTGTGGATATTGATGCCGGCGATGCCCTGGTAGACCGAATCAAGCCCTTTGCCAAGCGCACCATGCGCCCGGAGGTGATGGGTGGAATCGGCGGTTTCGGCGCCCTGTTCGAGCTCTCCAGGAAGTTCAAGGAACCCGTGCTGGTATCCGGCACCGACGGCGTGGGCACCAAGCTCAAGCTGGCCTTTCAGCTCAACAAGCACGACACCGTCGGCCAGGATCTGGTCGCCATGAGCGTCAATGACATCCTCGTGCAGGGTGCCGAGCCGCTGTTCTTCCTCGACTACTTTGCCTGCGGCAAGCTCAACGTCGATACCGCCGCCACCGTGGTGGAAGGCATCGCCCGCGGTTGCGAGCTGTCCGGCTGCGCGCTGATTGGTGGCGAAACCGCCGAGATGCCCAGCATGTATCCCGATGGTGAATACGATCTGGCCGGCTTCGCGGTCGGCGCGGTCGAAAAATCCCAGATCATCGATGGCTCCACCATCCGCCCCGGTGACGTGGTGCTGGGCCTGGCTTCCAGCGGCGCCCACTCCAATGGCTACTCGCTGATCCGCAAAGTCATCGAGATCGCCAAGCCGAACCTCGATGGCGACTTCCACGGCCGTACGTTGAAGGACGTCATCATGGAGCCGACCCGCATCTACGTGAAGTCGCTGCTGGCCCTGATGGAAAAGCGCGCCGGCCTCGTCAAGGGCATGGCCCACATAACCGGCGGCGGCCTGCTCGAAAACGTGCCCCGCGTGCTGGCTGACAACCTGACCGCCGTGCTCAAGAAGGACGCCTGGGAAATGCCCTACCTGTTCCAGTGGCTGCAGCACGCCGGCAATGTGCAGGCCCAGGAAATGTACCGGGTCTTCAACTGCGGTATCGGCATGGTGGTGATCGTCGCCAAGGAAGATGCCGACGCCGCCATCGAGCAACTGTGCGCCACCGGCGAAACCGTCTACAACCTGGGCACCATCGAAGCCCGGGCCGAAGGCCAGGCGCAGACCGTCGTTATCTGATCGGCGGAGCCCGGATCCGGGTTGATCCTTCCTGACGTGCGCTGTATCAAAGCGGGCCCTTGCGGTCCGCTTTACATTTGTGCGGAGGATTTCACCCCGGCCCGGGCGTCTTAACCTGTCTTTACACCGGGCTAACCGCGGTTTACCCGCAGAAAAGGAATGATCGGCCTGTCGCTGCGCGGCATGCGCAGAGCTTTCCGGTTTCGCTCATGGTTTCAAACTTGTCACTCCGCCTGCCCGGCGCGACGATCCGGCGGTTTTCCGCCTTGCTTGTGGCCGTGCTGGCGGGCTGCGTCAGCGTCGGCCCGGATTACCACGCGCCGGCGTCGATTGCCCCGACTGGCTGGCAGGCGGTTCCCCTCGATGGCATGGTTGCCGGCGGTTCGGCAGATCTGTCCCGCTGGTGGGAACAACTCGCCGACCCGCTGCTGTCGTCGTTGATTGACGAAGCCCTGCAGGCCAACCCTGACCTGAAGCGCGCCGCTGCCGCGCTGCGCGGTGCTCGCGCCAGCCGCGATCTCGCTTCGGCCAACCGCTTTCCGACTGTCAATGCCAGTTCCGGCGTGACCCGCAGCACGAGCCTCGGCGCAGCCCGCACGCTCTATCAGGCCGGCTTCGACGCCAGCTGGGAACCCGACGTCTTCGGCGGCACCCGGCGGGCGCTGGAAGCGGCCGACGCTGATCTTGACGCCAGTCTGGCGGACCTGCGCAGCACCCGGGTCAGCCTGGTGGCCGAGGTAGCCCTTAACTACGTCGAACTGCGCGCCTATCAGTCGCGCCTGGCGATTGCCCGGGACAATCTGGAGAGCCAGTCCGAAACCCTGCAGATCACCGACTGGCGGGCCCAGGCCGGGCTGGTCAGCGCCCTCGACGTGGAACAGGCTCGGAGTAACCGGGACACCACGCGCGCACAGGTGCCGGCGCTCGATACCGGCCGCGCCGGCGCCGAGCATCGCCTGGCCATCCTGCTCGGTCGCACGCCGGGCAGCCTGCACGCGCGTCTCGATACACCGGGTTCCGGGCAGATGCCTGCGCTGCCGGCCAGCGTGGCCCTGAGCATTCCTGCCGAAGCCTTGCGCCAGCGCCCCGATGTGCAGGCCGCCGAGCGCCGCCTGGCCGCCGAAACGGCCCGCGTCGGGCAGGCCGAGGCCGCCCGCTACCCACGCTTCAGTCTGTCAGGTTCCATCGGCCTGGAAGCGCTGGGCTTGTCCACGCTGA
>APMI01032297.1_pt1 | contig 24486 bp, 12 predicted proteins | sample 667938 | NCBI WGS metagenome assembly APMI01 (sample SAMN01084076, study PRJNA167559) | wastewater metagenome | biome: Wastewater | place: Denmark: Ejby Moelle, Odense | collected 2011-11-28
AGGCGTGCCTGCGCCTGCTCGGCCAGCTCCCGCCCGGCCTGCAGGGCGTCCGGGGCTTGCCAGGCGTCGAGGGCGAGCGTGTCGGCCAGCCGGGCGCGCTGGTCGTCCCAGTCGGCCGCGGCACGGGCTAGCTCCTTGCCCGTCTGCAACTGCTCGGCCACGAGCGCATCCCGCCGGGCCTCCGCAAGCTTGAGGTTCTCAGTCGCCTTTTGCCACTGCTCAACCAGGGTTTCGAGAGCCGCCTGCCTTTCCTTGAGCGCCGCTTCGGTCGACGAGATGTCGAGGGTCTGGTAGACGGCAATCGCCGGGTGCTCGGTGCCGCCACACAGGGGGCAGGCTTCCCCGGGCTGGAGGCGCTGGCGATGGGCTTCCAGGCTCTGGATACGGCGCTCCTGCTCCAGCAGCTTCTCTTTGTCAGCTACCTGGCCTTTCAAGTCCCTGTGCTTTTCCCGCTGGGTGGCTAGGGCTTTTTCCTGGCTGTCGATGCTGCCTTTTTCGTGCTCGATCCGTTGCGTCTGGGTCACGTGACGGTTCGTCAGTTCCCGGCGCTGGCGGGCAAGGGCTTCCAGCTGTTGCCAGAGGACGAGGCCCACCTGGCTGTCCTGCCAGGTCTGGCGCAAGTCGGCCAGGCTGCGGCCGGCGAGACGCGCGCCCTGCTCAGTCCGGAGGGTCTGGAGCGCCAGTTCGGCGGCGCTTCGGGCCTGCTCGGCGCGCTCGACGTCGGTGTACTGTTTCTTGAGCCGGGCTTCCTGCTCAGCCCGCTGGCGGGACAGGGTTTCCAGGGCAAGCCGGCGCTCGGCAATGTCCTTGCCCAAGGCCTGGTCGTGGTCGAACTGCTGACGCCAGGCACCCAGGCGTTCGCCCAGCCAGGCACGTTGGGGATGGGCGGCGCACGCCTCAATGAGCCTTTGGCTTTCGTCCTGAACTTGCTGCCACTGCCTGGCGGCGTCGTTCGATATGTGGCGCGACAGGGCGCGTGCGAGGGCGTGCTGGCGAACGTGTTGATGCACCAGGGTAGTCTGCTCTGCCCGCAGGGCGAGGAGGGCGGCTTCACCGTGATTCACCGCGAGCTCGGTCTGCTGCCAGCGTTCGTGCACCGGTTTGAGCGCCTCCGCAGGCACGCTGTCGGCCAGGCGACGCAGTTCCGGGGCCGCGTCGGCCAGCGCCTGTTCGGCGTCTTTCAGGGCTGCGTCGGTTTCGCGTGCCTCCTGCCCGGCATGTTCCAGATCCAGCCGCCACTGACGCAGGGTCCGGGTCTCGTGCTGGCTGCGCTGCTTATCGACCAGCTCTGCTTCAAGGCGGGTGATCTCCAGTTCCCTGGCCTCGCGCACTTCCGGGGCGAGCAGTTCCATGCCCTCGGCCCGGGCCTTGAGCTGGTTGAGCTGTTCCCGAGCTTCCTGGGCTTGTTCATAGACACGCTGGGAGATCAGCCCGTAGATGTCGGTCCCGGTGAGCTCTTCGAGAAGCGCAGCCCGATCGTTTGCGTTGGCATTCAGAAAAGCCGCGAAGCCGCCTTGGGCCAACAGCATCGACTTGGTGAAGCGCGGAAAGTCGAGACCGGTTATTTCGGCGATCTGCTTGAGCTTGGGGGCGATTTGACTGCTGAGGATAACGCCCTGCCCGGTGGCTGGATCCACTTTCGAGAGCTCCGCCTTTGGCGGCTGGAGGTTTCCGTCCGGACTGTTGCGCGCCCGGTGCTGGCTCCAGAAGGCCCGGTACACCTCGCCCTTGACCTCGAACTCCACCTCCGCAAGGCAATCGGCCGTATGGCGGGTCATGATGTCGTTGCCCGACGCAGAGATGCTCTTGAGTCGTGGTGTTTCGTGGTAGAGCGCCAGGCAGATAGCATCCAGCAGAGTCGACTTGCCCGCGCCGGTAGGGCCGGTGATGGCAAACAGGCCGTTATCCACAAAGGGCGGGAGAGTGAAGTCGATAGACCACTCACCCTTGAGGGAATTGAGATTCTTAAGGCGCAGTTTGAGAATTTTCATTGGGCGGCGTCCTGCAGGACGGCAACAATGGACGTGTAGCGTTCGGTCAGCGCTGCCTGAAGGTCTTCATCGAGCGCCTCCTGGGCAAGGCGGCGGACAAAAACGTCGGCGGGGGTGAGTTCATCCAGGGTTTCGCTGAGTTGGGATTCCAGCCGGGCCACGGCATTGCCCCGGTCGCGACGGATGCGCAGAACCTCAACCGGAAGTCCTTCAGTCAGGGTTTCGATACGCGCCGGGAGATCGACCAGATAATCGTCCTCCTTGACTGTGACCTCCAGCCAGACCGGCTTTGCTGCGCTGCCTTCGCTTGCCGCAGCGACAATCGCCGCCTTCAGCTCGAACAGGTTGCCGCTGATGCAGGTCAGCGTCTGAAAGCACGGTACCGGAAGCGAGGTCACCGTCTTCAGACCATCCGCATCGAGGTCGACCAGCAGCACTTCCTTCTGCTGGCGAGTCTCGTCAAAACTGAGCGGGATGGGAGAGCCGCTGTAGCGGATGTGTTCCAGCCCGCCGACTTGTTGAGGACGATGAATGTGCCCGAGGGCAATGTAATCGGCTGGCGGAAAAGCGTTGGTCGGAAAGGCCTCCAGGGCGCCCACATAAATCTCCCGCACCGACTCGCTGGCACTGGCTCCCACCGTGGTCAGGTGGCCAGTGGCAATCAAGGGCAGCGTCCGGCCCAATTCAGTGGCCAGGGCGGTGCGTTGGATGCAGGCGGCGTCGAAAACCGTCTGATAGTGGGTCTTGATAGCGACTTGCAGTGACAACTGCTTTTCTTCGGCGCTCTGCCCAGCCTGGCTAAAGAGCACATCCCGGGGACGGATGAAAGGGATGGCGCACACCACGCATCCGGCCTCGCCATCCCGGCGGGACAATACGCGCACCTGGCCCGCCGGATCTGCTGCTGCGGCCACGACGGTTGTACCCAGGCAGGCCAGCAAGGCCCGGCTTTCGTCCATCACCGCCACCGAATCGTGGTTGCCACCCAATAGCAGCAACCCGACATGTGCCTCCCGCAGCCTGACCACGAGCTGGCTATACAGCTCACGGGCGTAGCTGGGCGGCGCACCGGTGTCGAAGATGTCGCCGGCAATAAGCACCGCATCGACATCGTGTTCCACGACTTTCTCCAGCAGCCAGTCGATCAGGGCCTGGTGCTCGACCTGCCGGCTCTTGCCCATGAAATGCTGGCCAAGATGCCAGTCGGATGTGTGGAGAATGCGCATAGGATTTCTATCGAGAGAATTTGAGGACAGCTTGGGAGTGTCCGCCAAGACCGGTCGCACTTTACCGCAAGGCTGAAGGTGAAGAATCGGGAGCAGGCGGCGTGCCCACCGAGTAGTATCCAGACCAGCTAGTCCTTCAGTGCCCTCAGTATTGCCAAGATCTATTCGTGATTCTCTTCGTCATCGTCCTCCCCCAGATGCCAAGCCATATCGGCAACCGTTTCGGTGATTTCATGCACGCCGTGTTTTCCCTTCCCGGCACAACGCACCCATATCCTTATGGCACCGTTCAGAGCAACTGGATCGCTCGCCAAGTCTTCAGCCATGGGCGCGACTGGATTGAACAGTTCCAGAGCCTCGGCAAACGCCGCGCTCAGGCCCTCAAGACTCGCGAATTCCTTGTCATCTGCTCTTGCCATCCGTGACACGATATTCATGTCGATCAACATGCTTGGTAACCATTCCACTGCCGCCTGATAAGCAACCACCCAGCGCAGCCTGGTACCCGCAAAAAGCCCCTCAATGGCTGACTCTCTCATGCCCAGAAAACACGAGCCAAGAATCACGCCTTCCAGATTCTTCGCCATGGATGCGTGGGCAAAAACCTCAGCGAGAGCGGTTTCCAGTCGAATCCGCGGCGCTCCGTCGTCACCGGCAAGATGGACGCCGTCGCCATGGGATGCCACATAAAGAATCGCTCGCTCATGGGCATGCCCCATCAGGTGCTGCAGCGCTGCTCGGAATCCCTCCCGCTCAAAGAAGCTCGCGTGATACACCGATATCGGCTCCCCCAAACGCTCTATGCTCTGGAAAAACGGCAAGACACTACACTGCTTTGGGTTTTCGCTAAGGGAATACCAGGGCCGCTCCAGCACCAGCAAAGCTTTGTTATCCATCGACTCTTCCTCCGTTGTCTGATCACGTCCATCCCAATGATGTATTCATTATAAATCACTTATACGACACAAAATGTCGCCTTCGGGGGCGATCAGTACCTTTTCAGCATTTCCCAGCAGCCATCGCGGAAACAGTTGCTGGTTCAGTCCGGTAGACATGTCGGAGGCGCTGCTGCGATGGACACATCCGCGTGCAAAGCCGCCCTCATGACATTTCCTGTCGTGCAAAGGCTGCATTGAATGATTAGCTGGCCCAGGCCTGTTATGCCTACGCGTTGTGGGAGAATCAGAACTTCTTCAACCTGGATCGCCCTGGAACTTACCAATGGCCCAGCTTTCTCCAAGCCTTCCCTCGCTTCGCAAAGACGGGGGGCTCGCCCGTGAACTCGATGTGCTGGAGCATCTCCAGCAGTGCCTGCCTGACGGCTTCGAGATATTTCATGGCGTCGCATGGCACACGCTTTATCTGGGCGCCGACCATCATGGAGAGATCGACCTAGTGATCCTCAGTCCCAGCGGCACTATATTGCTGATGGAAGTGAAGGCCGGTGAGGTTATTCTGCGTAACGGCGAAGTGCTCAAGCTCTACCAAGGCCGGGAGCACGACGTAGCGCGTCAGACCCGTGTGCAATACAGCGCAATGGTGAGTCGGCTCACCGAGGTTCAACTCCACGCCCAGGTGACCAATTGCCTGGTGTTGCCCGACTACCGGGTGGGCGACGCACCGGTGGTGGCGATTCCCCGCGACCGGATCATCGACGCCACTGACTACCCCTCGCTGGGTACCAGGGTGCGGGAAATGCTTGAGTCCGGCCATAGCAAGAGTGACGTGGAGTCGATTCGGCGCTTCCTCGCCAACGAGTTTCGGGTCTCGATTGATCTCCAAGTACTGGGCGATCAGGTCAGGCGCAGCAGTCGGCGCCTAGCGGATGGTTTGGCAACCTGGGTTCCGCGCATCGTTTCTCCTTCTGGCGCGATCCGTATTCAGGCTACCGCCGGGTCGGGCAAAACACAATTGGCTCTGCGTCTGCTCGACGATGCCGCAGCAAGTGGCCAGCACAGCCTGTACGTCTGCTTCAACCGCAGCCTGGCTGACCACATTGGGCGTATCGCCCCGCCGAGCGCCCGGGTAACCAGCTTTCACGAACTGTGCGTAGACCATTACGCGCACGCCCATGGCGCGCCTGACTTCAGCCGCCCGGATATCTTCCAAACCCTGACGCAGGCCTACTGCGCGGCGGTCGAAGCACTGGCTCCCCGCTACGATTTGGTCATCATCGACGAAGGGCAAGACTTTGAGCCCGACTGGGTCGCCAGCCTGCTGCCGCAAATGCGGGACGAGGGCCGACTGTATGTGCTCGAAGATGCCGCCCAACGCCTCTACGAACGGGAAGGCTTCGATCTCGACGGGGCGGTCACGCTAAGTTGTGACGATAATTTCCGCAGTCCGCAAGCAGTTTGTGGCGTCATCAACGCCCTTCGCTTGTCGGAGCACGCCATTGCTGGACGCAGCCCCTACACGGGGGAATTGCCCGGCTTCCGGGTGTACAGAGACGAGCAGGATTTGCTCGTGCACACGGGGCAGGCAGTGCAGGACCTCGTCGCGCGTGGCATTCCCTTGGTGGAAATCGTCGTGCTGAGTGGCCGCGGACGCGTCAAATCGGTACTCCAGAACGCGGATCGCATCGGAGATTTTGTGCTGAGGCGCTTTAACGGGCAGTACACACCCGATGGCGATCCGTGCTGGACTCAAGGCGACTTGCTGGTCGAATCGGTGTATCGCTTCAAGGGGCAAAGTGCGGCCGGCGTTGTACTGAGCGAACTGGATTTTGACGAACTAACAGACATTGAGCGTCGCAAGCTGTTCGTTGGCCTGACCCGTGCACATCTTGCGGTGGAAATGGTGTTGTCGACCCGCGCCGAGGCCTGTCTGGCCCGGGCACTCGCCTGAAAAATGCCTGTCGATCAAGCGCATTCGATGTTGGCCACGACCTCGTCCGCGAAACCCACACAACCCTGCGGTATCTGCCCTGCCAACAGAGGGGCATACAGGGACCAAGAGGCGCTGTGAGCACCTGATTACATCTAGGCCCGCTCAGATACCCATCAAAATGATGCTCATCTGAGCTTCCGGCTGCTACCATTGCGAACGGTCCCCTCGGCACTTCCCGTCCAATGCTGCAAACCGCTTCCCACGCACAAAAAGAGCGCCTGGCCTATCTCGAGCTGCACGCCTTCTTTATTGGCGAGCTCCGACGTGGGGACCTGGAAGCACGTTTTGCGATCAAGCCGGCTGCCGCAACGCGCGATCTCAATGCCTACCGGGCGCTCGCACCGGACAACCTGATTTACGATCGTAGCGGCAAGGCTTATATACCGTCGTCCAGTTTTCGGCCGGTATTTGGTTTTCTGCCGGAACACATCCTGTCTTGGCTCCTCCACGGCTTTGGAGATGGACTGGCCCCCCACGCGGGCAGAGCACTTCCGTCGGCCGGCGTTAGTAGTTTGACCCGACCAGACTTCGGTGTCCTGGCGGAACTCACCCGGGCGATCCATGCGCGTAAAGCGGTTCAGATCCAGTATCTGTCATTGTCGTCAGGCTCCGGCAATCGCGTTATTGTGCCCCTAGCCCTAGCCAACAACGGCTCGCGATGGCATATCCGGGCCTTCGACCGCAAGCGCCGGCACTTCCTGGATTTCGTGCTGACCCGGATCACTCAAGTGACGCCAATTACCGAGCCCGCGATGCCCAACGAGCAACTCACCGCGGATCTGCAGTGGTCTCGGATGCTGGATCTGCAGCTTCTTCCCCATCCGGATCTTGCTCATCCGGAAGCCATCGTCGCGGACTACGGCATGGAAGAGGGTCGCCTTCACGTCTCCATCCGCGCGGCCCTTGCCGGTTATGCCCTACTGCGCTGGGGTGTGGATTGCACAGCTGATCACCATCTCGACTCTACCCGTCATCCTCTCTGGCTCTCCAGCTTGCAGGCGCTTGACGGGGTCGAGAGCGCCCGACTTGCCCCAGGCTTTGCCCCCCTCGCCGGCGATGAAGTGACGCGCCAATGAGCCTCTACAACGCCCAAATTTCTGCCGGCTCCCTGATGCTGCCGGAAAGCCGCCGCATTGCCCGGCTGCTCCTCACGCACCCCGACCGCACAATGTGGACCGCGGCGATTGAGCACGACAACGTGCTGCAAAAGAAATCTCCGGCCACCGCCCGCCGCCAGGCAGGGCTCATCCGTCAGCGCCTCAATACCCTCGATGAAGCCGGCTGGATTCTGATAGCCGAAGGCGAGCAAGAGGTCGCACTTCAGACGCTCCTTGCGGCTGCCATCAAGCACAGCCGCCTGCTCGCCGATTTCATCAGCGATGTGGTGGCAGGCCACCTGCGCCGTCTGGAAACCACCCTTTCTCCCCAGGACTGGGACGCGTTCTTTGCCGAGTGCGTACAGCGTGATCCAGGAATCGCCGACCTGGCAGTCAGCACCCGGGCCAAGCTCCTCGAGGTAATTTTGCGCATTCTCGCGGAGGCGAAGTTCCTGGCTTCGCGGCGCAGTCTTCGATTGACTCCCCCCCTGCTGCACCCGGATGTTCAGCGCTACCTGCGCGCCCGATCAGATACCGCCGTATTGGCGGTGATGGAATTGAAGCAATGACTGACCCCACCCAGACCTTCCAGCAGCGCCTGAACCAGATCCTTCCCAAGCTGACCTCCCAGGACCTCCTCCAGAACCGGGGTCTCGGCAACGAGATCGGCTTCTGGATCTTCGAGTATCCGCCCGAGCATGAGTTGGAGATGCGGGATTTTTTGCACGAGGTCATCGAGCCTGCGCTGGCCAAGCGGCAGCCGCCCTTGCGCGTAGCGACGGTCGATCTCTTCCAGTTGCTGATTGGCGTCCTGGAAGAGCGCAAGCTCCTCGACAAGGTTCTTGCGATGCAGCAAACCCAGGGCGATGCCAAGACCCTCGAATCGGTACGTCGGGTGCTGAAAGAGGATCGACTGGCGCAGCGCATCGTTGAGCAGCACCAGCCGGATGAACTCGATCTGCTGATTCTCAGCGGCGTCGGCGCGGCCTACCCGATGCTCCGCACCCACACGCTCCTTTCAGCCTTGCACCCGTTGATGAAGGACACGCCGCTGTTGATGCTCTTTCCGGGACGCTACGACGGCTACTCGCTGCGCCTCTTCAACAAGCTGTCGGACAACCACTACTACCGGGCCTTCCGCCTCGTCGCCTGATCGCCTGAGCCGTTCACGCACCTGCAACCCATCGGACAAGAAAAAAATGCATATCCGGGAGCTGTTCACCAAGGCCATCGATCGTCCCATCAACGGTGTGATCAAGGCCGACCAGAAGGACGCCGAAAGCATCTGGCAGGAACTCGACGAATACGTCGTCACCAAGCAGCTCACGGAGTATTTTCGGCGCTTCTTCGACGCCTATCTGGCCGCCGCCGACAACCCGAACGACCCGGTTCTCGCCGCCCGCATGGGCGTGTGGGTCTCCGGCTTCTTCGGCTCGGGCAAGTCCCACTTCATCAAGATCCTGTCCTACCTGCTGGAAAACATCGAAGCGGTCGAGCCCTCTACCGGCACGCCGAAGCGGGCCGCCGCCTTCTTCGACGAGAGCAAGATCAAGGACGCGATGCTCCTTGCCGACATCCAGCGGGCCGTGCAGGGCAGCGCCGATGTTCTGCTCTTCAACATCGACGCCAAGGCCGACAGCAAGTCGGACCGGGACGTGATCCTGCAGGTCTTTCTGCGCGTCTTCAACGAGAAGCTCGGCTTCAGCGGCGATGCCCCGCACGTCGCCCACATGGAGCGCTACCTGGTCGAGAAGGGTGCCTACACCGCCTTCAAGGCCGCCTTCCAGGACAACAATGGTTCGAGCTGGGAAGCCGAGCGGGACGCCGTGGATTTCCTGCGCGATGACGTTATTCATGCGTTGGGCGTGGCGCTTCAGCAAAGCGAGGACTCGGCCGCCGCCTGGTTCGACAACGCCCGCGACACCTATCGCATCAACATCGAGTCCTTCGCCAAGCTCATTCGTGACTACCTCGACACACGGCCCGCGGGGCACCGCATCGTCTTTCTGGTCGATGAGGTCGGCCAGTTCATCGGTGACAACACCCACCTGATGCTTACCCTGCAGACCATCACCGAGCAGCTCGGCACGCTCACGCAGGGCCGGGCCTGGGTCATCGTCACCAGCCAGGAAGACATCGATGCGGCCCTCGGTGAAGCCAACAAGGCCAAGTCCCAGGATTTCTCGAAGATCCAGGGGCGCTTTCACACCCGTCTGTCCCTGGCCAGCTCCAACACCGACGAAGTCATCGGCGAGCGGCTCCTGGCCAAGACCGACGCCGCCCACACGGCGCTGCGCGACTGCTTCGAGAAGCAGGGCGACATCATCAACAACCAGCTGGCGTTTGTCGGCAACTCGGTCAGCCTGCGCGGCTATAAGGATGCGGCCGAGTTCGTCGGCGTCTATCCCTACGCGCCCTACCAGTTCACCCTCCTGCAAAAAGTTTTCGAGTCGATCCGCAAGGTCGGCGCCACCGGCAAGCACCTCTCCCGCGGCGAGCGCTCCCTGCTCGATGCCTTCCAGTCCGCTGCCGTCCGGAATGCCGACAAGTCGCTCGGGGCCCTGATTCCGCTCTACGACTTCTATTCCTCCATCGAGAGCTTCATCGACACCGTCGCCAAGCGCTCCATTGACGAAGCCCCGGAAAACCAAGCCCTCGAAGCCTACGACATCCTGCTGCTGAAGGCCCTGTTCCTGATCCGCTACATCAGCGACATCATCAAGCCCAACGTCGATAACCTCGCCACCTTGTGCGTGGACCAGATCGATGCCGACAAGCTCGCCTTGAAGCGCAAGATCCAGGAGAGCCTCGATCGCCTGGAGCAGCAGCGTTTGGTTAGCCGCAACGGTGATCTGTGGTTTTTCCTCACCAACGAGGAGCGCGACGTCGCCCGCGAGATCGGCCACGTGGAAGTCTCTGCCGCCGAGAAGTCGCGCCTCTTGTGCGAAATCCTGTTCGACGACGTGCTGCAGGGCACGACCCGTATCCGTCACCGCGACACCAAGGCCGACTACGACATCAACCGTCTCCTCGACGGCGTCCCGTGGCGTAACGCCAGCCATGAACTCACCTTCGAAGTCATCTCCCCGCTCGGTGACGACTGGGACGGACTGACCGACGCCCGCGGCATTCTGAAGAGCAGCGAAGGACATGGCCGTGCCCTCATCAAGCTCGCCGAGGGCTACCGCTTCGATATCGAGCTCGCGCTCTACAAGCAGATCGAGAAATACATCGACAGCCCCAAGGCCAGCACCGCCACGCCGTCGATGCGAAGCATCCTGCTCAACCGCAAGGACGAGAACCGCGAGCGGCTCACCCGGCTGAAGGAGCAGCTCGCCACGATGCTCATCGAAGGCGAAGTGTTCGCGATGGGTCAGAAGCTCACCCTGAAATCCCGCAACCCCGGCAGTGCCCTCGATGAGTTGGTGAACTACCTCATCGCCAACACCTACAACAAGCTGCCCTATCTGAAACACCGGCAGCCCGACCCGCTCGCCGAAATCCGCGCGGTCCTGCAGGCCGATGATCTCGCCCAGCGCAGCCTCGCCCTCGGCGGCGAAGAGGGCAATCCGCTTGCGCTGAAGGAGATGCGCGATTTCCTGCACCTCAAGGCCAGCCAGAACCGGGTCCTGCTCGACGAAGTGGTAGCGCGCTTCACCGGCATCCCGTGGGGCTGGAAGCCGGAATGGGAAGTCGTGCTGCTGGTGGCGCGTCTTTTTATGGCGGGCGAAATCAAGCTGGTCATGGACAGCACCGACCTCGACCCCAAGAGTGCGGCCGAACCGCTCACCAAGGCGGCCCGTTTCAAGCAGGTCTCGATCTTGAAACGCAAGGTGGCCGATGCGGCCAGCCTCAAGCGCGCCCGGGACTTGCACCGTGACCTGTTCAATACCATTCCCCGGGACGACGAAGATGGCCTTGTGGCCGACACCCGGTCCCAACTCGGTGACTGGCACACCAGGCTCAAGAGCTACCTACCGGTGGCCAGCACCAACAGCCATCCGGGCAAAGCCGTCATCGACGACGCACTGCTTCGTATTGGCAAGCAGAAGGCGATCGCCGACAGCTTCGAATTCGTCGAGGCGCTGGTTCAGGCCAAGGACGACTGGCTCGACCTCGGCGACGACATCCACGACGTCTCCAGCTTCTACGAAACCCAGATCGATACCTGGCGCCGCCTGCTCGAAGCCCTGGCCCGCTTCAAGGATAACCGCGACGCCTTGCAGAAAGAGGCCAAGGCCGCCGCAGCGCTGGCCAGTCTGGAAGCCATTCGGGACAATCCGGCTCCTTACGCGCAGGTCAGCCAGATCGATGGCCTGATCACCACGGTCGAGACCATCAACGAGGCCGAAGCCCGCAGCCGGCGCGAACACGCGCTGCTCTCCATCGACGCCAAAATCACCGAAGTCACCCAAGCCCTCGATGCTCTGGAGGCTGATCCGGCCCTGCGCAACAAGGCGCTCGCCAAACTGCAGGCCCTCAAGGCCAAGGTCGCCGGGCTTACCAGCATCCCGATGATCTTCTATTGCCAGGAGCAGGCCGGCGAGCTGCTCGATGCGGCGATGACCATGATCGAAGCCGCCGCTGCCGCGAAGGCGGCCCCAACACCCCCAACGGCAGGAGAGAAGGGCGCAACGATCAAGCCCTTGACCACCGGCCCAGGAGCGGTGACCAGTAAGCCGACCAGGGTCCTCCGCGCCGCCGAGCTTGCCATCAAGTCCTACCTCGAAACCGAAGCCGAGGTGGACGCCTACCTCGCCCGATTGAAAACCGAACTCCAGGCGGCCCTCAAGGCCGGCCAGCGCGTGCGCATTCAGTAAAAACGAACCATGAACAAAGCCAAGCTCAAGACCTACGCACCCCAGGCCCGCAAGGATTTCATCGCGGCCGTCACCGCCCGTGCCAACCAGCTCGGCCTGTCGGAGAAGGCGGGCAGCCTCGACATCCTGTCCGCCGAACGCCAAGGCGACGTAACTCTGATCGCCGGGCGCGAATGGGCGGCTACCGTCCATGCTCAACGCGAACGACTGATTCACCGCTTGCGCCGCGACGGTTTCAGCCAGACCATGGAAGCGGTGGCCTACACCTGGTTCAACCGCATCGCTGCGCTACGCTTCATGGAGCTCCACGACTACCTTGTCCATGGCCATAGGGTGCTCTCGAGCACTGCCGGCGGTCTGCCGGACATCCTGGCCCATGCGACCGAGCTCGCCGCCAACAAGGATCTTCCCGGCCTGAATGCCGACTTTGTTGCCGAACTCACGCTCGCCGGCAACAAGGACGGCGAGCTCTACCGCCTGCTCCTCGTCGCCCAGTGCAACGCGCTATCCGCCGCGATGCCTTTTCTGTTCGAGCGCATTGACGACGAAACCGAGCTCCTGCTGCCGGACAACCTTCTGCGCACCGACTCCATCATTGCCCGGCTGGTCGAGGCCATCCCGGAAGAAGACTGGCCGCAGGTGGAAATCATCGGCTGGCTCTACCAGTTCTACATCAGTGAGAAGAAGGACGAAGTCATAGGCAAGGTGGTCAGGAGCGAAGACATTCCCGCCGCCACCCAGCTCTTCACCCCCAACTGGATCGTGCAATACCTGGTACAGAACAGCATCGGCCGCCTTTGGATGATGGCCAATCCCGCGAGCACGCTTAAAAGCCAGTGGCCCTACTACATCGAGCCGGCCGAGCAGACCCCGGAGGTCAATGCCCAGCTCGACGCGTTGATCCAGACCCGCATGGAGGAGGACGGCGGCAGCCTCAACCCAGAAACCATCACCGTCCTCGACCCCGCCTGCGGCTCCGGCCACATCCTCGTCGAAGCCTACGAAGTGCTGAAGGCCATCTACCTGGAACGCGGCTACCGCCTACGCGACATCCCGCGCCTGATCCTCGAAAAGAACCTTTACGGCCTCGATATCGACGACCGGGCTGCGCAGATGGCCGGATTCGCGCTGCTGATGAAGGCGCGAGCCGATGACCGCCGACTGTTCAACGACCCACCCAAGCTCAATGTACTTAGCCTGCAAGAGAGCAAGGGGCTGGCGCTGGACGATGTCGCCACCCACCTCGCGCCCTTCGGCATGCAACGCGGCGCCGTCAAGGCGCTTCTCGACACCTTCGAACATGCCAAGACCTTCGGTTCGCTGATCCAGATTTCGGACACGTTGAATGCGCAACTGCCGGCGGTGGCGGAGGCGTTAGGGAAAGCGAGCGAAACTGGGGATTTGTATGCACGGGCGGCGGCGCAGGATTTGATGCCGCTGGTCGAACAGGTGTGGGTGCTGAGGCGGAAGTTCGATGCCGTGGTGGCGAATCCACCGTATATGGGCACGCGGTACCAATCGTCCATACTGAAAGATTTTGTTGCCAGTCGATTTAAGGACGTTGGAGGCGACATTTATGCATGTTTCATTCGCCGCCTACTTGCTTTCGGATCGCCAGGAATCGGTCAAATTGCGTGCGTTGCTCCTTACACCTGGATGTTTCTCGGTGATTACGAAAAATTGAGGGATGAGTTTCTGAGTGCAGTGACATTATCTTCAATAGTGAAGCTGGAATACAACGCCTTTGAGCCTGCTGCTGTTCCAGTTGCAGCTTGGTCAGCTAGTTCCAGCTTAATCGCAGATTTTGATTCCTCGTTCATTGAATTGGCGGATTTCAAGGGGTCGGAGGTTCAAGCACCTCGAACGTTGGAAGCGATTTCCCTGAGGAAAGGCTGCGGATGGTACTTTGAACTTTCACAGACGTCGTTTGAAAGAGTGCCCGGAAAACCATTTGTATTTTGGATTTCTTCGGATGTGGCGAATGCATTCTCTTCATCCAAGAGATTATCGGAGGTCATTGACATAACTGGAAGCCAAACAGTTACAGCAAATAATTCTAAATATCTCAGGCTTTGGTTTGAGGTGTCAAAGGAGTTAATAGGCTCTGCCGATAATAAAAAATGGAAGCCATACGCAAAGGGGGGCAGTTTCCGGCGTTGGTATGGAAACATAGAGTGGGTCGTAAATTGGAGTGAACAGGCACGCTCGTTTTATAAAAAAAATGTCAGTTCGAGCATGCTCGCAGAGAAGTATTGGTATAGAGAGGGTATTACATATACCGATATTACCACTCTAGGTTTTACTGCGAGATATCTCCCTCCCGGTTGCTTATATGACAAGTCTGGGCCAAGCTTGCACACAGAAAACCTGCTCCCTGTTCTTTCCTTTCTCAACTCGTCCACCGTTGCAAAGATGCTTTCTGGGTTAAACCCAACAATGCATTGCCAGGTTAAAGATATTTCGGCGTTGCCTGGCGATGTAGTGAAAAGTGTTTCGAGTGAAGTGAGTGAATTGGCTGGTCGTCTAATTGAAATATATCGAACTGAGTGGGATTTTAATGAGACTTCTCTAGATTTCGGGGCGATTGATGGCATTTTTAACACCACACTAGGAGTGCTTAAAGGTGACTCTCTTTACACCAAGCCCGTCACTAGTCAACCATCACTCAAAAGGCGTGTTGATTTTGCATTTAGATATCTATCCGACCTAGGCAATGAGGCGCTAGATCTACAGAAAAAGAACGATCAGTTCTATGCGAATATAATGAAGGTTGTTGACGCTGATCGCCCAGTTAAGGATGGGCCGATAGTTACTTTCAAGCTGCCTTGGTGTGAGGCCGGACGCGGAGATGGTAGTGACGCGGAGCAAACTCGCTTTTATGGTGCCATCGGAAAGGCTCTTCTCTCCTACGCGATCGGCTGCATGATGGGCCGCTACAGCCTCGACGAACCCGGCCTGATCTACGCTCACGCCGGCAACGTTGGCTTCGACCAGACCCGCTATAAGACCTTCCCGGCCGACGCCGACGGCATCGTGCCGATGACTGACGAGTTCTGGTTCGAGGACGACGCTGCCAACCGCGTGCGTGAGTTCCTGAGCGCCGTGTGGGGCACCGACACGCTGGACGAGAACATGGCTTGGCTCGCCGAGAGTCGAGGCAGGAAGGGCAGCGAGATCCCGGACGAAACCATCCGCCGCTATCTGGCCGACAAGTTCTTCAAGGACCACCTACAGACCTACAAGAAGCGCCCAATTTACTGGTTGTTCTCCAGCGGCAAACAGGGTGCCTTTCAGGCGCTGGTCTATTTGCACCGCTACCACGAAGGCACCCTCGCCCGCCTGCGCGCTGAGTACGTCGTCCCCCTGACTGGCAAGATGCAGGACCGCATCGAAATCCTAGAAAGGGATGCCACCGCAGCATCTTCGGCCGCAGCCCGAAGCAAACTGAACAAGGAAATCGAGAAGCTCAGGAAAAAGCACGTCGAGCTCCTCGCCTATGACGAAAAACTCCGCCACCACGCCGACCTGCGCATCCAGCTCGACCTAGATGATGGCGTGAAGGTGAACTACGGCAAGTTTGGCGATCTGCTGGCCGAGGTGAAAGCGGTAACTGGTGGAACTGCGGACGAATAGAAGGTGTGAAGAATGTCTAGAGGTTTAAAGACGATTGGCGAAATTTTTGAAAACCGGGTTTTTCGTATTCCGGACTATCAGCGAGGCTACGCCTGGGAGGATGTCCATCGTCAGGCATTTTGGGACGATCTGGAGTTACTGCGGGAGATCGGGGATAACACACATCACTACGTTGGGTTGATTGCACTGGAGACTTTGAGTAGCCTCCGGGCCGTTGAGGATCTGTCAGCCGAGGATGCATGGCTCGTCAGCGGTAATAATCGACTTTGTCATGTAGTGGACGGTCAGCAACGCTTGACGACGCTGATTATTTTGCTTCATGAATTGCTACGACGCCATCAGGAACTGTTGCCCAACCCGTCGGAAGCCTTGAATGCCACCGCGTTACAGACCGATGTGGAGGCGCGGTATATCCGTAAAGAAAACGTTGCTATCGAAGGGTGCTACGGCTATGAGTTCGGTTATTCAAAAAGCTCGGAACTCGACAAGTACTTCAGGTCAGCGATCCTCGAGGACTCCAATCAGATCACGACGGGGACGCCAACTTCAGTATATGCAAGGCAACTTTTTTCCGCTAAAGAATTCTTTCGTAAAAAATTTGCCGGCTTCGATAATCCAGAAGAACTTTCTCGCATTTTAGAAATTGTTGAAACCCGGCTACTTTTCAATGTGTTCGAGGTTCAGGACGAGTTTGATGTTTGCCTGACCTTCGAGGCGATTAACAATCGTGGAAAGACACTCTCTGACCTGGAAAAGCTCAAGAGTCGTCTGCTTTACTTGTCGGGCCTAGCAGCAGCTCAAGAAAAATACGCACAGGTAAAAAATCAAAAGCTTTCCGGATACAGGAAGATCATCAATGATTGCTGGTCGAAAGCGTACAAGCTTCTAGGGTGGAGTGCTAACAATATCCTGAACGACGATGCCTTTCTCCAGTTAGCGTGGGTTCTAAGGTATGGCTGTCCGACTCAATCACGCGACCAGCACCTTTTTATCGAAACATTCACGCCACGGAGTGCACTTGATTCAGATATATGGCCAGAAATCAATAGATTCTCGCGAGATCTCGCCGAGTTGGCGGCACCTTGGGTCGTGGTTGCGATGCCTGATCAGGCTAACTCCTTGGTTAATTCAGGAATGCTACAGCGGGAAATCCCAGATGAGTCCCTGAAATGGTTGCAACGGATATCCCGCCTGAGTTCAGCTAGTTTCAGACCGCTTCTTGTTGCAGCGGTCTCCCATTTTCAGTCTGGCCGATTGCTAGAATCGGCACTGTTGCCATTACTGATCGCAGTGGAGCGATATATATTCGTTGTGTTTGGGCTCGCGGGCTGGCGATCTGACACCGGGCGTAATGTCTATCTTCTTGAGGCCAACAATTTATATACGGACTTCAGCACGGTAACTAAAATCACCGAACGGATTGTAGAGGAGGTTGCTTGGCGTTATGACCCTGCCCGGTTCGTTGCCAGCGTCCGGTCACGACAGGTTCCAAGCAGGGATCACAGTGGCTTTTATGGTTGGGATCATCTGCGCTACGCCCTTTACGAGTACGAAATTGACTTGCATGAATCGCAATTTCATATGAATGATGCAAAAGTGACATGGAGCGACTTTATTCGTTACAAGAAGCTTGAGGAAACAGTCGAACATATTTATCCACAAACACCAAATTCTGATGAATGGTTAGAATTTTCAGTCCTGGATGAAGAATCAAAAATTCTGCTGCGAAACTCACTAGGTAATCTGTTGCTTCTTTCTAGATCGAAGAACTCGTCGCTGCTTAACTCCTGCTTCAGTAAGAAGGCGCACCAGGGGAACACTTGCTATTTAAACGGTTCATTCAGCGAGATAGCCGTTTCAAAGAAACTGCAATGGACCCCGGAGGAAATACGATTACGCACGTACACCTTGCTCGAGTTTATTGGGAGAAGGTGGACTGTCCCGTCCTGGGATGACAGTCAAAGGCAGGTTATGAAGCAACTTGAGGTGATCGAGGTAAGAACCGAGCGTGAAAGCACGCAAAGAACAGAGGCGCTGAGCGCAGTACGGAGTCATTGATGACTGACAAGCCCGTAGCCCCGTCTGGCTACTCAATTTGGCTGGCTGAGCTCAAGCACCGCATCCAGGCCGCCCAGCAACGGGCCGCCCTGGCGGTCAACCAGGAGCTGGTGCTGCTGTACTGGCAGATCGGTGGGGACATTCTGGAGCGCCAGCAGGCGAAGGGTTGGGGGGCCAAGGTCGTCGACCAGATCGCCAAGGATCTGAGCGCGGCATTCCCGGACATGAAGGGGTTTTCGCGTCGGAACCTGCTGTACATGCGCAGCTTTGCCGAGGCGTGGCCTGATCGGGAGTTTGTGCAACAGGCTGTTGCACAATTGCCCTGGGGCCAAAACCTGCTGCTACTAACCAAGCTCAAGACCCGTGAGGAACGGGAGTGGTACGCGGCCAAGGCCATCGAGAACGGCTGGTCACGCAACGTGATGTGGCACCACATCTCCACCCAGTTGCAGCAGCGTAGCGGCCAGGCGATGACCAACTTTGCTGCCCGCCTGCCGGCGGCGGATTCCGAACTGGCCCGGCAAACGCTGAAGGACCCCTATCTTTTCGACTTCCTCGGAGTGTCGGAGCAAGCCCACGAGCGCGACATCGAAGAGGCGATGACGCGCCACGTCACCAAGTTGCTGATGGAGCTGGGCGAGGGCTTCGCCTTTGCCGGCCGACAGGTGAATGTGGAAGTGGAGGGGCAGGATTTCTACATCGACCTGCTGTTCTACAACTACCGCCTGCACCGTTTTCTGGTCGTGGAGCTCAAAGCTGGTGAGTTCAAGCCGGAGCATGCCGGTCAGCTCAACTTTTACGTCACTCTGGTGGACGAACAGATCAAGAGCGACGAAGACAAGCCGACCCTCGGCTTGCTGCTTTGCAAACAGCAGCACCGCGTCGTCGCGGAGTACGCCTTGCGCGGCATGACCCAACCCATCGGCATTGCCGAATACCGGCTGAAGCTGCCCGACGACCTGGCCAAATACCTGCCAAGCATCGAGCAGATCGAGGCGGAATTGCTGGGTGACGAGAACAATCAGGATACGGAGCAAGAGTGAGCCAACAGCGCATTATCGACGCACTGCAGGCGCAGTTCGCGTCGCAGCACATCGTCTTCTGGGACGACCCGGAGGGGGCCTTTTCAACAAGTGTCGATGCTTTGGCGCTGGGTGAAGTGCGGCTCGTTCGCCTCGACCAAACGCCTGCGTTGCAGGTGAAACTCGAGGTCGAGCGGGCGCCCCTGGGCCCGTGGCTGTTTTACAGCCCAGCCGCCGAACCAGATCCGGCCACCGACTGGCTGCTCGACTTGCGCCTGCGCGGAAAGGCGTTCAGGGCCGATACGAACTCGATGCTTCTCGAGGACCTGGGGCTGACTTCCCAGGTGCTGCGCGAGCATCTGAAGCGGCGCAGCAAGTTCTTCCGCGCCAAGGAGCGCGTGGAGCGGCTCAAGCGCCTGGTGATGCCGGCGGAGGACGCCCAGAGCCTGGATCGCAAGATGCTCGCCGTGCTGGTGCGGGCGGATCAGCCGGATCTGTTTGCAATTCTCCTGAAACTGTTTTCTGCTCTGGTGCAGGACGGCAGCGTTGATCTGGCTGCGGCCCCCCGCGGCTGGCAGGAAATCGTCGCGAACGAACTCGAGGACGCCTTCTGGACGCAGGCGGAGTTGGAACTGGGGTATCGCGAGGCCGAGCCTTCGCTGCAGGATCTTCTCCTGCGGATTCTGGTGACGGATTTCTGTCGTGCCCTGCCGCGCCCGGCACCCGAGTCACTACGGCATTTCGTTTTGCCGGACCGGGCCCTAGCGACCAATGCGTCGGTGTTCGCGTCCCGCTGGCGCTCCGACGTGTCCCATTACCTGAGCTACAACGTGATTTCCGCAGCGCTCGCAGAGCAGCTCGCCCTGACGGATGTGTTGGCGAGCTTGTCTGCCGATGACTTGAGCGAGGCGATGAGCTTTGGCGATGTCGAGCGCCGCATAATCCAGGATTTGAAGGATCGCGTGCTCGGGAGTGCGGGCATCGATCCGGCTACGATCCACGCGCTGATTGCCCGTCGCCGGGACGGTTACTGGGCAAACCGGCTCTTTGCACAGTCCTCCGACGAGAGCGCGGCGCTCGCGGCCTGTTACGACGCGCTGGAGGCGGCGGCGGATTTTCTGGCCTTGAAGGCTCTGCATGAGGTCGGCTTCAGCTTTGCGAGCGCGCAGGCCGGGCTGACCTGCTACCGGGACGAACTGTTCCGATTCGATCAGCTTTACCGGCATTTCCATTTTGCAGCAGACGCGGTGGAGCCGATGGGCTGGGCGGTGCTGCATGAACTGCGAAGCCGGATCGAGGAGTGCTATTCGGGCTGGTTCATGCTGCAACTGAGTTCGGCCTGGACCAAGGTACTGGAAGGGGACGAGGGTTTGCTCGCGCGCTGGAAAGTGCCCGGCATCCCGAACCAGCAGGATTTCTTTGCGACCCAAGTGCGGCCACTCTTTAGCGGCGGCGCCAAGCGGGTCTTCGTGCTGATCTCGGACGCCTTCCGTTTCGAGGCGGCCGAAGAACTGGCCCAGCGCTTGAACAGCCGCAGCCGCTTCAAGGCCGCGCTGACGAGCCAGCTTGGCGTTCTGCCAAGTTATACCGGCCTCGGCATGGCCGCGCTGCTGCCACATCAAACCCTGGCGTTCAAGCAGAACGGCAACCTCGATCTGCTGGCCGACGGCCACCCGGTCTCAAACCTGGAGCAGCGCGGGACGCAACTGGCCAAGTATTCCGGCATCGCGGTCAAGGCGGACGAACTGCTGGCGCTGGGCAAGGAAAAGGGCAGGGCGCTGGTTCGGGACCAGAAGCTGATTTACGTCTATCACGATCACATCGATGCACTCGGCGACAAGCAGGTCACCGAGGGCCAAACCTTTGCGGCTGTGGACCAGGCCCTGGCGGAGCTCTCGCAGCTGATCGGCTTCATCATCAACAGCCTCAACGGCTCCACCGTACTGGTGACAGCCGACCACGGCTTCATCTATCAGGAGGCGCCACTGTTGGCGGCCGACAAGACGGCGCTCGAGACCCAGCCGGAGGGGACGCTGAAGGCGAAGAAACGCTATCTCCTCGGCCAGGGCATCGGTGCGTCGCCGAAGGTATGGTCGGGCAACACGGCGCTGACCGCTGGCACCTTGCCTGAAGCGAGCCTCGACTTCTGGGTGCCCAAGGGCGCGAGCCGCTTCCACTTTTCAGGTGGCGCCCGTTTTGTGCATGGCAGTGCGATGCCACAGGAGATTGTGGTGCCGGTCATCGTGGTGCGGGAAAGCGAGTCCGACCAGGACAAGACGAGGCTGGTGGAGTTCAGCCTGCTGGGGGCCTCGAACAAGGTGGTCACCAACACCCAGCGCTTCGAGTTCATCCAGACCGAAGGGGTGTCTGAACGAGTGCTGCCGCGCACCGTGGTGATCTCCCTTCGCGATGGCGAAAACCTGATCAGCAACGAGCAGACCCTGACTTTCGACAGCAGCTCCCAGCTGCTCGATGAGCGCAAGCGTTCGATCTTCCTCACCGTGCTGGCCGGCACTTACGATCGCAGCAGGGACTACTTCCTGATTGCCCGGGACGCCACCAGCAAGGTCGAAGTGCTGCGCGCGGCGATGCGTGTTGACCTGGCTTTCACCAATGACTTCTGAGCTCTCCATGACCGACGCCAGGGATGCAGGTAAAGACAGGGACAATGTGGACGGCCGTAACCTCGACACGCTCCTCAACACGCACTTTGCCGGCAAGGTGGTCCGCAAGGATCTGACCAAGCTGATCAAGGAAGGGGCCAACGTTCCGGTCTACGTCCTCGAGTACCTGCTCGGGATGTATTGCGCTTCGGACGACGAGGCGACCATCCAGAACGGCCTGACGATGGTGAAGCGCATCCTTGCCGAGAACTATGTGCGGCCCGACGAGGCGGAGAAGATCAAATCGAAGATCCGCGAGAGCGGCAGCTACAAGGTCATCGACAAGGTGACGGTCAAGCTGAACGAAAAGCGCGACGTCTACGAAGCCCTGCTTTCAAACCTGGGCGTAAAGAACGCCGAAGTGTCTGATGCCTTCGTGCGGCAGTTCGAGAAGCTGCTGGTCGGCGGAATCTGGTGCATCGTCACCCTGAACTACCGCTTCGAGGAAAACCAGAAGGGTTCGCCCTTCCTGGTGACCGATCTCAAGCCGATCCAGATGCCCAACATGGACATGAAGGGTTTGTTCGAGGGCAGGCGGGCCTTCACCGAAAGTGAATGGATCGATGCGCTGATCCGCGCAACCGGAATGGAACCAAGCGCTTTCAAAAATCGCGTGAAGTGGCACCTCCTGGCGCGAATGATTCCGTTGGTGGAGAACAACTACAACTTCTGCGAGCTCGGACCGCGCGGAACCGGCAAAAGCCACATCTACAAGGAGATCAGCCCGAACAGCATCCTGGTCTCGGGCGGTCAGACCACGGTGGCTAACCTGTTCTACAACATGAGTGCCCGCAAGGTGGGCCTCGTCGGGCTGTGGGACACAGTGGCCTTCGACGAGGTGGCCGGGATCAACTTCAAGGATCACGACGGCGTACAGATCATGAAGGACTACATGGCCTCGGGCTCCTTCAGCCGGGGCCGGGAGTCCATTAACGCCAGCGCGTCGATGGTGTTCGTCGGCAACATCAACCAGAGCGTCGAGTCCCTGGTGAAGACTTCCCACCTTCTCGCACCTTTCCCCGAAGCGATGATCGACTCAGCCTTCTTCGACCGCTTCCATGCCTACGTACCGGGCTGGGAGATTCCGAAGATGCGGCCGGAGTTCTTCACCAACCAGTACGGTCTGATCGTCGACTATCTGGCCGAATACCTGCGTGAAATGCGCAAGTGGAACTTCGCCGACGCCATCGACAAGTGGTTCAAGCTGGGCAACAACCTCAACCAGCGCGACACCATCGCGGTGCGCCGAACCGCCTCCGGCCTGCTGAAGCTGACTCATCCCAACGGCGAATACGACAAGGAGGCAGTTCGCCGCTGCCTGGAATATGCGCTGGAAGCCCGTCGTCGCGTCAAGGAGCAGCTCAAGAAAATCGGCGGCATGGAGTTCTACGACGTGCACTTCAGCTACATCGACCTCGAAGACAGCCAGGAGCGTTTCGTGACGGTGCCGGAGCAGTCCGGCGGCGCCTTGATCCCCGAAGGCCGTTTGAGCCCGGGCACCCTGCACACGATCAGTCTGGGCAGCATCGAGATGCCGGGCACCTACCGCCTGGAAATCCAGACCATGGCCGGCAGTGGAAGGGCTTCGGTTTCAGGCCCCGCCCCGCGTGAAGCCGTGCGGGTCGCCTTCGATTACTTAAAGGCCAACGCCAGCCGGATCAGCGCATCGATCAAGCCTGGCGAGCATGACTTCCACCTGCACCTCGTCGAGCTGCAGAACTCCGGGGAGCCGAAGGCGCTGACCCTATCGAGTTTCATCGCCCTTTGCTCGGTCTCCCTGGCCAAACCGATCCAGTCGCAGATGGTCGTGTTGGGAGACATGAGCCTAGGCGGAACGGTCGTGCAGGTCCGGAACCTGGCCGAGTGCCTGCAGGCGGCCTTCGACGCCGGCGCGAAACGCATCCTGTTGCCGATGTCGAGCGTGATCGACATCCCGACGGTGCCGGGCGAACTGTTTGCCAAGTTCCAGACGGGTTTTTACTCGGACCCGGTGGATGCGGCGTTCAAGGCGCTGGGGGTGGAATGAGGGGTACGGACAAGTTGATCACATACGGCATGTCCAGCAGAAAAAATGCCGTTTCAATGTCCGAGCCTTCTTACGTTCGATACCTCGAAAGATCGGACAACTAAGGGTTCCTTACACCCTGGAGGATTTCCGCCGTTACGGAATTCCGCCTGCAACGTCATACGGCGCTCTGTGAAAACGTCCCGAGCATCCAGAGTTCAACATTTCTGCCAAGACTCCGGCGACGAAATTCAAATCAGTGATGTGAAATCCCGCCTACCTATGGTTTCCGCCTTCTGCGAGCGCAAGAAAAAACAGGTAACCCCATAAAAACTAAGTCCGATGTTGCATTCCTCTCCTGCCACCAGAGAAGCATCGGCGCGTGGGGATCCCAGGTCCGGTCTCGCATTGGCATCCGGCCAACCTTGGCACATCGGTGAACAACGGACACCGACGACATGCACGCTTATCTCTCCTAGAAAATTTTGGGTTCGACACCTCTGATGGCTAGGGGTACAGGATTAACCGGTGTCCGAGGTCTCAACTCGTCCAAAGGACAGACCCCGACGAGGCCAACATCCGGGATCACCACGGGCCTTGAAGGCACAACCCTGAGTACCAAAAAATGGCAGATCAGAGCGGACGACAAGGCGCTGAGTGTGGAAGTGCTCACCAGTCCTGATACCCGAACCAACGACAAAAGTGCTCGACTTCTCAGTGATTCACCTAAGTAACGGTGCTAGCGCCGGAACGCTTCGCTCATGGGGGATACCTGTGTGATGTGGTTCCAGCCTTGATGCCACTGGCCCTCCAACTGCAGGAAAAAAAGCAGAGGTGTTAGCCCTGCGGTGTTGCACTGAGGCAACGGGAAAACGTCCAAATTGTAGGCCTTGAAATCAGCGATGCGCAAGCGAAATACTAATTACAAATTTCCGTACTGCATCCGTTAGTTTGTAAAGTGGTCCGCGAGCCTTAGAGCCACAAGGGTTCCGCGTATCTTCTCGTTGTGTCTAACATCTTTTTCTCTTTCCCTTGGGGGAGGCCTCCATCCAAGTCCGGGGCTGAAAAACACAGAAAGGCTG
>APMI01004915.1_pt1 | contig 24477 bp, 22 predicted proteins | sample 667938 | NCBI WGS metagenome assembly APMI01 (sample SAMN01084076, study PRJNA167559) | wastewater metagenome | biome: Wastewater | place: Denmark: Ejby Moelle, Odense | collected 2011-11-28
ATTAGTTTGGTACTTTCGGGGCTTATTGCCGGATTTGTACCTGCCTACAGAGCTGCCAAAATAAAACCAATTGAAGCTCTTAGAGCGGAATAAAATTTGTGAATTTTTTCCTATGGAAAAGTGAGTTTTGCTGCGCAAGAGAATGGTGAATTATATTTAATAATATAAAACTAATAACTAGCAATATGTTTTTAAATTTGAATCATTACAATTTAGATGTATATAAAACAGCCAAAGAATTAAGAAAGAACTGTTATAAAATAATAAAAATATTACCTGAGCAAGAAAAGTATAATTTAATTGATCAGATGAGAAGAGCATCAACTTCAATTGTATTAAATATTTCTGAAGGTTCATCAAGAAAATCAAAAACCGAGAGAAATAGATATTATGAAATTGCAAGAGGTTCTATAATTGAAATTGATTCTTGTTGCGAAATCATAATAGAAGAAAATTATTTAAAAATAGAAGAATTAACCGAATTAGGAAAAAATATTAAAACAACATTTATATTATTATCAAAATTAATGAACAGCTGAAATAGTGAATGGTGAATTTTAAATTCACTCGAAGAAATTCATTCAAAAAAATTCACTTTGCAAAGCAAAAAAATGACCCTATGAATATCATATTCAAAAAAGATACGTGGCAAGAAATCTATTACTCTCTTAAGAATAATAAACTTCGTACTTTCCTCACCATGATTGGGGTTGGCTGGGGTATGTTCTTGTTTGTAAGCTTATTAGGCGCCGCCAAAGGAATGGAAAACGGTTTTGACAAATTATTTTCGGGTATGGCAACCAACTCTATATTTCTATGGGCACAAAATACTTCTATTCCGTATGATGGCTTCCCGAAAGGAAGACCGATGAACCTGCATCTGCCAGATATGGATTTATTAGAAAAGAAAGTTCCACAGATAGACTATATCTCTCCTCAGAATTCCAGAGGTGGGTTCGGAACTCCCGGAGAACAAATGAGTTGCAACGGAAAAACAGCTACCTATACCCTAACAGGAGATTATCCTGTAGGAAACAAAATTGCAGAAAAAAAACTTATTTTTGGTAGATATCTTAATGATGCTGATGTAAGCGGAAATAAAAATGTAGCTGTAATAGGAGAAGCTATTTATAAAAACTTTTTTGATGCCAAGAAAAACGAAAATCCAGTAGGAAAATCAATCAACATCAAAGGTCTTTTTTTCAATGTAATAGGAGTTTACAAAGAATCAAAAGCTGGTGGTCCTAATAATAATGATACTACAGCATACATCCCACTTTCTACTTACACTAAAATGTATAATGACGGTGATGTGGTCGGTTTTTTTGCTATTGTAAGTAAACCTGATGCAGATTTAGCAGTTGTAGAAGAAAACATAAAACAAGAACTTAAGAAAAAAAATAACGTTTCACCAGAAGACACCAATGCCTTTGGAAGTTTCAACCTTGGTAAAATATTTGAAAAAATGACAGGTTTCCTTACCGGAATGCAATTACTAACCATTATTGTAGGTTCATTAACCATCTTGGCAGGAGTAATTGCCATTTCGAACATTCTCTTAATCACCGTAAAAGAAAGAACCAAAGAAATAGGCATCAGAAGAGCACTAGGAGCAAAACCATCTGAAGTTAGAAATCAGATTTTGCTAGAGAGTGTTGTTATTACGCTTACATCAGGATTGCTAGGCTTCATTTTTGGAATTTTATTATTAATGATTATTGATATTCTTACCAAAAACCAAGACAGCTTCCCGTTTTATAATCCTACGGTTAATTATTCACACGTTTTTGCTGCAATGGCGGTGATGATTTTATTAGGATTAATTATTGGGATGATTCCTGCACAACGAGCCGTAAAAATAAGACCAATAGAAGCATTAAGAAGCGAATAACAAGAAGCGTTTAAAAAAATTTAATCAATTATAATCAACTAAATATTTCATATACAATGAAAAAATTGTCTGTTAAAAAAGTAATTTATATCATTTTAGGATTACTATTTGCATTAGGATTAATCATGGGAATAAGCTATCTGGTAAAATCCAATTCTAAAGAAAATGAGGTTTTCTTAACCAGAAAACCAATGCTACAGGATATGGAAGACAAAGTGATGGCAACAGGGAAAATAGTACCTAGAGAAGAGATAGAAATTAAACCCAATATGTCTGGAATTATAGACAAAATTTTGGTAAAAGAAGGTGATAAAGTTACTATGGGGCAATTAATTGCTACTCTAAAAATAGTACCTAGCGTATCTCAGGTTAATGCGGCACAACAAGATGTACAAAATGCCAATCTACAGATAAACAATGCCAAAGCGAATCTTGCTACCCAACAACAGCAGTTTAATATGCAACAGAGATTGTTTAACCAAGGTGTAATTTCTAAACAAGAATTTTTAACAGCTCAGCAGAATTTGCTTTCTATGCAAAACCAATTGAAAAATGCTACACAGCAATTTCAAACAGCACAAAAAAATCTACAAATTGCTAGAACCGGTGTGGCAGATGGTTTACAAAGTCTAGCTACCACCCAAATTCGTTCTAAAGCAAACGGAACAGTACTAGAAGTGCCTGTAAAAGTAGGTTATCAGGTAATTGAAGCCAATCAATTTAATGCGGGAACTACCATTTGTAGCGTAGCAGACCTTAATTCTTTAATTTTTGAAGGAAAAATAGACGAAGCACAAGCTGGCAAAATAAAAGAAGGCATGGAAATGAAAGTAATTATAGGAGCTCTTCAAAACAAAAAATTCCCAGGAAAAGTGACTATGATTGCACCTAAAGGTAAAGACGAAAGCGGAACCATCAAATTCCCGATAGAAGGTGATGTTTTCAATCCTAATAATGAATACATAAGAGCTGGTTTTTCTGCCAACGGAGAAATTGTATTGAGTTCACAAAAAAATGCTCTTCTACTAGACGAAAGCCTTATTCAATATGAAAAAGACAAAGGAACAGACAAACCTTTTGTAGAGATAAAGCAGTCTAATGGAAGCTTCAAAAAAACTTATGTTAAGCTAGGAGCTAGCGATGGTATTAATGTTCAAATTCTATCTGGAATTGATAAAAATGCAGATGTAAAGGTTTGGAATCCATCAGACAAAGACAAAGAGGAACTGAAAGAGAAAAAAGGAAAATAATATTTCTAAAATATGATAAAAATCCGACTAATAAGTCGGATTTTTTGTTTTGTTTTGTATAAATTCGTTTTCAAAAATTTAAAAACCAATGGAAAAAACTACCATCTTTCGAGACACCAAAAAACATTACGAAATTTTAGATGCATTGCGAGGCATTGCCGCAATTCTAGTTGTTGTATTTCATTTATTTGAAATTTTTTCTGGTGGCGACCACGCCAAACAAATCATTAATCACGGCTATTTAGCAGTAGATTTTTTCTTTGCACTTTCGGGGTTTGTTATAGGTTATGCGTATGATGATCGTTGGCAAAAGATGGGCTTAAAAGATTTTTTCAAGAGGAGATTAATACGGTTACACCCTATGATTATAATGGGAATGTTAATAGGTGCAGTTGCCTACTACTATAGCTACTCTCCTATTCTATTTCCTCAGATTAAAGATACACCACTCTGGAAATTGATATTTGTTACTTTAATTGGCTGTACATTGGTACCATTAACCAAATCTTTTGAAATAAGAGGTTGGGGAGAAATGCATCCTCTCAACGGACCAGCTTGGTCTCTATATTACGAATACATTGCCAATATATTTTACGCTTTGATATTACGAAAACTTCCTACCAAAATCCTTATAATATTGGGCGTTATAGCGGCGGTTTTTACTGTTAATTTAGCGGTTTTTGGAGCTAACGGAGATGTAATTGGCGGTTGGTCACTAAATATAGCACAGACCAAAGTAGGCTTCGCGCGATTATCTTATCCGTTTATTGCAGGGTTGGTAGTTTCTAGAATTTATAAGCCAATCTACATCAAAAATGCCTTTTTATGGTGTACAGTTTTAATCCTTTTCTTTTTATCAGTTCCTAGAATTGGTACAGAAAACTGGCAAAACGGAATCTATGAGTCATTGGTCATTATTGTAGTTTTTCCACTTATTGTTTATCTGGGAGCAAGTGGTGAAATAAAAGGAAAAATCGCCCAAAAAATCAGTCAGTTTTTAGGAGACATTTCTTATCCTATTTACATTATTCATTATCCTTTTATTTACATTTTTTCTTCTTATGTAGTAGATAATAAGCTCTCTATGGTTCAGGCAATTCCTGCAGGATTATTGGTTATATTTATCTCTATAGTTGTAGCATATTTAAGTTTAAAATTGTATGACATACCTGTTAGAAAATGGTTAACCAAAAAATTTATATAACAAAAAAACTCCGAAAATTTCGGAGTTTCTATTTTATTTTACGATAATTTGTTTAGAAATAATTTTGAAATTTTCATCATTATCAAATTTTAAATTGATAATATAATTTCCTGGTGGTAATTTCTTTTTAAAGTTAACTTCTACAATGTTGTTACCTATTGTCAAATTTTTATTTTTAGTCAGAGAAACTTGTTTTCCGGTAAAATCTATAATACTAATCTCCAGATTATTTTTCTTAGTAAGAAAAAAATGTAATGTGAGTTTTTCTGTTACAGGATTTGAACCAATATTTAAGTTAAAAACCCCTTCTCTAGAAATATCATCTATTGCCAAAGTATTAGTGCAAATACTTGGGTTTCCATTACAATTCCAGCCAGATTCTACGGTACACATATTAGAACAACCGTCTCCATTAGATAGATTACCATCATCACAGCCTTCGGTTGCCTCTTTTATTCCATTTCCACAAACCGCAGTTCGGGTACAAATACTTGTAGTTCCTGTACAATTCCAGCCAGATTCTATGGTACACATATTAGAACAACCGTCTCCATTAGACATATTACCATCATCACAGCCTTCGGTTGCCTCTTTTATTCCATTTCCGCAAACCGCAGTTCGGGTACAAATACTTGTAGTTCCTGTACAAGACCAGCCAGATTCTACCGTACACATATTAGAACAACCGTCTCCATTAGACATATTACCATCATCACAGCCTTCTGGTGCTTCTACAATAGCATCTCCACAGATTGATGCAGAATTCACTTTTTTTGGCACCTCTTTGTTAAATAGAATATTTTTAAGTACATCTCCTTTCTGATAACCTACAAAGGTTTCAAAATTTTGATTCTTACTATCATATTTGATTAAAGTTGGTACTTTACTTACACCGTAAAAAGACGCAATTTCTTTTCCTTCTGGTGTAGTAATATCTACTGTAGAAACATTAAAATTCTTTTTAATTTGAGAAGATAAATTAAAATTTCCTTCAATTTCTTGGTCTAGTTTTAAACAATAAGGACAATCTGGTCTGTAAAAAATGACCAAAGAAGCTTCTTTTGCCTGTAAGACTACAAAAAATAGTAGCCCTAAAAATGTAAATTTAAGCCTCATAATTATTATTACTTTTTTTTTATATTCTACAAATATAAAAAAAATCAAAAAAATTGATTGCATCCATATGTTTAGACATATTCAGGATACACCCTTAAATTATTTTTCATTAAAAGAAAGGATTGTGGTTTTTCTCGAAACCAATTTGGGTAGCATTTCCGTGTCCGCTATACACTTTGGTTTCTTCTGGCAAAGTAAAAAGTTGAGTTCTGATGCTTTCTAACAATTGCGTGTGGTTACCTCTATATAAATCTGTTCTACCAATGCTTCCTTGAAAAAGTGCATCACCCGAAATTACAAAATTTTGTGCATTATTGTAAAAAGCGATACTTCCTGGTGAATGCCCAGGTACAAAAAGGACTTTCAATTCGTCTTCGTCTAAAAACAACGAATCTCCTTCATTTAAAAATTCTATTTCTCCGAAGAATGGTTTAAAATCAAAACCATAATTTCTGGCAGACATAGGATTCCTGTCTAGTATTTCTTTTTCTTCTTGATGCATTTTAACAGACACATTGTAAATATCAAAAGCCCATTGCAAGCCTAAAACGTGATCTATGTGTGCGTGTGTAAGAAGAATATTTTGAATAGAAATTCCCTTATCTTCTATAAATTTTTGTAAAATTACTGTTTCCTTTTCGTTCCAGTTTCCTGGATCTATAATAAAACCTTTTTTGTTTTCATTAAAGACTAAATAAGTGTTTTCTGAAAAAGGATTGAAGGAAAAAATCTGAATATTGAGCATTTTTAGAGATTTTAGTTACATTTAAAGACTTCAAATTTAATAATTTTTAAAGTTTTTAATTTCAATATTTTGGCTTGATTTTCGTTATCTTCGTAAGATGAAATATATAAGATTCCTTTTTTTGTTAGTTCCGTTTTTGTTTTCTGGGCAGAAAATTAGAAGTGTGCAGCTTTTTAATCCTCAGACTAATGATGAAACTCCAGTCATAAAATTTGGTGAGCAGTTGATTCTTAATTTTGATGATCTTAGCAACAGCAGTACCGTTTATAAATATACAATTAAACATTATGATCGGAACTGGCAAGATGATGGTTTATTTTTCACTGAATTTGCCAAAGGAAATCTCAATGGTTTGATTCAAGATTACCAATATTCTTTTAATACCAAACAAAAATACACACACTACACCCTTAATTTCCCGAATGATAAAATTCAACCAAAAATCTCAGGAAATTATGAATTAATTGTTTATCTAGATTCTGCGTCTAAACCACTTTTCAAAAAGAGGTTTTGTGTAGTAGAAGATGGGGTAAATGTAGGAATTAATATATCTAGATTCGAGGATGTAAGAAAACCAAATCTTAACCAAAGAGTAGAAATAGCCGCAGTTTCTAATCAAACTAACCTCTCTTCTAATATTGCTTCTATCAGTCTGAATGTGATTCAGAATAATAATTTTAATATGGGTGTTTTTAATATAAAATCTAATTCTATGATGGGGAATAAATTGCTTTTCCAGCAGTTAGATTTAGTTTTCCCAGGAAATAATGAGTTTTATTATTTTGACAATAAAATCATCAATCAGGCTTTTGACACGGTTGCTGCGGTAGAAAATACAGATGAAGGCAACCAAACTTATTTGCATCCAGTTTGGGCGTATCCTCTTAATTATCAATATCAACCAGACGTAAATGGCGCTTTTTACTTCAGAAGAAACGATTTAGGAATAGAAAGAAATGCAGATACCGAAGCAGATTATTCTTGGGTTTATTTCGCCTTAGATTCTGATAAAATGGATAAAGAATTATATGTATTAGGAGCTTTTAATGATTATACTCCTTCCGAAGAAAGTAGAATGAATTATGATGAACAATCTAAAAAATATATTGCTAAAATCTATCTGAAACAAGGGTTTTACAATTATATTTTAGCCACAAAAGACTTCTCAGGAAATCTCAATTTCGGAGAAATCAATGGCAGTTTTTGGCAAACTGAAAATTTGTATCAAGCTTTTATTTACTATACAGCCTTTGGTAAAAATTATGACGGATTGGTAGGTTACGGAGAAACAAGAAGAAACAGATGATTTATTAAATATACAATCAAAATAAAAAATCAGTAATTATTTCACATTATAGTTGCTGATTTTTTTATTTTATGGAACCCTATAAAACAAAACCTTAAATATTAGTTTAAAATAATCAATTGATTTTGTTTTATTTACAATTCACAAATAATCAAATTATTAACATTTTACTATGATTCTTGAAATTTTCTTATTTTTTTTTATCATTGTATAAAAATAATTTCTATATTCGTATTGTTAATTAAAAAAATAGTTTTTATGAAAATTAAATTTACTCTCGCGGCAAGCCTTTTTGCTGCCTCTTTTGCTTATGGGCAAAACCCTGCTAAGTTAGTATCTGGTAAAGTTGACATGTTTGCTCAACACGTAAGATTTGACGCCTCCAAAGCTCCTGAATTTAAAGGAAAACCGACTGCTTTTGATGAAGCAACCAAAACAATGGTTGAAGTTTCGGGAAACAAATTAAAAGTAGAAAAAGATGCTTTAGGTTTTGAAAATCATAGATTTCAACAGACTATTGATGGCATTCCTGTAGAATATGGGGTAATGAATGTTTTGGTTAAAAACAATAAAGTAATTAGCCAGAATGGAGAATGGTTCAAAAAAGCACCAGCATCTTCCGCTAACGAAAGAAAAGCTGCGATTTCTGAAGCGAACGCTCTAAGTTCTGCACTTTCCTATGTAGGAGCTTCTGCTTATAAGTGGCAAGATGCAGACGAAGAAGCTTTTTTAAAAAATGAAACCAATGACAAAAACGCTACTTACTATCCTAAAGGAAAACTAGTTTACTATTCTGATCCAGATAATCCAGATAGTAAAAAAATTAAACTAGCATATAAATTTGTGGTTTACGCTGCAGAACCACTTAGTAAGCAAGAGATTTTTGTAGATGCTAAAAACGGTGCGATTCTAGGCGCTAATGCTTTAATCCACGAAACTAATTCTACAGGTTCAGCAGTTACAGGATATAGCGGTACACAGACTATAACCACAGACCAAGTAAGTACTACATCTTATAGACTCAGAGAAACAGGAAGAGCGGGAGGAACTGCGGTAGAGACATACAATTTAAAAAAAGGAACTAGCTATGCCAAAGCAGTAGATTTTACAGATACTGATAATACTTGGAATAATGTAAATACAAGTCTTGACCAATACGCGACAGATGCACATTGGGGAGCAGAAAAAACGGTAGATTTTTACTGGACTAAATTTGGTAGAAAAAGTATTGATAATAATAATTTTGCTATCAAATCTTATGTGCATTATTCTAGAAGTTATTTTAATGCATTCTGGGACGGTTCTAGAATGACCTATGGAGACGGAAGCTCTACAAACGGCAACAAACCCCTTACTGCATTGGATGTTTGTGGACACGAAATTACTCACGGATTAACAGAAAAATCAGCAAATCTAGCATATCAAAAAGAATCCGGCGCATTAAACGAAGGCTTTTCAGATATTTTTGGAAATTCTATTGAATTTTGGGCAAGGCCTTCTAAAGCCTCTTGGAAATTAGGCGAAGATTTCAACTATGTAATTAGAGATATGGCAAATCCTAATGCATACAGTCAACCAGACACTTACCAAGGGACTTATTGGAAAACAACCAACTGCACACCGTCATCTACTAATGATTATTGTGGAGTTCATACCAATTCTGGTGTTCTTAACTTCTGGTATTATTTATTAGTAAATGGAGGTTCTGGAACCAATGATAAAGGTTTTGTATATAATGTTACAGGATTAGGATTAGATAAAGCAGCACAAATTGCATATAGAACTCTTACCACTTATCTTACATCCTCTTCTACATATGCTAATGCAAGAACCTATTCACTTCAAGCTGCGGCAGATTTATATGGAGCAACAAGTGCAGAAGTTACCCAAACCACCAATGCATGGGATGCTGTAGGTGTAGGAGGTGGAACCGCACCAGCTGCTGCTGTTACAATTCCTACTGCTGTTACAACCTACAAAGTTGCTGCCACTAATGATTTAGTACAAGTTAATTTTGACAGTAAATTGTCTGATGTTAAAAACATTGAGTTGATTAGTGTAACTGGTAAAAAAATTGCTGTAAAATCTGCTAGAGCTGTAGAAGGAGCTAATAGAATGGAAATTGCAATTCCTGCTTCTGCACAATCTGGTGTCTACCTAGTGATTGTAAATGGAGAAAAAGCAGGATCGTTTATCAAAAAATAAACAAACATCTTTAATATATTGAACAATAAAGGCGTACAGAATTTTTTGTACGCCTTTTTATATTATAATTCTTCTTCGCAAAGCTGTTTTACCACTTTTATCCATCTGTCTTCATCATTAAGACAAGGAATATAGTGGAATTTTTCTCCACCTGCGTGTAAAAACTCTTCTTTTCCTTCTACCGAAATTTCTTCTAAAGTTTCTAAACAATCACTCACAAAAGCTGGACAAACAATTGCCAAATTCTTAACTCCATTTTTAGGTAAATTTTCTAGCGTTTCGTCTGTATAAGGCTCTATCCATTTGTCTTTTCCTAATCTAGATTGGAAGGTAGATTTCACTTGATTATCTTCTAAACCTAGTTTTTGTTTCACCAATTCTGTAGTTTTAAGGCATTGATGTCTGTAACAATATTGATGCGACGGATGATCTTCTTTGAAACAACAATCACCTATTTTACAGGTTTTGGTAGGGTCTGTTTTGTAAATGTGTCTTTCTGGAACACCATGATATGAAAACTGCAATAAGTCAAAATTATCAGGCAATTTTTCTTTGATGCTTTCTGCTAAACAATTGATATAAATATCTCTATTGTAAAAAGGTTTTATATAATTAATTTTAACATTTGGGAAGAATTTAGCCTGAACTTCCTTCGCTTTTTCCACCACCGTTTCAGTAGTACTCATTGCATATTGAGGATAAAGCGGGAAAAGTACAATTTCTTCCACACCTTTTTCTACCAAGCTTCTAATGCCAGTTTCTATGCTTGGTTCAGCATACCTCATCCCAATTTCTACAGGAATATCTACTAATTTTTGTAATTTTTGTTGAATTTGTTTGGTAATGACAATCAGTGGTGAGCCTTCCTCCGTCCAAACGGTTTCATAAGCTGCCGCAGATTTCTTGGGACGGGTTTTCAAAATAATTCCTTTTACCAAAAGTGCTCTAAAAAACCAACGGTAATCTATCACACGTTCATCCATCAAGAATTCATCAAGATATTCTTTTACATCTTCAACTTTTGTAGATTTCGGCGAACCAAGATTTACAAGAAGTATTCCTTTTTTTTGGTTATTGGTTGTTGGTTGTTGGTTGTAGGTATTCAAAATTTTGTTTTTTTTAATATTATCGAAAGCTATCAGCGTAAATACGATTAACTGACAACAATCAACTAAAAACTAATTATCCATTTACAGCCTCTACTTTTTCTACCAAATCTGGTAAGAAATTTCTTAGCACTTGTTCTATTCCTCCTTTTAAAGTTGCGGTAGAACTTGGGCAACCGCTGCAAGCTCCTTGCAAGAGCATTTTTGCAGTTTTATTATCTGCATCGTACTCTAAAAGTGAGATTTTTCCGCCATCATTTTCTACTGCTGGCGAAACATATTCTGTTAAAATATCCGAAATTTTTTGTTCATCATCGGTGTAATCTCTGTTAATGATTTGCTCTACAGGATTTTCGTGTTTTTGTGGAGCTTTATTGGTAATGGCATTCCCAGTTTGTAAAAATTCTGCCACTACATTTCTTACCAAAACCATCACTTCGTGCCATTGCACAGAATCATCTTTGGTTACAGCAACAAAATTTTCTGAAACAAAAACTTCTTTCACAAATTTGAATTCATCATAAAGCGCTTTTGCCAATGGAACTTCATCCGCTTCTTCTTTAGATTTTACTTCCACAAAACCATCTAATAAAAGTCTGTTTCCGCCGAATTTCATCACAGCAGGATTCGGAGTCATTTCTGCGAAAATTTCGTATCTCTGTTGAGGCTTTTGTCTGTAAATTCTAGGATTTGCCAAAAGTTCGTCCTCGATTACATTTTTAAGACTAGCTGCTATGTATTCCCATTCTACGTGGTCTTCTTTGGCAACCGCTACAAAATTAGCAGAGATAAAAATTTTAGCAACAAAAGGATAATTAAAAAGTTCCTGAGCGAGAGGAATTTCAGAAATATCCGAAGTTCTATCAAGCTCTAATGAACCTGGAATTAAGGTATAATCTGCCACAAATTTTATAACATTTGGATTTGCGGTAGGTTCTATAATTATTTTATGCATTTTTTACTTAAATTTGAGAGTACAAAAATAGGGATTAGGTTTTAGGTTTTATGAAATTGATGTTAGATTTTCTCTATTTTTTGAATTTTAAAAAAACATTTTCAAATTTCAACTTTTAATTTTCAATTAAAATTATGGCATTAGTAAGAGAACTTTTAGGAAAAACTCCCAAAATAGGAGAAAACACTTTTTTAGCAGAAACCGCCGTCATCATTGGTGATGTAGAAATGGGCAGAGATTGTAGCATTTGGTATAATGCAGTGATTAGAGGAGATGTACATTATATAAAACTAGGAAATAAAGTAAATGTTCAAGATAACGTAATGCTTCATTGTACTTATGAAAAATTCCCGCTGAATATTGGGAATAATGTTTCTATTGGGCATAACGCTTGTGTACACGGTTGTACCATTCACGATAATGTTTTGATTGGGATGAGTGCTGTGGTGATGGATGATTGCGTGGTAGAAAGCAATTCTATTGTAGCAGCAGGAGCTGTAGTAACACAAGGAACGCACATAAAAGCCGGTGAACTTTGGGCAGGAGTTCCTGCAAAAAAGGTAAAAGATGTTTCTCAGCAATTGCTGGAAGGTGAAATCAATAGAATTGCCAATAATTATGTGAAATATTCTTCTTGGTATAAAAATAATGACTAATTTCCCCATACTTTCTACAACCAGACTTATCCTTTCTCAGCCTACTGTTGAAGATACAGAAGATGTTATTCTTCAGATGAATTCTACCTCAGAAATTTCTGAAAACACTTTAACATTGCCTTTCCCGTATCATAAGCAACATGCAGATTATTGGTTTCAAATGGCAGAATTTAGCTTCAAGAAAAAAGAAGCCTTTATTTTCGGAATTAGAGAGAAAGAAAACCTGAAATTAATCGGTGCAATCGGACTTCATATAGATATTGGTAACAACAAGGCCGAGGTTGGTTATTGGCTCGGAAAATCTTTTTGGAATAATGGCTATGTTTCCGAAGCATTACAAGAAGTCTTAAATTTCGCTTTCGAAGAATTAAAACTGAATAAAATTTATGCCTCACACTTTCATCACAATCCAGCTTCTGGTAAAGTTTTAGAGAAAAATGGCTTTGTTTTCGAAGCTGAGCTTAAGCAAGAAATTCTTAAAAATGGAAAGTATTTAGACCTGTTTCGATATGCCTTGTTTAAAATAAAATAATATTTTTATAGAATGATAATCAATGTTTTAAATATTATTTTCAAGTTTTTTAGGTTTCGCATTTAACTTTTTGTTTTTTTATTCATCTTACCATAGAATACTAAAAACAAAATAATGAAACTTACAAAATTTTTAATCGCACTTAGTGTTGTTGCAGGATTTACTTATTCTTGTAACAGAGAAGACTCAAACACCAATTTATCATTAGACCAAGAGAATTTACAAACAGAAGCCAATGCAGATTTCGTGTCAGAATCAGATATCGATTTGGCTACAGATTTTGCTGCTAATTTTGAGAACACTACCGCACTTAGAACTTCCGCAGGTGGACAGTTAGGTGCACATCCAGATTATCCTTGTGCTAAGGTTACCGTAACATCTACTAATGGTACCTTTCCTAAAACAATTACTGTAGATTTTGGTACTGGCTGTACAGACAAAAGAGGAATCACCAGAAAAGGAACCATCACTATTACGGTTACTAATCCTATTTTTGTTCCCGGTGCTTCTATCACAATTACACACCAAGATTTTTATATAGACGGCAGAAAAGTAGAAGGAGATGCCAAACTTACCAATCTTACCACAGACCTTACGGTTCCTACGTTTAGCAAAGAAGTTACCAATGGTAAAATAACCAACGAAGACGGCACCTATTTCACCTTTTCTAGCAACAGAAAATACAGAATGGTAGAAGGTGTAGCCACTCCTAAAAATATTGGAGATGATGCTTTTGAAACTTTCGAAGGAAATAGAAATGTAAACAGAAGTAATGGCACCTACTTTACATCTACCATCAAAACACCTTTATTTAAAAGAAATGCTTGCCGTTTCATCTCAAAAGGAAGCGTTATTTTAAAAGGCAGCAAAGTAGATGGTACATTAGATTTCGGAAACGGAGAATGTGATAATCTAGCCACATTTACAGATGCAAATGGAAACGTAAAACAAATCACTTTAAGAAAATAAATTCAATTAACATTTTTAAACATTTTTAAAAAAAGAATGCCCAGAATCTTTTCTGGGCTTCTTTTATGCTGCCCCCTTAGAATGTAAACTGAAGTGGAAAAGAGGAAACAGCATAGCATTGTGTGCTAATTTTGAATTTTTCTTGACTTTGGATAAACTACCCATGATTTTCTTGATTTCATAAAAACCCTTATTATCAATGTCTCAATAACCATCAGCAGTTCAGCCAATAAGAAAAACCCAAAGAAAAAAAAGAAATATTAAGGTGATTAATATTCGAAGAATTATTCTTCCTTAAACTCAGTTGCAAAATTATAAACAAAATTCCGAAATTGCATTATGATTTATATCATCTATTAATTATAATAGATTCTGTAAATTAAAATCGATTTTCATGCGCCTTTTCCAGCTCTCGCCAGTCGCTTTTTTATAATTTTCTCAAAAAAATTATAAAAAGAGCTCCAACAATGGCTCCATCTGGGGCGTGCTATTTACGATTTATAATTGATGATTTCAGATGCATCCCCCATTCTAAAGTTCTCCATTCTCCTAACTTAAAAATTCTGAAAATTCCCATATCATCATCCAATCATCACTCAAAAAAAATCACTATTTTTGAAATTAGAATGAATAATCACCTTTTTGACCTCGTAGAAAACACCAGCCGAAACATCTTTCTCACCGGAAAAGCAGGAACAGGTAAAACCACTTTCCTCAATAATTTTGTGAAGAAAACCCACAAAAAACACATTGTAGTAGCACCTACAGGTATCGCAGCCATCAATGCTGGTGGTGTTACCATTCATTCTATGTTTGGGTTTCCTCTCAGGACTTTTATCCCAACTTTAGACAGAATTGATGGAAATCTTGCCATGAACATCCAAGATTTAATGCAGCATTTCCGCTATAGAAAAGATAAGCTAAAACTGCTTCGCGAGGTAGAAATTATCATCATAGACGAGGTTTCTATGCTGCGAGCAGACGTACTAGATATGATGGATTTTTCTCTGAGACACATCAGAAGAAATCCTAATAAATTTGGTGGTGTTCAGATGCTTTTCATAGGAGATTTATATCAGCTTCCACCTGTGGTAAGAGATGAGAATGAATATATTATGAAAAAATATTATCATTCTCCTTTCTTTTTTGATGCTTTTGCGCTCAAAGAAACCAATCTTCTCACCATAGAATTAACTGAAGTTTTCCGACAAAAAGACGAAGAATTTCTAGAAATTCTCAACGAAATCAGAGATGGTAATCTATCAAAAGAACATTACGAAAAACTCCACGAAAGATATATTCCAGATTTTGAACCAAAAGAAGAAGCCTACGTTTATCTCTCTTCTCATAACAGAATTTCGGATGATATTAATGCCAAAAAACTCAATGAATTGGGTGGTAAATCATACTTCTATAAGGCAAATGTAGTAGGCGATTTCAGAGATAATCAGTTTCCTAATGAAGAAACTTTAGAACTGAAAATTGGAGCGCAGATTATGTTCATCAGAAATGATGCTACTCAAGAAAAAAAATATTTTAACGGAAAACTAGCCGAAGTAGTAGATTTAGATGAGGATGAAATTTGGGTAAGAATAGATGGTGATGATGAAGATTACAAACTAAAAAAAGAAATCTGGGAACAGAAAAAATACACATTAGATACCGAAAAAAACATCAAAGAAGAGGTTTTGGGTAGCTTCGAACAATACCCTATTCGCTTGGCCTGGGCAGTTACGATTCATAAATCTCAAGGTTTAACATTTGATAGATTAATGATAGATGCTGGTAAATCTTTTGCTTCTGGTCAGGTGTACGTTGCGCTTTCGCGTTGCAGAACTTTAGAAGGAATAGTGCTGAAATCCAGAATTTCTAGTGACGTGATTTTTAGTGACAAAAGAGTTGCTCAGTTTCAAGATTCTACTAATGCTAATGATCAAATTGAAGAGATTTTACATTCTGAAAAGTACGATTATAGCATTAGAAAAGTACTGAGATATTTAGACACTTCTTGGATGAAACAATCTCTAGAAACATGGAATAACGCTTCTAAAGAAAGTAAATTTGTGAATCAGCAAAATGCTTTTCAATTGTATTTTACTCTTAAAACTTCGGTGGATAATTTGACCGAAATATACCTGAAATTTGAAAAAATCATTTGGCAAAAAACCAAAAAATTCATTCAAAATCAAGAAAATTGGCAAGAAATAGAAACTAAAGCAGAAGGCGCAGTTAATTTCTTTTTTGGAAAGGTAAAAGAAGAGGTTTTCAAACCTTTTAAAGATTTTTACGCCGAAACCAAAGGTGTAAAAGGAATGAAACAATATAATGAAGATACCAGAACTTTTCTAGATGATTTAGAAGAATATCTCAATGATTTAAAAAACGTACATTTGTTAGACAAACCACTTTTTGACCAGAAAAATGACGAAAAAATTTCGGTAAAAGTGGTTAAAATTCCTACCCAAAACATCACCTTTCAACTCTTCGAAGAAGGTAAATCTATTGGTGAAATTGCAAAAGAAAGAGGCGTTTTGGTGCAAACTATTTTTGGGCATTTAGGGAAATTTGTAGAAAATGGACAATTAGAAATCGAAAGAATTATTGCCAAAGAATATATACAAGATTTTGAGATTTTCTACAAAACTAAATTCAAAGAAAATCCAGAAAAATATGAAAGTCTTAATGAATTAAAACGCGATTTGCCTCATATGGAATTTCACGAATTAAGGGTTTTGAGAGATTATTTTAATAAAAAATAAAAATTTAAACAACATCAAACAATATAAAAATATGAAAATTGCAATCATCGGAGCAGGAAATATGGGCGTGGCGTTCTCTCGTTCTTTTTTGAAATACGAATTGGTAAAACCGCAGAACTTGCAACTCATCATCAGAAGTGAAGAAAAAATCGGAAAAATAAAAAAAGAGTTCCCAGAACTAAAAGTTTCTTTTTTTGAAGAAGCTAATATAGACGATGCAGAACTCATTATTGTTTCTGTAAAACCTCAGGATTTTCCTTTTGTAGCACAAAATTTACCTTTCAAATTCAAAGAAAAACAGATTATTCTTTCTATAATGGCAGGCGTAAAAATTGAGAAAATTCAAGATTTACTACATCATCAAAATGTAGTGAGAGCTATGCCAAATTCTCCAACGCTAATCGGAATGGGAATTACAGGTTACACCGCAGCAGAAGGCATTACTTTTAATCAAATTTTGCAAATCGAAAGATTACTAAACAGTTCTGGTAGAGCAGTTTATCTAGAAGACGAAAATCTTCTAGATGCGGTAACTGCATTAAGTGGAAGCGGACCTGCTTATTTTTATTACTTTGTAGATGCGATGATTAAGGCAGGAATGAAGATGGGAATTAACGAAAATCTATCAAAACTTTTTGTAAAACAAACCATGATTGGGGCGTACCATCTGATCAACAATTCTGATAAAAATCTAGACGAATTGGTGAAAGAAGTGGCCTCAAAAGGCGGAACTACTGAAGCAGCTCTGAAAATTTTTAATGAAAATTCATTAAAAGAAATTGTTGAAAACGGAATCTTTGCCGCCGAAAATCGTGCTAAAGAATTGAATAGGTAAAAGAAAAAATACCGTGTTTGATAATAAATTGTCATTTTAGGAAATAATTTATGTCAATATTCTATACAGAATAAACTGATTAAAAATTTGGGCAACTTGACCAAAATTTACTAAATTGCGTACTAAAATTTTTAGTAAACTAAAAAATGGCAAAAAATAACAAGTTAGTAACACCATTTTTGAAATGGGTTGGAGGCAAAAGACAAATTATGCCTACAATTGTTGAGCATTTGCCCGAAAACATTAAAGATTATAAATATGTTGAGCCATTTATTGGTGGCGGTGCAGTATTATTTAATTTACAACCTAAAAATGCTATTATTAATGACTTTAATGAAGAATTAATAAATGTTTATCAAGTTATTAAAGAGAATCTTGACGAATTAATTACAGACCTTAAAAAACATAAAAACGAAGCTGAATATTTTTACTCAATAAGGAGTTTAGATAGAAATAGAGAGTTTAAAAGACTTACTGCTGTTCAAAGAGCATCAAGAGTTATTTTCTTGAATAAAACTTGTTTCAACGGTCTTTACAGAGTTAACAATGCTGGTGAGTTTAACTCGCCGTTTGGGCGATACAAAAATCCGAATATCGTTAATGAACCGACACTTAAAGCTGTAAATAAATTTCTAAAAAGTAATAATATAGAAATTAAAAGTGGGGATTATTCTGAAATTTTAAAACAAACAGATAAAAAATGTTTTGTGTATTTGGATCCTCCATATCATCCAATTTCTGAAAGTTCAAACTTTACAGGTTATGTACAAGGTGGTTGGAATATGTATGACCAAATTGACCTAAAAACAGCTTGTGATGAATTGCATAAAAAAGGAGTGAAATTTCTACTTTCAAATTCATCCGCTGATTTTATAAAAGACCTATATAAAGATTATAAAATAACTATTGTAAAAGCAAATAGAGCAATTAACTCAAATGGTGCAGACCGAGGTGAAGTTGATGAAGTATTAAAAATGGTTGCGTAATGGATTTAAAGTTTGATTTAAATTTAGTAAGTAATTACACAAGCAACTCTCAAATCTCAAGAGTATTGACTGAAAGTTGGGTAAAAAAAAATTCTTTTTGCCCTAATTGCAATAATCCATATTTAGAACAATTTAGTAACAATTCACCGGTTGCAGATTTTTATTGCAAAAATTGCTCTCAAGAATATGAATTAAAAAGTAAAAATGGATTAATGTCAAAAAAGATTGTTGATGGAGCTTATCACACAATGATAAATCGCATTGAAGCAGATAACAATCCCAATTTTTTCTTTTTAACTTACGACAAATCAAATTGGAGTGTCCGTGATTTTTTAATAATTCCTAAACACTATTTTGTTCCTGATTTCATTGAAAAGAGAAAACCACTTTCTGAAAATGCAAGAAGAGCAGGTTGGACAGGTTGTAATATTTTATTAGATAAAATTCCTTCTTCTGGAAGAATTTTTCTCATTAAAAACTCAGAAATAATTGATAGAGATTTAGTTATAGACAAATGGAAAGAAACAGAGTTTTTAAAAAGTGTAAACCAGAAATCTCGAGGCTGGCTAATTGATATTTTAAACTGTGTTGATTTAATTCCAAATAGAAATTTTAGACTAGAAGATGTCTATAAATTTGAAACTGAATTGAAATTAAAATATCCAAATAACCACTTTATCAAAGATAAAATTAGACAGCAACTTCAAGTATTACGGGATAAAGGTGTTATCGAATTTGTTTCAAGAGGAACTTATAAGAAAAAAAATTAAACCAAATATTATGATTTATACAGGCGAAAAAGCAAGTCAAATTCTTAAACAGAATTTAGAAAACAGAGAAAGTCATATTTGTAGTGGTTATTTTCTAGAAGGAGATGTTTGGATAGCATTTGATAATTACACCGAAGATTGTTGGGTTGAAGAATTTACTACAGAGGAAATGGCAATTTGTTGGATTGAAGATTTTTTTGAAATATCAGAAAAAGAAGATTTCAATGTGCGAAAAATAGGTAATGATTTACTTTATATTCCAAATGAAGGGCATTTACAATATTTTTCAAAAGATAATATTTATAGTTCTAAATTTCATCCGCTTTTTGCGTGAGGGATAGAAGCGAAAAGCCCACAGCGAGGAACGAGCGAGGACTTGTAGCGGATAGCCCGACCCGAAGGGACACGCCCAAAACTTTTTGCAGAAAACAAACTTTCAATTTTACCAACTTCAAGAGGTGGATATGTAATTGGTGAATTTGAAGCCTTTTGCAAATTCAACTCAAATGATATTGAAGTTACACCAATTGAATTTCCTACATTTTTAGAAAGTCTTGATTATCGTGATATAACAAGTGAAGCAACTGCAATAAACTGTGCATTTGTATCCAAAATTCTACATGATTTTACAAATGAGGAAAATCTATTCCCAACAGTAAGTGGAAGAATGAGTTCGTCTTCTTTTTCTTTTGGAATCAATTCGCCAAAAGGACTTTTTAATATAAATGTTGGAAACTCACAAGTAGAAATTGACGGAGGTTATGAAGGCGACAATTCTCTAAATCTTATAGAAGCTAAAAATTATATATCGTCAGATTTTTTGGTTCGTCAACTTTATTACCCATATAAACTTTGGAGTGGTAAAATTCAAAAGCAAGTTCGTCCGATATTTTTAACTTATTCAAATGGTGTATTTCATTTAAGAGAGTATTCGTTTTCTAACATTGAACATTACAATTCACTTGTTCTCATTAAACAAAAAAAATATGCTATTCAAGAAGGAAGTTTTAATCTTGAAGCTCTATCGCAAATAATTGATACAACTAAACTCACAAAAGAACCTGAAATTCCTTTTCCTCAAGCCGACAGTTTTGAGAGAGTAATCAATTTGTGTGAGCTAATTAATCAAAATCAATTTATGACAAAAGAACAATATCTTCAAGACTTTGATTTTGGTACTATCGATCCAAGACAACACGATTATTACACTAATGCAGCAAGATATTTAGGATTAGTTGACAAAATTCAAGACACAACAATAAAACAAACTTGTTTTATATTGAGTAAATTAGGTCAAAAAATAATGAATACATCATTAATTGACAGACAAAAGGAGTTCATAAAATTGATATTATCACATAAAGCATTTAAAGATGTAATAAGACTTCATCTTGATAACGGAGAAATGCCAAATAAAGAAACTATAGTCGAAATAATGAAACGTTCCAAACTGTATAATGTTGGTTCTGACACGACATATTTCAGAAGAGCATCAACAATTATAGGTTGGACAAATTGGATTATAAATCAAACAGAAGAATAAAAAGCCATCAACTGTTAGGTATAATTAAAGCCTTTACCAAGGATTTTTAAAGAAATTTAACTCCAAAATTTAATGCATATTCAAAATAATTTCAAAAATTTTTGAAAAGAAGGTCTAATACTTTTTCATATAAAACCGATAAACCCAAAAACCAATGGCAACCCCCATTGTATTCAGAATTACATCATCTATTTCTGCATAACCTCTTCTGGTAATGAATTGTAAAAACTCTAAAGTACTAATTCCTAAAATAAAAATAGGGAAAAGAAATTTTGCTTTTTTTAATTTCTCAAATACAATTCCTAAAAAACCAAATGGAATAAAAACAACAATATTCCCTATAATATTGATGCTAAAATACTTAAAATCATATACTTGAGTAAACATTTTATAAATGGTCGTAAAAGGAATAAGTTGCACCGTTTTTTCTACGTTTGAAGTTCTGCCAAACCCAAAAAATAGCCAATACAAAAGCAGTAAAGTATATAGAATAATGAAACCAGAGTATAATTTTTTAATCATTTTAGCTCATCATTTCTTGTAATTCTAACCAGCGCATTTCGTGTTCTTCTAGTTGTTCAGAAATTTTTTCTAAGTCAGTAGAGAGCACCGAAATTTTCTCGTAATCAGCTTCATTATTGAGTTTTTCTAAAATTTGCGCACGTTTTTTTTCTAGTTCTGGCATTTCTTTTTCTATGGTTTCCAGCTCACGCTGTTCTTTGAAGCTTAGTTTTTTCTTGGTTGAGTTTGAAGGAGTTTGATTCTGTTTGAAATCGTTTGAATTTGTTTGAGTAGTTTCTTTTTTGGGCTCGGAACTCGTACCTCGTACCTCAGAACTCGCTCGATATTCCGAAAAATTCCCTACAAAATCTTTAATTTTTCCTTCACCTTCGAAAGCCAGAACGTGATCTACAATTCTATCCATAAAATAACGATCGTGCGAAACAATAATTAAACTTCCTTGGAAATTCAATAAAAAGTTTTCCAAAACCGTTAAAGTTGGCAAATCTAAATCATTGGTAGGTTCATCAAAAATCAAAAAATTGGGATTCTGGTAGAGAACGTACATTAAGTGAAGTCTTCTTTTTTCACCACCAGAAAGTTTAGAAATTGGGGAATATTGTGTTTGGTCATCAAATAAAAATAATCTCAAAAACTGTGATGCAGAAATCGTTCTACCATTGGCTAAAGGAAAATTTTCTGAAATTTCTTTAATGAAATCAATTACACGTTCGTCTTCTTTAAACTGCAAACCTTTCTGAGAAAAATACCCGAATTTAATGGTTTCACCAGTTTCTATTTCGCCAGAATCTTTCGGCTCTAAACCTTGAATAATATTGAGAAGTGTAGATTTTCCTGCTCCGTTTTTGCCTATAATTCCTACTTTTTCGCCTCTTTGAAACGAATAAGAAAAATCCTTAAGCAAAACCAAATCTCCGAAACTTTTAGAAATATTTTTCAGTTCTAAGATTTTATTTCCTAACCGTTTCATCTCAAAATCAAGTTCCAAACTTTCTTTTTTGGTATTGGTCTTGGCTACTTTTTCAGTGTCATAAAAGGCATCAATTCTCGATTTAGATTTGGTGGTTCTCGCTTTTGGTTGACGGCGCATCCATTCTAATTCTTTACGATACAGATTGTTAGCTTTATCTATAGTGGCGTTCAGATTATCTTCACGTATCATTTTGTTTTCCAGATAAGTAGCATAACTTCCTTGGTGGAAATACAAGTTTTTATCTTCCATTTCCCAGATAATATCGCACACAGAATCTAGAAAATATCGGTCGTGAGTTACCAAAAGCAGTGTAATTTTTTCTTTACTCAAATAATTTTCGAGCCATTCTACCATTTCCACATCGAGATGATTGGTAGGTTCGTCCATAATTAACAAAGTGTGAGTGTGTTGTGCTCTGGTTTCTGTTAATAATTTTGCCAAAGCCACACGTTTGATTTGTCCGCCCGAAAGTTTCCCCATTTTTGCAGATAAATCGGTGATTTTGAGCTGAGAAAGAATTTGTTTCATCTCATTTTCTAAATCCCAAGCTTTCTGAATTTCCATTTCGGCGATGGCTTTTTCCATTTCTTCGGGATGGTGAGAAACCAATGCGTGATGGTATTTTTTAAGTGCTAAAATAGGTGGAGAATCTAGCGTCATCATAAATTCATCAATAGATAAATCAGAATTAAACTCAATTTCTTGGTCGAACAAAACCACCTGAATGTCTTTGTTGATGGCTACCGTACCAGAATCTGCGATTTCTTTCCCTAATAAAATTTTAAGTAAAGTAGATTTTCCGCTTCCGTTTTTGGCAACGATGGCAATTTTGTCTCCTTCATTAACGTTGAAAGAAATGTTCTCAAAAAGAGTTTTAATGCCGTAAGATTTGGTAAGATTTTCTGCGGAAACGTAATTCATTTTATAATTGATAAATAATGATTGATAAATGAGTTGCGAAAATACAAAAATGATATTTGTTATAGAATTTTTGATTCGGAAATTGTTTTATTTAGTATTTTTGATGAAAGTTTACTATGAAAAAATACATCTTTCTATTTCTTATTTTCTTCTTGTCTGAAAAAGTTTTTTCTCAAAACATAGAATACGGCAACAATCCAAAGGTTGGAAAAATACTCCATTTAAAAGATGCAGATATTTATTATGAAATTTATGGCAAAGGTAAACCACTATTTTTACTCCACGGAAATGGTGGTAGCATAGATGCATTCAAACTAGAAATCCCTGAACTCTCCAAGCATTTTATGGTGGTTACGATGGATACACGTGCGCAAGGAAAAAGTACTGATACTTCTCTAGAACCTTTGACTTATAGAAAATTTGCCGAAGATGTAAAAGCTTTGGCAGACAAATTGGGGCTAAAAAAAATAAACATTCTAGGATGGAGCGATGGAGGAAATACAGGATTGGAATTTGCTATAAAATATCCTGAGAATACCAATAAAGTGATTACCAGTGGTGCCAATGTTTTTCCTGATGGAGTTGGTGAACAAGAAGTAGAAAACATGAAAAAAGACGCCTCTAAAATGAAAACCGAAAATAAACCACAAAGAGAAATACGATTATTACAATTAATGATTGATGAACCTAAAATTACTAAAAATCAATTAAATAACATTAAGGCAAAAATTTTTGTTTTGGCAGGAGAAAATGATTTGATTCTGAAATCTCACACTGAATATATTGCTAAGGAAATCCCAAATTCTCAGCTTAAAATCTACAAAGGAGCATCACACGGAGTGCCAATAGAAAGAGCAGAAGAACTGAGCCAAGATGTTATTAAGTTTATTAAAAAATAAGCTATTTTTCCTTTAAGGCTACTCCATCAAAAGAAATACCGTCCCAACCGAACTCCATAAAATTTCTGATGTTTTGGTGGTCAGTTCCTTCGGGATTATTGAGAACACCTTCTGTATAAAATTCCCCGAAAAGCCAGAGTGTTTGTTCTTTTGATAAGTTATTTAGTTGAGCAAAGCTAAAAACTTTGCAAGAGCCATTATTTTGATTGGCTTCATTAGTCGTATTTCCGTTGATAAATTTTGTAGGCTCAAAATCATAATTTTCATCAATGTAAGCCATTACTTCTTTGAAATTAATGGTTTCTGGAGCTTGTTCTAATTGTTCTAACAACAT
>APMI01026017.1_pt1 | contig 24474 bp, 22 predicted proteins | sample 667938 | NCBI WGS metagenome assembly APMI01 (sample SAMN01084076, study PRJNA167559) | wastewater metagenome | biome: Wastewater | place: Denmark: Ejby Moelle, Odense | collected 2011-11-28
GCTCGGGGATGGCTCTTTTGGCGCCACTGCCGGCATCCATATAGATCAATTTCATACCCAGCATTTCGCCGGCCATGGCCGTACAAACGGCAATTTCATTTTTATCGGAGGGTAAGGGGCTTGCATTGGAAATATAGGAAACGGTAGTGGGAGCGCCGCCATCTACCACCATGTAACCGGTTGACATGATCTCGAGCCCGCTTTTTTTAACCACCGGTGCAGACACTACATGCTGACCAATGAGCAATTCAGGGTTGCGTCCGCTGATGAGGGAAAGATATAACAGCGCATCAGCATATTTGCTTACCTGCGAAGGGCTGCCGGGGAAAATAATAGTAGGGATATCACAGGCACGTTTGATCAGTTGCAGGCATTCATCCAGGTAATTAGAGATCACCAGGCTGCCACCCACTAAAAAATAATCCACCTTTGCTTCCGTCGCCAAACGGATCAATTGGTCCATGCTGTCATCATTCACCTTATCAGGGTCAATTAAAACAGCAAAAGACTTTTTGCCCAATCGCTTACGCTCTGTTAATGAATGATATATCCCTTTTGTCATTAATGGACGGTTGGTTAACTGCAAATGTAATTTTTTTGGCCTTATGTAGCGCTTTCACTTCCGAAAAATACGAGTTATTTTGTATATCGTATCCGCCCCATACACCTGTTCTGCAATTGCAGGCGCAGCGCTTGAATGCAGCTTTTCCCTTGTAAAAAGCTAAAATCTAACCTTTAAGACTATGCCCATACCATTAAATACGCAAATAAAGTAATTTTGGATATGGACATCAGTGCAGAAATAAAATTTAAAACGGCCCGCAGTGGCGGCAAGGGAGGGCAAAATGTGAACAAGGTTGAAACCATGGTGGAAGGTTATTGGAATGTGATGGAGACTGCCCTGTTGAATGCAGCGCAACAGGAATTGGTCATAAAAAAACTCGCCAACAGGATCAATGCCGATGGGATGCTGCTGGTGAAAAGCCAGGAAGAAAGAAGCCAGTTGGGCAACAGGCAACTGGTAATGAAAAAAATGAATGAACTGGTAACAAAGGCCCTCATCATTCCCAAAAAAAGAAAGCCCACCAAAATAAGCAAGGCTGCCAAACAAAAAAGGCTGGATAGTAAAAAGAAAGCCGGCGAAATAAAACAATTCCGTAAAAAAGTAAGCCTGTAACAATGAGAACCCTGTTCATTTGCTGCTTTCTTTGTTTTGCCTGTGTTGATGGAATTGCCCAGCCAGCTCACAAAAAAACTACCCCCACCAAAAATGGATATGTAAAGATCACGTTTAAAAACACCATCAACGGGCAACCGGTTGTGTTGAACGACAGCGTGTACACAAACCCCTTCCGGGAAACATACCGTATCAAAAAATTAAAGTATTACATCTCAAATTTTCAATTCAGCCTGGTATCAATAAAAAAAATCGTACCCGTAAAGCGGTGCTTTCTCATTAACCAGGCAGATGACAGCAGTCTTTCCATCACATTAGAGGTACCGGCAACAAGGTATGATGAAATGGGATTTTTATTGGGTGTTGATAGTGTACTCAATACCAGTGGTGCACAAACGGGTGCATTAGACCCGTTGAATGATATGTTCTGGACATGGCATTCCGGTTATATCATGCAAAAGCTGGAAGGCACTTCGCCACAAAGCAATATTGTGAACAACAAATTTGAATATCATATCGGGGGATATGAGGGTGAGAGCAGCGTACTTCAAACCATATGGCTCAACCATGCCATCTCCGTAGAGAAGGGAAAAACCACCAGCATCATCATCAATGCCGATATCGGTAAATACTGGAATGCCGCCTATCCGGTAAAGATCAGTGAAACGCCTGTATGCTCTACACCAGGTGCGTTGGCAAAAAAACTGGCTGGTAATTTCAGTACCGTTTTCAGTATTGCAGACGTAATTCAATAAGCTTGAAAATAAAGATCACGATAGCTTTATTACTGGTGGTGCTGGGCGGCACATCTTTCTTATCCGATGCACCACCCAAACTCCACTATCTTAAATTGACGTTTCCGAAGGATTGGCCCAAACCGCCCAAAGATATTTTTGCAACAAACCCTTTGACGGAAGAAGGTTTTGAACTGGGAAAAAAATTATTTTACGATGGGCGCCTGAGCAAAGACGGCAATGTACCCTGCGCCAGTTGTCACCAGCAGTTTGCCTCATTCTCTACCTACGATCACGATTTCAGCCACGGGTTCAACAACAGCTTTACCAGGCGCAATGCACCACCTATTTTTAACCTTGCCTGGATGAAGGAATTGCATTGGGATGGCGCCATCAATCACATAGAAGTACAGCCGCTGGCACCCCTGACCGCTGCCAACGAAATGGCAGAATCCATTGAGAATGTATTAAGGAAATTGAATGCCGATACTGCTTATAAAAGGATGTTCAAAGCGGCCTTTGGCGATGCAACCATCAACAGCCAGCACATGCTGAAAGCGCTGGCGCAGTTCACAGGCAGCATCATTTCCTGCAATAGTAAATACGACCAGGTAAAAAAAGGAACAGCGAGTTTTAGCATGAGCGAAGAACAGGGCTATAAAATATTCAAAGCAAAATGCAATGCCTGCCATACTGAACCTTTGTTTACTGATAATTCATTCCGCAATAATGGACTGGATATAAATCTTCAACTGGCAGACAAGGGAAGAATGGGTATCAGCAATGATCCGTCCGACTCATTGAAATTTAAAGTACCCAGTTTGCGCAACCTTTATCTCACAGCGCCCTACATGCATGATGGACGAATGAACACATTGCAGGAAGTACTGCAGCATTACAGGAATGGGATCAACGCCACACAACCCACGTTGGACAGTTTATTGAAGAACCGCATTGCTGTTTCAAAAAAAGAAGAGGTGGACCTGCTGGCTTTTTTATACACCCTTACAGATACCGAAATGGTGAAGAACAAAAGATTTGCAGCAACTGCTACCTATAAAATGCATGAAGGACCACACTAAAGATTGGGCCTGCCTTTGTACCATCGTACAATAAACCAGATAAAAGAAGCGAATGCGGGGAATCCCAGGAATGTGGGCAAATAGGCTTTGAATGCAGGCATTTTTTGTGCATCTTTTTCAACAATGCTCTTATCAATAAACATATTGTTGAATAAAAAACCAAAGAGGGCAGCCGTCCAGCTTAGTAACAAAACAGGGAACAGCACACCGGCCTGTACTTCTGATTTTGTCCAGTTAAAAACGGTGTAAGTTTCGGGCAGAAAGTACATCAGCAGCAACAGCAGGCAGGATGCAATGCTGAGTATAAGTGAGATGTACCATAATTTCATACAACGGATATTAATAAAAAAAGAGTGCAATTTTCAGTTGCACTCCTTCAATAACGTACCCGGCCAGCCTTTATTGCTTGCGTTTAGCCTTTAAGTTGTCCAGTATCTGGCGTTGTTTTTCAGCCTCGGCCTTTTGCTCTGCCTGCTTTTGCGTATTGTCTGCAATATCTTTTTCGATCTTTTCCTTCTTCTTCAACAAATCCTGTCCGTCTTCTACCAGGTTATTGTATTTTTTGTCTGCTTTTGCAGCCAATTCCTCCTGCTCTTTCACCTGCAGTTCCAGATCGTAGGCTACTACTGCTGCTGTTTGGTTGTTTAAAAATGTTTTGGCATTGTCGATCACTTTAGAATCGGTGGTATCGCCGATGAATTTGTCAAAACCCGATGAAATCATCATGGTAAGAATGGTAATGTCTTTTTCTTTCCTGCTTTTACGGTCGGTTTTAAAATAGAGGTCATAAGCAACAGGGCCTATCTCCGGTATCATCACACCTTTGAACGTCATGTATCCCTTGGTATCTTTTCCCCGGTAGCCGCGTTTTTCAATATTGTCAACAATGGTTTTCATCACCGTTTTTTCAGGAAAAGGGATTTCGATTTCCACGGCCGGCTGCATGGTTTTATTATAATCTGCAGTGGCCAGGCGTGACTGGGCAACAGCACAGGCTGCCGAAAACAGTATGATCACGGAAAGAATTATTTTTTTCATATCAATTAATTTTTATCAAAGATAATGTTTGTAAAAAAAAGGTTGCATTACGTTTAGCAAAATTGAAGGAAGTATTTAAACAAGATAAAACTAAATTTGTCGATAAACGATTTGTAATTGAGCAATATTAAAAAACTGGCAGGGCAAACGATGTGGTATGGATTGAGTTCTATTGCTGCAAGGCTGATCAATTACCTGCTGACACCTTATCTTACTTATTCAAAAAACATTGAAACGGCCGACTTCGGCAAGATGGCGCTCATCTATGCCGCTATTCCACTGCTGAATGTGTTGTTTACCTATGGGTTTGAAACAGCCTATTTTCGCTTTTCAGCAAAAGAAGAGAACAGGAAGACCATTTACAATACGGCCGCTTTATCCATGCTGTTTTCCACGCTCCTTTTTTCAACGCTCCTTTGGTTTAACCAGGGCAGTTTTGGCAGGATCACAGGACTGGAAGATTTTCCGCAGATCATCCAGTTGAGTATTTTCATCATCGCACTGGATACACTCAGCACCATCCCCTTTGCAAGACTGCGGCAGGAGAACAGGCCCATAAAATTTGCCGCTGCCAAGATCATCGGCATCATGGTAAATGTTTTTTTAACCTGGTTCTTTGTAAGTTATTGCTCACAACATGCAAAGGCAGATGCCAATAGTTGGGTAACACTTTTTTTCAACCCCAAACTGAACCTCATCGTTTACGTAGTGCTGGCAAATCTGATTCAATCCATCATCACTTTACTATTCCTTTACAAAGAAATCGCACAGGTGCGGTTTGAGTTTGATACAAAGCTGTGGAAACAGATGATGCTGTATTCGCTGCCGCTGGTAATTGCCGGCATGGGCGGCATGATCAATGAAACCTTTGACCGGCTGATGCTGCGCTGGTGGCTGCCGGGCAGCGATCTTGCAAGGGATTCGCAGGTAGGTATTTACAATGCCTGTTATAAATTATCCATACTCATCACCTTGTTCATCCAGGCCTTCCGCATGGGCGCTGAACCATTTTTCTTTAAACAGGCCGAAGGGGGCAATCCGCAAAAAGTGTATGCAAGGGTGATGAAATTCTTTGTGATCGTAATTACGCTCATGTTCCTTGCCGTTAGCTTATTCATGCCCATCTGGAAAAACTTTATTGGTCCTAAATACTGGGACGGACTGGCGGTAGTACCCATCTTATTGCTGGCAAATATGTTCCTGGGTATTTATTACAACCTGAGTGTATGGTACAAGCTCGGTAATAAAACAATGGCCGGTGCCTGGATCACATTGATGGGCGCTGCGATCACGATCTGCATCAACTACCTTTTCATACCAACCTTTGGATACATGGCCTGTGCCTGGGCAACTTTCTTTTGCTATGGTGGCATGATGGTGATCTCATTCATCTGGGGACAAAAAGAATACCGCATCCCTTATGCATGGAAAAAGCTGGTGGCATACATTGTGATCGTAGTACTGCTATTCTTTATTCACAGGGGTATCACTCATTTTTTACCCAACAAATATTTCAGTCTTGCCATTGCTTCATTACTCACTGGTTTTTATTTATGGTTTGTAGGGAAGATCGAGCAGAAAGAGTTACCGCAGTTGCCCATCATCGGTAAATATTTTAAAAAATAATCGGGGCACTTTTCTTTCCTGGTTTTGCATAACTATACCGTGCTATAGCAGCCGCATTGTAATAGCCATCAATGCCAAGAGAACAAATACTGCCAGCCTTTTCTATCGCAATAAAACCATCGGGTTGAATGAGCGATGCGTCGAGATAAACATCTTTTACTTCGCCAATTACCAAAAACGTATTGTTCTGTTTGATGGGAACTATTTCAACCAACTGCAATGCATATTGAATATTTGATTCCGCAACAAAAGGTACTTTGCAGTTTTCCTTATACACTGTTGTTAACCCGGTCGCAGTAAATTCATCTTGCCCGGCAGCATATTTGGCGCTGGTTTGGTGCGACTGCTCAATGATAGACGCATTGATATGATTGATGGAATACTCCCCAACAGACTGGATATTGCTGATGGTATGCGGCGCTGCTTCGATCGGACGATTGATAAAACCAATCAGCGCCGGATCGGCCCCCAGGTGTACGATGTTACTGAAGATGGCCAGGTTGGGAATGCCTTCACTGCTAACGGTTCCAATAAGGCTCACCGGTTTAAAGCCTGATAAACTATTGATGAAATTGGCCCGGTAAAATCTTTCCCATTCCTTTATTTGCCGGTTAGAAAAATGCTGCATGAATAAATAATGATTGAAAGCAGAAAAAGTTCGATGCTTGTATCCAGGTATGAGAGCGCTCTCCCATGCGTCCGGGACAACAAAATAATGTTTTTTGAAACCAATTTAAAACTATCCCTCTTCATCTTCTTCCAGGAATATCTCATGCCCGCTGCCTTCTTTGTATTCAGCTGTATCCACTTCCTTACCACCGATGAGGTCAGCTACCAGTGATGTCCAGCCTGTCTGGTGACTGGCTCCAAGCCCTGCACCGGTATCACCATGAAAATATTCATAGAACAATACAAGGTCTTCGTTGCCGGGCTTTTTATAAAAATCATTATACGTTCCATATAATTTTCGGTCGCCCTTTTGATCTTTTGCAAACAGGCTTACAACTCTTTGCGTAAGCATCTCTGCTACTTCATTCAGGTTAAGCATGGTACCGGAACCAACAGGGCATTCCACTTTCAGCGTATCTCCATAAAACTCGCCATACTTCCTGATGGCACGGATGATGAGGTAATTGATGGGCATCCATACAGGGCCACGCCAATTGCTGTTGCCACCAAATAAATTGCTGGTAGAATCCCCTGGATCGTATTGAATCGTATACAGCTCGCCATCAATCGTGGCGGAATAAGGATTTTTTTCGTGGTACTTCGACAAAGCCCTGATACCGCCTTCGGATAAAAACTCATCTTCATGCAGCAGCCGCTGCAGCAAAAATACCAATCGTTCTTTTTTCACCAGTGATATCAATACTTCTTCGCCATCGCTCTTTTCTTCATTTGGCCAAAACCGGTCATTGTTTTTCCGGTAGTTCTCAAACCATTCAATGCGTTTGGTAAAATCCGGCACGGCATCAAACTGCTCCTTGCTTATTTTACTTACCGCAAACAAGCTGGTGAGGCCAACAATGCTCTGTATTTTTAATGGCAGCGGATCTGCACCTGCTACTACCAGTGTATCATAAAAAAACTTGTCTTCATCATTCCACATCGTGTGGCTGTTCAATGCTTCTGCGATCAATACAAAATGCTCAAAGAATTTGGTGGCACTGTCTTCAAAAGCAATGTCATGCCTTGAAATTTCAAGCGCCATGTCCATCATATTCAGCGCATACATGCCCATCCAGCTTGTACCATCCGCCTGCTCCAGTTGCATGCCTTCGGTAAAATGATGACTGCGGTTGAACACACCGATATTATCCAAGCCAAGAAATCCACCTTCAAAAATATTATTGCCGCTTTTGTCTTTCCGGTTGATCCACCAGGTAAAATTGATCAGCAATTTTTGAAATACCCGTTTTAGAAAAACAATGTCACCAGCTCCATATGTTTCTTTTTCAACCCGGTAAATTTCCATGGCAGCCCATGCTTGTACGGGTGGATTTACATCGCTGAAATTCCATTCATACGCAGGCAACTGTCCATCAGGTTTCATGTACCATTCCCTCATCATCAGTTGCAACTGGTGTTTCGCATACACCACATCTACCATAGCAAGCGATATGCAATGAAATGCAAGGTCCCAGGCGGCATACCAGGGATATTCCCATTTGTCGGGCATGGCAATGATATCCTGGTTCTTTAAATGCGTCCAGTCGCTGTTACGGCCTTTTAGTTTGGCAGCATTTACCGGCGATATGCCATCGCTGGTGGTAAGCCATCGCTCTACGTCGTAATGATAGTATTGCTTGCTCCATAACAAACCAGCCAGGGCTTTTCGCTGAATATTTTTAAGGTCATCCGAAATATCCGATGGCAATATCGCATTGTAAAAATCATCTGCTTCCTGCTTTCTTGATTCAAATATTTTTTCAAATCCTCTTGTAAAAGGTTTGCCATCGGCGCTGTCCGTAAGCCTGCAATAAATGGTTTTCGTTTCACCCGGTTTCAAGAGTAGTTGGTAAACAGGCGCAAACTTTGTTCCCTGTTTCTTATTGCGAAGTTTCGTTGTATTGATTCCGTTGATCACCGAATCATGAAAGGCATCTTTTGTAAAAGCATTTTTATCGCCGGTGCCGTTGAACTTAAAAAAATTGGTCTCATTTTCGGTAAACAGCCGGTCATCGGGCTGCTGAAAATAAAAATAGTAATTGCCCAGCCTGGCATGTTTGGCGCACACAGTTGTTTTATCAATAAAATTGATGGAAGGCTTGGGTTCATCCGGCGTATACACCCAACGGTTATAGAACCAAAGGGTGGGCAATACAGTGATCGGTGCCTGTTTGCCACTGCGGTTGGTAACAGCGATCTTGATGTAGATATCCTGTGGATTTTGCTTGGCGTAGGTAACGTTAACATCAAAGTATTCATCCTTGTCAAACACACCGGTATCCAGTATTTCATATTCCGGTTCCTGTTTGCTGCGTGCCCTGTTCTTTGCCAGCAGGTCATCATAAGGAAAAGCATTCTGCGGATATTTGTATAGGTATTCCATGTAATAATGCGTTGGAATATTGTCCTGGTAAAAATAAAGTTCCTTTACATCTTCCCCATGATTGCCATCGTAATTTCCAACACCAAAAAGGCGCTCTTTTAAGATGGCATCCTTACCATTCCACAGGGCAATGGCGAAACACAGGTTTTGAAAATAGTCGGAAATTCCGGCCAACCCGTCTTCACCCCAGCGGTAAGTGCGGTAATGGCTCTGGTCAAAAGGAAGGTAGCCCCAGGCATCTGCATTGTCACTGTAATCTTCCCTTACGGTACCCCATTGCCGTTCGCTCACATAGGGCCCCCACTGCTCAAGTGGTATCGGCTTTTTATTATTCACTGCTAATCGCTGGTGTTCTGCTGTCATACTATCAATTTAAAAAATACGCCATCTTTTCTAAGCCACTTCGCCTTAATAAACCGACAAAGATGGACAACCATAAAAGTAACCAAAATAAAAAGAGCAGGGCCGGTGCTTTTGAGAATGCCGGCAGCGGTGGAATTAACAATCCATAAAATAAAAAACGGGGGGCAGCCGTTCCATTATAAAAACTATTTTGTTAATTTCAGTTACAGCAAAATACGGCATTTATGAAAACACTCTCTGAAACATGGTTTGCTGAAGGCTTTATTGATTTTGAACTAAAAAAATACACCCTGCTTGCCTACCTGCAGGGCATCAGTAAAGGTTTTGGTGAAAACAAACTCTACCCGCAATTAAGCGACATCATCTTTCATTACAACAATATCATTGCCTTCCGGCAGAACAAAAAATTTCTGCAGGAGCATTTTCCTAAACGGCTGACCGGTGTGCAAATGGAAAAGTTGTCGATCCTGTACGAACAGGTGATCGAAGACACTGAACTGATGAAGGAACTGGAAGACATCATCCACTATGCCAGTGGCCAAATGAAAAAAACCATCGAAGATGGTACCAATATTTATGAATTTGTGGAGGAGAAGATCAACATATTGCCCGTTGGGCTGGTTCCGCTGGATAATACGGAAGGATATTTCTTTTTAAACAATGGACATCAAAAAGATACGCATGTGTACCAGTACCGGCTTACTTTTTTTGAAAAACACGATGAAAAGTACCGGGGCATCAAAACGGACTATATTGATTGCTGGTACCGGAGTATTTCATCTACTTATGAGAACATTAAAGCCGACCTGATCAGGAGAAAACGGGACCTTCCTAACCCGGCGGTATATGCGATGGAAACTTCTTTGAACTTCCCGGTAGAAGAGACCTTGTTGCCCGTCGCTAAAAGATACCTGGTAAAGTTTATTGCTGCGGCTGCTTAATGCGTTGCTGTCAGTTTGTAAACCCACCCTGCAATTTTCCCGGTGTCTTTACCAAAGAATCCTGCAGGATGGGGTTATATTTTTTCCAGTTTTACATTCATCATAGCAAGCAGTTGGAAATTAATGAACGATGTACATTAGATTTTTTCCAACATTACGGCAGGCATGATGGTAAAAGATTTTGAAAAATTCTTTTTACCTGCTTTCACATTAAAATCAAGGTGCTGACCATCTCTTTTTTCGATCTTCAGGGTCTGAACCTTGTCTGAACTGATCACTGCAGAGTACAATTCACCTTCAGCCTGGTCGCTTACTACAAGAGATACATTCCTGTTAGCGCCTTTTTTTACAGATACCTGGAAGTAAACGTAGTTGGCATCTTCACCGATGTAGTTTACTGACAGTAATTCTGCAGCTGGTTCTTCATACACTGCATTTACAGTTGCATTTTTAACTGTGGTGGTGGCAAAACTGTTGCCTGCAAATAACACGATCGCTGAAAGTGCTACTGCGATGTTCTTAATCTTTGTCATAGTGTTTCGTTTTATTTTTAATTATTAACAAATACTTATTAGTATAACTGCCAATGCAGCTACTCTTCATACAGCGGTAAAATTGTGTTGCAAACGTTAGGGTCAAACGAAGGCCTTGGTTGCCTTTTCCTGACTTGATAAAGTGCCAGTATTATTTTTTTAACTGTTTCACTTTTTTACTGAGATTAATCTTGTACTTCGACGGATTAATTTTTTTCAGATTGATAACGCAAAGATAGCTGGCGTATTTTTATGACTGCACCCAACTTTTAAGCGCTTTATTTATTGTAAATATGGCATTGATCCTATGAAATCCTTTGTGGATAGGCTTTTCACAGATCTACTTTAATGATGCCCAACTGAATTGCAGGGTTTGCCTGTGTGGAGATTCACTACTTAAAAATGACATTCCTTAATATTATTTTAACATTAGGAATAAAAAAATACCTGTGTTATTGAAGCGATTAAACTCAAAACACAGGCAGTTTTAGAAATGAACCGCAGCTGGTTCAATAAAAATATTTTCTTAAAAGATAATTACATACTTCTCCTGTATTGGCCACCTACGGAATACAAAGCATTGGTGATTTGCCCCAGCGAACAATATTTCACTGTCTCCATCAATTCTTCAAACAGGTTACCATTATTAATAGCCACCTGTTGTAATTGTTTGAGCATCGCAGCAGATCTGTCCGCATGTCTTTCCTGGAATGCCAGCAGGGTCCTGATCTGGTTTTCTTTTTCTTCTGTAGTGCTCCTGATCACTTCTGTTGGTAAAATTGTGGGAGAACCATTTTTACTCAGGAAAGTATTTACACCAACAATAGGATATTCGCCGGTGTGTTTGAGCGTTTCATAAAACAGGCTTTCTTCCTGGATCTTATTGCGCTGGTACATCCTTTCCATTGCGCCGAGCACACCACCACGTTCTGTAATGCGGTGAAATTCGTTCAGTACGGCTTCTTCCACCAGGTCAGTTAGTTCCTCAATTAGAAACGATCCCTGGTTAGGATTCTCATTTTTTGCCGTACCCAGTTCCCTGTTAATGATCAACTGGATGGCCATTGCTCTTCTTACGCTTTCTTCTGTTGGTGTTGTGATCGCTTCATCGTAAGCGTTAGTATGCAAACTGTTGCAGTTATCGTAAATAGCATACAGGGCCTGCAGCGTCGTCCTGATATCATTAAAATCTATCTCCTGCGCATGAAGACTTCGTCCGCTGGTTTGTATATGATATTTCAGTTTTTGAGAACGGTCGTTGCCCCTGTATTTGTACTTCATGGCTTTTGCCCATATCCGCCTGGCAACACGACCGATCACGCTGTACTCAGGATCCATCCCGTTGCTGAAGAAAAAGGAAAGGTTGGGCGCAAAATCATCAATGTGCATACCACGGCTCAAATAGTATTCAACATACGTAAACCCATTGGATAAAGTAAATGCCAGTTGTGTGATAGGATTAGCACCAGCTTCAGCAATATGATAACCGCTGATGCTCACACTGTAAAAATTCTGTACCCGGTTGCTGATAAAATACTCCTGCACATCTCCCATCAGCTTCAAAGCAAACTCGGTAGAAAAGATGCAGGTATTTTGTGCCTGGTCTTCTTTTAAAATATCTGCCTGCACCGTACCACGAACTGTTGACAAAGCTTTCGCTTTTATTTTTTCATATACATCAGCCGGCAATACATCTTTACCGCTCAACCCAAGTAAGCGCAATCCTAAACCGTCGTTTCCTTCCGGTAATAGTCCTTCGAAATTTCCTTTTACAGGAGTAACCGGTTTACCATCTGTTCCAATATATTTTGGCAATGATGCGATATCATATTTGCCTTCGACCATCTTATTCACTTCGTCCGACAGGTTATGCTCAATGATGTATTTTTCACATTGCTGATCGATAGCAGCATTCATAAAAAATGCCAGCAACATCGGCGCCGGCCCATTGATCGTCATGCTCACAGATGTTTTGGGATCGCAAAGATCAAAACCACTGTACAATTTTTTTGCATCATCCACGCTTGCAATGCTTACACCACTGTTACCAACTTTACCATAGATATCAGGGCGGTGACCGGGATCTTCGCCATACAACGTTACGCTGTCAAATGCAGTGCTGAGCCGCTTTGCGGGCTGACCTACACTAACATAATGAAAGCGGCGATTGGTTCTTTCTGGCCCACCCTCGCCTGCAAACATCCTCGTAGGATCTTCTCCTTCCCTCTTCAATGGAAATACACCGGCCGTGTATGGAAACTCGCCCGGCACATTTTCCTGCAACTGCCATTTTAAGATATCGCCCCAATCTTTATATTTTGGCAATATCACTTTAGAGAGCTGCGTACCCGATAAACTTTTATACCTGAGCGGTTGCCGGATGATCTTATCACGTACCGTAAACTCGTAGAATTCTTTTTTATAACGCTCCTGGACCGCCGGCCAGTTGTTGATCAACTCAATATTTTCTGTACTGATCTTTTTGAGCAAATTCTTTTCTGTTTCGCCGATATAGACTGCTGCATCCGGCAATAATTTTTTTACACCATTCAATTGGTAGTATTGCGAAGCCAGTAAGGATTGCTCTTCTACCCATTTATTGTATTCCGTATTGCTTTCTGCTATTTCAGCCAAATAACGCACCCGTTTGGGAGGAATGATGGTTGACTGGCTGGCAGTATCTTTTACATGTGCATGATGTTCTATTTCGCCTTGAAATTTTACGCCGCATTTTTCTGCGATTGTTTCCATCAGGCGTTCAAACAATTCATTCACGCCGGTATCATTGAACTGTGCTGCAATGGTACCCACTACTGGCAACTGCTCATCGGTTGCATTCCATAAACCATGGTTTCGTTTGTATTGTTTGCGCACATCATGCAATGCATCCAGTGCGCCGGCCTTATCAAACTTGTTTACACAAACCACGTCTGCATAGTCAAGCATGTTTATTTTTTCCAGTTGCGATGCGGCGCCATATTCAGGCGTCATTACATACATGCTTACATCTACATAATCCAAAATAGATGCATCGCTCTGGCCAACACCTGCACTTTCTAAAATAATGAAATCGTATGCTGCTGCTTTGCAGATATCAATGGCTTCCTGTACATATTCACTCAATGCCTTATCGCTTTCTCTTGTCGCAAGGCTCCGCATATATGCCCTTGGAGAGGAGATAGAATTCATCCTGATCCTGTCGCCCAGCAAAGCGCCACCCGTTTTTTTCTTGGAAGGATCCACAGAAATAACAGCGATGGTTTTATCCGTATAGTTGTTCAAAAAGCGGCGCACAATTTCATCCGTTACAGATGACTTACCAGCGCCGCCCGTTCCGGTGATACCAAGAACAGGAGCCGGGCTGGCCGTTGTTTGTTGATCGTTGGCCGCAATTAAAATCCCATTCTCCACATTGGTTATTTGCCTTGCAATTTTACGTACATCTTTTACTTCACCCAATGTCATGGCAGTTTTGTATTCACCATTGCCGTTTAAGGGGAAATCGCAGGAAAAGATTACATCTTCAATCATTCCTTCCAATCCCATTTGCCTGCCATCGTCCGGGCTGTAAATCCTTGTAATACCATATTGGTGCAACTCTTCAATTTCACTGGGCAATATGGTTCCGCCACCGCCGCCAAATATTTTGATATGCCCGCAACCATTCTGATCCAGCAGGTCTTTCATGTATTTAAAAAACTCCACATGCCCGCCCTGGTAACTCGTAATGGCAATGCCCTGTACATCTTCTTCAATGGCACACTCCACTATTTCATGTACACTGCGGTTATGACCCAGGTGAATGATCTCTGCACCTTTGCTTTGCATGATGCGCCGCATGATATTGATCGCTGCATCATGCCCGTCAAATAAACTGGCAGCCGTTACGATCCTTACTTTATTCTGTAATGTGAAACTCATACAAGATTTTTTTGTAGCAACGATACATTGCGGCAACGGGATCGCTGCAGCAACGCCGTTAAGCAAACATGAACAAACAATCGCAGCAAAAATACAATGAGCGGTGCAATATGTTAACGTTTGTTAGTTTTTTGCCCGGTTTTTTTCCTGTCGAAAAGTTTAGGGAGGTCCAGCACCACCCCGGCAGAGAAATTGAATGTGCGGTAGTCAACAAAACGCTTACTCATTAAAAATGCCATGCCGAGTTGTAACTCCACCTTCAGGCCCGGGACCTTCTTCAACCCAAATGCATTGATAAATGCGGGTTCCCAAAATATCCCGGTATTTTTATCAAGATCGGCCAGTTGATAGTTTTTTACTTCTTCTGTTGAATAGTCAGTTTTTACATTCCGGAAATACAATACGCTTACCCTGGATGAAAAAGAGGACACGAAAACATCCTCATACCAAAATTGCAACGCAGGCTGAATGTACAACCTGGTAACATTCATCTTGAGAAAATGATCATTGCCCACACTGCCGGTTATATAGTGATCCGTAAAAGAGGAATTGCCAATACTTACGCCGCCGAATACCTGGAACATAGACTGGCCCCGCCTGCCTAAAGGAGTATAATAGCCGATCCCCAGTTCAGTACCAGTTCTTGTGTAATTGATGATACTGGTATCGGCCCTGTTCATATTGTAGTCAGCATAATTTTTTTCCCAACGCTTTGAATAGGCTGCCTGCACCGCTACATGATCAGAAATGGAATAAGCACCCTGTATGTCAAGTCCGCGGCCACTGTTAAGCTTCCCGACTGTATTGATCTTTTTAGTGTCGCTCAGGTTGGTTGAATAATAACCGGCCAGTTTGCTATCGCCTTTTTGCGTAAGCAAAGGAACATTGTGTGCAACAGGACTGTAGACGTACCGGGGCGAATAACAGGAAAAGAAAAAAACTGGTATGCACAATGCTGTTATGTAAAACACGGGCCGTTTCATTGTCCGTTCATTTTAAAAGTGAGGGCAGCAAAATCATCTACACTCAATGCTTCTGCTCTTTTATTAAAGATAGCATCCTGTAATATTTCAGGCGTAAACAATCCTTTCACCGCATTGCGAAGTGTTTTCCTGCGCTGGTTAAAGGCTGTTTTTACCAGCATGGTAAACGCTTTATCACTGCTTACCTTCAGCACATCCTTTCTTCTCCGCAGTCTTATTACTCCACTCTGCACTTTGGGCGGCGGGTTAAAACACTGGTTACCCACATCAAACAAATATTCTACTTCATAAAACGCCTGTACCAGCAAACTCAATACACCATACACTTTACTGCCTTCTTTGCTGGCCGCTCTTTCTGCCACTTCTTTTTGAAACATGCCGATCGCCACAGGTACCTGGTCTTTCCAATCCAGAATCTTGAATAATATCTGCGTAGAAATATTGTAAGGGAAGTTGCCGATCACCGTAAAGGGTTCATCAAAGGGAGGCTCAATATCTAAAAAACTTTTTGCGATGATCTTATCCTGCAACACCGGGTAGGTATGTTTCAGGTACACGATTTTATCATCATCCAGTTCTACAGCTTTAAAATGCACGCCCGGGACCTGGATGAGCTTTTTGGTGAGGGCGCCTCCACCGGGGCCTACTTCAAGCAGGTTGGTAAAAGGATCTTTGTTCAATTCATCAACGATTCGCTGAATAATGCTTTCATCCTTTAAGAAATGCTGCCCGAGAGATTTTTTTAATTGCATATAGAGTGGTGAAATTACAGTATTTACCATGAATAAGATGAGGACAAACATCAAAACGCAGCACAACAGGCGCCTGCTTCTCCCGCTGTTGTTATCCACTGCACAAAAGCTGTTAAAAATGCCCGGAAAAACGACAACTCTGCAAATAAGGACAGCATCTCATATTTGTGAAACATTATCGTATTTTTACAGCCAAACCTTTTGTTATGCATATTGAGAACAAACCTGTTATTGGCTTAACCTGTGGCGATGTGAACGGCATCGGCCTGGAGATCATCATTAAAACTGTGGGCGACAGCAGGCTGTTGGAAATATGCACCCCTGTTATTTTTGCCAACAACAAAGTGCTTAATTTTTACCGCAAGGCTTTGCCGGATATCAACTTTAATTTTACCAGCAGTAAGGACCTTGGCCGCATCAACCATAAACAGGTAAACCTTTGTAACTGCTGGGAAGAAGAGGTAGCCATTACGCCGGGCATCCTGAGCGATACCGGGGGCAAATATGCTGTAATGAGCCTGGTGGCTGCTGCACAGGCCTTAAAAGAAGGAAAGATCGACGGGTTGGTAACCGCCCCGATCCATAAAAAAAATACACAATCAGAGCAGTTTAATTTTACCGGTCATACGCCTTATCTCAAAAATATTTTTGGAGCCAACGATGTAGTGATGTTTATGGTGGCAGAAAACATGAGGGTTGGATTGGTGACCGAACATGTACCGGTTAAAGACATTGCACAATATATCACCAAGGAAAGCATCATCAGCAAACTGAATATCATCAATAATTCATTGAAAAAAGATTTTGGTATTGATAAACCAAGGATCGCTGTTCTTGGATTAAACCCTCATGCCGGTGATGAAGGCCTGATCGGCAAAGAAGATGAAGCCATCATTCGCCCCGCCGTTAAAGAAGCCAAACAAAAAGACATTTTCTGTTTTGGCCCCTATTCGTCTGACGCATTTTTTGCGAGGGGGCAATATGAAAAATTTGATGCCGTATTGGCAATGTACCACGACCAGGGATTGATCCCCTTTAAATCACTGGCCATTGGTGAAGGTGTGAATTACACTGCCGGTATTGCAGGGGTGCGCACTTCCCCAGATCATGGAGTAGCATTTGATATTGCCGGAAAAGGCAAGGCTGACGAGGCTTCTTTCAGGGCGGCTATATTCAGCGCCGTAGATATCATCAACAGCCGCAGGGATTTTGCAGAGAACAGGAAAAACCCACTTAAAAAGATCAGTGCTGCTGTAGTAGCCAGGGCCGTGGATGAAAGGATCAGTGAATTGCCGGAGTAAACGAACCTGCAATTGTGAGACAGCTCATTTGAATATACTGTCTGCTACACCTTTATTGATGGTATAATTGCTGAAGCTGATCTCCGCTTTACCATTTTTATTTTTCTGAGCTGGCTGGTTATTGCTGCCATCATCAAAATCGAACGTAACACCTTTGGGCAGCTTATAATCCTTGGTATTGAAAGTAAAAGTGAGCTTATCCGGGAGGCCGTAACCAATGTATTTTCCGTAGATCATTTCTAACTGGTAACTGCCGTTTTCCCTCGTAGTCGTTTTTGCTTTCAGAATTACAAGGCTGGCTTCATCGATGTATAAGGTAGACAATACTACATCCGCATTGTCATCCGTTGGCAATAACTTGATCACCCTTGTTTTTACTGAGCCAATATTGTCATACCCTGCATCAATGGCCGTATACTGGCTGCCGCTTACAATGCTGTTGAGGTTAATGCTCACAGCGCCTTTGGGCACAAAGGATATCCCTTTTTCATTTTTTATCCTCAGCAGGTTGGGTTTTTTAAAATAGATCTTCACCTGTGCTTCCGGTACCTTTAAAAAAGTAACATTGGTTTTCATGATGCCATCCGCTTCATAATTATTCACCAGGTCGATCTTTGCTTTTACTTTTTTAATCAGCCCGTCTGCATCCTGCGCCTGCAGCGAAGCACCGCAAAAACCAAGGATAACTGCGATCAGTAATTTCATGTGTACTTATTTTTTATTACGATAAAATATCTTTTCTTCTGAACACCAGCACCGAAGCCCCCACGATCACTCCAATATGCGCCAGCAGTATCAACAGGCTTTTCCGTATGGCCGGCCAATTTTCAAGACTGCCTTTGATGGTACTTCCATCTGGCCGGGTGCCGATATAAAAAAATCCTTTCCATCCTACCAGGTAAGAAGTAAAAAGAAAGGGCTTGATATTGCGGTCGATCACCGGCACATTGATGTTGGAAATAATGGTGCACACGATCACGATACAAACTGTTGCAATGATGGGGCCTATTGAATTTTCCGCAAAGATGGAAAGCAGCAGTGATAAAGCTGCGATCACCGTTAAGGCAACCGTGGCATAAGCAAAAGCTGCATAGTAGCGCCACATTACATCATCCTGCGTAATGAGCATGATCTGTGAATCTTCTCCCTTTGTTCTGAACACCAGCATATCACCGGTTCCAAAAATTACAATACTCAGCAAGAGGGCCGTAACGGCCATCCACAGCAGCAGGAAAACCGTAAAGATGGTTGCTGCTGCAAACTTTACAATGATGAGCTGTGTGCGGCTCACCGGTTTCGAGAGTAGTAACCGCAGCGTACCCATATTGGCTTCGCCTGAAATGGAATCGGCGGCGATCAGTGCAACCAGTATCGGCACCTGTATCAGTAATGTGTTTAGTATGATGTAACACATGAAATAACCGTTAATGGCCTGCACCCGGTCGAAAGTAAATTCTTCTTTGGCACTCTGCATCATGAGGTCCATATAACTCTGCCCGTCTGCCTTAAATGCGAATTGAAAAATGGATACAATGGCCGCAATGGCGATAAATGCGATGTAGGTACGTGGACGTTTCGATATTTTAAATAACTCAATTTGCAAAAGCCTCCACATAGCCGGGTTGGGTTGTAAGTGATAAAAAATAATTTTCCAGTGAATGACTTGAGTTCACGGATAATAACTGCACGTTGCCGGCCACTAATTCGCTGATCAATGCCGGCACCAGGTCTTTGTTCATCATTAATTGAAGCGGCTTAGCTGGCTGTAAAAAAATTTTCCAACGGGATGTTTCCAGCAATTGCCGGGTTGCGGCATCGTTGGTTGTTTGTATATCCACTAACGTGTGCGCCGGGTCGAGCAGTTCGTCTACCGAACCTTCTACCACCTTTTCTCCTTTGTGAATGATGATCATCCGGGTAGCGATCTGTTCTATCTCACTCAATAAATGAGAAGATATCACGACTGTTTTACCCATTTCTTTACTCAGGCGTACGATAAGGTTGCGCATGTCGGCGATACCCTGCGGATCGAGTCCATTGGTTGGTTCATCCAGTATGATCAAACGGGGATCATGCACCAATGCAACGGCAATGCCTAAACGCTGTTTCATTCCCTGGCTGAATAGTGCCGCCTTTTTGTTGTATACTTTGTCCAGCCCAACGAGTTGCAACTGGTCCATCAGTAATTTCCTGGTTACTTTAATGCCACTCATTTTGGCAAAGATGGAAAGGTTATCGTATGCAGAAAGGTATTTGTACAGGTCGGGTCGCTCTATCACAGCTCCGGTTTGACGCAATATTTCTGAACGGTGATGCTGCAGTTCTTTTCCAAAGATGTTGATGCTGCCTGCTGTGGGTTTTATCAGCGTTAGGAGCATCCTGATGGTAGTGGATTTGCCGGCGCCGTTCTGTCCCAAAAATCCATACACATCCCCTTCATTTACGGTGAAAGAAAGTTTGTTGACTGCTGTAAAGTCTCCGTAGTTTTTTGCAAGATTGGTTACCTGGATGATCGCTGCCATGAAAGATGATATTGTCAAAGGTAAAACGGATATAGTATTGAATTGTTCAAATCCATATAATAGATCCCCGCAAGTTGCATTATAGCAAAATTCCCATTGAAAGTAATGTTGATTTTAACGTAACATCACGTTCAATGGGAACCTCACCTGTTAACCCGCCTCCTGGCATTGCCAGTATTTGATCTAACCTTTTTATTGGGAGGCTGGATTCATATAAGATTGCAAAGCTTTTACATAAGTTTCAAAAGCCTCCACACCGGCAGGCGTTATCTTACAGATGGTTTGCGGATAATTGTTGTGAAATTGCTTGGTAACATCAATATATCCTGCCTCTTTTAATTTATTGATCTGCACACTGAGGTTACCTGCAGTAGCGTTGGCTTTTTCTTTGATAAAAGTAAACTCTGCTTCTTTCACACTGATGAGCAGGCTTATTACGGCCAACCGTAACTGTGAGTGCAATATTGGATCCAGTTCTTTAAACATTGCCTGCCTTTTGTTTTAAATACCGCTGCCATAAAATTACACCGGGAATGAGCCATGCAAATAAACCACATGCAGCCAGGAATAACATGTCGGTGGCAAATGACGTGAACAAAGATACAACACTCAGCCCCCAGCAGATCACCCCCCCCAATATCATAGGCCTGAAGGTGAAAATACCACCGGTGATAAAAGTGGGAACACCATACAGCATCATAAAAAGGCTGGTAGTTTCTTCACCTCCAAAGCGGCTGTTGTAAAAAGAAAGAATGAAAATGCAGATACCAAAGGCAGACCAAACGTAGCTCATTGTTTGCTCATCATGCCCGATAAATTTCCTTTCTTTTTTCTCTTTTACAGAAAAATAGATCTGCGGTATGATGGCAGCAAATACCAGCAACCATACATCAAAGCCAAAATCCACATGGTATTGAAGCTGTACCCAGGTGAGCAGGCTGCAAACGATGATCAGTACGCCCCACACAATAGAAGCAATCCCCTTGGTGATATAGCTTCTTTTTACCTTACCGATCATTTCGCCTATTAACCGCAAGCTTTCCTGTTCTGTCATCTTATTCTGTTCCATGCTCATTGATTTGTAAACACTATTTACAGCCGTCGAATAATCCCTGTGCTATATCCTTTCCCCAATCGGGATACAGCTCGCCGGCGGGTTTAAAAGTTGCGTATTTATCCAGCGCTGTTTTCAACTCTACTTTGGCGGTGGCACAGCCGCCTCCAAATTGTTCCGGAGTGTATTTTAATCCCTGGCCTTTTAATAAGTAAGGACGTGGATTGGTAGGATCCTGCACCATTGCAGCTTCCATCGCTTCGTTACTGGCTGCACCATACTGTTGCCAGCGCTGCATGGGGTCTACCATCATGTGGCAACTTGCGATCATACTTTTTACACAGGAAATTTCAGAGTTATTGGGCGCCAGCGAATCAGCCTTGCTGATCAGTTCATTTGCTTTATCGGCAACAGCATCTACCTGGCTTTTATCCTGCAATCCAAATCCGTAATTCACCTGTAAAAGCGCTGCGTAATAGTAAGGCAGCCACTGTGTTTTTTCTGCAGTAGCAATTCGTTCAAAATTATTGGCAACGCTTAACAGGCTGGCCGGATTTTGAAAAGCCGTATCCAGCGCTGCCAGGTTTTTTTTCATTGCTCCTGTAAATTTTTCGCTTTGTGCAAAAACACTGGCCATCATAAAACAGGCACCTGCCATAAAAAGTAACTTTTTCATTGTTGATATTTTTTAAGTTGATAAGATGATGAATGACCGGTCGGTAACAACAGCTTCAATTTTTTTAAAGATTGTTATTGATTGCTTCCTGGGAACGGTCGGTACCGAAACTGAGAAAACAACCGATGAACACAAAACGTTTACTTGGCGGCGTTACTGCCTCTTTCCTGCTGCCATCATGGTTATAATTATAACTGTACACCAGGTTTTGCCCAAGTACGTTGTTAACGCCTATTACAAACACAGAAAATACTTTTGCATTCTGTTTACCCAGGCTGGGCAGGTAATTAAAACTAAAACCCATGCTATTGTAGTTGATTGTTTTGCCCTGGTCAGCTACCAGGTATCGCTGCTGTGTTTCATTATAAGCGATCCGGTAATAAGGTCTTCCGGTTGCAAAATTATAACTAAAATTAAAGCCCATTTTCCACGGCAGCACAAAACGTTTGAACACAAAAGAAGCGGTATGACTGGCGGCAAACGGAGGCTGTATCTCGCCTGGATAATTCAGGTAATCTCTTTTGGTATCCAGGTAAGAATAAGATATCCAGTAATCCACATTTTTAATGGTCTTTTTATCTCTCCAGAATAATTCCACTCCCTTTGCATAACCCAATCCATTGGCATTGGTGGCAACCTCTCTCCCATTGCTGTTAAAACCGGTCTTGTACAGGCGGTCATATTTTTTATAGAACATTTCGGTACGAAAGGTATAATCTTTTGTCTGGTTAATGTACTGCAATATGTAGTGAGATGCTTTTGAATAATCAAGCCCTGCAGCTCCGGGCAGCAGCTTACGTTCAGGATTTTGATAAAAGATCCCATATGCAAACGAAGCCTGGCTTTTATCGCCTGTTTTGTAGGCGAGCGAAGCTCTTGGTGCAATGTTCCAGCGCTTCATTAAATCGGAATGTTCCAGCCTGCCGCCTAGCTTTGCTGCCAGGTTATTGGTAAGATAAATGTCTGTTTCTGCAAAAGCGGCCAGCAGGTTATCTTTCACCTGCTCTTCATACTTTGTGCCATCGTATAAAGTATAGCTTGACTTTTCATTACTGTAAAAATAATCCGCCCCAAAACGGAAGGCATTCAGTCCCAAAAACTTTTTCTCCAGTACCACTCTCCCCTGCGCATATACACCCTTGTTTACAAGATCAAAATTTTTGAATGCGTAAAATTCTGGCGTGCTGATCAGTATTTTATTATTGTTCGCATCCTGCAGTTCGTTACCAATATCATCTTTATTGGTGCTGAAGCTGGCGCCTGTATTGATGCGCCACCCACCGCCGATGCGGTCTTTCCAGCTCAGGTTGTGATACATGTTCAAATTACTGATAGAGAAAGCATCTTTTAAAACAACAGAATCAATATCATTGGTTCTAAAAGCTGTTTTATTGTGACTGATATAGCCGTAGTACTTCACCATACCGCCTGTTTTGGTGCGTATGCGAAAGTTGGCATCTCCCTGGCTAACCACGGGTACCTGGAAATAATCCTGCTTTTGCTTAAATACCTTAAACCCCAGCCAAAGATTGGTGTAATTAAACGAAACACCCCAGGATGATCTTTTATCCTTTGACAGCTTTTGAATACCGCCGCCAAGTCCCAGCACAGAAATACCCAGATCTGCTTCGGACCTTTCAGGCAGATCGATGCTTTCAAGCACCAAGGCAGAAGAAAGGGCCTGCCCGTATAAAGCCGAGTAGCCCCCGGTACTAAACACCGTTCCCTTAAAAAGAAACGGGTTGAACCTGCCCCGGCTGGCAACCCCGGGCGTGCTACTGTAAAAAAAGTTGCTCACCAGCGTTCCGTCAATATAGATCTTGCTTTCAGTGGCCGAACCGCCCCTCACGAACAAACCTTCGCTTTCGCCAACCTGCTGGGTGCCGGGCAGGGTCTTAAAAGCACTGGTAATGTCGCCATTGGCACTGGGTGTGGTTACCACATCAATAGAATTGAGCACCGCCCCCTTGGCTTTGTCACTTGCCTCAAAGGTTCCGGCCGATATTACTACCGCCTTCAACTCCGTTATCTGCTCCTTTAGCAAAAGATTAAGTGATATGGGCGCTCCGGCAATGGTTATTTTCTGGCTAACGGGAAGGTACCCTGAACTGCTTGCCTCAATCTCTTTTTCGCCTTTTTCATCAGTCGTAAAGCTGTAATTGCCAATTGAATCGGAGGTGGCGCCATCATAACTATCCTTTAACTGGATGCTTACCCCGGCCAATGGTTTGTTCTTTTTATCCGTGACCGTACCGGATATTTTCACCTGTGCCTGGCAGAGGCAAAAACTGAATAAAAATGCACTTGTAGTAATGTATTTCATGGCTTACAAATAAGTCACAAACATAAATTAGTTTACAATACAAACCAAATTAAATTTAGGATAATCATATTTATTTTAACTGTATAAATTCGGTTCACCATTGCCGTTATGACGTCGCAACCGATTAAATATCAATTATATATGGATGCTATTCGGAATTTACGGTTATGGGGAACTTTTTCAAAACTTATTAACATCCCCAAAATTTTATTTTTTTATGTGGGGGCAATTTATAATTTAGCAATAGAATTTAATGGGTTAGTAAGTACAAAGGGTCAGCAGAAATGTTGACCCTTTTACTTTTATATCTTCCGGTTTTTTGTGATTTTTGACAGGGGTTTCCCGAAATATTTTATTACGTTTTTCCTTTTCTTTACACTTTATCTTTAAAAAAAA
>APMI01002459.1_pt1 | contig 24466 bp, 23 predicted proteins | sample 667938 | NCBI WGS metagenome assembly APMI01 (sample SAMN01084076, study PRJNA167559) | wastewater metagenome | biome: Wastewater | place: Denmark: Ejby Moelle, Odense | collected 2011-11-28
ACCAGGACGAGGGTGGGTTTCACGCTTTGGCGACTCCGTTATTGAACGCCGAGGGCGTAAACATTGCCATCCCGCGTCTGGACGACTATGTCGCCGGCAGCACGTTGCAGGTCAGCAAGGATAGGGCTGGAATTGGTGCGATGACGACCAACCAGGGTGCCGTCCTCCTTGCGCAGGATGTGGATGTAGCCTTCGCCGTCACCAACAACCACGTAATCGCCAAAAACGCGCGGACGACCGGTACCGTGGCCGGCGAGCAGATCCTGCTTCCAGGTACTGGCCCCATTGGAAATATCGAGGGAATGAACCGCACCCTTCTCGTCAGTCACAAAAACATGCGCATCGTCCAGATCAAGCCCTTTGGAGCTCGAGAGATCACGGGTCCACAAGGTGGAACCGTTGGCCAGATCAAAGCAGGCAACCCGTCCCTGATAGGCAACGGCGCACGTCGCATGCGTACCCATGGCAGGCAGACTGGTGATATCGGCAACCCGCTCAAGCTCTGTGGAGCCCCGTGGAACAGCCACTGTACCTTCCCACATCAGGCTGCCATTGAGCGGATTGATGGCCGCCAGCTTGCCACCCGGAAAACCGGCAAGAATCGCCTTGTCGTCAAGGAATACCCCGGCAGCGTTACGCAGCGACAGGGAAGGGATCACACGCTGATAGACCCAGCGCTGCTTGCCATCCGCCGGGTCGAGACCAAACAGTCGGCTATCAGCACTGCGGACGACAACAATGTTGTCGGAAACCGCCGGAGCCGCAAGGATTTCGGCATTGACCCGCGCGCGCCACTTGATCTGACCTGAGACTGCATCAAGAGCGATAACCTCACCTTTTGGCGAGCCCACAAGCACCAGCTTTCCATTGGTGCCGACGCCGCCCGACAAGGTCGAGTCCACCGACGTCTTCCAGACAGTACGCCCGACTTCAAGCCGCTGCACAGTCCCGTCACGGCCAGCGGCAAAAACGGCATCGCCACTGGGGGCCGGCTGAAAGACGAAGACCCCGGCATCGCCAACACGGCTGCGCCAGACTTCGGTCGTTTTCAGCGGATTGCTCAAGGGCTTGAGCGGCGTGATCTTGGATTCACTGGACGAAAACGGGTTGAGGGAACTGCACGCCCCCAGCGCCAGGGAGCCGAGGACAATTACGGCAAGTTGCCGGGCCTTCATTGTGCACCTCCGACCGCGTCCAGCTTGGCCTGGGCGATCTCGCGCAAAGTGACGGCTTCAATCTTGGTGGCAGACCCAAGGGCATCAACCGCAGCCTTGTACGCCGCACGAGCCTCGTCCGGCTTGCCTTGGGCAACCAGGATGTCGCCCTTCAGATCGGCATAACGGGCGGTAAAACTCTCGTCCGGCGGCGTCTGAACCTGAGCCAGTGCTTCATCATAGGCCTTGTCGTCGAGCATCACTGTTGCCAGGCGCAGACGGGCCAGACCGCGCAGCGCAGGATCGTTGGCCTTGTCAGCAGCCCAGGCAAGTGGAACACGGGCATTCTTCAGATCACCCGCCTCACTCTGAACCTTGGCGGAAAGCAATGCAGCCATGTCGGCGTATGCCGTACCGCTGTACTTTTCGATGAGCATTCCGGCGGCTTCCCGGGCCTTTTGCGCATTGCGCTGCGCAGCGGCCGTCTGCACGGCGTCATAGAGAACCGAAGCTTCCGTCCCCTGCTTCCCCCTGTACCAGTTCCACCCCTGCCAGCCCACGGACGCGAGTGCTGCAGCGACGGCCAATGTAGTCACGAGCTTTCCATACTGCTCCCACCAACCCTTGATCTGGGAAATCTGTTCTTGTTCTTCGAGGTCAAATGCTGCCATCGTCTTCTTCCGATTCGAGTAGGCGGTCAGCCAGGGTTTCTGAGAGCGAGTCCATGTGGACACGAATCTGTTCGCTGCCATCGCGCAGGGGCTTGAGGCTGACTTCTCCCACTGCGGCTTCGTCTTCACCGATAACCACCGCAAAAGGTGCACCGGATGCATCCGCGCGCTTCATCTGGGACTTGAACCCGCCACCACCACAATGCAGGGTCACGGAAAAACCGGTTCCACGCAACGCCTCCGCAACACGAAACGCTGCGCGCTGGGCGGCTTCGCCGGAATGAACGAGATAGACGTCCGGTGTCTGCCGATCCGCCTCATTACCGCATTCCTTCCACAGAGACAGGATTCGCTCGATGCCCATTGCAAAACCAGCGGCCGGCGCCGGCTTGCCGCCGAGTTGGGCGACAAGTCCGTCATAACGCCCTCCGGCACAAATCGTGCCTTGGGCCCCAAGCCGGGTCGTCACCCACTCGAACACAGTGCGGTTGTAGTAGTCGAGACCACGTACAAGACGGTGATTGATCCGGTAGGGAAGCCCGGCATCCTTGAGCAGGGTCTGCACCCCGTCGAAGTGCTTCAGTGACTCTTCACCAAGGAAGTCAGCGAGCTTCGGCGCAGCTTCGACAATACTCTGCAGATCCGGATTCTTGGTGTCGAGAATGCGCAGTGGATTGGTATACAGACGCCGGCTGCCATCCTCATCAAGGCTGTCCTTATGAGCTTCGAGATAGCTGATCAGGGCTGCCCGGTGAGCAGCACGCTCCTCACTGCTGCCAAGAGAGTTGATCTCGAGCTCGACATCCTCAAGACCAAGGTCATCCCACAGGCGCGCGCACATCAGGATATGCTCGGCATCGATGTCCGGCCCGTCGTAACCCAGTGCTTCAACACCTACCTGGTGGAACTGGCGGTAGCGACCCTTCTGAGGACGCTCGTGACGGAACATCGGACCGTGGTAATACAGCCGGCGGGGATTTCCAAATAACAGATTATGCTGGATTGCGGCCCGCACGCAGGATGCCGTACCTTCCGGACGAAGGGTCAGATGCTCACCGTTAAGGGCATCCTCGAAGGAATACATTTCCTTTTCGACAATATCCGTCACTTCACCGATGGCACGCTTGAAAAGCGGTGTCGGCTCGACGATCGGCATGCGGATGGGGCGATAGCCGTAGCTGTGCAGCCAGTTCCGGACGATTTCCTCGAACTGCTCCCAGACTTCGGCCTCGTCGGGCAGGATGTCATTCATCCCGCGCACGGCCTGGAGGGTCTTACTCATGATTCCCTTTATTCTTCTGTCGGGCGCTGGCTCAAGCCGGCGTGCCCTTTCTGGGGTAAGTGCGGGCCACGTAACGCTCGATAATGGCCTTGAATTCGTTGGTGATATTGTCGCCGCGGAGGGTCTGGGTCTTGACGCCGTCCTCAAAAATCGGGGCAGCCGGCATTTCACCTGTACCGGGAAGAGAGATTCCGATATTGGCGTGCTTGCTTTCACCAGGACCGTTCACAATGCAGCCCATGACAGCCAGGGTCATGTTTTCGACGCCATCGAATTGATCGCGCCAGACGGGCATGTTGTCGCGGACGAAACTCTGAACGTCGGAAGCCAGTTCCTGGAAAAGCGTGCTGGTGGTCCGCCCGCAACCCGGACAGGCCGTGACCATTGGCGAGAAGGCGCGCAGGCCCATGGTCTGGAGAATTTCCTGAGCAACAATCACTTCCTGCGTCCGGCTGCCGTTGGGCTCCGGGGTCAGGGAGACGCGGATCGTATCACCGATACCCTCCTGCAGCAGGACCGCAAGGGCGGCGGTGGAGCCGACGATCCCCTTAGAGCCCATTCCGGCCTCGGTAAGACCGAGGTGCAGCGGGTAATCACACTTGGCAGCCAGATCCCGATAGACGGCAATCAAATCCTGGACGCTGCTCACCTTGGCCGACAGGATGATCCTGTCGCGCCCAAGTCCATACTCCTCGGCCTTGATGGCAGACTCAAGCGCCGAGGTAACCAGCGCTTCACGCATGACCGCACCCGCATCGCGCGGAATGGCCCGCTTGGCGTTTTCATCCATGATCCGGGCCAGCACTGACTGATCGAGGCTGCCCCAATTCACGCCGATTCGCACCGGCTTGTTGTAGCGGCAGGCCATCTCGACAATGGCGGCAAACTGGGTATCTCGCTTGGCCCCCTGCCCGACATTCCCCGGATTGATGCGCAACTTGTCGAGAGCCTCGGCGCACGCAGGATTGTCGGCAAGGAGCTTGTGGCCGTTGTAATGAAAGTCGCCGACCAGCGGAACATCGAGGTTCATCGCCAGCAGCTTCTCGCGGATCTTCGGCACCGCCTTGGCGGCTTCGTCATTGTTGACGGTGATCCGCACTAACTCAGAGCCGGCCCGTGCCAGCTGGGCGATTTGCATGGTCGTGGCAAAATCATCCGCCGTGTCGGTATTGGTCATCGACTGAACCACTACCGGTGCACCAGCACCGATCAGGACATGACCGACCCGAACCTGGCGGGTAGTACGGCGGGCCGCTGAACGCCCGGAAAGAAGTAGATCCATGGAAGTCTATTTACTCAAGCTTGAAGCGGGCAACTGTCACCTTGGTGGAGGTGCCCATGTCGACGGGAGTACCGTTACGTTCCAGTTTCACGAAACGCGCATTGCCTACGACCAGAGAAAAGGGCGCCTTGCCAACGAACTCCTGTCTGGAACCGGCCTTCCCCAACTGGGAGAAAATAATCTTGCCATTCCGGTCCTTTACTTCCACCCAGGCATCTTTGGCAAACTCGAAAACAAGATGGTCTTCGCCAGCAACAGGCTTGCCGGACTCGGCCACGTCCTTCTGGATGATTTGCGGCGAAACCGCGGTAGAAGCACCTTGTTCACCAACCGGTACTGGACCAGGAATGGACGTATCGGCAACAACTGCCGGAACCGGTGAGACAACGACCGCCGCCACCGGAGCAGCGGGCTCGGTGGCCACCGGCACATCAGCAGCGGCAGGTACCGGGAGACTGGCAACCAGATCGTCGGTACTCTTCTTGCGCTGAGTATCGTAATACCAGCCCGCAACAACGATGCCCAAAAGCCCCAGAGCTGCAATCACACCAGGCAGAACAGAACGGCGAAAACGCCCCCGCCCTACTTGCGGCATGTTTCCCTGCGCATTGGAGGCCGGTGCCAACTCAACGTTTGCCTCGTCAAAGGGGGTCTGAATGGCCGCCAACAACGGGGCTGCATCGATTTTCAGGAGGCGCGCGTAATTACGCAGAAAACCACGCGTGAAAGCGAAGCCCGGCAGCAGATCAAAACGACCTGATTCAAGCGCCTCAATCTGCCGGGCGTTAAGTTTTAGCGAACTCGCCACCTCAGAGATGCTCATTCCTTGGGCTTCACGGGTGCGACGCAGCGTGTCGCCAACGGAAGACTCGTGGACGGGACCCGTCGGGGAAATCGGTAAAGCCAGAGAATCGGTCACTGATACTGCCCTTGCAAGAAAGCCTTGAATTCGGAGGAGCCGGGAAAACGGTGCCGCAGTTGCTGGACGAATCCGGCCTCTGCGGTGCGGTCACCAAGACGGCGCTCCACGCGTATGGCAAGCCACAGGCTTTCCGCGGTGGCCTCCCCCCCCTGATGCAAGGCACCAAGATAGCGCTTCGAGGCCTCATAGGCACCCCGGCGATAGGTAATCGAGGCCAGATGGAACAGGGCCTGAAGATTGCCATTGTCGGTTTCAATGGCACGCTGAAACTGCTCCTCCGCAGCCTGATCGTTCTTCAGTCGCAGCTGACAAAGCCCCGCATTGGCGTAAGCCCGTGTCGGGGTTTGGTAATAAGGATTGCGGACCACCGTTGCGAACTGCTCAAGACCAGCTTGCTCCTTGCCCGTGGAACACAGGAACCAGCCGTAGCTGTTCATGATCTCGGGGTCGCCAGGAGCCAGCCGCATCGCGTACTCAAAATTGGCGGCCGCGACGGCGTTCTCCTCAAGGAACATATGCACAAGCCCCATCAACTGGTAGGCAGGTGCATAGCCTCGATCATAGGCAACGGCCGCACGCGCTTCATCGAGGGCCACGCCATAGCGGGCGGCCTGAAAATAGGCTTGCCCGAGGTCAACGTGAACCTTGGCCTTGCGCCGTGCATCGGTGACAACCGGCTCATCGGACATGGGTCGGTCGAGATTGGCGACGGACGTAGGCATCCGCGGCCCGACACATCCGGCCAGAGCGAACAGTGCGGCCAGGGCAAACAACAAGTGTTTCACGGTCATGACCCCACGACCGGAACGATCCGGGTGGTCCGGCGCGTCTTGTCCTTAACCTGGCCGGCAAGCTGACCACAAGCCGCATCCACATCATCGCCACGGGTCTTGCGCGTCGTGGTGACGATTCCGGCAGCCATCAGAATTTCTGCGAACTGCTTGATACGCAGCGCCGGTGAGCGGTCAAAGCCGGAATTCGGAAAAGGATTGAAAGGGATAAGGTTCAGCTTGCAAGGCACGTCGCGCGTCAGCGCCACAAGTTCGCGGGCATGGGCATCAGAATCGTTCACACCGTCAAGCATTACGTATTCGAAAGTCACAAAATCCCGCGGCGCCTTTTCAAGGTAGCGCCGACATGCTGCCATCAGCTCGCGCAGCGGGTACTTCTGGTTGATTGGCACCAGCCTGTCGCGAAGGGCGTCGTTTGACGCATGCAGCGACACCGCAAGGGCCGTTGGGCAGGCGTCGCGCAGGCGGTCCATGGCCGGCACAATCCCGGATGTAGACACCGTAACCCGGCGGCGTGACAAACCATAGGCGTTGTCATCGAGCATCAGATTCAATGCCGACACCACGTTATCAAGGTTCGCCAGAGGCTCGCCCATGCCCATCATTACGACATTACTGATAACGCGCTCACCGTCACCATTGGCACCGAGCATGCGATTGGCAAGCCATAGTTGACCAATGATTTCGGCAGCCGTCAGGTTGCGGTTGAAACCCTGCTTGCCCGTAGAACAGAAGGCGCAATCGAGGGCGCAGCCGGCCTGGGACGAGATGCACAGGGTACCGCGGTTGGTCTCGGGGATGAACACCGTTTCCACCGCATTGGCATTGCCCACATCGAGCAGCCACTTGCGGGTTCCATCAGTGGAGACGCTGTCGCGCACAACCACCGGCGGAGCAATGCAAGCCGTCGCCGCGAGCTTGGCCCGCAACGACTTGGCAACGTCAGTCATCTGATCGAAATCGGTTGCGCCAAAGCGATGCACCCAACGGAGCACCTGCTTGGCGCGAAATGGTTTCTCACCCTGCTGGAGGAACCAGTCGGTGAGCGCTTCGGCATCGAAATCGAGGAGATTGACCACGTAGGTATCCGTTCAAACCAGCAGGACGAAGTGATTTCATCCCGCTGGTAGAGATCATCAACGGCTGTAAACGTTCATGCCGGGGAAGAAGAAGGCGATTTCCACAGCCGCCGTTTCGGCTGCATCGGAGCCGTGCACCGCGTTGGCATCGATGGACTCGGCGAAATCAGCACGAATGGTGCCGGGAGCAGCCTTCTTCGGGTCAGTGGCGCCCATCAGGTCACGGTTCTTGAGGATGGCACCTTCACCTTCGAGGGCCTGGATCATCACCGGGCCGGAGGTCATGAAGGAGACCAGATCCTTGAAGAAGGGGCGTTCTTTATGCACGGCGTAGAACTCGCCTGCTTCACGCTCGGAGAGGTAAGCGAGCTTGGCGGCAACGACCTTCAGGCCGGCTGCTTCGAAGCGGGCGTAGATCTGGCCGATCACGTTCTTGGCGACGGCGTCGGGCTTGATGATGGAAAGAGTGCGTTCAATAGCCATGTTGCGAGAGCTCCAGTGAGACAAAGGTCGGTCGAAAAACCGAAAGCTTGGAATTTTAACAGGTTGATGAGCACCATCGGCGTTTTTCGGCTCAATGGTGCCAAGGAGGGTAACGCGAAAGAGGAGCGATGAGGCCTTCCGGAACCGGCAGGCGGAAGTCAGGGCAGATGAGGACACAAAAAAAAGGGTGCGCATCGCGCACCCCCAACCCCAACAGAGAGACTTAAGTCAAGGCACACAGTGCCCGGAAGACGCATGTTGTTGCTCATTTTTGCGTCTTCAACCTGAGACGGAGTATGCGTCGATACTGCCCTCACTATCTTGACCTTTGTCAAAAACCCTTAAGATAGAAAGGTTAAAACCGGAGGCTACCGCGCAAATACGGCCGTCAGGATCAGGAATTGCGTATCTGGTCTTTCTTTCCTGCGTCGTCCTGGGCCGGGGGCGTATCGTCATCGCTGACTACCCGGTAGCCAGGGCCTTCAAGATCGTCGAACTGCCCGCTGCGAACCGACCACCAGAAAACGAGACCGATCAGGAAAACGAGGATCACAGACAGGGGAATAAGAAGATAGAGGCTTTCCATATTGGATCTCAGTGAGTACGTTTGCGTTGCAGTCGCAAGGCATTCAGGACAACGAACAGCGAGCTTGCCGACATGCCGATACCGGCCATCCAGGGCGTTACGAGACCAGACATGGCAAGGGGGACCGCTGTGAAATTGTAGGCGAAGGACCACCAAAGGTTCTGCCGGATGATGCGCAGGGCACGGCGGGAAAGCGCCACACCATCAGCCAGGGAAAGCAGGCGGCCACTCAAAAGCACGATGTCGGCCTGGTTGCGCGCGAGGTCCGTTCCCCCTCCCATGGCGATGGACACCTGCGCCTGGGCCAGCACTGGCGCATCATTCACCCCGTCGCCCACCATGGCAATCACGGCGTCGCCCTTCTGCAGACCACGCAATTCGGCATGCTTGCCCTCAGGGGTCATGCCGCCCACGGCATGCACAACCCCCAGCTTCCGCCCCAGTTCCTCGACAGTCGAAGGGGTATCCCCGCTGAAAATGGATAGCTCGATGCCCTTGCTGCGCAGGGACGCAAACGCGGCCTGGCAGTCCTCCCGCAAACCGTCCGAAAGGACAAAGCCGGCGAGCCAGCCCTCCGATGAGCCCAGAGCAACGACGGTCCGCCCCGAGCACTCATCGGCCAGCAGCGCATCCGGAGACGACGTTCCGGCAAGCTCAGCGACAAAACCGGGCCGACCAATACGATATGTGACGCCACCAAGCTCACCGGACACGCCCTGCCCCGTTGTGGCCTTGAGGCTGACAAAGGCAGCGAGCGGCCCTTCAGCGGTGGCACCATGGATCCGCAGCGCGGTAGCGATGGCATGCTCGGAGCCCTGCTCCAGCCCCGCGGCGAGGCGCACTATCGCGGCTTCATCCAGCCTGCCAAGCAGGCGAACCTGCTCGACCCGCATCTCGCCATAGGTAAGCGTGCCGGTCTTGTCGAAAACAAAGTGATCTGCACGCGCCAGAGCTTCGATGGCATGACCGCGGGTTACCAGAACCCCCATCCTGGCCAGCGCATCGGTAGCCACTGTCAGCGCCACCGGCGTGGCCAGCGACAATGCACACGGGCAGCTTACTACCAGCACTGACACAAAGATCCACAGCGCACGATCCGGATCGAACCACCACCAGCCAGCTGCCGTCACACAAGCGAGCACCAGCAAGGCGACAATGAACCAGGCGGCGACCCGGTCGGCCTGCTGCACCACGTGGGGCTTCTCGGCCGACGCGCGCTCCATCAACTGACGAATCGCAGCCAGCCGGGTGTGCTCACCGGTACGGGTCACGCGAACAAAAAGCGGACTGCGGACGTTGACACTACCGCCCGTCACCTCGCAGCCTGGAGTCTTTGGCACCGGGCGACTCTCGCCCGTGAGCAGAGCCTCATTCGCCTCGCTGAGTCCATCGACGACCACGCCGTCAGCAGGCATGCTCTCACCGGGTTTGACGCGGATTACGTCACCGGCAAGCAGCTGGGATACGGGCACCTTCTCCCCTTCCGGCGCCGGATAAGCGGGGAGTCTTTCGGCAAACGCCGGCAGTGCTTTGCCAAGTTCCTCAACACCCCGCACGGCCTTCTGACGGGCGAGCATTTCCACGTAGCGCCCGCACAAAAGAAAGAACACGAACATGGTCACGGAATCGAAATACACCTCCCCGTGGCCGGTAATTGTGGCCCAGCAGCTGGCAACGAAGGCCGCGCCAACCCCAAGGGCAACCGGCACGTCCATACCGAGTCGGCGCAGGCGGATATCCCGCAGGGCGTGACTGAAGAAGGGCGCAGCGGAATACAACACGACTGGCGCGGTCAGGATCAGGCTGGCCAGGCGCATCAGGTTCTCGATGTCCGGCGTCATGTCACCAGCCGCTGCGATATACACCGGAAAGGCATACATCATCACCTGCATCATGCCAAAGCCGGCCACGAAGAGCCGCCACAGGGCAGAGCGCCGCTCCCGCTGGGAAATCTGCTCGGAGCGCGCCGAGTCGTAGGGGTAGGCGCGGTAGCCGATGGCCTGGATCGCCGCAAGAATGTCCGACAGCTTGATGCGTCGATCATCCCAGCGCACGCGGGCGCGGCGGGTCGCATAATTGATGTCGACAGCAGTCACCCCGGGCTGATGGGCGATGTGTTCTTCATTAAGCCAGATGCAGGCGGCGCAGGTAATGCCCTCGAGGATCAGGGCTGCCTCCCGTTCGTGCTCGCCGACCGGCGTCACGAAGCCTTTCTGAAAATCCGGATGATCGAAAAGACCGAGATCCTTGAGCTCATCCGGCATGGCCTCGCGGGCCTGCTCCGGCATCGCGTCGCGGCGACGGTAGTAGTCAATCAGGCCACTGCCGACAATGGACTCGGCCACCGCCTGGCAACCGGTGCAGCACATCTGGCGCTTGGCCCCGTCGACCTCGACAGAGAGATCGACATTGGCGGGAATCGGCAAACCGCAGTGATAGCAGTCGTGTTCGGACGACGAAGAAGATTGGGACAAAAAAGCCTCACATACAACGCGCATGACCAGGAATGGCCACGGGAAACACGCCCTTTTATCACAAAGGTGCACCCCTTCAAAACCCATAAGCCATCCACAAAACAAAAGCGCGCCCCGAAGGACGCGCTTTTGCTTGAAATCAAAAACCGCGTTTACATCATCCCGAGCATGCGCGGGAACCACAAGGACAAGCCTGGCCAATAAGTGACAGCACCAAGGAAGACCAGCATCGACAGCAACCACGGCCAAACGGCCACCGTAAGCTCAGTGATGCCCATTTTGGTGATCCCCGAGGCTACATAGAGGTTCAGCCCCACCGGCGGATGGCACATACCCACTTCCATGTTAACCACCATGATGATGCCGAAATGCACCGGATCTATACCCAGCTTTACCGCAACAGGGAACAGGATTGGCGCAAAGATCAGGACAATGGACGAAGGCTCCATGAAATTGCCAGCCAGCAGCAGCATCACGTTGACTGCCAGCAGGAAGGCCACAACGCCAAGACCGTTGCCGAGCATCCACTCAGCCAGCGACTGCGGAATGTTCTCGTTGGTCATGATGAAAGAGAACAGCACCGCATTGGTGATGATGTAGAGCAGCATCGCCGACATGTTGGCAGAGTTGAGGAGCACTTTCGGTACATCCCGCAGGGGCATGTCGCGATACACGAAGACGGCCACAACGAAGGCGTACATGGCACTCATGGCAGCTGCTTCAGTCGGCGTGAACATGCCGGTGTAGATGCCACCCATCACGACGACGATCAACAACAAACCCCACATCGATTCCCGGAAAGCCTTGATGCGTTGGGCTGTCGAAGCCTTCGGCTGACGCGGGTAATTGAACTTCTTTGCCCGATACCAGGTAACGGCACCGAGCGTTGCAGCGAGGGCCAGACCTGGCACCACGCCGGCCATGAACAAAGCACCCACGGACGTGTTGGTCGCCACCGAGTACATCACCATGACGATGGAGGGCGGAATCAGGATACCGAGCGCGCCGGATGTAGTAACAATGCCGGCACCGAACTTGTTCGGAAAGCCCGCCCGCGTCATTGCCGGCAGGAGAATGGAGCCGATCGCCACCACCGTCGCCGGGGAAGAACCGGACACCGCCGCGAACAAGGCGCAGGCCAGCACGCCTGCCAGACCAAGACCACCGTACCAATGCCCAACCATCGATGAGGCAAAGTTGATCATTCGCTTTGCCACCCCGCCGTGAGTCAGGAAGTTACCGGCGAGAATGAAGAACGGAATCGCCATGATTTCGAACTTCTCGATCCCGGTAAATAGCTTGAGAGCCACCGACTCCAGGGGCACTTCGGTGAACATGAAGAGGAAACTGAGAACCGTGAGGCCGAGAGAAATGGAAATCGGCATCCCGGTCAGCATCAGCGCCAGGAGAATGCCGAAGATGATGGCGGCGTTCATTTGTGGTCTCCCTTCACATCACCAACCTGCCTGTGTTTCAGATCATGCATGTGCAGGTTGTCATCCATCACGAAGGCATCCGCACTGTCGGGAACGTGCTCCTCACCGTCCAGCCCGTCCACATGGCCGTGGTCATGGTGCGGCAACTCGCCGGTCCGCAGGAAGCCCACCGTCACCTGCAGAAAACGGAAGCACATCAAACTTGAACCAAGGGGGATCGCGCTGTAAACCATCCAGGTTGGCCATTCCAGGTCAGGCGTGGTGGGCCCTTCCGGAACATCGCCGAACTCGGCGCCGGTCATCTGAAGAAAGGCGTAATGGGCGCCGTTTTCCCATACAAAGTGTGCGCCGAGGGTCGCTACGATACCGGTGAAGAGTGCCCCGGCAAGCAAGCCAAAAACGATGAACTTGGCGCGATTGCTGTCATTGAGCCTGTTGATAAGTACATCGACACCCACATGGATGCCGGTTCGGACGCCATAAGCAGCGCCAAACTTCGCCATCCATACGAACATGATGATGCACAGCTCTTGAGCCCAGCTGAAGTTCAGGCCAAGCAACCAGTCCTGCAGACCGGGAATGCTGACGCCTGCCAGGTAACGATGCACCACGGACAGAAAAATAATTGTCGTGGCGCTCCCCATCAGAAGTGTGATGATCCACTCTTCCAGGTGATTGAGTAACTTCATGATTTAGCCTCGCAGAGACTTGCGATTGGACGTGCAGGGCCACCGAGACCACTGCACGTCGTCATGCCCTTCATCCGCAGAACGGGATGCAGGGCTTCTACAAACGGCAACCTTGACCGGCTTACAGCTTCGCGGGATCGAAATTGGTTTCCTTGTAGATCGACTGGATCAGATCCTTGCCGATGCGCCCTTCCATCTTCTGATGAACGGGTAGCATGGCCTTCTTGAAGGCCAGCTTTTCTTCCTTGGTCGGGACGTAGATCTGGGTTTTGCCGCTCTTCCTGATCGCCTCAAGTGACTTGTCGTTCTCTTCCTGGGCGATCTTGTTGGCGTAGGCGGTGGAGTCCTTCATCGCATGTTCCAGCTGGCCACGCACGTCAGCAGGCAAGCCGTCCCAGAATTTCTTGTTGGCAATGACGGCATAACCCAGATAACCGTGATCAGTCACCGTCATGTACTTCTGCACTTCGTGCATTTTCTGGGTGTACATGTTGGAATGGGGGTTCTCGGTACCATCCACAACGCCCGTCTGCAGGGCCTGATAGACCTCGGAGAAAGCCATGACCTGAGGCAAGCCGCCCACCGAGCGGATTTCCTCTTCGAGCACCTTTGAAGACTGAATACGCAACTTCTTGGCCTTCAGGTCAGCCGGACTATGAATGGGCGTGTTGGCCGAGAATGACTTGAAACCGTTGTCCCAGAAAGCCAGGCCAATGATTCCCTTGGGTTCGAGCTTCTTCAGGATACTGGCACCGACCGGACCCTGGGTGATCCGGTGCAATTCGGTGTAGTCATCAAAAATGTAGGGCAGATCGAAAGCTTCGAACTCCCTGACGCCCAGCGGACCGAACTTGGCCAAGGACGGAGCCAGCATCTGCACGGCGCCGAGTTGCAGGGCCTCGAGTTCTTCCTTGTCCTTGTAAAGCGAGCTGTTGGCGTAAACCTCGACCTTGACCTTGCCCTTGGTCAGTTCTTCAGCCCGCTTCTTGAAAAACTCGGAAGCCTTGCCCTTGGGCGTATCTGCAGCAACGACATGGCTGAATTTAATGACGATCGGCGCTTCGGCCGAAGCAGTGGCACAAAAGCCGATGGCAGCAAGGCTGAACAACATGGTGCGCAATTTCATTTTTGTCTCCGTTATAAGAGTTTTACGTAATCACTGCTGAGCCAGAAATTCGGCAAACTACATTCCCAGTATTAATAGCGGCATCAACATTTTCAATTGTGGTCATCCCCAGTGTGGAAAGCTCTGATGGCCTCGTTGGCACACTCAGGCGATAACAAGGCTAGCCCAAACAGTGATACTCAACCCCTTGCCAAACCCACCCCCTTCACCGCCACCCGGCTGGTACTGGAGCCTGCCGTATGCCGCCGTCGCCCTGTTTATTGCCACCATGGCGGCGCTGCTGTGGCTTACCCATCGACAGGACGCCGAAGAGCAGCGCATGACGCTGATCAACGACGTACTGTGGATGGAGCAAAACCTGTCCTTCCAGTTCGAACGCAACAATGCGCAGCTGACTCAGCTCGGCCCTGAACTGTTCGCCAGGAAGCATCCAGACGCCACCACGGAAGCCCGCCTCAAGCGGGCGCTCGACCCGGAAAGCGGCATGATCCGCATTCTCTGGCTCGACGAAAACGGCACGGTGAAAGGTGCCGAGCCGCCGTACACCGAAAACCACCTGGTAGGAGAAAGCTCGGGGACCTTCCCGTCAATGGCCTCCAACCGCATTGCCCGGTCACTGGGACGCCCCGTGTATAGCGACGCCTATGCCGTCATAGAGAACCAGACCCAGTTCGAAGTCCATATTCCGGTATTCGACTTTGGTCGTTATCTCGGTTCGGTCGTCGGGGTTTATTCGATCAACGAAATGCTCTCGCACCAGATTCCCTGGTGGTTTTCCGAGCGCTACCGCGTTTCGGTGACCAACAATCTTGGGACGGAAATCGCGGCCAAATCCAAAGTCTCGCCCCTGTCGACCCTCGCCTACGAAATTCCCTTCGAGCCGCCAGGACACGGTCTCAACCTCAACATTACCGCCTACAAGAGCGAAATCCGCTGGATCCCCATGCTGCTGATGGGCTCCCTTGGCGTGCTTGCCACGGCCATTGTATGGAGCCTGTGGCAACTGCGCCGGCACATGAAGCGTCGGCAAGCGGCCGAACACGCCCTGAGCAGCGAACACGCCTTTCGCAAAGCCATGGAGGACTCGCTCAGCTCGGGCATGCGTGCCCGTGACCTGAACGGCAAGATCACCTATGTGAATCCGGCGTTCTGCAGGATGGTCGGATGGAGCGCCGACGAGCTGATCGGCCTGGTCCCCCCCATGCCTTACTGGGCACCCGAAGCACTCGAAAAAACGCTCTTGGTGCACAAAATGGTCCTCGGCGGCAATGCCCCGTCCCAAGGTATGGAGATCCGCCTGATGCGTCGCAACGGAGAGCGCTTCGATGCACTGCTGATCGAAGCGCCGTTGATCGACTCGGACGGACGGCACATCGGCTGGATGGGCTCGATGGTGGATGTCACCGAACAAAAGCATGCCCAGGATCTGGCCCGTCAGCAGCAAGAGCGCCTGCAGGCGACCGCCCGCCTCGTCACCATGGGAGAAATGGCCTCGACCCTGGCGCACGAACTCAACCAGCCTCTCGCCGCCATCTCCAGCTACAACACGGGCTGCCTCAACATGATCGGTCGCGGTGAGATCTCCCCGACAGAACTGACTAGCGTGCTCGAGAAAGTCGGCAAGCAGGCCCAGCGGGCCGCCCAGATCATCCGCCGGGTGCACGCCTTCGTACGGCGTAGCGAGCCCAAATGCGAGCCAGTCGACGTGAACGCCATCATCCGCGAGGCTGTCGGGCTGGTAGAGCCCGACGCCCAGCGCCGCGGCGTGAGCATTACGCTTGATCTCGTCGAGCCGATTCCGACCGTCGCCGCCGACCCGGTGATGATCGAACAGGTGGCCGTCAATCTCATTCGCAACGGCATGGACGCCATGGCAGACATCCCCCGCGCCGAACGTCGGATCAGCCTCAACACGCGTCTCACTGAGGGCTCCCTGGTTTTCAGTATCGCCGACCGCGGCAAGGGCATCCCGCCGGAAATCGCCGAGAAGCTTTTCGCACCGTTCTTCACCACCAAAGAAGAAGGCATGGGTATGGGCCTCAACATCTGCCGCTCCATCGCCGAACTCCATCGCGGTCGCCTCACCTTCGAGGACAAGCCCGGCGGTGGTACGATTTTCCACTTCTCCCTTCCCGTTCAGCCATGAGCACACCTCTTGCCCATATCGTCGACGACGACGAAGCCATCCGCGATGCCCTCACCTGGCTTTTCCGCACCCGCAATGTGGCCACCCAGGCATGGAGTTCGGCCGAGGAATTCCTCGCTGCCTGGCAGCCTGACTGGTGCGGCTGCGTCGTGCTCGACATCCGCATGCGCGAAATGAGTGGCCTCGAATGTTTCGACGCGCTCCTGGAGCAGGGCAATACCTTGCCGGTGATCTTTTTGACCGGCCATGGCGATGTACCAATGGCAGTCGGTGCGCTCAAGAAGGGGGCCTACGACTTTCTCGAGAAGCCCTTTGAAGACAATGCGCTGGTTGATGTGGTGATTCGTGCATTGGCATCCGACGCGCGTCGGCAGGTCACCCTGGAAACCCAGGCCACAGTGGCTGGCCGGCTGTCCCAGCTCACCCCGCGGGAACAGGAAGTGATGCAACTGGTGCTGGCTGGCAAATTCAACAAAGTGATTGCCGACGAGCTGAACATTTCCATGCGCACCGTCGAAGTACATCGCTCACGGGTATTCGAGAAAATGGGCGTCCGCTCGGCGGTGGAACTGGCCCAGCTGCTTGCTCCCGGCCGGGAATAAAGCTCAGACCAACCCCGACCACGCCGGGATCAAGCCCGGCTCCTCCGGCGGGCAGCGGAACGCATCTGCAACGCCAACCCCGGCAATCCACGCCAGCTCGCCCCCAATCCACAGCAGCGGCAAACTTGCACGCCGCCACGGCGGGATGGCCGCCTCCTGGAGCAAGTTTTTCAGGCTGCGCGACGGAGCACCGGCATGCAGCCGCATCCGCTCACCACCCGAACGAGCACGCAACTCAAGCAAATGACCACGCAAGGCGCCCGCCGCAATTCCCTGCCCCACGTCCGGGTTCAAACTCACGACACCGCCCGCCCAATTAACTGAACAGTCTCCAGCCCAGACCTGTGACGCAGGGCAAGACGCAAAGCTTGCCGCTTCCAGCCACCAACTATCCCGATAAATACAAATAGCTGTCTTGCCAACGTGCATCTGCGTACCTTCAGCCGCACCACTCTCGCGAAACTGGCGCTCGATCTCACGCAATCGATCTTCGTCAGGCATCGTTTCGCCAGCCTTTTCCAGCAGGCTACGCAGCAGATTGCGCAAGCGTGCGGAAGAGAGCGACAACGCCGGTGCGCGACGAAGACGGGATGAACCAGCTAGCGTCATCGCGGCCAGATCAAGCCCCGCCAGCTCCTCAAGCAAGCCTGAAGCCTCGCCGCACAGGCGCCCCAACCGCGCCAGACCGCTAGCGGCCCCAGGAAAGCGCTCCTCAACCAGAGGAAGGACTTCGTTGCGCAAAAAGTTACGGGAAAAGCTGCAGTCGGCATTACTGGGATCCTCGACCCAGCTCAAGGCGTGCTCACGGGCGTAAGCAAGCAGATCGCGACGCGGCACACCCAGCAAAGGCCGCCAGATGCCGTCCATCCCCGCTCCCGGACTAAAGGCCGGCATCCCGCCGGCACCCCGCACGCCAGCCCCGCGAATGGCCCGAAACAAAACAGTTTCGGCCTGATCGTCGCGGTGATGGGCAAGCGCGAGAAGCCCGTCACCGAGCCCCGCAAGCGCCGCACGACGAACCTCCCTCGCCGCCGCCTCAAGTCCGCCCGGATGTCGACGATCAACGTGAACATCGCAGACGGTAAAGGGAACATCCAGCGCCGCGCATAGCCTGCCACACACATCCGCCCAAGCTTCGGCGCCAGGCACCAGGCCATGGCGGACATGTGCAGCCGTCAGCGACAGGCCCAGCGAATGGCGAAGGCCGGCCAGTAAATGAAGGAGAACGGTGGAATCGAGCCCGCCGCTCAGGCCGACCCGGACATGCCGGGTCGGAGGCGGGATTTGTTGCCACTTGCTGGCAACAAGGGCTGTCAGATCAGTCGACAGCAATTTCCTTGAACTTGCCGTAACTCATCAGACGCTCGAAGCGACGTTCGAGCAGTTCGGACGGAGAGAGCTCGGACACCTGGCGCAGCGCATCCTGCAAGGCCCGCTTGAGGCTCTGGGCCATGGCCCGGTGATCCCGATGGGCACCACCAGTGGGCTCATTGACAACCTTGTCGATCAAGCCAAGGGACTTCAGGCGCGATGCCGTAATACCCATGGTTTCCGCTGCGTCAGATGCACGCTCCGCGCTTTTCCAGAGGATCGAGGCACAGCCTTCCGGCGAAATGACCGCATAGGTGGAATATTGCAGCATCAGCAACTGGTCGCCGACGGCAATCGCCAGCGCCCCGCCCGATCCGCCTTCACCGATGATGGTGCAGATGAGGGGCACCTTCAGCTCCGCCATCACGAACAGGTTGTGGCCGATGGCTTCGGACTGGCCGCGCTCTTCGGCATCGATTCCGGGATAAGCACCCGGCGTATCCACAAAAGTAAACACCGGAATGCCGAACTTTTCGGCCAGCTTCATCAGGCGCATGGCCTTGCGGTAGCCTTCCGGACGGGGCATGCCGAAGTTGCGAAAGATTTTCTCTTTGGTGTCACGGCCCTTCTGGTGGCCGATGATCATGCACGACTGACCGTTAAAGCGTGCCAGACCGCCAATGATCGCCTTGTCGTCGGCAAAGCTGCGGTCACCGTGCAACTCCTCGAAATCCGTGAAGATATGCTCCGCATAGTCGAGGGTATAAGGGCGTTGCGGATGACGTGCCACCAGCGCGCATTGCCAGGGCGTCAGCTTGCTGTAGATGTCCTTGGTCAGACCGTAGTTCTTCTGCTCGAGGCGCGCGATCTCCTCGGAGATGTCCACCGCCGAATCATCCTGCACAAAGCGTAGTTCTTCGATCTTTGCCTCAAGCTCCGCGATAGGCTGCTCAAAATCTAGGAACGTTGTTTTCATTGGGTAGAACTCACAGAAATTTTTCTTATTTTACCCCATCCCCCTGCAGGGCGGACACCACTGCCAGGCAGAAGCCCCGTCACAGTGGAAAATCGCATTGCTGCACAGCGCAATAAGCCGCTAACATCGGCCCTTTTGGCGCTAATTTCCAGCTTATGGCATCGATGAACCTCCTTCGCGCCCTCGCCACGGTCAGCGGCATGACCCTGCTGTCGCGGATCCTCGGTTTCGTGCGTGATTTCGTTCTGGCCCGCGCATTCGGTGCCGGAGTCGAAATGGACGCCTTCGTCGTCGCCTTCCGCCTGCCCAACCTCCTCCGCCGCATGTTTGCCGAAGGTGCGTTCTCCCAGGCCTTCGTCCCCATCCTCGCCGAATACAAAAACAAGCGCAGCCCGGAGGACGCCCACAATCTGGTCAGTCACGTAGCCAGTGCGCTTGGGTTGGTCGTGCTGCTCATTTCCGTTATCGGCGCATTTGCCGCACCGCTGATCATCTACGCTACCGCACCGGGTTTTTCCGCTGATGCCCACAAATTCGCGCTAACTGTCGAACTGACGCGCATCACCTTCCCCTACATCTTCTTCATGTCACTGGTGGCATTGTCCGGCGGCGTACTCAACACCTGGAGCCGCTTTGCCATTCCGGCCTTCACACCGGTGCTGCTGAACCTATCCTTCATCGGCATGGCCTTGCTGGCCGCCCCCTATTTCGACCCGCCGATTCTCGTGCTCGGCTGGGCGGCATTTGTCGGCGGCCTGGCGCAGGTGCTACTTCAACTGCGCCCGTTGGCGAAAATCGGCATGCTGCCGCGCTTCGCCATAGACTTTTCCGATCCTGGCGTACGGCGCATCCTCAAGCTCATGGCACCGGCCATCCTGGGCGTCTCGGTAAGCCAGATCTCGCTGTTGATCAACACCGTGTTCGCCTCGTTCCTGCCCAGCGGCAGTGTGTCGTGGCTCTATTACGCCGACCGCCTGATGGAGTTTCCGGCCGGCATGCTGGGTGTCGCACTCGGTACGATCCTGCTCCCCAGCCTGTCGAAAATGCACGCCGACAAGAATCCGGTTGAATTCTCCTCCCTACTCGACTGGGGTCTGCGACTCACCCTGATGCTGACCCTGCCGGCATCCCTCGGCCTCGCCCTGGTGGCCATCCCGCTCATCACCACCCTCTTTCACCATGGCGCCTTCGGCATTAGCGATGTCTACGGCACCCGCACAGCCCTGATGGCTTACAGTCTGGGGCTCACCGGCATGATCCTCGTGAAGGTGCTGGCGCCGGCCTTCTATTCACGCCAGGACATCCGCACGCCGGTTCGCATCGGCGTGATAACCCTGGTAATAACCCAGTTGCTGAACCTGCTTTTCGTCGGCTGGCTGCAACACGCGGGCCTGGCGCTCTCGATCGGGTTGGCCGCATGCATCAATGCCGGCCTGCTCTATCGAGGGCTGCGCGCACGTGGCGTCTACCAACCCCAACCAGGCTGGGGCAAGTTTGCCGGCAAGCTTCTTGTCGCCATGATTGTTCTGGGGGCTTGCATCCAGCTTGCCGTCGGGCCGGATGCACTCTGGCTGCATGCCTCGGGTATCGAACGGGTAATCCGCCTGTGTGCCCTCGTCGTGGGCGGAATGACCGTATATTTTGCCACCCTCTTCGCGCTCGGCTTCCGGGTTCAGGATTTTCGCCGCCGAGCATCCTGAATTCCGACACCGCGGCGAATCTTGGCTAGAATCGCTCCACTATTTCGGGGAGGCAAAACAATATGCAATTAAGCAGCGAGAGTTTTACCGACGGCGCAGTGATTCCCGGCGAATTCGCCTTCTGCCTTCAGGCCGCCGAGGGACACGTTTGCCTCGGTGCCAACCGCAACCCTCACCTTGCCTGGAACAGCGCACCAGCGGCAACGCGATCCTTCGCAGTAATTTGCCACGATCCGGATGTACCGAGCCGCGGTGACGACGTCAACCAGGAAGGGCGCAGTGTTCCCGCCGACCTGCCGCGAGTCGATTTTTTCCACTGGCTGCTCATCGACCTGCCCGTCACCACGACCTGCATCGCAGCGGGCTCACAGTCCGGTGGCGTCACCCCCGGCGGCAAACCCGGCCCCGACCTGCCCGACGGCAGCCGTCACGGTATCAATGATTACACCAGCTGGTTTGCCGGCGACGAGCAGATGAAAGGCAATTACTTCGGCTACGACGGCCCTTGCCCGCCGTGGAACGACAGCATCCGTCATCGCTACGTATTCACCGTTTACGCGCTGGACGTGGCCCATCTGGCCGTGGACGGCGCGTTCACCGGACAGCAGGTGTGGAACGCCATTGCCGGTCACATTCTTGCCAAATCCAGCCTCACCGTCACCTACAGCCTCAACCCGGAAGTTCCCGCCTGATCAGGGGGCATAGGGCGCCAGCCGGGCCTGCACAAGTGGAAGCTGCAAGCGCAGGTAGTCTGGCAGCCCGTCGCGAAACGGGGGCCAGTCTTCCCCGGCAATCAGCGGACGACACCAGCGCCGGAACGCATCAGTGACACCAAAGCCGTCCGAAGCGATGAATTCCGGCGGCAACTGGCGCTCCAGATTGGCCACCAGCTCAAAGGCCTGGAGCGTCGTTCGCCATAAATAAGGGTCGTCGGACAGCCGCTCAATGCCAACTACACCGCGGCTCCCGGCTATCGCGCGTCGTACTGCCGCCTTGCCCACCCCGAAAGCCTGGGCGGTATCGGTTCTCGAGGCAATATGCCGTGCCGAGCGCTGCAGGTAATCTGCCAGCGCGTGGTGAACCTTGTAGCCGAGCGCTGTGTGAATTTTCTCGGCAATCACTTCGCCGGCACCACCAAGCTGTACGTACCCCTTCTGGTTACGATCCAGCACCGACAGGACCTGCCCGTTCTGGCCGCGAACCCCTTCGGCCACAACAATGGCGCATGAGCCCAGGCGCTCGACAATGGCCTTCACCCGCACCAGGAATTCTGCCTCGTCAAACGCAACTTCCGGCAGCAAGATCAGATGCGGCGCGGCATCGTCATCCTCTGCAGCAAGGGCGCAGGCCGCCGCCAGCCAGCCGGCATTGCGCCCCATCACCTCGAGCACAAAAGCTCGTCCGCTGCCGGTGGTCATTGCATCCAGATCGAGCCCCACCTCGCGAATCGATGTCGCCAGATATTTGGCTGCCGAACCGAAACCCGGGCAGCAATCTGTCAGGACGATATCGTTATCGACGGTTTTCGGCACCCCGATCACCGACAGGGGATAGCCGCAAGCATCTGCCGCAGACTGGATCTGCCGGCAGGTTTCCATCGAACCATTGCCGCCGTTATAGAGAAAATAGCCCACATCATGGGCCGCCAGCACTGCAAAGAGGCGGTCGTACTGGGCTGGATTGCGGTCAGCCGGATCCAGATCGAAGCGACATGAACCAAAAGCGCCACCTGGCGTGGAGCGCAGGCGCGCCAGATCACGAACAGACAAGCCCGCAGTATCAACCAGCGTCTCCCTCAGCACGCCAAGGATGCCGTTGCGCGCCGCGAATACCTGCCCGATCTCGCCCGTAGCCTGCCGGGCCGTTGCAATGACACCCGCCGCAGACGCATTGATGACCGCAGTCACGCCGCCCGACTGGGCGTAGAGGAGATTTCTAGTCATCCGGATCCCGATAAAACCTGTTCCCCAAAAAGACAAGGGCCGGCTTTGGTGGCCGGCCCTTGATTCCTGGCGTTACACGCTCACTTCAGTGCTTCAAACGCCCGCTCACGGATTTCATCGACCTTGCCGACGCCCGCAATCTTGCGGTACTTCGGTGCATTCGCCGAGCCGTTCGCGGCCCAATCCGAATAATAGGCCACCAGCGGCTTGGTCTGGGCGTGGTAGACGTCGAGACGCTTCTTGACCGTCTCTTCCTTGTCGTCGTCACGCTGGATTAGCGCTTCGCCGGTTTCGTCGTCCTTGCCTTCCGCCTTGGGCGGATTGAACTTGACGTGGTAAGTGCGGCCGGAAGCCACGTGCACGCGACGACCCGACATGCGACCGATGATGTCTTCATCGGGCACATCGATTTCGAGCACGAAGTCGATGGCCACACCGGCCTGCTTCATCGCCTCGGCCTGGGGAATGGTGCGCGGAAAGCCGTCGAACATGTAGCCGGCCTGACAGTCGGCTTCCTTCAGCCGATCCTTGACCAGTCCGATGATGATGTCGTCGGAAACGAGGCCGCCTGCATCCATGACCTTCTTGGCCTCGATGCCCAGCGGAGTGCCGGCCTTGACGGCAGCACGCAGCATGTCGCCCGTGGAAATCTGCGGAATCGCGAACTTTTCCTTGATGTAATTAGCCTGGGTGCCTTTGCCGGCGCCCGGCGGTCCCAACAGAATCAAGCGCATGTCTTTCCCTCCTCTGGTTATTGTCGATGCGACATGGGATTGCGAAACTAACGCGAAACTTCCGCTAGGTCAAACGCCCGGCGAACTCGCTCAAGATCTTCAGCAGTATCGACGCCGGCGGGAGGTGCGTGGTCCAGCACCATGACCCGGATCGGGAAGCCATGGGCCATCGCCCGCAACTGTTCGAGGGCCTCCCACTGTTCGAGCGGCGACGGTGCAAGACCGGAATAACGCTTCAGAAAACCTGCCCGATAGGCGTACAGACCTATGTGCCGATAAACCGGCAAACCGGTGGGTAACACCGACCGGTCAGCCGCAAAAGCGTCCCGCGCCCACGGAATGGGGGCACGGGAAAAATACAATGCGCGGCCGCAGGCGTCGAGCACCACCTTGACCACATTCGGATTGAAGAACTCCTCGGCGGATTCCAGTGGATGGCAGGCCGTGGCGATGGCCGCTCCGGTGTCACCATTCAGTGCCGCGGCTGCGGCACTGATCAACTGCGGCGGAATGAGCGGCTCGTCGCCCTGCACATTCACCACCACATCGTCGTCAGCCCAGCCAAGTCGCGTTGCCACCTCCGCGAGGCGATCAGTACCCGAAGGGTGATCGGCTGCAGTGAGAACAACCTTGCCGCCAGCCCTTTCGACAAGGTCGGCAATACCCTGGTGATCGGTGGCGACCCACACTTCGTCGGCACCGGCATCAAGAGCGCGGTCGAGCACGCGCAACACCATGGGCTTGCCGCAAATATCGAGCAGCGGCTTGCCGGGTAGCCGGCTCGACGAATGGCGAGCCGGAATGACGATCCTGAAACCCATCTTCAGCGCGCCTGGGAAACTTCTTCTTCAGTCAGCGGGCGGGCTTCGTCTTCAAGCATCACCGGAATTCCGTCACGGATCGGATAAGCAAGCCGGGCGCTGATGCTCCACAGCTCCTGCTTGTCCTTATGGAAGTCGAGCGGCCCCTTGGTAATCGGGCACACGAGGATTTCAAGCAGTCGGGGATCCATCAAGCTTCTCCACAATCAGTTCTGCCGCACCCGGCGCAAGCTGCGCACGAACCGGCCATACCCAGCT
>APMI01007970.1_pt1 | contig 24463 bp, 22 predicted proteins | sample 667938 | NCBI WGS metagenome assembly APMI01 (sample SAMN01084076, study PRJNA167559) | wastewater metagenome | biome: Wastewater | place: Denmark: Ejby Moelle, Odense | collected 2011-11-28
GGGTCTCGGTATCGATGATGTGGTTGGAGCGGCGGCCGCCGATGTCATAGGCGTTTGCCCTGTCGCCGGATGTGGCGACCGCCATGCCGTCGAGCGTAAGCACGGCCTCCACGCCGTCCACGCCGGCAAGCGGATTTTCGATACCGACTTGCCAGGCGCGTCCGGACGGATGATGCCCGCGGGCGGCAAGCTCGCCGCCGATCTCGACAAGGAAATCCCTGTGGCCCGTATCGAGAAGGTCTGCCACCATCCTATCGAGCGCATGCCCCTTGGCGATGCCGCAGAGGTCAAGGGTAAGGCCGGATATGTCGCGTGCGATATATCCGTTACCGGCGCGAATCCGGCGCCAGCCGTCCGGCGGCGTTTCGCCCCTGCCGATCGGGCCGAAGCCCCAGTGCGATACCATCGGCCCGATCGTCGGATCGAAGATCCCGCCGCTTTCCCCCGCGATATCGAGCGCACGGCCGACGACGCCGGCGACCTCGTCCGACACCATCACCTCATCCGTGCCGCCGGCATTGAACCGGCCGACGATACTGTCGCCCCGCCATGGCGAGAAAGCGAGATCGACGGCCTGAAGGCTGCGGTTCAGGTGGTCTTTCAGCCCGGTAACGCGTGCATCGTCCTTGAGGCTCACACGCCAGCCCGTGCCGAAAGCCACGCCGTACAACCGCCGGATCGGTGGCGCATTGCTCGAAAGCGCCGGCGTCCGGCCGGAAAGGAGCGCGGCGCCGGCGATGGCGAGGAAGCCGCGCCGCCCAAGCGACTGTGGTCTTAAGATCATGGATCAGCCTCCGAAATCGTCGTTGAAGATCGAATGCGGCTCGACGCCGAGGCGGTCGAGCGTGGCAAGTACCGCGGAAATCATCACTGGCGGCCCGCAGAGATAATATTCGCATTCGTCGGGAGCGGGATGGGACGCCATCGCCGCGCGCACCGTTTCGTGGATGAAGCCGGTCGCACCGGTCCAGCGGTCGCTAGGCGCCGGATCGGAAAGGGCGGGCGTCCATCTGACGTTCGCGTGCTTTTCGGCGATCTGCCGTAACTCCTCGACATAGAACAGGTCGGCCGCCGTCCGCGCGCCGTAGAAATAGGATATGCGGCGCGTGGTTCCGAGACCGATCTGCTCGTGGATCATGGCGCGCAGCGGCGCCATGCCGACGCCGCCGCCGATGAACACCATGTCCCGTTCGGTCGGCTGCACGTGGAATTCGCCGAAGGGACCGCTGACCTCGACCGTATCGCCGGGCTTCAGCGAAAAGAGATGAGATGAGACGATGCCGGGCGGAACGTCGTGTTCATGACCGGCGGGCGGGACGGCGAGGCGGATGTTGAAGACGATGCGCCCGGCGTCCTGCGGCCGGCTCGCGATAGAATAGGCCCGCACCACGGGCTTCAGGGACACGGAGCGGAGCATCGGCCAGCCCGCGATTTCCCAGGCCCGGCCATGGGCCGGCTCGATATCGAGCGAGGCGAAATCGAGATCATAGGCGGGTGCCGTCAGTTGCGCGAAGCCGCCCGCGCGGAAACGGAAGTCGCGGCCTTCCGGCAGTTCGAGCACCAGCTCGCGGATGAGTGGTGCCAGCATACGGTTGGACGCAACCCGGCAGGGGAAGGATTCCGCCGCCAGCACACCCGCCGCCACACTCACATCGACGGGTCCACGCAGTCGCGTCTGGCAGGCAAGTCTGACATGGCGGCGGCGCTCGGCGGGAGACAGGAGGCCACGCTCGGTCGCCCCCAGCGTGCCCACACCCTCTCCTTCGACGGTGACGCGGCAGAGGCCGCATGTCCCGCTGCCGCCACAGGCCGCGGGAATGGCGATCCCCGCCCCGTGCAGTGCATGCCCGCCATACCTCTCTATCGGTTCTCGGTCTTGGACAGCATCCAGAACACAGGGCCGGCATTATAGATCTCTCGCAGGACGTTATCTTCGCTTCTGGTCGCCCATCACTCCTTCTCCCAGATGGTTGGTCACTCAATCGTCTTCCAGAGAAGATCGTGATTGGTTGGAATGCGAGCCGGGAAGCCGCTCGAGCAATTGCTGATGCGATGCCGTTCCTGTCGCGCGCCAAAGCTGTACATCTGATGGTCGTACCGGAACCCAAGATTTCACATCTGCTTGGGCAGGAGCCTGGTGCGGATATCTCCCTTCATCTTGCCCGCCACGGCGTTCCCGTCACTCTTGATCGTTTCGAAGGCGGCGATGCCGGTCAATTGATGATGACCCGTGCAAGAGAAATTGGCGCCGAGCTAATCGTAATGGGCGCTTACGGTCAACCAAGGGTCAGCGAGTTGGTATTTGGAAGCGCGACGAAGACAATGCTGTCAGGATCTGAAACCCCTATCTTTCTGTCCCGGTAGGCGGCGCAGCCAGCATGTTTCATGCCGAGAGCTAAATTCCTGAGGCAAGCGAGCCCCTACGATGCACCCTGCCTGCCGTCAACCCGGTACGATCGGCGTCGCGTAAGCCAGACCTCAACCGTAGGAGCAACTCAATGATACCGGAAAGCCCTCACGGCATCCTAAGTCCCTCAGTGGGACAATCGCTCAACGATCGCCCAACAAAGTGGCGAGCGGGCATACTGAGGAACCCCCGACCCGAGCTTGAACGTCTCAATCGCGACAATGTTTGGGCTGTGTCTTTTCAAAATTACACCCAGCCATTATCAACTAAACATTGCGTCGTGTGGTAGTCACTGTTGTCAAGGATTCATTGATGCAAAAGTCGAAGCTAGTCGTCCTGCTATTCGTAGCCGCTGCCGCCGTTGGCGGCTACATAGCCTGGAGCAAACTGAACACACCGGCCTTGCCCGAAGGCATCGTCAGTGCGAATGGGCGGATCGAGGCAACAGAGATCGACATCGCGGCGTTAACGGGGGGGCGTATCGCCGACATCACCGCCGCCGAAGGAGACTTCGTCAAGGCCGGCGCCATTCTGGTTCAAATGGATGTCGTCCAGCTCAATGCCCAGAAGCGGGAGGCCGAGGCACAGTTGCGCCGCGCCAAGATCGCTGTAGAAACAGCCAAGACGTTGATAACCAAAGCCGAGGCGGAAAAGCGTGCGGCCATCGCTAACGTCGATCAGGCGAAAGCGGTGGCCGATGCCGCGGCGCAGAAGCTGGCGCGCTCGGAACGGCTTCTTGTGACGAACACGACGTCCCAGCAGGTCGTTGACGACGATCGGGCGCGGGATCGTCAGGCAAAAGCCGGCATTGCCTCGGCGGAAGCCTCGGACGCCGCGGCTCAGGCCGGCATCAATTCCGCGCAGGCACAGGTGGTTGACGCCGAGGCTACGGTTGAGGCCGCGCAGGCCTCGATCGATTCGATCATCGCCTCGATCAACGACGCCACCCTGGTATCGCCTCGCGATGGCCGTATCCAGTACCGCGTCGCGCAAGAAGGTGAGATCGTCGCCTCGGGTGGCCGCATCCTCAGCCTTGTCGATCTGGGCGATGTCTATATGACGATCTTCCTGCCCACCTCGCAGGCCGGTCGCGTGCAGGTCGGATCCGAAGTGCGCCTGATGATGGATGCCGCCCCGGATAGCGTGATCCCTGCGACGGTCAGCTATGTTGCGGACGTGGCGCAATTCACCCCCAAGACGGTTGAAACCGCCGACGAGCGCGAAAAGCTGATGTTCCGTATCCGCGCTCGGATCGACCCGGACCTGCTTGCCCGCTATATCGAGTACGTCAAGACCGGTCTGCCGGGCATGGCCTATCTGCGGCTTGATCCGTCGGTCGAGTGGCCGGCCACACTTGTAAATGTCGTGAAATGACCGGGGCGGAACATCTTCCCGTAGCGGCGGTCGCCGGCCTGACGCTGCGTTACGGCAAGGTCACGGCGCTGAACGATGTGACGCTGGACGTTCCCGCCGGCATGATGGTCGGACTGATCGGCCCCGACGGGGTGGGCAAGTCCAGCCTGTTGTCGCTGCTGGCCGGAGCGCGCGTCATCCAGGAGGGTCGAGTCGCGGTTCTGGGCGGCGACATGCGCGATGCCGGGCATCGGGGACGGGTCTGCCCGCGCATCGCCTATATGCCGCAGGGCCTAGGCAAGAACCTTTATCCCACATTGTCGGTCGAAGAGAATCTCGATTTCTTCGGCAGCCTATTCGGCCACGACAAGGTCGAGCGTGCGCGGCGCATCACCGATTTGCTGGCCGCCACCGGCATGTCGCCGTTTCGTGACCGCCCAGCGGCAAAGCTCTCGGGCGGCATGAAGCAGAAGCTCGGGCTGTGCTGCGCGCTGATCCATGACCCGGATTTCCTGATCCTCGATGAGCCGACCACCGGTGTCGATCCTCTCTCGCGCCGTCAGTTCTGGGATCTGATCGACCGGATCCGCAAGGACCGCCCCGGCATGAGCGTGATCACCGCCACCGCCTATATGGAAGAGGCCGCGCGCTTCGACTGGCTGGTCGCGATGAATGCGGGCAAGGTGCTGGCGACCGGGACCACGGTCGAGCTGCTTAACCGAACCGGTGCGGCGGACTTGGATGCCGCCTTCATCGCGCTTTTGCCCGACGAGGACCGGGGTGAGGATATTGCCGTTGTCATTCCACCGCGCGAAGGCGGCGAGAGCGATATCGCCATCGAAGCCGAGGGGCTGACCCAGCGTTTCGGCGATTTCACGGCCGTCGACAATGTCAGCTTTCGCATCGCCAAAGGCGAGATCTTCGGCTTCCTCGGCTCGAATGGCTGCGGCAAGACCACGACGATGAAGATGCTGACCGGGCTGCTGGAGCCGACCGAGGGGACGGCAAAGCTGTTCGGGCACGAGGTCGATGCTCGGGAGATGGCGGTGCGCCGCCGTGTCGGCTTCATGTCCCAGGCGTTTTCGCTCTATTCCGAGCTGACGGTGTTTCAGAACCTGGAACTGCACGCCAAGCTCTTCGCGATGGATCTGAAGAAGATCCCCACCCGCATTCAGGAGATGATTACACGCTTCGATCTTGCGGATGTGACCGACGCCCTTCCCGAGGCATTGCCTCTGGGCATCCGTCAGCGGCTGTCACTGGCGGTGGCGATGATCCACGGCCCCGAAATCCTGATCCTCGACGAGCCAACTTCCGGGGTCGATCCGGTGGCGAGGAACGGCTTCTGGCGCATCCTGGCGGAATTGTCGCGCAAGGATGGCGTCACCATCTTCGTCTCGACCCATTTCATGAACGAAGCCGAATGGTGCGACCGCATCAGCCTGATGCATGCGGGCAAGGTGCTGGTCAGCGACACGGCAGAAGCCATCACGAAATCCAAAAGCTGCGCGACGCTGGAGGATGCCTTCGTCGCCTATCTGCAAGAGGCGATCGACGAAACCGCCCCTGCGTCTGAACCTGCGCCAGAACCCGCGGCGGCACCAGCTTCGCCCGGCGCAGCATTGGCCCGTCACAGCGAAGCCGGCGGCCTCAGCCTTCGCCGCCTGATCAGCTATTCAAGACTGGAAAGCCTGCAGTTGCAGCGCGATCCGATCCGGCTGGCCATGGCCCTGATCGGCTCGGTGCTTCTAATGATCGTCATCGGTTTCGGCATCAACATGGATGTCGAGGATCTCACCTTCGCGGCCCTCGACCACGACCAGACCACCGCAAGCCGCGACTATGTCCAGGACATCGCCGGATCGCGCTACTTCATCGAAAAGGCACCGCTCACAAGCTATGAGGATATCGACGCAAGGATGCGTGCGGGAGACATCAGCCTTGCCGTTGAGATTCCTCCCGGTTTCGCCGCCGATGTCGCGCGAGGCCGCAGCGTCGAGATCGGTGCCTGGTTTGACGGGGCGAACCCATCCCTCGCCAATACGGTCCAAGGCTACATCCAGGGGATGCATGGAGACTGGATCACGCGAAAGATGCGCGAGGCTTACGGCGACAGAGCCTCGGCCGCGGACTTCCAGCTTATCATCCGCTATCGTTATAATCCGGATGTAAAAAGCATCGTCGCCATGGCGCCGGCGGTGATTCCGATGCTGCTGCTGATGATCCCGGCGATCCTGACCACCCTTTCGGTGGCGCGGGAGAAAGAATTGGGCTCGATCATCAATTTCTACGTCACGCCCGTCACGCGGCTGGAATTCCTGCTGGGAAAGCAACTGCCCTATATTGGTCTTGCCATGGTCAACTTCTTCCTGATGATGGCATTGGCCGTGTTCTTTTTTGGCGTGCCGTTCACCGGCAGTTTCGCGGGCCTGACAGTTGCCGCACTGATCTACGTGACGGCATCGACCGCGCTTGGCTTTCTGGTGTCGGTCTTCATCACAAGCCAGGTCGCTGCACTGTTCGCCACCGCGCTGCTGACCATGATTCCGGCCGTGTCCTATTCAGGGTTGATAGATCCGGTATCCTCGCTGTCGGGCTTCGGCCGGGTGATCGGTGAGATCTACCCGACGACCTGGTTCGTCACCGCGGCGCGTGGCGCCTTTTCCAAGGCCTTCGGCTTTGCTGAAATGCTCCAGCCGATGCTGGCGATGGGAATTGCTGTTCCGGTGATCCTTGCCCTGGCCGCGACTTTCCTGAAAAAGCAGGCGGGATAGGGCTATGGATCTGAAAAACGTCTGGAATCTTGGTACCAAGGAGCTACGTGGCCTTGCTCGGGACTGGATCATGCTGATCCTGATTGCGTACTCCTTCAGTCTCTCAGTCTGGACCTCGGCCAACTCGCGCCCCGACGCGTTGAGCAAGGCCGCGATCTCAATCGTTGACGAAGACCAGTCGCAGTTGTCCTCGCGGATCACTTCGGCCTTCTATCCGCCGTACTTCGTTTCTCCGAACCTTATTACGGCTGCCGAAGTCGACAGGAGGATGGATGGCGGCCTTGATACTTTCGCACTGGATATCCCCCCGGATTTTGAACGCGACGTGCTGGCGGGTAAGTCGCCGGAAATCCAGCTGAGCGTCGATGCCACCCGGATGAGCCAGGCTTTCACCGGGGGTGGCTATGTCAGCCAGATCGTTTCCAGCGAGGTTTCGGAATATGTTGCCGGTCATCGGACGCAGGCCGTATTACCGGTCGGGCTGACCCTGCGCGCCCGCTACAATCCCGGGCTGGATCCTAGATGGTTCGGCGCAATTTCCAGCGTGATCCAGTCGATCACCATGCTCTCGCTGATCCTGACCGGCGCGGCGCTGATTCGGGAAAAGGAACACGGCACGGTCGAGCATCTGCTGGTCATGCCGGTGACCGCGACCGAAATCATGTTGTCCAAGATCTGGTCGATGGGTTTTGTCGTCCTGCTCGGTTCGGCTTTTTCCCTCATGATCGTGGTACAGACGCTGATGGCAGTGCCGGTACAGGGCTCAGTGCCACTGTTCCTGGGCGGGGCGGTCCTGATGATGTTCGCGATGACCTCGCTGGGCATATTCATGGCCACAGTCGCGGGGACCATGCCCCAGTTCGCGCTGCTGATGATGCTTGTGCTGCTGCCGTTGCAGGTGCTGTCAGGCGCCATGACACCACGCGAGTCCATGCCCGAAATCATCCAGCTCATCATGCTGGCCGCACCCAACACGCATTTCATCATCCTGTCTCAAGCGATCCTGTTCCGGGGCGCCGGTCTGGATGTGGTCTGGCCGCAGTTCCTGGCTTTGACCGTCATCGGAGGGGCGCTGTTCTGGCTGGCGTTGCGAAGGTTCCGCGTCTTTCTGAAGTAGCGGGCGGGCCTAACAGGACAGCCGAAAGGTAGGATGGCTCACGGCTTCGTGCGCGGAGGACACCGTGCTGTGAGGGACGCGTTGCTCGCCCCGACAATCGAGAGGTAGCTTCATGACCCAGTACGACGCGATGCCGTTTCCCGCCATGGCGCAACCGTAGAATACATGATCGACGCCTGGCAGCCTTCGGTGTATTTTCTGGATGTGATTCGCCAGCGCGCAGCCCAATACGAGGCCCACACAACCGATCTGGCGCCGAATGTGCTGCGCTACGATACCCAGCTGATTCTCGATGCCCGCAGCCTCGAGCGACCTGTGAACTATCTTCTCTATCGCGTCGTGCCACCCGCCGGCGTGGCCATCGACCCGCTCAAGCGGCCCTTCATCATTGTCGATCCGCGCGCCGGCCAGGTCTCCGGCATTGGCGGCTTCAAGGCCGACAGCGAGATGGGCGTAGCGCTGAAGGCTGGCCATCCCGTCTATTTCGTAGGCTTCCTCCCCGACCCGGTTCCGGGCCAGACCATCTTCGACATCACCAAAGCCGAGGCGGTCGTTCTGGAAACCATGATCGCGCGCCATCCGCAGGCCGAGGACAAGCCCTACGTCATCGGCAGCTGCCAGGCCGGCTGGGCAGTCATGATACTTGCGGCGCGGCGCCCCGAACTGCTCGGTCCCATTATCCTTCCCGGAACGCCGCTGTCCTATTGGGCCGGTGTGCGCGGCAAGTGCCCGATGCGCTATACGGGTGGCCTGCTTGGCGGTAGCTGGCTGACAGCGCTGGCCGGAGATCTGGGCGGCGGCCTCTTTGACGGGGCTGCGCTGGTGCAGAACTTCGAGGCCCAATATCCAGCGAACACCTTCTGGACCAAGCAATATAATCTCTGGTCAAAGATCGACACCGAGCCCGAACGTTCGTTGGTTTCGAGAAGTGGTGGAATGCGCTTGTCAGGCTGAATGCGGAGGAAATGCAATGGATCGTGGACGAGCTTTTCGTCGGCAACCATCTCGCGGCCGGCAATATCCGCAGCCCGGAAGGCGCGGTCATTGACCTGCGCGTGATCAAGTCGCCCATCGTGGTCTTCTGCTCCAGGGGAGGCAATATCACCCCGCCACAACAGCCGCTGGACTGGATCTTGACCTCTATGACAGCGTCGATGACATTCGTGCCTGGGGGCAGACCAACGTGTACACGGTCCACGACGATGTCGGTCATCTGGGCATCTTCGTCTCGGGCAAGGTGGCGCGCAAGGAACATGACGAATTCGCTCACAATATCGATCTGATCGACATATTGCACCGTAAGACCGTCTCGAGCACATTGGATTGGCTGTATTTTGAGGCTTGCCGGGTGTGCGAGAAGGTTTCCAGAACTATCTGGAGATTTGCATGGCAGATGATGGATTTGTTGGTTGCTACGAAGTTGTCGAGGATAGCCGCGGAAACCGGCGTTGGCTGGATGATATGAAGGCGCGGATCGTGGCGGAAAGCCTTGAACCTGGTGTTCGTGTTGTTGATGTCGCGCGCCGTCATGACGTTGTTCCGCACCAGCTTTCCTTTTGGCGCCGGCAAGTGCGCGAGGGCATTCTGGCCCTGCCTTTTGAGTCTATGTCGGGCCTATCGGAGAGCGGCGATGCTGAGCCTGCATTTGTGCCTTTGCGATTGCGGCAGTGCCGAGCGAGGCTGTGAATGTTTTGGGGCCACCGCTGCCGGAGGCGGTTTCGTCTGTCTTGACGTTGGAGATCGGCCCGGACCTTGTGATGCGGGTTCCCGGCGATGTGCCGGTTGAACGTGTGGCCGCTCTGGTGCGCGCCATGCGAGAGACGGCATGATCGTCGCGGGCCAACGACTGCCGATCCTGATTGCAACGCGGCCGGTGGGCTTCCGCTGCGGGCATCAGGCGCTGGCTCTGATGGTGCAGACCGAGTTGAAGCTCGACCCGCATTCCGGGGTGACGGTGGTCTTCCGGTCGAAGCGCGGTGATCGTCTGAAGATCCTGGTATGGGATGGCACCGGCATGGTGCTGTGAGAACGGCGGAGCAAAAGTCGGCCACGGAAGCGGCGGCATAGTGCTGCCGCGGGCGGCGTAAAAACCGGCCACCTATTTCCTTTCTGCAATGATCGCAGGAGGGACAGGGGATCTACACCGTGGAACTTTATTTGAGGGTTCGCCTGGCTGTTTCCGAAGGGATGACGCAGCGCCAGGCAGCGAGGCATTTCAACATATCGCGCGACAGCGTTGCCAAGATGGTGGCCTATTCGACGCCGCCCGGCTATCAGCGCCGGTCACCGATCCGGCGTCCGAAGCTGGATGCGTTTGTGTCGATGATCGACCATTGGCTCGATGAAGACAGACACGTGCCGCGCAAGCAGCGCCATACGGCCAAGCGGGTGTTCGACCGGCTGCGTGACGAGTGCGGGTTCACCGGCGGCTACACGATCATCAAGGATTATATGCGCGAGCGAGATCAGCGCCGACAAGAGGTGTTTGTGCCGCTGTCGCATCCGCCGGGCCATGCGCAGGCCGACTTTGGCGAGGCGACGGTGGTCATCGGCGGCGTGGAACAGAAGGCCCGCTTCTTTGTGCTGGATTTGCCGCATAGTGACGGCTGCTACGTGCGGGCCTATCCGGCGGCCGTGGCCGAGGCCTGGGTCGATGGCCACATCCATGCATTTGCCTTCTTTGGGGCCGTGCCACAGTCGATCGTCTACGACAACGACCGCTGCCTCGTCGCGAAGATCCTCCCCGACGGCACGCGCAAACGGGCAGCGCTGTTCAGTGGCTTCCTATCCCACTACCTGATCCGGGATCGCTACGGTCGGCCTGGAAAGGGCAACGACAAAGGGAATGTCGAGGGCCTTGTCGGCTATGCCCGGCGCAACTTCATGGTGCCGATCCCGCAGTTTCCGACATGGGATGCGTTCAACGCTTTTCTGGAAGAGCAATGCCGTAAGCGTCAGCGCGACAGGCTGCGCGGCGAGAGCGAGACGATCGGCGAACGATTGCAGCGGGATGTTGCTGCCATGCGGCCTTTGCCGGCGTCGCCGTTTGACGCCTGCGACCAGGCCAGCGCCATTGTGACGGCACAGTCTCTGGTGCGCTACAAGACCAACGACTATTCCGTGCCTGTCGCCTATGGCCACCAGGATGTCTGGGTTCGCGGCTATGTCGACGAGGTGGTCATCGGCTGCCGCGGCGAGATCATTGCCCGCCATCCCCGAAGCTGGGAGCGCGAGGATGTCATCTTCGATCCTGTCCACTACCTGCCGCTGATCGAGCAGAAGATCAATTCTCTGGATCAGGCTGCACCTCTCCAAGGCTGGGACCTGCCCGGAGAGTTCGCCACACTGCGTCGCCTGATGGAAGGTCGCATGGCCAAGCATGGGCGGCGGGAATACGTGCAGGTTCTGCGCCTGCTGGAAAGCTTCGAACTCGCCGATCTGCATGCGGCCGTTAAGCAGGCCATTCAACTCGGCGCGATCGGTTTCGATGCGGTGAAGCATCTGATCCTGTGCCGGGTCGAGCGCCGGCCACCGCGGTTGGATTTGGCGATCTATCCTTACCTGCCACGGGCGACGGTCGAGAAGACCTCGGCAAAGGCGTATATGCGCCTCCTGTCGCCTGATGCGGGAGAAGCGGCATGAGCACTGAAGCACCCGAGATCCTGCTCGCGCACTATCTCAAGGCCCTGAAGCTGCCGACCTTCCAGCGCGAGCACCAGAAGCTGGCCCGGCTATGCGCAACCGAGGGCGTCGATCACGTCGGCTACCTGTTCCGGCTTGCCGAACGGGAAACGATCGAGCGGGATCGCCGCAAGGTCGAACGCCGGATCAAGGCGGCCAAATTCCCTGTCGTCAAAAGCCTCGACAGTTTCAACTTCGCCGCCATCCCCAAGCTCAACAAGATGCAGGTGCTGGAACTGGCGCGCTGCGAATGGATCGATCGGCGCGAGAACGTCATCGCTCTCGGTCCCAGCGGCACGGGCAAGACGCATGTGGCTCTCGGCCTCGGCCTGGCCGCCTGCCAGAAGGGCTTGTCCGTCGGCTTCACCACGGCCGCCGCCCTGGTCAGTGAGATGATGGAGGCGCGTGATGAGCGGCGTCTTCTCCGCTTCCAGAAGCAAATGGCGGCCTACAAGCTACTGATCATCGACGAGCTGGGCTTCGTCCCGCTATCAAAGACCGGCGCGGAGTTGCTGTTCGAGCTGATCTCGCAACGCTATGAGCGCGGTGCCACCCTGATCACCAGCAATCTGCCTTTCGACGAATGGACCGAAACCCTGGGATCCGAGCGTCTGACCGGCGCGTTGCTCGATCGCATCACCCACCACGTCAACATCCTCGAGATGAACGGCGACAGCTATCGTCTCGCCCAAAGCCGCGCCCGAAAGGCCGGCTGAAACACCTTCAGAAAATCGCCGCGCCCGCCTGAGAGCGCCGCTCGGGCTACGCCCTCCCGGCGCTCTCAGGCGGGCCCCACAGTGGCCGACTTTTGCTCCGCCCCGTGGCCGGTTTTTACTCCGCCGTTGACACCCAGCGCATCTGTTTAACATGGTCTTTTCGGCAGCCGCCTGATCATGACAGCCCGGGGCCACACCCGAAATTACACCATCTTGACGGACGCTATCTTTTCTTCTGTATTTGATGGAGGTGATCGGGGACCCGAGCGTTCTGGCGGCGGTTGCGGTTCTGGCAACGAAAGGTGTACATATGTGTGCAAGCGAAAGTCGCTTCCGAGTGAGTAGCGAAACCGAGTTTCCGGAAACGGCGCCGCTGCGCGACGAGGTTCAGTTTCTGCTTCGCTTCGCCGTCCTTGCCCCTTCGGGGGACAATACACAGCCTTGGCTGTTTCGCCTCACCGACACGGGCTTTCATCTGATCGCCGACCGGCGCCGTGTCTTGCCGGTCGTCGATCCGCATGATCGCGAGCTTGTGATTAGTTGCGGCGCAGCGCTTGGCACGTTTGAGACCGCGGCCCGCAGGTTCGGCTTTGACGTGTCGGTGAATACCTTTCCGGAGGGCCGCGATTCCGACCTGTTGGCGGCGATTGAACTGGTATCGGGGACGACGGCCTCGACAGTGGAAGTCGCACTATTTGACGCGATCGTGGATCGCCGCACCACAAGGACGGCCTTTGCGATGACGCCGTTGCCCGATGCGCTGATCAAGACCTGTCGCGATGCGGCCGCCGGTTTCGGCGTGACACTTGATGTGATCGGCGAGGAAGATTGCAGACGCGACATCGCCGAACTGGTCGGCGAAGGGGACCGGCGGCAATTTGATGATCCGTGCTTTCGCCGCGAACTGGCGCTCTGGATCCGCTCGCGCCGCTCTGGCAGCGATGAAGGGATGTCGGGCGCGGGCTTCGGCACGCCGGACGTGCTCTCGGCGGTCGAGCGACTGGTGATCCGGACCTTCGACATGGGCGGTGGCATCGCCGCGGCGGACGCCAAGATGATCTTTGCCCACCCCCCCGCGCTTGGCCTGCTATCCAGCCCAGGAGACGGTCCCGAGGATTGGATCGCGGCCGGCCGCGCACTGGCTCGGCTGCTGCTGTTGCTGACGGCGCGTGGCTTCACGGCTTCATCTCTCAACCAACCGATCGAGGTGGCGGAACTCCGCTCGAGACTGCGCAAGGCCGTGGTCACGGCCGGATATCCGCAAATCCTGCTGCGGATGGGGCGGGCCACCGCCGTGCCGGAGCCGTCCGAGCGACGTGAACTGGAAACCATCCTCTGCGATGACCAGGGCCGAGGCGAGGGTGCTCACGAACCCTTATCGCGGGTTTCATGCCGTTCGTGGCGCTGCGGCGATCCACAGCCGCTGCGTGTATGGTCGAGAAGAGATGGGAAACCTCGTTGCCATCCGATCTCTTGGGGGCAACTCCAGTTGCCATCCGATAGTGTCACTGGGATACGCGCCGTAAGGAGCTTTCAATGATCGAAGAACCGACGCAAAATAACGATCCGACGCAAGAGCTATCGTCCCGCTTTCCGACTGCATACACGATCCTTTTTCTTCTTATTGTATTCGTCGCCGCTCTGACCTGGATCATTCCTGCTGGTCAGTATGACCGCGTGATGAACGAGGAAGTTGGTCGCGAGGTAGCCGTCGTGGGGACCTACCGCGAAGTCGAGCGGAACCCGCAGGGCTTCGTCGACGTGATGCTTGCGCCTGTTGCGGGTTTCTACGATCCCGACAGCAATGCGGCAAACGCCATCGACGTCGCGCTTTTCGTGTTGTTCCTCGGCGGGTTTCTGGGCGTGGTGAACGCCACCGGAGCGATAGACACAGGGATCAGGACGGCGATGTCAGCAATGAAGGGACGCGAGATCTGGATGATCCCGATCATGATGTCCCTGTTCGCGCTGGGGGGCACAACCTACGGCATGGCCGAGGAAACGTTGGCCTTTTATGCAATCCTCATCCCGGTAGTGATTGCGGCGGGCTACGACGCAGTGACAGGCGTGGCCATCATCCTGATCGGCGCAGGGATCGGCGTGCTGGGCTCGACCATCAATCCTTTCGCCACGGTCATCGCCTCCAATGCGGCCGGTGTCGCATTCACCGAGGGAATGACCCTTCGCCTGGTGATCCTGCTGGGTGGGCTTTTGATCTGCGCGGCCTATGTCATGCGCTATGCGCATCGAATCAAGGCCGACCCCTCACGCTCGGTCGTGGCCGGGCAGGCCGAATCGCATCGCAAAGTGTTCTTGCAGGACAAGGCCGGCAAGGATGCGGATACCGCCTTGACCGGCACGCAGAAGCTCGTCCTTGTCATCTTCGCCATGACCTTCGCGGTGATGATCTGGGGCGTTGCCGGCCAGGGCTGGTGGATGGCGCAAATGGGAGCATTGTTTCTCGGATCGGCCATCGTTATCGGGCTGGTGGCGCGGATGGGCGAGAAAAAGCTTACCGGCAATTTCGTGGACGGTGCGCGTGACCTTCTCGGCGTGGCGCTTGTGATCGGTCTCGCCCGCGGTATCGTCATCATCATGGACCATGGGCGGATTGCCGACACTATTCTGCATGGCGCCGAGCAAACGCTGGGAGGGCTGGGCGAACTGGCCTTTATCAACCTGATGCTCTGGATCGAGATCGGGATGAGTTTCTTCGTGCCGTCTTCGTCGGGGTTGGCTGTGCTGTCGATGCCGATTCTGGCGCCGCTTGCCGACTTTGCAGGTGTCGGCCGCGACCTTGTGGTGACGGCCTTTCAGTCAGCCAACGGGCTGGTGAATCTGATCAACCCCACCTTCGCAGTAGTGATTGGCGGTCTCGCCATTGGGCGGGTATCTTACGATCGCTGGATCGTCTTTATCTGGCCACTGATGCTTATCCTGCTGGCGTTCATCTCGGCCGTACTCACGCTCGGTGCAATTCTGTAAGTGAAAGGAAATGCCATGTCTGATCGTTCTCTCGGCGTCCACTCCGAAACCGGCAAGTTGCATCAGGTGATTGTGTGCCGCCCTGGCCTAGCCCATCGCCGCCTGACCCCGGACAATTGCCAGGAACTGCTGTTCGACGATGTCTTCTGGGTCAAGCAAGCACAAAAGGATCACGACGCCTTCGCATCCGTCATGCGCGACGAGGATGTCGAGGTACTGGACGTGAACGACCTTTTGGCCGAAACGCTGGACCTTTCCGAAGGCCGCAAATATGTGCTGGACCAGCGCATCAACCGCGATCAGGTCGGGGTCGGCATGCTGGCCGAACTGCGCGCCTGGATGGAGGAACTGCCCGGCGCCAAGCTGGCGGAATACCTTTTGGGCGGGCTCGCGACCGGCGATCTGCCGTTCAAGCCCAGCGGGTTGTTCGGCGCCTATCTCGGCCATCAGGGCTTGATCCTGCCACCGCTACCCAACGCGCTTTTTACCCGCGACAACTCGGCCTGGATTTATGGCGGCGTGTCCGTCAACCCGATGCACTGGCCGGCGCGCCGGCCCGAAACGCTGCTGAACACCGCGATCTACAAGTATCATCCGAGGTTCGCCGGCAAGGCGGATATCTATTTCGGAGATCCAGCAATCGATCACGGGCTGTCGACCGTCGAAGGCGGCGACATCATGCCGGTTGGAAATGGTACCGTCCTGGTGGGCATGGGGGAACGGTCCTCGCCGCAAGGCATCGGACAATTGGCAGTTTCGCTGTTCGAAAGAAGCGCCGCCCAGCGGGTTCTGGCTTTCGCCATTCCGAAATCGCGCGCGGCGATGCATCTCGACACGATCTTCACCCTGTGCGGCGGCAACGTGGTGACGACCTTCAAGGACGTGGCGGATGAACTGGTCTGCTACGACATCCGCCCCGGCAAGGGCGGGGCACCTGTGGAATTCCGCCACGATCCGCGTCCGATTTTTGAGATAGTGGCAGAGGTTCTAGGCTACAAGTCGCTGGAAATCGTGCCCACCGGCGGCAACACCGAAGAGGAACGCAAGCGTGAGCAGTGGAATGACGGCAACAACGTTCTGTGCCTGCGCCCTGGCGTAGTCATTGGATACGATCGCAACGACGACACCAACGCGGCGCTAAAGGCAGCGGGCATTGATGTCCGTGCCATCCCTGGCGCCGAACTGGGCCGTGGCCGCGGCGGTAGCCATTGCATGTCCTGCCCGACCATACGCGATGCAGTTTGAGGAGATATAGAATGGCATTTAATCTGAAGAACCGTCATTTTCTAACCCTGCGGGATTTTACGCCACAGGAAATTGGCTACCTTCTCAAACTCTCCGCCGACCTCAAGACTGCGAAGTACGCGGGGACCGAGGTTCCGACGCTCAGAGGCAAGGAGATCGCGCTGATCTTTGAGAAGGACAGTACCCGCACCCGCGTCGGCTTCGAGGTGGCGGCGCATGATCAGGGTGCGACCGTGACCTATCTGGGCCCGTCCGGAAACCACATGGGCCATAAGGAGACAGTCAAGGACACCGCCCGCGTTCTGGGTCGTGTCTATGATGCGATTGAGTACCGTGGTTTCGGACAGGAGGTCGTGCAGACTCTGGCGCAATGGTCCGGCGTGCCGGTGTATAACGGATTGACTGACGAGTTCCATCCAACCCAGATTCTTGCGGATTTCCTGACTATGCAGGAACATGCCGAAAAGCCATTGCGCGAGGTGGCTTATTGCTTCCTCGGCGATGCGCGCAACAACATGGGTGACAGCCTGCTGATCGGCGGTGCCAAGATGGGCATGGATGTGCGACTTTGCGCACCCCGCACGCTCTGGCCCACGACAGAGATCCAGGACTATGCAAAGGCGGTCGCCAATGACACTGGCGCGCGGATCACTTTGACCGATTCCATCGACGAAGGCGTAAAGGGCGCGGATTTCGTCTATACCGATGTCTGGCTTTCGATGGGCGAAGCCAAGGAGAAGTGGGCCGACCGCATCGCACTGCTCATGCCCTATCAGGTCAACGGCGATGTGATGATGAAGACCGGCAACCCGCGCACCAGGTTCATGCATTGCCTGCCCGCGTTCCACAACACCGAAACGACGGTCGGCCAACAGATCAAGGACGAGTTCGGCCTCGACTGCATGGAAGTGACCGAAGAGGTCTTTGAAAGCCCGGCCTCAATCGTCTTCGATCAGGCCGAGAACCGGCTGCACACAATCAAGGCGGTTCTGGTCGCCACTCTAGGAGGCTGAGTATGTTAGTCGTGGCTGCACTTGGCGGGAATGCGCTTCTCAGGCGCGGGGAGCCTCTTACTGCGGACAACCAGCGGGCCAATGTCCGCCAGGCCACGCGTGCGCTGGCCCGCCTCGCCGAGGCGGGGCACCGGCTGGTCATCACGCACGGGAACGGTCCGCAGGTTGGACTACTGGCGCTTCAGGGTGCGGCCTACAAGCCCGACGAAGCCTATCCACTGGATGTACTCGGGGCCGAGACTGGCGGCATGATCGGCTACATGATCGAACAGGAGCTGGAGAACGCACTGGGCCACGGGCGGCCTGTCGCCACGCTCCTGACCCAAGTGATCGTGGACGCGGACGACCCAGCCTTTCATAAGCCCACCAAGTTCATCGGCCCGGTCTATGAGCGCGCCGAAGCTGAGGCTCGCGCCAAGGCCGTCGGCTGGACCATCGCGCCGGATGGCGACAAGTGGCGCCGTGTCGTGCCCTCGCCTATGCCGAAGGAGATCCCCGACATACGTGTGCTGCAGCTCTTGCTGGACCGAGAAGTGATCGTCATCTGCACCGGAGGTGGTGGCATTCCGGTGCTACGGCAGCGTGATGGCTGCATGACCGGCATCGAGGCGGTGATCGACAAGGACGCCGCCAGCGCGCTACTCGCGCAGCAGCTGGGTGCCGATGCCCTTCTGCTTTTGACCGATGTGGACGCGGTCTATCGCGATTTCGGAACCCGGACAGAGGCAGCGATCGCCACTCTCACACCAGACGAAGCACGCACACTCGACCTTCCCGCCGGGTCAATGGGCCCGAAGATAGTGGCGGCGGCAAACTTTGCGGACCAGGGAGGGCTGGCTGGTATCGGCCGGCTTGATCGGGCTGTGGAAATCCTGGAACGGCGCGCCGGCACACGCGTCGTGTCGCCGAGGATGTGACCCGCGGACGCTGAGAAATGGATACGGTTGCACAACTGCCTGTAATCCATTCGATCGACGTCATGGTTTTGCCTCGTGGTCATCGGCTAGACAATAAAACTTCAAATCTCCGAACCTGATTCACCTTGTCGCTCATATGACTGCTTGTTGATTTGCACCGAGAGCTGATGGAGTGGATGCCCCCTCCCGACGGCATCGCAATGTGCCAGAGTGATGTCCGCCAGAACGTCACTTAGAGGAGAGAGCATCCATGACGGAAGTTAGCATCGTCGGCCTGGACCTTGCAAAGCGGGTGTTTCAGGTTCATGCTGCGGGAAGCGATGGAAGTGTGGTCTTGCGCAGGAAACTGTCTCGCGGCCAAGTAGTCACCTTCTTTACGGAGCTGCCCAGATGCATCGTCGCGATGGAGGCCTGCGCCACAGCGCACTACTGGGCGCGGGAGATCGGCAAACCTGGCCATGATGTTCGCTTGATCCCGCCGGCGTACGTTAAGCCCTTCGTCAAACGGCAGAAGAATGATGCGGCCGACGCGGAAGCGATCGTTGAAGCAGCGACCCGACCGTCGATGCGGTTTGCCATTCCGAAGACTGCATCCCAACAGGCGTGCTCTATGCTCTTCCGGACGCGGAACCTCTTCGTCCGTCAGCGAACACAGCTTATCAATGCCCTTCGAGCACATCTGGCCGAGCATGGTGTCATCGCACCGCAGGGAATTGCGAGCCTCGCGTTGCTGGCGGAGATTGTTGAAGATCACGACACGGGCCTCGACCTTATCGTTGTGGAGACCGCTCGACTGTATCTGGACCAGATAGGGGTGCTCTCTTCTCGGATCGCGTCACTGGAAAAGGCGCTCAGATCGGAAGCGAAGCGTTCGCAGAGCACCGCCCGTCTTATGTCCATGCCCGGAATGGGACCTATTACGGCAATGGCAGTCGAGGCAGAAGACGAGGCTGGTTGACGCCCTCAAGAATGTCTACCGACTGCCAGAGCTGCTTGCCCAGTTGAGGCTGCCGCGAAGCTCATACTTCTACCATCGCGCCCGTGGGAGTTTGGCGGACAAGTATGTCGCCATCCGTCGTAGCATCATCGAAATCTTCGAAACCAACCATCGTTGCTACGGCTATCGCAGACTGCAGGCGTCGCTGGCGAGGGAGCGTGTGACGATCTCGGAGAAGGTTGTGCAGCGACTGATGAAACAGGAAAGCTTGATCGTCTCCAGGCCAAAGCGCCGGCGCTTCGGTTCGTATCTGGGAGAGATTAGTCCGGCGCCTGAGAACCTGATCAATCGTGACTTCCAGGCCGAGGCGCCGAACCAGAAGTGGCTGACGGACATCACCGAGTTCCAGATCCCGGCGGGTAAAGTGTACCTCTCCGCCATGGGGTCAATCACTCTCCCCAATTACGCGCAAACGACTGGTAATTCAGGGAAACGCTCTGCGGGCTGGCCCAACCCGAAGGGGGTTCCGCCGTGGAAGTATCGCGCCCGGTATCGCAGGAAGTATCGTTCGTTAATCGCGAAGTCGATGCGCCGCGGAAACGATTTCGAAACAACCGCACGCGATCTTGTGGCCTCTATCTGGTCAGAAGCGGCAACACGTTCCTCTTCCAGATAAAGGTGCCGAAGACGATATGCGCGACAACAGGCCGAAGGCCGTTGCGCGTTAGTCTTGGCTCCAGAAGCGCACAGGAAGCGCGTGCCGCCGCCGACAGGCTGGCTGCGGTCGCACGCTACTGGTTCAGGGAATTGGAAAAACACATGTCAACGGAAAGCGGCCTCGGTGGGCTGGGTGTGCAGCCCGAAGTGGGGGAGGACGACGAAAACCTTCTCTGGCGGTTCCTCACCACGCAGATGAAGGCGGCACTGTTCGACATTCGCGACCCCGCGCCGCCGCCGTCTCCGCAGGAAGCCCACAATCATGCGATCATCGGCAACATCGTGCGAATTTCCCGCGAGCTTGCCGCCAGTCAGGAGGGCAGGCCGCACGACGCGCTCATTGCGGACAACGCCGATGTGCTCGTGGCGGCGGCGGCATCCAGACTTGGCCAGCCGCCCGCCGAGCGCCCAGCCTCACCCGCGTTGATCACCCCTGTTGCAGCCGCCCCGTCGCAGACGGTGACGAAAACCGAGACGATTGAGGCAAGACCGACTGCCGCGATTCCTTCCGGGAGGATTTCGAAGACGGAGGATTTCGTGCCCGCTTTCAAACAGGACCGGCGGAGCGTTGTCCGACCTGCCAGCACCAAGCCTCTGTTCAGTCAGGTCGCGAGAGAATATCTGGCTGCACGGACATCCAACACGTCGAAAAAGAACAAGGATATCGGAACCGCTCGTTTTCGCCTCAACCTGTTTTTCGATCTGATCGGCGATCATCCTGTCGATACATACACGATCGTTGATCTGCACGCCTATGTCGACATGCTCAGGTGCTGGCCCTCGAACCTGAAAGACAGGGACCCGGACAAGACGCCGCGCGAGATCATTGAGGACAATGCCGATCTTCACTTCCTGCCGCTCAGCGAGAAGTCGATGCAGGACGGCTATCTTCCCGTCGTCAAGGCGGTTGTCGCCCACGGTGGGAAACTATACGACTACAAGAGCCAGCTCGCAGGTGCCCAACTCACGTATCCAGAAACGGCGCGGCCCAGCATTCCCTCGGAACCGCTGGCCTATCACAAGATCACCAAGCTGCTCACGACGGGCGTGCGAACGGGCTATATCGACAATGCCATGTTGCCGTTGCTCGGTCTTTTGACGGGGCGGCGGCTTGGCCTCCTCCTTCACCTCAAGGGTAATGATATCCGCGAGAAGTTCGAAGGCGTGTGGGTGGCGCAAACCGAGGGCGTTCAGCTTGTTGACGGTAGCTGGACCCGCATTCCCATGAAAACGGATGCCAGCATGACCTTCTTCGTCCTGCACAACTTCCTTTCGGAAATCGGTTTTGTTCAGTGGGCGACCGAGCATGGCGACAAGTTCATTTTCGCCGAGTTGATGCGTCTCGCGGACCCGAGCAAAAGCGCGTCCTCCTATATGGGGCGGCTCTTCCAGCGCGCCAAGATCAAGGAGGCGAGGGGCGAAGTGTTTCATTCCCTCCGCGGCGGGTTCATCGAGGAGGCTGCCAATCAGGATGTCGAGCGGCGGGACCGGAAGTTGCAGGCGGGTCATCAACTCGGTGACGACGAGCACGAGCTTTATGGCTTTCGGGCGCTTTCCGAATACAAGGCGCGCAAGATCGCCAACCTGCAACTCAATCCGGAGATTGACCTGTCCGTCTACCGGGGTCTGAATTTCGTGAAGATGGCGGCAAAGAAGCGGGATTCCGGAAGGCCGGCACAAGGTTCCTGATACGCAGTCGAATGTCACATGAAATGATTGGCGCTTGCAGCGTCACGCCCACCGGATACGAGCGCAAACTAGATAGGTGAGGTGAGTAAGCAAAGGATGGGTTGCGTCATGACGACATTATCCGATGACGCGCTACAAACGCTTCAGCGTGAAATACAGAGATTGCTGGGTCGATGTTTGTTACGACTGCAACAGTACGAGCGCTTGATCAAGGCTATCGTGGCGCATCATGAAATCTCGGGCCCGCCTCACGCTCTGGAGGCGATCCGGGCGGCGCGTGTAAACGAGACTGCACGCAAAACGCTCGGTACACTGGTCGGCGATCTCCTCGGATCGTATGTTGTCACCAACGAAGTCGGCACCTCACTCAAGACCGCGGCCGATTCTTCTGAGGACACCGACTCGTTCAGCTTTCGGATGCATCTGGGCCTATCGGACGCGGATTTCGCCCGGACAGAAAATGAACTGAAAGAATTGGTGCTGCTGCGGAACAGCTTGGTTCACCATTTCATCGACCAGCACAACCTCTGGAGCTTGGACGGATGCCGTGACGCTCACGATGCGTTGGTCGCCGCCTACAGCCGCATCGACCAACACTTCGAACAACTCCGCGGATGGGCAGAACATATGGAACAATGTCGGCGTCTGGCCGCAGCGTTTGTCCTGTCGGATGAGTTTCGCGACTTGGTTATCAATGGCATTGCCCCGGATGGTACGGTGGATTGGCTTACCGCAGGCATCGTGCGCGCTCTGCGGGAAGCCGTTAGTGAGCTGGCTGTCGATGGGTGGGTATCCATTGCGGAGGCTGGCAGGTGGATTGCCGAGCGATTCCCGGAACAACTACCCGCGAAGTATGGGTGCAGCAGCTGGCGGCAGGTCGTGCATGAGTCGCGGGTCTTCGAGATTCGGTACTTTGAGAAGGAGGGGCAACGCTCTGCGCGGTATCGGGAAAAAGGGGGTCCCGCGAATTCACGCTGAAATCCAGAGATTGACCTGTCCGTCTATCGGGGTCTGGATTTCGCGAAGATGGCTGCAAAGAACCGGGTTTCTGCAAGTCCGGCACAAGGTTCCGAATACGTAATCGAATGGCGCGTCAAATGATCGGCGCTTGACCGATGCGCCGATGGCGCGGACCATCGGAAGATCGTCATCACGGGCAGGAACCCGGAGACGAGACATGGAGCCTGCTCATGAACGCCAAGCCCCGCCGCATTGATCGGTGACGCGCGGGCTGGGAGATACCCCAGCCGAACCCAAGGCATCGCTCGCCCCTGAGTGTCAACAAATTTGGAAGGGCCGTTCCCATCAAGGAACGATATGGGGGGACAGGGACCATGATCAGGCTTTGCGCCTGTCATTGCGCTGTAACCCTTACGCCCTTGCCAAGTGCGTCGACCTTCCCCTCGCTGGATCGGCGAAGGCCATAGGAGCTATGGTTGCCGTTGCCGCCGATGCCATTCTTACGGCCCGTGCCGGATCAGGCCTTCGGATTTCGTATTCCCGCCGCAACGGTCGGTGGCATGAGACGCGGCGTTACCGCGATCCCGATCTCACCTTCTACAACGTCGTGCCGGCGATCGATGCCCTGTTGAAGGCGGACCTCCTAGTGGAGCACGATCTCCAGCCCGCAGGCCGCCCCACGGGCATCCAGTCGAGCTATCGTCCAGCCCCTTGGCTCGCCGAGGTCGCATTGCCTGCGCTACGCCACGAGGTCGGCGAGGTCATCCGATTGAAAGACGCCGAAGGGCGTTTGATCGATTACCGGGACAATGACAGGACACGGCGGGACCGCGCGATGTTGGCGAAAATCAACCGCAGCCTTTCGGAGACCGAAATCGGCCTCGATGTTCTGGCCGCCGTTCGAGACGGCAACACACGGGGCATATCCTGATCGGTAGAGGTGCGAAATTCAAACATGCCCGTTCTTATCAATCATTACCTTTGTCCGCTATGGGCTGGAAGCGGTTGTTTTCGGCAACCGAGGGACGCGATGAGGCCGTAGGCGAAAGACCCGCCGCTTATGTGTTTTCTCTAGCCAAGCCGTCATCCGGGAGAACATCAATTAACGGGAGCCATGGGGGAGCAGCATTCGTCCTCCCATGTCGCCGTGGGCATTGGAAACTGGTTGCCCCAGCCTTTCCGGTTCACCCTGTTGTGTCGCTTCCACAGTCCGCCAACCATCAACGCCACGCCGATGAGGAGTGGCGGCATGAGGATGCGGAGCGCCTCTCCGGTGAAATCGGGCACGAGACTGCTGCAACCGGCAGCATTCATGGCACAGCCGAAGCCGCTCGGCAGCGACCACAGCACGAGAGTGCCCGCGAATATGAATAATCCGACAAGGAACAGGACAATCGACCCCGTGGCGTGAGGCTACGGGCAGGCATCGCCGAGTTCAAGCTCGTAGGTCGTCTTGCCGACACCCTGCGGCGGCACAGGTTTCAGATAGACCGTCAGGTCACATTCCTGCGTCCTCACCTGCCACTCATGCGCCCCATCAGCACGGGTGCCGGTATTGGCGACATGCCCAATCGGCGCTTGACGAAGCACATCCGCCACCGCCGCGCTCGTCAGGATGGTGGTGATCTGTTCGGCGCTGTCATAGAAGCCCGACAACGCCGCCTGCGCAGGCGCTGCGGCCAATACAAATGCCAGTACGGCCAAGATGGATTTCATGTTCGGGTTCCCTTTGTGGTTCATCGTTTCTGGCCCGTCGCGACAGCCTCAATGGATCGTCCAGTCGCCATCGCGAATGAACTTGAAGGTGAGGAAGCGGCCAAAGAGCGGCGTCTTGCGGTAGCGCAGATCGTTGACGCTACAGTACCGCTCCGCACTCGGGTCGCGCTCGATCATGCCCAGCCACGTCAGCGGGCGCACGAGACGGGACATGAGGTAGTAGCAGGCGTCCTCGA
>APMI01009756.1_pt1 | contig 24432 bp, 19 predicted proteins | sample 667938 | NCBI WGS metagenome assembly APMI01 (sample SAMN01084076, study PRJNA167559) | wastewater metagenome | biome: Wastewater | place: Denmark: Ejby Moelle, Odense | collected 2011-11-28
GATGCGCTCGGCGCCCATCTGTTGCGCCGCCATCACCCCCATCAGGCCGACGGCCCCGTCGCCGACCACCACGACCGTGCCGCCCTTGCGCACATTCGCCGCAACCGCGCCGTACCAGCCGGTGCCCAGCACGTCCGACACCGCCAGCATGTGCGGGATCATTTCGGCATCGGGCAGTTCCGCCGTGGCGACAAGCGTGCCGTCGGCCAGCGGCACGCGGGCATAGGGCGCCTGTGCGCCGCCGATGATCTCCATGTCGCGGCAGGCCGACTGAAAGCCGAACTGGCAATGCGGGCAGGTGTTGTCCGAGGCGCAGAACGACCCGACCACGAATTGTCCGGGCTTGATCGTGCGGACCTCGCTGCCGACCTCGACCACGACGCCGCAATATTCGTGGCCCATGTTCATCGGGCCGTTCTGCGGCTGCAAGCCGCGATAGGGCCGCCGATTGTGATCTCGCTGCGGTTCGCCCGAACGGCTGCTCTTATGAACCGTTGAGGCTGCTATGCGCCGCACCGTCGCAAGTCCGCTTGCCGCCCTTAGCGCCCATGCCGTGCCTCCAGCATCGTCACTAGCCCCAGCTTGCCGCTTCGCTGCTGAGTGGAGATGGTGGGCTGGGACACCTAGGCGGAGCATCCTGCCGGTACATCGTAGTGACCGCTTGGAACGACCAAAAGCCCTGCCTTCTGGAACGAAAGGCAAGACTTTTTGAAACTTGATAGCGGGAAATTGGTCGGAGCGAGAGGATTCGAACCTCCGACCCCCTGCTCCCGAAGCAGGTGCGCTACCAGACTGCGCTACGCTCCGACCATTGGGGGCGGGTTACTCTGCCACGTCGGGTTTTGCAAGAGGGCGAAGCGCAAATGCCGGAGATTGCGGGAAAGGCTGCACGCTCAGTCAAAAGTCATGTGGTGCCGGCTTTGCAGCGTGGTCTGGGTCTGATGCAATTCAGCGTCGCGCTGTTCGGGCTGCCAGCCAAGGGCCATTGCGGCAATGTCGGCCGCGATGGCCAGACCGCTGGCGCTCAGCTTTCCCGAAATCGCAAGGCTCGTGCGTCGCATCACCAGGTCTTCCAGATGGATCACACGCTCATTGCGGACAATCCAGTCCAACTCTTGCCGCGAATAACCGGGCACATCTGCCAGAATATCCGGCACGTCGGCTTCGGCCTGCAATATGGCCAAGGCGCGGGTGCCATAGCGGTCCAGCAGTGCACTCGCCCTTTCTGTCGTGGTGCCCGACCTTGCCGCCATTTCAACTACCCAGGCCTGGGGAGCATCCTTAGGATAGTCCCTTCCGCCACCGATCGGCAGCCCCTGCGTACTGACGCGCCTGATGGCCCCTAACCGCGCCAGAAGCTGATCGGCGACCTCTTCGGCAAAGCCGCGAAAGGTGGTCCATTTGCCCCCCACAAGCGAGACGATGGGCCATTGTCTGTCCCCTGCCGGTTCAATCACCGGGGCAGAGTGATCGCGGCTGATCAACCCGACCGCCGTGCCATCGGTGGCAGGCAACGGGCGGATACCGGCATAGGCATAGACGATCTGGCGGTGGTCAAAAGGCAGGCCAGGCAACAGGCTGCGCAGACTTTGCAGAAAATAGTCTATTTCATCCTCGGTACAGCGCACATTGTCCGGGTCCGAGGCGCGCTGATCGGTCGAGCCGACCAAGGCACGCCCCAGATAATCGAAAACCAGACAGATGCGGCCGTCATCCGCCTCGAAATAGATCATCCGGCCGTTCAGGGCGCGGATCAGGTCGGGGTGCTCCAGCAGGATATGCGATCCCTTGGTGCCGCCAATCAGATGCGATGCGGCCCCAAGCCGGGCATTGACCAGATCGATCCAGGGCCCCGCCGCATTGACGACAACCCGGGGTCGCAGGTTGCGGGTTCGCCCATTGGCCGCCTGAACGGCAATCACCCCACCATCTGTGTCGCCCAGAACAGCATGGTTCAGCGCATCGCTTGCCGGATTGGCACGCAGGCCATCCTCGATCAGTTCCAGCACCAGCCGTTCGGGGTGCCTGACGGTGGCATCGTAATAGGCGCCTGCGGCCACGATACGCGGGGTCAGGGGTGCAATTTCCCGCAACGCACGCGCCTTCGACCATAAGGCGTGGCGCGGCATGACGCGGTGGCGGGCACCATAGAAATCGTATAGCGCAAGGCCGATCTTGATCAGCACCGCCCCCCGGCTGCGCGGCGCGGTGGTGGAGCCGAACAGCGTGCGGATCGCCGCAGGGATACCCTTCCACCACGAGAAAATCGGGATCACCGTCGGCAAAGGCCGCACATAATGCGGCGCGTTCTTCAACAGCAGGTTCCGCTCCAGCGTCGATTGGGCGACGAGTTGCAGTTCGCCGGTTTCCAGATACTTAATGCCGCCATGGATAAGCCGCGAGGGCGCGGCCGAGGTGCCCGAACCGAAATCGCCCTTGTCCAGAATAACGCAGTTGACCCCCTGTTCGCACAGATCGCGAAACAGGCCAGCGCCGTTGATACCTGCGCCGATGATCAGAACGTCAATTTCTTCCGGGGTCATTTCACGGTCACCTGAACCAGTTCCGTGCCCGCGTCGCGCAGACGCAACGCAAGGTCGTCCGGCAAAGTGGCATCGGTATAAATTGCGTCAAAGCGTGTCAGATCTGCCAGCAGGTGCAGCGCGACCCTGCCGAACTTGCTGCCGTCAACCAGCAACACCTTCCGGGCGGCAGCGGCCAGCATAGCCTGCTTGACCCGCGTCACCTGCGGATCCTGGATCAGCGCCACATGGCCCGAGATTGCCGATGCAGAACAGATCGCAAGGTTTACCCGCACCTGTGCTAGCACTGTTTCACACAGATGCCCGATGAAGGCGTTATAAGTCGGGTGATAATCCCCCCCCAGCGAGATCAACCGGACCTCATCCATTTCGGCCAGCACCCTGGAATGGGCAAGACTGTTGGTCATCACGGTCAGGGGTGCAACCTTCGGCACATGGTCCAGCAGCGCCGCGACCGTGGTGGAATCGTCCAGCAGGACAATCTCGCCCGGGCGAAGCTCTGCGGCGGCGGCGCGCGCGATGGCTTGCTTGGCCGCAGTCGCATGGGTCTGGCGAAACCCGAACAATGATTCGTAAACGCCTGAAGGCTGGGCACTTACGGCGCCGTGCAGTTTGCGCAGCACTCCCTGACGGGCAAGATCATCTATATGGCGATGGATCGTCATGCGAGAAACGCCGAAAACGGAAACCAGCTCATCTATCCGCACTTCACCACGTTGCGCGACATAGGCGGCTATTTCGGAACGGCGGTCATCGGCACTCATGTCGCTGCCCCCTCGGCAAGGCTTTCGATCCGGGGCCAGAGGGGCGCAAGGCTGCGGGCGATGTCGCAATGCAGATCGTAACGGCGGGCCATGTCGGCGCTGCGGACGGGATCGGGATGGTAGGTCTTGCCAAGCGCCACAAGGTCGCGAGGGTCGGCGACCGGACTTGGGAACAGACCCACGCCGCTGCCAGCGCACAAGGCCGCCCCCCAGGCTGCGGCTTCCTCGGTCTGGCTGACCACGACCGGCATATTCAACACATCGGCAAATATCTGGGAGAAAACCGGATTTCGGGAAATTCCGCCGGTCAGCCGGGCCACAGTAGGGTTAAATCCGTCGCGCAGCGCATCCACATGAACCCGATGGTTGAAGGCTATCCCTTCGATGACGGCGCGCAGCAGATCGGCCCGATCATGCCAGCCCCGCAACCCCAGAAAACCGCCACTGGCCACCGCACCATGCGGCGAGCCGTAAAGATAGGGATGAAACAGCACGGTCGAGGGCCGATCCAGCGCCGCCTGCACCTCCTGCCCCATCCGGTCATGGATCAAGGCACCCTCGGCGCTGGCCCTCTCCGCGGCGCAAAGCTGGTCCAGAAACCAGTCGTAATTGGCGGCGGACGCGGGCGAGATGGCCATGTTGTTCCACTCACCCAGCCGCAAGCCATTGCGACAGAACCAGCGCGCATCGGTCCTTGCCACATGCGAAACTGTTTCGTTGATCGAGTAGGTGCCCGCAACAATGGCGATCTGGCCTAAACCATGGCCGCCGATCCCCAATGCCGAGGCGGTCACATCATGCAGCCCCGACACCACCGGGGTGCCAGCACGCAACCCGGTCAACCGCGCCGCGCTTTCGTTTATATGGCCAATAACTTCGTCGGGGCGCGCCACCTCTGGTAATACAGAAGACAGGGATTGCAGGCCGAACAGGGACAAAATCTCTGCGTCATAACCTTGCGTGCGCACATTGGTGAAAGAGGTGCTCGCCTCGGTCAGATCGGTGCCGATCCGGCCCGTCAGGCAATAGCGTAGCCAATCCTTGCAGGCCAATACATGGCCGATACGGGAAAAGCGGTCGGGCTCATTATGCCGCAGCCACTCTAGCAGGGCAGCCGGGGCCGAGGCATGTGGCATCTGCCCCGTCCGCTCCAGCGCCGCCTGCGCGGTTCCGTCAGCCTGCCACCGCGTCACAACCGTAGTGGCGCGGCTGTCAAGCGACAGGATACCATGTCCCAGCGGATCGCCAGCGACATCCAGAAGGTAAAGCCCGTCGCCATGGGCCGTTGCTGCAACGGCGGCAATGTCTGCCTCCCGCCCCGAAAGCGTCAGTGCCTCGGATATCGCCTCGGCTGTGGCAAGCCACAGCGTGGCCATATCGCGTTCGACATGGCGGGGCCGGGGAATGACCTGCGGCAAACGGCGCCGCGCCACCGCCAGAACATTGCCTGCCGCATCAAATACCACGGCCTTGGTAACGGTCAGCCCATTGTCTATTCCCAAAAGGCAAGGGCCGCGGCTGTTGGTCATGGCATGTCCTCCATGCCATGTTCTTACGGTATTAGTCGGATATTGTAACTATAAATTGCGGGATAATACCAAAGTATGACGTTACAAATCGGCTAGCCCTGTATGGCCGCGACCTGAACATTGATGCCGCGCGTCTTCATACCCTCGATCAAGCGCGGGGGTGTCGCGCCATCAACGATAACCACATCGAACTCCCCCAGCGTGCCCATCGCGTGCAGGGCGCGGCGTTCGAACTTGGTATGGTCGGCCAGCAAGATCCGCCGGGCAGCGCTGTCGAACATGGCACGCTTGATCTCTACCATTTCGGGGTTCTGATGAAACACCATGTCGTCGGTAATCGCCGACATCGACAGAAAGACCAGATCGGGGCGCAGACGGCGAATTTCGGATGTGGTCACGGGCCCCATGAAGGCATTGCACCAATTGTAGAATTGCCCACCCAGCCCCAGCAACGTGATGTCACGCACCCCCCGAAGTTCATTCATCAGGGTAATGGAGTTTGTGATCGCAGTCAGGGGCACCCGCGAAGCCAGATGCGGCACCATTTGCAGGACGGTGGTGCTGTCATCAAAGAACACCGCCTGGCCCGGCTCGATATGGGCGGCGGCAGCGGCGGCAATCGCACGCTTTTCCTGATCTTGCCGGGTCGATCGATAGACCGCACTGGATTCGACCAGACTGGTCGGGGCTGCCGATACGATACCGCGTGTCTTGCGCAAAAGGCCGCGCTCGACCAGTTCGTCAAGGTCGCGATGGGCGGTCATGAGCGATATGCCGAAACGGGCGGTCAGATCCTCGATCCGCATGGTGCCTTCGGTCATCACCGCCTCGGCAATCAGGTGGCGGCGCGCAATCTGGCGGGCATGGCGACTGTCAGAGGGGATCTGATCGCCAGCCATCTGTTCGGGCATCATATCTGGCGACTGGTCTTTCTGAACTGTGATGTCGGACATTCCTGCGCCTCCTGACAGGTGCGGATAGCGCATCTGCCCTGAAAGGCAAGCAAAGCTTGGCCTTCGGTCTGCGGCAAGGGGCGGCACCGGTTTCCCGATGCCGCAGGAGGTAAGGGGGCCGCAAACGCCGCCCCCTTCGGGAGGTCTTATTGCGACAGGGTGAACGGGCCGGTGTACTTGTCCACATTGTCCTTGGTGATCAGCAGGCAGTCGAAAAGCTGCTTTTCGGTTGCAGCACCTGTGGCGCCGGTCTTGATGAAGCTGTCGGCCTGCTTCACAGCCTCGGCCGAGAAGACGGCGACGGGTTGCAGCACGGTGTACTGCATCTCACCCGCTTTCACGGCATCGACCGCGTCGGGCGAGCCGTCAAAGCCGCCAACCTTCACATTGGCCAGCTTGCCCGCCTCTTTCAGCGCGGCGATGGCGCCCAGCGCCATTTCGTCATTGCCCGAGATCACGCCGATGATGTCGGGGTTGGCTTGCAGCAGGGACTGCATCTTCTGGTAACCCTTGGTACGGTCCCAGTCGGCCACTTCCTTGCCGACCTTCACCAGATCCGGGTACTGGGTGATGACGGTCTCATAGCCGTTCGAACGGGTGGCGGCGTTGTTGTCGGCCGGGTTGCCGAACAGTTCGACATAGTTGCCCTTGTCGCCGACCATCTGCACCCATTGCTCGGCGCCCAGCGCGGCCCCTTGGGCGTTGTTCGACACGAGCTGCGCCTTGGCCAGCCCTTCCTGGTTGATTTCGGCATTGACCAGGAACACCGGGATACCGGCGTCAACGGCCTTCTTCACCGCCCCGATCGAGCCGTCGGCGTTTGCCGGGTCAAGGATGATCGCCACCGACTTGTTGGTGATCGCGGTGTCGATCAGGGTGCTTTCGGCGTTGGTGTCGCCCTTGTGGGCCGCCACGTTGGCGGTATAGCCCAACGACTCGGCGGTTGCCTTGGCCACGTCGCCTTCGGTCTTCCAGTAGGGGTTGGCCGGGTCGGTGACGATGATCGAGATCAGCCCTTCGGCCGAGGCAGCGAACGCCATCAGCGGCGTCACGGCCACGGCGGCCATCAGGGCGCGGCGGGTCATTTTCAGCATTGGTCTCTCTCCCTTGGTTGGTTTGCCGGAATGGCAGGCTTTCCAGGCGGGAGCCATGTTGGCCCGCCCGGAGAAGTTCGTTAACTCTTGCGGCCGCCCTTGCCGTACTGGATCGAATTCATCAGCACGGCCAGCACGATCACCGCGCCGGTAAAGACGGTCTGCCAGTAGGACGACACCCCGATGATGACGAGGCCGTCGGACAGAAAGCCGATGACAAAGGCGCCCAGCATGGTGCCGCGCACCGTGCCGCGCCCGCCAGTCAGCGCAGCGCCGCCGATGACGACTGCGGCGATGGCGGTCAGTTCATAGGTGGTGCCGGCGGTCGGCCCGGCCGAGGTAAGCTGTGACGACAGCACCAGCCCGGCCACGGCGGCAAGGATGCCAGAGATGGTATAGACGGTGATCTTCACCCGCTTGACCGGCACGCCCGACAGATCGGCAGCGCGTTCGTTCCCGCCCGAGGCGTAAAGCCAGCGGCCAAAGGACGACCGCGACAGCATCAGCCCGGTCAAGACCGCGATGGTCGCCAGCACGACGACCGAGATCGGAATTCCTGCGAGCCGGTTAAACCCCAGCCAGTCGAACCCGGTGTTGCCCAACTCTGGTCGCCCCGACAGGTTGTTGTAGGTCAGCCCGTTGGTCTGCAACAGGGCAACACCCCGCGCCACATACATCACGCCCAGGGTGGCAACGAAGGCGGGCACCTTGAACCAGGCGATCAGAGCGCCGTTCAGCGCGCCAACCAACCCACCGATGGCACAGGTCAGCACCACCACCGCCCAGACTGGCGGAAACAGGATCACGCCAAACGTCGGCAGCTCGATCCCCTGCATCATCGCGCCTGCCAGCACCCCGCACAGCGCCAGAACCGAGCCGACCGACAGGTCGATCCCGCCATTCAGAATGACCAGCAGCATCCCGATGGCCAGAATGCCATAGATGGCGACGTGGCTGGCCATGATCAGCAGGTTCGAGACGGTCAGGTAGTTCGGCGACAGGTATGAAAACACCGCGACAATGGCGATCAGCGCAAAGAAGGCGCGGCCTTCCAGCAGCAACCGGACCAGACTGAACGGTTGGGCGCTGCCCTTCGCAGCCGTCCGGGAAATGCTTGTGTCGGACATGAGCTTGGCTCCCGTAGGTTGTCTCAGGCGGCCACGGACTCGCCAGAGGCGGCCATGATCTGTTCCTTGGTGACGGTTGAATCGAACTCGGCCGAAATCCGGCCCTTGTGCATGACGATGATCCGGTGGGCGATCGACAGGCATTCCCCCACCTCGGAGGTGGAATAGACCACGGCAAGGCCGCGTTTCGCACCCTCGGCCAAGAGGCGGAACACCTCGGCCTTGGCACCAATGTCGATGCCGCGGCTGGGTTCGTCCAGCATGATCACCTTGGGCTGGGTCGCCAGCATCTTGCCGATGACCACCTTTTGCTGGTTGCCGCCTGATAGCGAGCCTATCGCCGCGCCGCCGCCAGAGGTCTTGACGGTGACCTCTTTGATCGTGCGGTCGATCAGCGCCTGTTCGGCCTTGCGCTGGGTGAACAGCCCCTTGGTAAAGGCCGCGATGGAGGCGAGCGACAGGTTCTGGCCCACGGTCATGGTCTGAACCAGCCCGTCGCGCTGCCGGTCCTCGGGCACAAGGGCCAGACCACGCGCGATGCGCTCGGCGATGGACAGGTGCGAGACCTCTTTGCCCTCCAGCACCACCTCACCGCCCGAAGACCGCAACCGGCCCGCAACGGTTTCCAACAACTCGGTCCGCCCCGCGCCCATCAGGCCATAGATGCAGACCACCTCACCGGCGCGGACATCCAGCGACAGCTTGTCCACCACGTTGTAATCGCCGCCCTTGGGGTCGGCCACTGTCACCTCACGCAGCGACAGCGCCACCTTGCCAAAGTCGTAACCGCCGGGCGGGCTGCCCAGATCGTAGTTCTCGCCCACCATGTTGCGCACGATCCATTCCAGGTCGATCTCGGCGCGCGGCGCATAGGCGGTCATCGTCCCGTCACGCAGCACGACGGCATGGTTGGTAATCTGCAACGCTTCTTCCAGATGGTGCGAGATATAGACGATGCTGACACCCTTGGCCGTCAGGTCGCGGATCACCTTGAACAGCACCTCGACCTCGGTCGCCGACAGGGCGCTGGTCGGTTCGTCCATGATCAGGATGCGGCTATCGACGGACAGGGCGCGGGCAATCTCGACGATCTGCTGCTGGCCCAGCCGCAATTCCTCGACCGGGGTCAGCGGGTCGATGTCTTCCTCCAGCTCCTCCAGAAGTTTGCGGACCTGACGTTCCTCTTCGGCGAAGTCCACGCCCATCGGGCCCTTGATCTCGCGCCCCATGAAGATGTTGTCGCGCACCGACAGGTTGGGCGCGAGGCTAAGTTCCTGATGGATGATCGAGATGCCCCGGTCGCGCGCCTCGGTCGAATTGGTGAAGGCAACCGGCTGGCCATCCAGCATGATCTCGCCCGACGTGGGCTGGATCACGCCAGAGAGAATCTTCATCAGCGTCGATTTGCCCGCGCCGTTCTCGCCGAACAGCGTCGTCACCTGGCCGCGATGGATATCGAAATTCACGCCCTTCAGCGCGTGGATCTGCCCATAGGACTTGGCCACGTTGCGCGCGGCCAGAACCACCTCTGCCGTATCGGGCTTGGCTGCGGGGGTGCCGGTCATTTCACCACCACCTGAACCGGGGTGATCATCCAGTTCTTCGGGTTCACCAGACGGAAGGCGCCCACGACCTCCACCGTCTTGCCGGTCAGGTTCGTGGTGTCGATGCCGTCCAGCACCGCCTTTTTCATCGCGCGGTTGATGCCCGACCCGGCGTCCTGATATTCGATCTGGTTCTTGAACTTGCCGAATTCGATGTCGCCGGGCGCGTCGCGCAGATCGGTGCCGTTGATCGCGGGGCCGGTTTGCAGGCGCACCTTGATGTCGGGCGGCAGGCCCTCGACCGTCAGGGTGTAGATGCCTGATTTCGGATCGGCCGCCACGCCCGACAGCTTGACCATCATGATCGTGCCGGTGGTCGAGGCGGTGCCGTATTGCTTGGCGGCAGCAGCCTTGTCGGCCATCACCGCCGGGCCAAGCGTCAGGCCATCAACCGCCTTTTCAAGCACCATTGCCTGAATCCGGGGAAACTCGGTTTCGCCATAGCTGTCGGGAGAGAACGCCTGCTTGCGCACATCGGCCTCGGATCCGATGTGGACGACGGTCGTATCAAGAGCGATGGCACCCAGCAGGGCCAGCCCGGCCACCACCATGATCACAAGTCCACGCCGAGAGGCTGGTGGAGCTTTGGGTGCGGGTGTGTGCGTCATCATTCGACCTCGGATTGCGTTCGATGTGGCAAGGCCGCCATCAGGCGGCGCAATGTCAAAGCAGTGCGAAGGGGAATGCGGGCCAGCGGTTTTGACCGGCGCGGCGACAGTGGCGCTGTTGCGACATATTCCCCCCTTTATCCGTCTTTGCCGCGCTCTCCTCTTCGCGGCGCAGATTCGGTGATCTGCATCATTATGTGATATATCTAAGTTATCTATCTCGTCAATAGTGAGACATTACTGCGCCGGAAAATGTTTGCGCTTCCGATTGTGTGCCCAGCCATGGAACATTGGGCCAGATATGGCACGAAGGGAAGAATCGGCCCGGAGACGACATCCAGCACACACGCCCGGCCGCCATGCAGTCGCAGAAAAATGCTGTCATGCAGAATAATGTGGCTTATAACAGTAAAATAGCCCAAAATCCTGCCGCCTGTTGTGACCAGGCAGCGAAGACTGGCGCCCCTCATCCGGATCATCGCCGCCAAGCCCGGGGCCGACCCGGCCTGTATGGCTGGCAAACATCTCCTCGCCTCCAAGTCCACCATACTTGAAATAAATTTCCATGTCCGTAAAAAAATACATTCACTATGTTATGTTTGTGCTATATTAATTTTCGCAGCTTGGCGGCAGATCTGTGCGACCAGTAACCCCAGGCCAAAGCGGAGGAGGGGCATGAGCGATATCCGGCGTCATGGAAGTCCCATGTCAGACAAAGACATCATCATCGGCATCGATGCGGGCACCTCGGTCATCAAGGCCGTGGCGTTCACCCTTCAGGGGCAACAGCTTGCTGCATCTGCCGTACAGAATCGCTATCACACCGGTCCCGATGGCTCGGCCGTTCAACCGCTGGACCAGACCTGGGGCGATTGCGCACGGGCCTTGCGCGGGCTTTCAGACATGGTTGCCGGTCTTGCTGCCCGCACAGCAGCCATTTCCGTAACGGCGCAGGGTGACGGAACATGGCTGGTGGGGCATGATAATCGCCCCGTCGGTGATGCCTGGCTTTGGCTGGATGCCCGCGCGGCGCCGACTGTGGGCAGGTTGGCGGCCTTGCCCGCCAACCGCGCCCGGTTCGAGGCGACGGGTACGGGCCTGAACACCTGCCAGCAAGGCAGCCAGATGGCCCATATGGACGCCAGTCTGCCCGGACTGCTGGATCAGGCCGAAGTCGCGCTGCATTGCAAGGATTGGCTGTATCTGAACCTGACGGGCGTTCGTGCCACCGATCCTTCCGAAGCCAGCTTTACCTTCGGAAACTATCGCAACCGCGCCTATGATGACGAGGTGATCGCGGCCTTGGGCCTGGCGCACCGCCGGGCCCTGCTGCCCCCCATCATCGATGGAACGCAGATTACCCACCCCCTGACCACCGCCGCCGCAGGCCAGACCGGGCTGCTTGCAGGCACGCCAGTTTCGCTTGGCTATGTAGATATGGTGATGACGGCGCTGGGCGCTGGCGTCTATGGCGGTGACGGCGATGTGGCCTGTTCAACAGTGGGGTCAACCGGCGTTCACATGCGCGCCGTGCGCTGGCAGGATGTGCATCTGAACGCTGAGGGCACGGGCTATGTGATCTGCCTGCCGGTTCCCGGCATTGTGACGCAGGTGCAGACCAACATGGCTGCTACGCTGAACCTTGATTGGGTGCTGGGTCTCGCTGCTGACGCCTTGCGCGATTTCGGGCAAGAGGTATCGCACCGCGACCTTGTTGCCCGGATTGAGGGCTGGCTGGCCTCCACCCGCCCCGGCCAGATCGCCTATATGCCCTATATCTCGGAGGCGGGCGAGCGCGGGCCATTCGTCAACGCCGAAGCGCGGGCAGGCTTTACCGGCCTGTCGCTGAACCACCGTTACCCCGATCTTGTGCGCGCGGTGGCAGAGGGGTTGGGCCATGCGATGCGCGATTGCTATGCTGCGATGGGCAGGCTGCCGGGAGAGTTGCGCCTGACCGGGGGCGCAGCGCGATCAAAGGGGCTGCGCGGCATCCTGTCGGCGGCCATTCGGGCCCCCGTTCGCGTCTCTGACCGCGAGGAGGCAGGGGCGGCGGGGGCGGCGATGATGGCTGCGGTTGCCATCGGCGCCTATCCCGACATGAACGCCTGCGTCAGTGAATGGGTCACGCCCCTTCTGGGGCAGGCTGAGCCGCCCGACCCCGCGTTGGCCGCTGCTTATGACCGTATCTTCCCCGCTTTTTCCGCTGCGCGCCATGGGCTTGTTCCAGCCTGGAACGCCCTCGCCGCCGCGCGCCACGCTACAGGAGTGATTCAATGACCAATGAACCCGCGATGATCGACCTGTTCGTGATCGGTGGCGGCATCAATGGCGCTGGCGTTGCGCGCGATGCGGCGGGCCGGGGCCTGTCGGTCGTGCTGGCCGAGAAAGACGATCTGGCTCAGGGCACCTCATCGCGCTCGGGCAAGCTGGTGCATGGCGGGCTGCGCTATCTGGAGTACTACGAATTCCGCCTGGTGCGCGAGGCGCTGATCGAGCGTGAGGTTCTGCTGAACGCGGCCCCCCATATCATCTGGCCAATGCGCTTTGTGTTGCCGCACAGCCCGCAGGATCGGCCCGCCTGGCTGGTACGTCTGGGCCTGTTCCTCTATGATCACCTCGGCGGCCGCAAGAAGCTGCCCGGCACCCGCACCCTGAACCTGCACCGCGACCCCGAAGGCGCGCCGATCCTTGAGCAGTACAAACGCGGGTTCGAATATTCAGACTGCTGGGTCGATGATGCGCGCCTTGTCACGCTAAACGCGGTCGGCGCGGCGGAAAAGGGCGCATTGGTGCTGACACGCAGCCCTGTCACCTCGGCCCGGCGCGAGAACGGCGGCTGGACGGTGACGGTGCAAAACAGCGTGACCGGCGAGACCCGCAGCTTCCGTGCGCGCTGCCTCGTCAATTGCGCCGGTCCTTGGGTGTCTGATGTAATTGGCCGCGTGGCCGGATCGAACTCCACCCGCAATGTGCGGCTGGTCAAGGGCAGCCACATCATCGTGCCGAAATGGTGGGCCGGATCGAACGCCTATCTGGTGCAGAACCATGACAAGCGGGTGATCTTCATCAACCCCTATGAGGGTGATCTGGCGCTGATCGGCACCACTGACATCCCGTGGGAGGGCCGGGCCGAGGATGTGACGATTGCGGAAAGCGAGATCGACTATCTGCTGGCTGCCGTGAACCGCTATTTCAAGGAAAAGCTGCGGCGGCAGGATGTGCTGCATTCCTTCTCGGGCGTGCGGCCGCTGTTCGATGACGGCAAAGGCAACCCCTCTGCCGTGACGCGCGACTATGTGTTCGATCTGGATGAAACCGGCGGTGCGCCGCTGCTGAATGTGTTTGGCGGCAAGATCACCACCTTCCGCGAACTGGCCGAGCGCGGGATGCACCGGCTGAAGCATGTCTTCCCGAAAATGGGGCCGGACTGGACCCATGGCGCCCCCCTGCCGGGTGGGGAAATTCCGAATGCCGATTACGAGACCTTCGCCAATTCCCTGCGCGAGGCTTACCCTTGGATGCCGCGCGATCTGGTGCAGCATTACGGGCGGCTTTACGGCGCGCGCACCAAGGATGTAGTGGCAGGCGCCACCAGCCTTGCGGGCCTTGGCCGCCACTTCGGGGGCAATCTTTATGAGGCCGAAGCACGCTATCTGGTGGCCCGTGAATGGGCGCAGACGCCCGAAGACATCCTGTGGCGCCGCACCAAGCACCGCCTGCACCTGACCGAAGCCGAACAGGCGGCATTCGCCGAATGGTTCGCCACCGATCTGGCAAAGGCTGCGTAAGATGGCCCTGACGCTTTCTCTGAACACAAACCCTCTGGTCAACCGTTTCGCCGACCCCGATGACCTGATCGAGACGGTGGCGCGTGACCTGCGCATCCGCGACCTGCAACTGACGCATGAATTCATCAACCCGTCCTGGCCCGCCCCGGTGATCCGTCGGCTGACGCGACAGATGGGCAAGGCACTGGCCCGCACTGGCGTGCGGGTGACAAGCGGCATGACCGGGCCATACGGGCGGCTGAACCATTTCGGCCACCCAGACCGCGATGTGCGGCGCTATTACGTCGATTGGTTCAAAACTTTTGCCGACATTACCGCCGATCTGGGCGGCACCTCGGTCGGCACCCAGTTCGCCATTTTCACCTATCAGGATTTCGATGACCCCAAGCGGCGCGAAGAGCTGATCAAGATTGCCATCGACTGCTGGGCCGAGGTGGCGGACCACGCCAAGGTGGCGGGTCTGAAATACGTCTTCTGGGAACCGATGAGCATTGGCCGCGAATTCGGCGAAACGATCGCCGAATGCCTCGCGCTGCAAAGCCGGCTAACGGCAGCGCATATGGCCGTGCCAATGTGGATGATGGCCGACATCGACCATGGCGATGTGACCAGCACCAACCCCGATGACTATGACCCCTACGCTTGGGCACGCGCGGTGCCAAAGGTCAGCCCGATCATCCACATCAAGCAAAGCCTGATGGACAAAGGTGGTCACCGCCCCTTCACCGCCGAATTCAATGCCAAGGGCAAGGTACAGCCCGTCCCCCTGCTGGCGGCCTTTGCCCAAGGCGGTGCCATGGACAATGAGATTTGCCTTGAGCTTTCGTTCAAGGAGCGAGAGCCGAACGACCGGCAGGTCATTCCGCAAATCGCGGAAAGCGTCGCCTTCTGGGCGCCGCATATCGACACCGGCGCGAAAGACCTGAATATCTGACCGATCAACCGTCAGGACCGCAGCATGACCCAACCTTTCGCCTTTGCCACCGCAACCGAAATCCTGTTCGGGCGCGGACAGGCCATGCAGGCGGCGGGGCGCATCGCGACCATGGGCAGCCGGGTTCTGCTGGTGCAGGGTGGCAACCCCGCCCGGTCAGACTGGCTGGTCGCTGCGTTGACGGGGTGCAAGGTCACCCGGTTTTCTGTGCCGAGAGAGCCGGATGTTCCCTTGGTGCAAGCCGGTGTCGATCTGGCGCGCGATGCCGATGTGCAGGTCGTGGTCGCCCTTGGCGGCGGCGCGGTGATTGACGCGGGCAAGGCGATTGCGGCCTTAGTGCCCGCCCCCCGCCCGATGATGGACCATCTGGAGGTGGTGGGCCTTGGCCTGCCGCTGGATGCCGCTCCCCTGCCCTTTATTGCCATGCCCACCACGGCAGGCACCGGAGCCGAGGTAACCCGCAATGCCGTGATCGGCGTGCCTGACCATGCCCGCAAGGTCAGCCTGCGCGATCTGCGGATGCTGCCACGGCTGGCGGTGGTGGACCCGGCGCTGACCGATGGTTGCCCGCGCGCCATCACCCTTGCCTCGGGCCTTGATGCCATCACACAGGTTATTGAACCCTATGTCTCCACCCGCGCCAATCCGATGACCGATCTGCTGTGCCGCGATGCCATTCCGCGCGGGCTGGCGGCGCTGATCCGTCTGATGGCCGTTGAAGATGCCGCGGCGCGCGATGAAATGGCTTGGGTCAGCCTGTGTGGCGGCATCGCTTTGGCCAATGCGGGGCTGGGCGCGGTGCATGGGCTGGCCGGACCGCTGGGCGGCCTGACCGGGGCCGCGCATGGGGCGATTTGCGGCGCGCTGTTGCCGCATGTTCTGGTGGCGAACCGAGTGGCGAACCGGGCGGCTGTGGCCGACCCCGCTCGGCTGGATCAGGTAGGCAGGTGGATCGGGCAAACCTTCAGGCTGTCCGACATTTCGCTGCAAAATGCTGCGCAGCATCTGGCAACTTGGGCGCGGCAACAAGGACTGCCGACATTGACAGAAATGGGGATCGACGGCGCAGCACAATCTGCGGCGGCAGAGGCGGCCAGTACTTCATCTTCAATGAAGTCCAACCCTGCGCCGCTGTCGGCTGGCGTGCTATGCGGCATCATGGAACAGGCGGGCTGAATGGCGCGGCGCAGTGATCTGGACCCCGAAGAAAGTCTGGCCATACGCGCGGCATGGCTGCATTACGCCGGTGGGCTGACGCAGGCGGTGGTGGCAAAGCGTCTGGGCCTGCCCTCGGTCAAGGCGCACCGGCTGATTGCGCGGGCAGTGGCGGAAGGCGTGGTCAAAGTCTCGATCGACGGCGAAATCGTCGAATGCGCCGAGCTGGAAAACCAGCTTTGCCGCCGCTTTGGTCTGGCCCATTGCGAGGTTGCCCCCGATCTGGGAGAGGACGGCCTGCCCCTGCGCGCCCTTGGCCTTGCCGGTGCCGCCTTTCTGCGGCGAGAGATCGAGCGGGCCGAGCATCCGGTGATCGGCCTTGGTCATGGGCGAACGCTGGCCGCGGCGGTGCAGCAACTGCCGCGTTTCGATGCGGGCGGCGTGCGGTTCATCTCGCTTTTGGGCGGCCTGACCCGGCATTATGCGGCGAACCCCCATGACGTGATGCACCGGCTGGCCGAGAAAACCGGGGCACAGGCCTATGTTCTGCCGGTGCCGTTCTTCGCCAACTCGGCCGAGGACCGCGCCATCCTTTTGGCCCAGCCCGGCGTACGGGAAATCTTTGACCTGTCGAACGGCGCTGGCCTGAAATTCGTCGGCATCGGCACGGCGGATGCCGGGGCGCAACTGGTGGCATCGGGGATGATCGAGCCGCGCGAGATTGCTGCGATCAATGCTGGCGGCGGCGTGGGCGAAATGCTGGGCCATTTCTTCGATGCCCGTGGCCGCGTGCTGGAAACCACCCTGACCGCCCGGACATTGGCGGTCGATCTGGATGGCCGCGCCGACAGCCAGATCGTGGCAATCGCCGGGGGCGCGGAAAAAGTGGAGGCCATCCGTGCGGTTCTGGAAAGCGGCCGCCTGACCGGGCTGATCACCGATGAGCCGACCGCGCGGCGGCTGATGGCCTGACCGCTTGCCAGTAAGGGCGCGCGGGCGATGATCGCCCCTTTGGTGTACCGAACTGCTGCTTCTGCGGATCAAGCGCAGCCCTGGCCGCAACGGTTGGGTCATCGGCATCTACGCTTTTCTTGTGTTCGCGCCAATGCAACAGCAGGCCTGTGATCCAACAGCATAAATCACATATATTAATCACAATATAACATAAATAATGTTGAAAAAGTTAGAACGTGCGTTATAACGGCATCAAGATCACTGGGAGGGCGTCGTGAAGCGGGAAGAGCGCAGGCAAGCGATCATGGACCTGTTGGTTCAGGCCCGCGCGGTGGACCTTGACGATCTGGCTGACCGTTTTGCCGTATCGAAAATGACCATCCACCGCGATCTGGATGAGCTGGAGCACGCGGGCCTTTTGCGCAAGGTGCGCGGCGGCGCGACCATCGAGGCTGGCACCCAGTTTGAAAGCGACTTCCGCATTCGCGCCTTGCAAGACAGCGTGGCGAAAGACCGGATGGCACGCGCCGCGCTTGATCTGGTTGAGCCGGGCATGACGGTGCTGATCAACGACGGCTCGATGGCCGCCCATCTGGGAGAGGCGCTGACCGCCAAGCGGCCCCTGACGCTGATCACGAATAATGCCGCCGTGATCGACACGATGCGCGATGTGCCGGGCATCACGCTGATTGCGCTGGGCGGTATCTTCAACGCCAAGTTCAATGCGTTCTTCGGTGTCGTCACCGAACATGCCCTGTCGCGGCTGCGGGCCGACATCGCCTTCATCTCGTCACCCGCCGTGGCGGGGCTGCAAGCCTTTCACATGGATGATGCGGTGGTCCGCTCCAAGCGGTCGATGATGACGGCGGCGGCAAAGACCTGTCTCTTGATCAATCACAGCCGCTTTGGCCGCTCTGCCCTGCATGTACTGGCCGATCTGGCCGAGTTTGACAGCATCATCACCGATGGCGCCCCCGCGCCCGAGGATCGTGCCGCGATCGACCGTGCGGGCATCCGCCTGACTATTGCAAAGGAATGACCATGGCCCCCCAAGTCTGGATCGGCACCAGCTGGAAGATGAACAAGACCCTGGCAGAGGCGCGGGCCTTTGCCAGCGGCTTGCAGGCGGCGCAGGTGGATGCCCGCATCCAGCCCTTTGTCATCCCGCCCTTTACCGCCGTGCGAGACGTAAAGGCCATGCTGGCCGAGACCCGCGTAAAGGTGGGGGCGCAGAACATGCACTGGGCCGATGAGGGGGCCTGGACGGGCGAGATTTCGCCCGTAATGCTGAAGGACTGCAACCTCGACATCGTGGAACTTGGTCACAGCGAACGGCGAGAGCATTTCGGCGAGACCGACGAAACCGTCGGCCTGAAAACCGAAGCTGCCGTGCGGCATGGGCTGACGCCCCTGATCTGCATCGGCGAAACGCTGGCCGAGCGCGAGGCGGGCCGGGCAGCACAGGTTCTGGCGGCACAGGTCCGTGGCGCGTTGGGCAAGCTGAATGCTGCGCAGCAATCCGCACCGATCCTGCTGGCCTATGAACCCGTCTGGGCCATCGGCGTGAACGGCATCCCGGCCACCTCGGACTATGCCGATGCGCGGCAGGCCGAGATCATTGCGGTCGCGCAGGATGTTGTGGGGCGTAAGGTGCCCTGCCTTTACGGCGGTTCGGTCAACCCCGGAAACTGCGAAGAGCTTATCACCTGCCCGCATATTGACGGGCTGTTCATCGGACGCTCGGCCTGGAACGTCGCGGGCTACCTCGACATTCTGGCGAAATGCGCCGCGAAACTCTGAAAGGAAATCCCAATGAAATTGGCAATTGCAGGCGACAGCGCGGGCGAGCCACTGGCGAAGGTTCTGGCACAGCATCTGAAAGACAAGCATGAGGTGACCGAGGTCAGCCGTATCGGCGACGCGCTGGACCCGTTCTATGCAAACCTGTCGGACCGCGTGGCGAATGAGGTGCTGGCGGGCACATATGACCGCGCGATCCTGTGCTGCGGCACCGGCATCGGCGTGTGCATCGCGGCGAACAAGGTGCCGGGCATCCGCGCCGCGCTGACACATGACACCTATTCGGCGGAACGTGCCGCCCTGTCGAACAACGCCCAGATCATCACCATGGGCGCGCGCGTGATCGGCACCGAACTGGCCAAGGCGATTGCCGATGCCTGGCTGGCCGAAACGATGAACTTTGATGCCAATGGCAAGTCGGCAGGCAATGTCTGCGCCATCGACGAAGTTGACGCCAAGTACAACAAGGGCTGACCACTATGCTGCGCCTGCCCAATGATGGCGCGCCTACTGGCGCGCCGCTGGATAACTTTTTGCCCCAAGGCCACGGCCCGGCGACGATCGTTCTGGCGCTGGCCCGCGCCGTGCCTGCGCTGGCCGACCGGCTGGCGGCGGGCAGGCTTTATGGCGATCCGGCGGCGATTGTGGGCACCAACGATTCCGGCGATGCGCAAAAGGCGCTGGATGTGGGCGCGCATGATCACATGCTGGCGGCCCTGCGTGCGGCAGGCGTGCGGCAGGTTCTGTCGGAAGAAGACCCCCATGTCGCCACGCTGAACCCCGGCGGCGCATGGGACGTGGCGATTGATCCGATTGATGGATCGGGCAGCATCGGCATCGGTGCACCCCTGGGGATGCTGTTTTCGATTCTGCCCGCCGCGCCGGAGGGCTTTGTGCGGACCGGGCGGGCGGTTGTCGCCTCTGGCTATGCCTCTTTCGGGCATAGCTGCGATTTCGGCTGGTCGCTGGGCGATGGCGTGCATATCGCCACTTATGACCGCGAACTGGCGGGTTTTCGTGTGGTGCGAGAGCATGTCCGGCTGAAGCCAGAGGCGAAGACCATCGCCTACAACGCCTCGAATGAACGCCATTGGCATCCCGGCTTGCAGCAATGGGCGCTGGACCTGCGGGCGGGGAAAGAGGGGCCGCGCGGCCGCGATTTCAACATGCGCTGGCTGGCGGCGGCAGTGGGCGAGTTGCACCGTATCCTGCTGCTGGGCGGCCTGTTCCTTTACCCGGCAGACCGGCGCAAGGGATACGAACAGGGTCGCTTGCGCACGATCTATGAGGCGGTTCCGATTGCCTTCCTGATCGAACAGGCGGGCGGCAAGGCCACCGATGGACTGACCCCGATCCTCGACCGCCTGCCAAAGGAATTGCACGAACACACTCCGCTGGTGTTTGGCGCCACCGATGAGGTGGAGCTGATCGCCCGTTATCTGACCGATATGAAAGACATCTGACATGGCCCGCATCACCCTTCGCCAGCTTCTGGACCACGCCGCCGAGCATTCCTATGGTGTGCCTGCCTTCAATATTTCCAACATGGAGCAGGGGCTGGCGATCATGGCCGCCGCCAAGGCCAGCAATGCGCCGGTGATCCTGCAAGCCAGCCGTGGCGCCCGCGCCTATGCGGGTGACCGGGTGCTGGCCCGGCTGATCGACGGGCTGACCGAGATGTATCCCGAAATTCCGGTCTGTATGCACCTTGACCATGGCAATGGCCTGGAAACCTGCGCCACGGCTATCCAGAACGGATTTACCAGCGTGATGATGGACGGCAGCCTGAAGGCCGATGGCAAGACCCCCGCCGATTACGCCTATAACCGCGACATTACCGCCCGCGTGGTCGAAATGGCCCATGCCTGCGGCGTGTCGGTCGAGGGCGAGCTGGGCGTTCTGGGCAGCCTTGAAAGCGGGATGGGCGACCAGGAAGACGGCCATGGCGCGACCGAAAAGCTGGGTCATGACCAACTTTTGACCGACCCGGAGGAGGCGCAGCGTTTCGTCGCCGAAACCGGCGTGGATGCCTTGGCGATTGCCATGGGCACCAGCCACGGCGCCTACAAGTTCACCCGCAAGCCCGATGGCGACATTCTGGCGATGCGCGTTATCGAGGAAATCCACCGCCGCCTGCCCAACACCCATCTTGTGATGCACGGCTCCTCCTCGGTGCCCGAGGATTTGCAGGCGATCATCAACTCCTATGGTGGCGATATCAAACCCACCTGGGGCGTGCCGGTCGAGGAGATTCAGCGCGGCATCCGGTCAGGCGTGCGCAAGGTGAACATCGACACCGACAACCGGCTGGCGATGACGGCGGCGATCCGCAAGACCCTGGCGGAAGACCCGGCGGAGTTTGATCCGCGCAAATACCTGAAACCCGCGATGGCGATGATGCAAGAGGTCTGCCGCCAGCGGTTCGAGGCGTTCGGAACCGCTGGCCATGCCGACAAGATCCGCCCCCTGCAAGTTGAGGCGATGGCGAAACGGTATTAAGCCTGCCCTAAGCCTTTATCTTCGCGCCCTTGGGATCATAAAGCGGCGTCAGCGTGACGGTGCAAGGCACCAACTCGCTGGCGACCTCCAGTTGATAGTCGCCCGACAGCACATAATCCGCCGTCACGCCGTCGGGGTTGCGCACATAGCCAAGCCCGATTGACTGGCCCAGCGTGTGGCCATAGCCGCCGGAGGACAGCCAGCCCACCCGCTGGCCGTTCCGGTAAATCGTCTCGCGGCCGTAAAGGATCACCTCGGGCGCTGCGGTAAAGGTGGCGAGTATCTTCTTCACGCCGTTCGCCCGCTGTGCTGCCACCGCCTCACGACCCTTGAAGGGGATCTCCTTCTTCAGCTTGACGGCCCAGCCCAAGCCCGCCTCATCCGGCGTATGATCGGGGCCAATGTCACCGGCCCAGGCGCGATAGCCCTTTTCCAGCCGCAGCGTCTCGATGGCACGGTATCCTGCATTGACCAGTCCATGCTTTGCACCCGCCTCATGCAGCGCGGCATAGACATTGATGGCGCATTCCACCGGGCAATGCAGCTCCCAGCCCAACTCGCCCACATAGGTCACACGCAGTGCGCGCACCGGGGCACCGGCGATGCCAATGGTCTGCGCCGTGCCAAACGGGAAGGCGGCGTTCGACACATCGGCCCGTGTCACCTCGGCCAGAATATCCCGCGCCTTCGGACCCATCAGCGACAGCACCGACCAGGCCCCCGTTACATCGACCAGTTGCGCGTTCATCCCTGTCGGAATGTTCCGCGCGATCCAATCGAAATCATGGGTGGCAAAGCCGGTGCCGGTGACGATGTAGTATTCGTCATGGGCCATGCGGGCGACGGTCAGGTCGCATTCAATTCCACCCCGGTCATTCAGCATCTGGGTATAGATCAGGCTGCCCACGGGTTTCGCCACGTCATTCGCTGCGATCCACGACAGCGCAGCCTCGGCATCCGGTCCTTTCAGCACAAATTTGGCGAAAGAGGTCTGGTCGATCAGAACCGCAGCCTCTCGTGCCGCCTTATGCTCTCGCGCCACGGCGGTGTGCCAGTTCGGGCGTTCGTAGGTGTAGATGTCTTCCGCCACCTCACCCGGCGCGGCGAACCAGTTGGGGCGTTCCCATCCCAGCTTCTCGCCGAACACCGCGCCCGCGGCTTTCAGCGTGTCGTAAAGCGGTGAGCGGCGGTTGGGGCGGCCCGAGTGATGTTCCTCACTCGGCCAGGCCATGGTGTAATGCTTGCCATAGGCCTCATAGGTCCGCTTTCGGATCCAGTCGCTATCGAAATGCGGTCGGCCAAAGCGGCGGATATCGGCGGGCCACAGGTCGAACGGCGCTTCACCCTTGGCCACCCATTCCGCCAGCGCCATGCCCGCGCCACCACCACTGGCGATGCCAAAGGCGTTAAAGCCCGCTCCGACGAAGAAATTCCGCTGCTCGGGCGCCTCGCCCAGAATAAACATGCCATCGGGGGTGAAACTTTCCGGGCCGTTGATCATCTGCTTGATGCCCGCATGTTCCATCAGCGGCACGCGGCCAAGGGCCAGTTCCATGATCGGGGTGAAATGGTCGAAATCGTTGTCCAGCAGGGTATAGTGGAACCCTTTCGGCAGGCTGCCGTCGCGCCACAGCTTCGGGTTCGGTTCATAGCCACCCATTACCAGCCCGCCAACCTCTTCCTTCCAATAGGTCAGCCGGTCGGGATCGCGCAGGGTGGACAGGCCGGTCGGCACGCCTTCGATTTTCTCGGTGATCAGATACTGGTGTTCCACCGGCACCAAGGGCACGTTCACGCCATGCGCTGCGGCAAAGGGGCGGGTCCACATGCCGGCACACAGCACCACCTTTTCGCAATTTATGAACCCGTGTTCGGTTTCAACGCCCTTGATGATGCCATTATCAATCTGCACCCGCAGAACCTTGGTATCTTCAAACAGCTTTGCCCCAGCCATCCGCGCGCCTTTGGCCAAGGCCTGCGTGATGTCCGAGGGGCTGGCCTGCCCGTCGGTCGGCAGATAGGCCGCGCCGACCAGATCGTCGATCGTCATGATGGGCCACAGGTCCAGCGCCTCGCGCGGCGTCAGCAACTGCATGTCCAACCCGAAGGAATGCGCCGTGGTCGCCTGCCGCTTTACCTCGGTCCAGCGTTCGGCATTGCAGGCAAGCCGCATCCCGCCATTCATCTTCCAGCCGGTCGCCTGCCCGGTCTCGGCCTCCAGCCGCTTATAAAGGTCCACCGAATAGCCCAGAAGCTGGGTGATATTGGCGCTTGTGCGCAACTGGCCCACCAGACCGGCGGCGTGGAACGTAGTGCCAGAGGTCAGCTTCTTGCGTTCCAGCAGAACCACCTCCACCCCCATGCGGGCTAGGTGATAGGCGGTCGAGCAGCCGACAATGCCGCCGCCGATGACGACAACTTTCGACGAGGTGGGCAGGTCTTTCATGGCATCCTCAAGCGTTCAGCGCAGCCAGCGCGGCGCGATAGGCCGACAGATTGTCGGCGGTATAAGTGGCGAAATCAACGTCGAGGTCCGAAATGATCTCCGACACCATGCTCCACATCGTTTCGCGTAGCAGCGAGGCACATTTCATCGCCTGATAGCGATGCCACAGGGCATCCGTGGCCGGGCCATCGTAATAGGCCGTCAGTAACAGGCGCTCCTGCGCCTCGGTAAAGCCGTTGTTGCTGGCCAGCCCGCCCAGATCGAACAGGGGGCTGCCCAGACCGGCATATTCCCAGTCGATCAGCCACAGCCGGTCCGCCCCCTTCAGGATGTTGCCGGGTAACAGGTCGTTATGGCCCAGAACCATGGTGACGGGGCCGATGGCGCGTTCCAGCCCCTCCGCCTCGGTCAGCAGGGCGGGGATCAGCGGCAGATGGGGTGAGCCGCGTTCTGCAAGCTGCCGGGCATAGTCGCGCAGGATGTGGAACACCCAAAAGCTGAGGACCGGGCCGGACAGGTGCCGCGCGGTATCCAGATGGACCCGGCGCAGCAGGGTCGCCAGATCCTCAACCGCGCGGGGCTGCGCCAGATCGGCGGGCGTGATCGGCAGCGCCTCGACAAACTCCGACACCAG
>APMI01008620.1_pt1 | contig 24403 bp, 15 predicted proteins | sample 667938 | NCBI WGS metagenome assembly APMI01 (sample SAMN01084076, study PRJNA167559) | wastewater metagenome | biome: Wastewater | place: Denmark: Ejby Moelle, Odense | collected 2011-11-28
GGGCGCACTTCAATGTGCATCTGGCCGCAAGCATGCTGCGCGAGGCGGCGGCATTGACCACGATGGTGCGGGGCGAGACGATTCTCTCCGACCGGCCTGGCTGCCACGCGATGACGGTGCGCCGCCCGGCCGGTGTGGTGCTGGGCATCGCGCCGTGGAACGCGCCGGTGATTCTGGGCGTGCGCGCGGTGGCCGCGCCCCTTGCCTGCGGCAATACCGTGGTGCTCAAGGCATCCGAGCAGTGCCCGGCGACCCACCGGCTGATCGGCGATGTGTTCCGCGATGCGGGCTTCCCGGAAGGCGTGGTCAACGTGGTGACCAATGCCCCGGCCGATGCGGCCGAGGTAGTGGCCGCGCTGGTCCGCCACCGCGCGGTGCGGCGGATCAATTTCACTGGATCGACCAAGGTGGGCCGGATCATCGCGACGCTGGCGGCCGAACAGTTGAAGCCGGTCCTGCTGGAACTGGGCGGCAAGGCGCCGATGATCGTGCTGGACGATGCCGACCTTGATGCAGCGGTGGCTTCGGCCGGTTTCGGCGCGTTCATGAACAGCGGTCAGATCTGCATGTCGACCGAACGGATCATCGTGCATGAGGCCGTGGCCGATGCTTTCATCGCGAGGTTCCGCACCCGTGTGGAGGCCCTGCGCGCCGGCGATCCGCGTCAGGGCGCGGCACCGCTGGGGTCGGTGATCGATACCGGCACGGCGCAGCGCATCCGCCATTTCATCGAGGATGCGGTGGGGAAGGGCGCAACGATGCTGGGCGAGGCGGGCGACGACGCCACGCTGCTTTCCGCCGTGGCGCTGGTCAACGTGACGCCTGACATGCTGATCTATGCCGAGGAATCGTTCGGTCCGGTCACCACGATCCTGCGCGCGAAGGACGATGACGATGCGGTGCGCATCGCCAATGACACCGAATACGGGCTGACATCGTCGGTGTTCGGCCGCGACATCGCGCGCGCGCTGACCGTGGCGGAGCGGATCGAGGCGGGCATGTGCCATATCAACGGCCCGACCGTGCATGACGAGGCGCAGATGCCGTTCGGTGGCACCAAGGCTTCCGGCTATGGCCGTTTCGGCGGCGAGGCGGGCATTGCCGAATTTACCGAACTGCGCTGGATCACCATCGATACCGGCAAGCCGCATCTGCCGATCTGATGCCGGCGCGGCGCGCCTTCTTTTCGATCAGGGTCCCGCCTCTGCCGCTGACACTCGCGTTCCTGTTGCGACATCCCTGAAGCGGCCGTCCATTCCGTATGATGGCCCGTGGCTCAAGATGCGAGGCAGTCCCAGTCAATCAGGGCCGACACATTGCGTTCGACTAAAGTCGAGAGCAGGCGGTCTTCCAAATCTCCCGGTGGGATTGCGAGAACGGCGCCGACCGAAAAATGGAGTGCAATCGGAAGAGAAGCCTTGAATTCCCGGCGGGCTTGATCGAGCGAGTATGCCGGATCACAAACGGCAATCGCTGCCTGGTGCGCCTTGATCATGCCTTCTTCAACCGCGCGTCGGTCTGCAGGCTCCAGAGAACCCGATAGAAAGTAGGCCAGATCAAACATTGGGCTGCCAAGCGAGGCAAACTGCCAGTCGATCAGCCAGGCTCGCGGGCCGCTGGGCAGGTCCTCGAACAGCACGTTATCGACCCGCGGCTCTCCATGGATCAGCGCTTTGCCCACCGGCAAGTTCAGGATGTCTTGCTTAGCCCGCCGCGCGAAATGGTCGATCGCATCGAGACAGCCACTTGCCACGCGATTACCGAAACGATCGCGGAAGGCTGCCGCCGCCGCAAGCTGGACGTCTGCGGAGTGGCTGGCACCCCGCTTGCGATCGAGCAGCCACGCGGCCGAGCCCAGGTCCGGATGATCCCAGTACGCGGTATGGAGCCTGGCGAGTTCGGCACCGACCGCCACAGCTTCGGCCGGGCTGCATCCTTCGACCTGGCTGACAGCCCGGGTTGATTGTGAAAGATCCTGCAACACAAGGTTAAGCGTCCGCCCATCAGCCCCGGCCTTGCTCCAATAGCATCGGGGTGTCGCAAACTGGGTCTGCGCACCAAAGAACGCGTAAGCCGATGCTTCGCGCCGGTAGACATCTTGCGTGGCAGCGATATCGGCGGCGGCGGCGATGTCGGTGGTTATCTTGCAAACGACCGACCGGATCCCCTCTTCGGCATTGGCATTGTAGGTGATCGCGGTGCGCCCGGTGACCGACAGGTTGCCGTGCCCGATCGGCACCGAACGGCTCAGCGAGATCCGCGGAGAGTCGATGCCCGCATGCTGGAATACCGCCTGCAACCATTCGGGAGTCACTTGATCAAGGCTGGAAATCATCGTGGGAGCCGGCAGGTTTTGCGGAACCGAAACGTCACCTTCGCGTCCCCATCGGCCCGCTACGTAGCTTGAGTTCCAGCAATCGGTGAACTTGCCGTCAACCGCCTTGAAGACTTCGATCCCGCACAGCTCGACCCTGTCACCTTTGCGGGTATGCATGTTCCATACCGAGGTGACATACGTATCGTCAGCCAGAAGCACCTCGTGTTCAAAATAGGGCTCCGCTGCTTCGCTCTGCTGCTTCACCCGGGCAATCTGGTCTTCGAGCGAAAGGGCAGTCGTGCTATTGGGATCATGGCGAATGATGGGATCAGAGCAAAGCTCGCGGATAAGGTCAGCGTTGCGGTTATTCCAAACCTCGGTCCAGTAGAGCTCGATCAGTTCACGCGGAGTGCGGCTCGCCATCCTCAACCTCAATCATTGATTTTAATTGCGCGATTAAGAGCAGCCTCTTTGAAATTGTTCAAGGTGCAACGAGCACCCGGCAAGCTCGGCTCGATAGCGGGCATCAATCGTAAGCGGGGTTCCGGCGGCGCCTTCCGAGATGTTTTGACCGGTGCTGATGCGGGTGAATGGACGATTCAAGAATTACAACCGCATCGGACACCGTCAGGCGCGTGATTGCGCGCCATTCCATGGCTCCTTCCCGGTCCAGACCACAGGTGGCCGGACGAGTCTGTCAAAAAGCGGGGCGGATCGGGCCATACCAGCGTGCAGATTGGAGACGGACGCCTGAGAGCCGATAGTGGACGCGCACGGCTGTGCGCGCGGTAGGAAGCTAGCGCTCGAAGATGGCCTGAGCTTCTGGAAGGAGATTCCTCATGGTCCAGCTGTCCCGCTCGGGCGGTTACCCGTCCATCCCCGCGTCGTTCTTCGGCATAGTTCTGGGGCTTTCTGGCCTGTCTAACGCTTGGCGTGCGGCTCACGCCGTATGGGGCCTGCCGGTGACTGTCGCGGACGGGATACTTGTCGCGGCGTTCGCCGCGTGGCTGTCGGTGAGTTGCCTGTACGCTCTAAAGTGGGTGTGGGCGCCGGCTTCCGCTGCCCAGGAAGCCGAACATCCGGTGCAGTGCTGCTTTATCGGGCTGGCTGGCGTGAGCACGCTGTTGATCGCACAAGGATTTCTGACGGTGTCGCGGACGTTGGCGGTCGTTCTTTTCACTCTCGGGGCCAGTTTCACGTTGTTGTTTGCACTCTGGCGCACCGGCATCCTCTGGCGCGGCGGGCGCAGCAATGCCGCGACGACGCCGGTGCTCTATCTTCCGATGGTTGCCGGCGGCTTCGTGACCGGGACGGTCGCCGCCGCATTGGGGTGGCGGGAGTGGGGACAGATTGCGTTCGGCGCGGGGTTCTTCACGTGGCTCGCGGTGGAATCCGTCCTGCTTCTGCGCCTTTACACAGCTGAGCCGATGCCGGCTCCGATCCGTCCGACACTCGGAATCCAGCTCGCACCGCCGGCAGTCGGGGCGGTTAGCTATCTCGCGGTCGGTCCAGGCACCCCTGACCTGGTGGCGCACATGTTGATCGGATACGGCATTCTTCAGGCGATGTTGCTCTTGCGCCTGTCACGGTGGATCGCGGAGCAGCCTTTCGGGCCCAGCTACTGGGCTTTCACCTTCGGAGCGACGGCGCTTGCCGGAGCCATGGTCAAGCTGGCGCCAGCCGATTCAGGAGGTGCCATCGCCATTCTCGCTCCTGTCGTCTTCGTTTTGGCCAACATCCTTGTTATCGCCATCGCCATTGGGACGCTGGTCCTGCTGATGCGCGGACGTTTGCTTCCGAGCGCTCAGCCGGCCGCGCAGTCCCCAAGCGTGAATTGACAATCACCTACCCTCGGCAGCGTGGACCCTACCGAAGTGTGGATCCGGCCCGTCGAGCGTCCAATAGTTCGTCCGAGCGCGTCTTGCGAAAGTCCTGCCATCGAGTCCCGGCGCCGGATGCGCCGACAACATGCAGGGAAGGACGATCATGCGTCTCGGACAAAATACTCGGCTGATGCTTTCGGCGGCGGCCGTTCTCTCTGTCTCAAACATGACCTTCGCGCAGACGGCGCCGACACCGGTGCTGCCGATCGTTCGGGGTGATTACCGGCTCGCCACCTATGGAGAGACGATCGACAAGCTGGTTGCCGACTTCATCGAGAAGCACAAGCTTCCGGGCCTGTCGATGGCGATCGTTCAGGCACCCTACATTCCCCGGTCGGCGGGTTATGGGAAGACGAGCCTCGACCTCGATGAGCTCGCATCGACCAAGACGATGTGGAACATCGGACCGGTAACGCAGGCATTCACGGCCGTGGCGGTGATGCAGTTGAAGGAAGCGGGCAAGCTCGACCTTAGCGACCCCATCTCACGACATGTGCCAGGCCTGCCTGCCGCGTGGCAGCGCATCACGATCCTGCAACTCATGCAGCACAGCTCCGGCATTGCTGATTACAGAGCCCGCCTCGACGACGCGAAGCAATATAAGCCGACGGAGCTTCTGGATCTTGTTCGCGCTGAACCGCTCCGTTTCAAGAGCGGCACGCAGGTCGCGTTGAGCGCAACGGATGCGGCGTTGCTCGCGCTCGCGATCGAGCATGCGAGCGGTATGCCCTATCGCGAATTCGTTCGACGTCATCAGATCGACCCGATGCACCTCGATAGTACGATGTTCGCCGATGAGTTCGCGGCTAAGGCGAAGATCGACCGGCCTGCGTCCCATCCGGGCGACAATCAGCATTCGCGCTTCAAGGCCGAGGAACCCTTCATCAACCCGGTCGAACCGGCGACCGGTTACCGCATCGTCGGGGGACAGGCGATGCCCGTGCCGCCGGAGGCGTCGTCCAACCTGTTCGGCTTCGGTGATCTGTGGTCGTCCGCCGAAGACATCAGCAAGTGGGACATTGGCCTCGCCGGCTCGGCTTTGGTCAAGGAGCTGGTCGATCGCGACGTAATATACATGCCGACCAAGCTCGCCAACGGAACCGTCGTTCCGGCGATGCTGGGCTGGGAGTTCACGCATCATCCGGGTTTCATGGAGGTCAAGGGCGATTCCCCGGGCTTCAGTTCCTATCTCAGCCGCTTCACGGCTTCCGATGAACTCGTGTGCGTGACCTTGCTGACCAACAAGGAGGGCGTCGACCTTACTGTCCTCGCCCGTCAGATCGCTCAGGCATACAAGTCCAACCTCGGACCTGGCGTGGATCAGGCGCAGATGGTCGTCCAGGAAAGCAAGTACGGTCCGGCCGAGACGATCTTGCGGATCCGGAACGCGCTCACCGAAGCAAAGGTGCCGGTGTTCGCAACCGTCGACCACGCCGCAAACGCGCAAGGTGTGGATCTCCAGCTTCGTCCGACGACAGTCATCACGTTCGGGAACCCCAAGGTCGGAACAAAGCTCATGGACAAGACCCAGGCGATCGGCCTCGATCTGCCGCTGCGAATGCTCGTCTGGGAGGATGCCCGCGGTCGCACCTGGGTCGGCTATTCAAACCTCGACACACTCGCGGCCCGCTACGGGATCGAAGACTCTGCCACGATCGCGGCGATGTCGATGTTCATGGACGGTGTCGCCCGACGGGCGGCGAACGTCTACGCTTACTGAGGTGGCGGCGATGCTGGAACAATCGCTCGATCGGCGCCGAGCTTTCGCGGTCCTGGGAGGCACAGCTGTGCTTGCGGCACTTCCTGGGGTAAGTCTTGCTCAAGATGCCATGCGGCGACCGGATGCGGTGGCCTCCGGGGCTGGCGCATTGGCGGACCTCGCCCGCAGGCTCGCCGCCGCACCCAGGCGACGCGGTTTCGACAAAGTCCCTTTCATGATCGACCGCGCAGACCTCTGGGATCATGAGGCTTCAGAAATCCTGCTGTCCTTTCGGGGCGACAAGAAGCAGATGTGGGAGGCGTCGGACATTTCTTCGGCTTGGCTGAACCTGATGCGGGAATCTCTGAATGGTCAGGTATTCGCCCACCGGCATCCGGATTTCCTCGCGGTCGCGGCGGTGCACGGGACAGCGCATCTCACGTTGTTCGATCAGAGCATGTGGGATCGGTATGGGCTGGCGGCGAACGCAGGCGGCAAGTTTGCGGCGAACACATTCGTTGCCGAGCGGGAAGGGGTCGCTCCGACCGACGATCGACAAAAGATCGACGGCTTCTACGGCGTCGGCAACAACAGCATCCGGACCCTGCAACGGCGTGGGGCTGTGATGATCGCCTGCCACGACTCGATCCACGCGATCGCCCGCGGAGTGGTGGCGAAATCGGGCGCCGGGGACCCGGACACGGTGGCGGCCGACCTTACAAACAATCTCATCGAGGGCGTGGTTTTGGTCCCCAGCGTTGTCGCCTACATCGTCGAGCTGCAGAATGCCGGATTCACCTATGCGAAGGCTGCGTAAGCGCACCGACGTTCTCACAAACTGACGCTTGGCTTGCGCCGCACCTGTCGCCGGACAGCGGCATGCGTCGTGCAGCGGACGCGAGAGAGCGACATTGCCGGCGGGCTTAAAACGCCGGCCGGAGAGATGCGAAATCCTGAAACTGGACACGTTCTCCCAGTGCAGGGTCGTCCGGTGGAACTGCGGCAAGTCGCCGGCAACGCGTCGATGCGACGCGCGATCAAGTTGTGCCCTAGCCTATCATGCATGATAGGTAGCCCAAGGTGAGGCGGTCTGTGTCCGTATCCTCGATAATGGACCGGGTATCCTCGATGGCGACCTTGAAAAGCCGTTCGATCCGTTCTTCACCACCAGGGCCGCGGGAAACGGAATGGGGCTTCACATCTGCCGTTCCGCAGGCGAAGCGATGGGCAGCCACCCGAACGTCCCCGATCGTCAAAGACATCGACGCGCAGGGACCAGCTTCTCGTCGGACCTGCCGTTTGTCCAACCGCATATGCATGACGGCTGCTGAACCCTGTTGTTGCTCAGCGTCATTGCGTGGCTTCGCTGATCGCAGTTGGACGATCACAACGGCAGAAGGATATGAGAATGCCCCGGAGCGTCGCTCCGGGGCATTCAATCATGAGAGCGCTTGGAACGGCTTGATGCGCTCGACCATCAACGCTCGATGAAGGCGGGGATGTCCGGGTCAGGGACGTGGACACGGACCGTTGGCATACAGCGGGAGCAGCCAGACGGGACCGAGGAAGCCGCTTATGCAGCCGCCCCCAAGATTGAGACCGCCTCGTTGGTCGACCACAGCGCGTTTGCGAACCAGCGGAAGTTGAGGAGGGCGGCCGCGTAGGCGTCACCTTCCGGGATCTTGCTGCCGGCGGTGGCGTCGCGGACGACGGCGACTTCCAATCCGTGCTCGGCGAAGTCACGGAGGTGTGACTCGACACAGAAATTCGCCGCCATGCCTGCAAGGATGACTTGCGTGGCACCCGCCTTGCGTAGCTGGAAGAGCGTGTCGTTGGTCTGCGGGCCGGCAATCTTGTGCGGCGAGCACACGATGGTGCGTCCGTCCTCGATCACATCTTTCAGCACCGGGAGCCAGTCGGCGCCGGAGTCTTTGAAGCCCTCGATGGAAAGCGGGTCTTGCCGCTTAAACATGCCCAGCTTGTGCATGAGGCTTTCGCCAGGAGCATTGAACTGCCACCGATCGTCGTGCGGATAATAGTAGTGAGGCGAGATAATGATCGGGATGTCGGCGTCACGCGCCGCGAGCATCAGTCGACGCAGGTTCGGGACAGTGCCTTGCTCTGCGATGCTCTCGGCAAAAACCCCATAGGCGGCTCCGTTCTCGCCCAAGAAGTCGATTTGCGGATCGGTGATCACGAGCGCGGCCTTGTTCCTGTCGAACACGAAGCTGCTCGGGGGAAGCGCGGGGTCGGACGGATCGGCATAGGCCGGGTTGCTAGGCGTGTAGGACATCGCTTTCCTCGTTCAGGTTTGCTGACGTCGGGATGCGCCTTGTCGCGATGCCCCACCATTCTACCAGGGATGGCGCAACTACATACGATGGTCGGTTTATGCCGCCGATCTGAACCGCCCCGGCTTTTCCGGAAACCACAACAACTGAGTCACGCGACCATATCGAGGTCTCTTTGGCTGCATGGCTGCCATCCGGCGCTCCAGGGCACAGACGCCGCGGACTGTAGTGGAACTCGCTTCGGCGTCCGCTGATCCCGCGTCGTCCGATTTTTGCTGTGATGCATGTTAGTGAAGAGCGCTCACGCGCAACCCATCCCAGGTTGAGTTGTTCATGGGTGGTGCGCGACCCCGAACCGCATACCCGCGGTTGGCGCGACGCTGGAGGTCAACTGGCCAGCGTCTGCGGACTGCGCGATTGACACGTCTGCAAGGAGACATCGTATGCCGGACCAAACCTATACTGACGCTATCGCCTTGCTGAAGGCAGACCATCGCACGGTCGAAGACCTGTTCGCACAATATGAAGGGGCGAGCGGGGCAAGTGCGAAGAAGAAACTCGCACACCGGATCTGTGTCGAGCTCAAGATACACACCGCGCTCGAGGAGGAGATTTTCTATCCCGCCTTCCGGGGGAAGATCGAGGACGACACGCTTGATGAAGCCTATGTCGAGCATGACGGTGCCAAAGTGCTTATCAACGACATCGAGGCCGGGGCGCCCGGCGACGATTTCTACGACGCGAAGGTCAAGGTGCTGTCGGAAGAAATCAAGCACCACGTGCACGAGGAGGAGATGCCAGCCGAAGGCATGTTCGCCCAGTGCCGCAAGGCCGACGCCGATCTGGTGGCACTGCGCGACGCGATGCTGGCGCGCAAGCAGGAACTGATGGCGCAGGCGGAAAGCGCCGGCCTGCCGCCTGCCGAGCCTCATGCGATCAATCTGCAACCGGCCTGAGGCCGATGCACGCCGTTCGCGAGAAGCGGGTACCTTCGGGTACCCGCGAAGGCGTGGTCACGCCTGGCGTGGCGTTGCCGCGCGAAGAACTGCGGGAAGGGACGATGCGGCCCCTAGCGGGCCTTTTCTCCCTTTTGGCAGAAGCGATAACCGGCGGCTATTGTCGCCGCATGACCGGATAGGCGGATTGCGGTGCAGGAATGGAGATAGCCGCCGACAGACGCCCCTTCCTTGATCCCGTCCTTCCCGCCCGTCGTCAGAATTGACCACCTGTAACCCTGGGCCTTCGGCATGCGAACGAAGGATATGGTCGGGGCTGAGATCGCCCTGCCGCATCGGGAACAACAAGCATGACAACGATCCGCACCGCCGTCGCGCTCGGGCCATTCTCTTTTGGAGGGAGCGCTGACGCTGGTTTCCGAATTCAGGGACACCGGCCGCATGCTCTGTCCCTGATGCCGCCGGTTCCAGCCGCGAGACTGCTTTTGCCGATCCTGCGCGGAGTTGGATGTTTCCTGCTCGATCAAGCACTTTGGAGCGCGCAGCCGGCATGAAAGTGCTCATCGTTCACGCCCATCCCGAACCGACCAGTTACAACGCGGCCATGACTCGACAGGCGGTGCAAACCTTGCAAAGCCTTGGCCATAAGGTGGTGGTGTCGGATCTCTACCGGATAGGCTTCGATCCCGTTTCCGATCGCCGCAACTTTCTGGGTCAGGTCGATCCGGTGCGTCTGAAGATGCAGGCCGAGGAATTGCATGCCGCCGCCATAGCCGGCTTCGCTGCCGATGTGCAGGAGCAGATCGACCGTCTGCTGGATTGTGATCTGCTGATCCTGCAATTTCCGATATGGTGGCTGGGAATGCCCGCCATTCTCAAGGGCTGGATCGACAGGGTGTTCGCCTGTGGCATAGCCTATGGCGGCGGGCGCTATTTCAGCACTGGTGCGCTCAGCGGCAAGCGCGCCATGTGTGCGCTCACCCTTGGCGGCCCCCACGAGGTCTATAGCGCCGACGGCCTGTATGACGAGGTCGAGCAGATCCTGTTCCCCATCCATCGCGGCATCTTCGGCTTCACCGGCTGTACTGTGCTGGAGCCGTTTGCGGTCTATGGCCCCAATCGCATGGACGAGGAGGGGCGACGGGCTGAGCTGGCGCGCTATGCCCACCACCTCGAACACCTCGATGCGGCGCGCATCCTGCCCATGCCGCAATGAAATACAGACTGATGGGCCTTGCCTCAGCAGCAAGAGCCATGCCGCGGGCCATCCGAACCATTCGGCCCAACGTATTCCAGCCATCCAACGCGCTATGACGAGAATTTGTGCGGGCACGGGAATAAATCGATCCGCCGCACCGTCTGAACAGGGAACAGCGACGGAGCATCCCTCAAATGACCGCAGATTCCCTGATTGCCCCTCTTGATCGCCGCAAGGCCCTGCGTTGCATGGGTTGGGCCGGAACCGGCGCGCTTTTCACGCTGAGCGGCGGCATCGCCCATTCGCGGGTACTGGACGGCACGTCCAGCGCCGGCAACAGCGCTGCGGCCTTCAGCTTTGTGCAAATCAGCGATACCCATATCGGCTTTTCCAAGGCCGCCAATCCCGATCCGCTGGCCAGCCTGCGCCAGACCATCGCGCGCATCCGGGCGCTGCCCCGGCAGCCGGATTTCGTCCTTCACACCGGCGATGTTACTCATCTGGCAACAGCGGCTCAATTCGATACCGCGCAACAATTGCTCTCCGAAATCGGCGTGCCGGTCTTTGCGGTGCCGGGTGAGCATGACATGGTCGACGGTGCTGATCCGCGCGCCTTCAACGCGCATTTCGGTAAAGGCATCGTCGGGGATGGCTGGTTCAGTTTCGACCGGCATGGGGTGCATTTCATTGGTCTGGTCAACGCGGCCCTGCTCGGTGCCAGTGGGCAGGGCACACTGGGGCGGGCGCAACTGGACTGGCTCAAGGCCGATCTTGCGGGTTTGTCCGCCTCCACGCCCGTTGTTCTGATGTCGCATTTCCCGTTGTGGCCCCTCTACCCGGACTGGGGCTGGGGCACCGCCGATGCCGAAGAGGCCTTCAGCCTGCTGCGCCGCTTTGGCTCGGTGACCGCGCTCAACGGCCACATCCATCAAATCCAGCGCAAGGTGGAAGGTCATTTGCTGTTCCACGCGGCACGCTCCACCGCCTATCCCCAACCCGCGCCCGGGCAAGGGGCTGGGCCAGGCCCTTTGGTCGTGCCCGCCGCCGAACTGCCTGCCCATATCGGCATGACCTCGCTGAGCGTGACTATGGTGGATGCGCCCATAGCCGTCACCGATCTGGCACTGGGCTGAGGGAGGGGGCGATAGTGAAATGGCAAATTCCAGCCAGAACCCTGGTCGTGCTGCTCACGCTGCTGCCGATAGCGGCGTATGCGAACAATACGGTGGCCGCCCGCAAGGAAACAGCAGGCGACTTCGCTCGCGGCATGCATCTCTATCAGGCGTGCATGGGATGCCATTCGCTCGACGAAAACGATGTCGGTCCGCGCCATCGCGGCGTGGTGGGGCGACGGGCTGGCACAGTCGCCGGCTATGCTTATTCGGGCGCCCTTCGCGCCTCTGGGTTAACCTGGACGCGCGCGAATCTCGACCGCTGGCTGGCCGGACCGCAAGCTTTCGTGCCGGGGACCAAAATGTATTACACCGTGCCCCGGTCGCAGGATCGGGCCGATCTCATTGCCTATCTGGCCCGCCAGAAATAGCACTGGACCCAAAGGCCTCCCGATGTTCAGCCGCCGGTCTATTCCCCGCTTGCGCATACCGCAAAGGCCTCATGCGGCTTTCGACAGTCCGCAGCCCGATCAAGCCGCGCGGTTTCGCGCCGCGATCGTACCGCATCTCGATGCCGCCTACACTTACGCGCGTTATCTTACCCGCGATACCGCGGCGGCAGAGGATATCGTGCAGGAAGCCTTTGCCCGCGCCCTGAAAGCGATGAGCGATTGCCGGGGCAACGAGAAGGCATGGCTCATGGCGATCCTGCGCCGTTGCCATCACGACTGGCGGCGCGCGCGGCGCTTCGAGCTTCCTGCCGAGCCCGAAGACGAGCATGAAGATGTCGCCGCGATGCGCGCGATGGAGAGCCATGTCACGGTGGGCGAGGTCCGCAAGTTGATCGAGCAATTGCCGGAACCCTTCCGTGAGGCCATCGTGCTGCGGGAATTGCAGGAGTTGTCCTATCGCGAAATCGCCGACATCACCCAGGCCCCGCTGGGCACGGTAATGTCACGCCTTGCCCGCGCCCGCTCGATGCTGGCGGACCTTGTGCTCAGGCCTGATGAAGCGCCGGGACGCCTGACAAGGCAAGAGAACCGATCATGACCGACGCCGCTTGCCCTGACCGTATCCTTGCGCTGCACGCCATGCTGGATGGGGAACTCGATGCCATCGGGGTTATCGGGTTGGAAGACCATCTGCGCCTTTGCCCGGCCTGCCGTCGCGAGTTCGACAGGCTGGACCGTCTGCGCGGCTTGTTGCGCGCGCCGGAGCTGCGCGATGCGGCGCCCAAAGCCCTCTCCGCGCGAACGGAGAGACTGGCCGTCTCCGCGCGGCCGTCGCAACCGGTCCGCGCATGGTTGGGTGGAGCCGTCGGGGGGGCGATCGCGGCCAGTCTGGCCTTCTGGCTGATCATGCCTGACGCCGAGGGGCCAGCGCTGCGCCAGGCATTGGTGGACAGCCATATTCGCTCGCTTCAGGCGGGGCATCTTACGGATGTTTCCGTTTCGGACCGGCATGTGGTCAAGCCGTGGTTCAACGGTCGCCTCGCTTTTGCGCCGCCGGTGCCCGACCTGTCGGCTGACGGCTTCGCGCTGAGCGGTGGGCGGCTCGATGTGATCGAGGGGCATGACGTGGCGGTGCTGGTCTATCGGCGGCATTTGCACACGATCAATTTGTTTGTGCGGTCTGGCTCATCGTCGTCCGCCGCATGGCGCGATGTCCCCCCTCAAGCGGGTTTTGGTATCGAGCGCTGGCAGATGGACGGGCTGGAGTTTCTGGCGGTATCCGATCTTGATCCGGCCGACCTTGTCCACTTCAGCGACGCATTTGTCCGCGGCGTGCGTTCTGGCCATCCTGAGCGCTAGCGCCGCAATAACGGTCGTTCAAAGCTGCGGGCAGCGCCGTCGAAACCGGTCATAGGTTCACACCGAGCATGAGCGATCTGTATTGGCTGACGGACGCGCAGATGGCGCGTCTGCCGGCCTATTTCCCCAAGAGCCACGGCAAGCCCCGGGTTGATGAGCGGCGAGTGCCGACCCTAAGCTATTTGTTCTCGACAGCTGCATGCATGGGAAGAGGAACTGAAATTGAATTGCCTATCGTTTTGAGCAGCAAATCGGCGGGCACCGGCTTATGCAGCACGATCAAATCAGCACGGGCTGCCTCGGCGAGACGCGTGGGATGGGTATCGCCGGTAATCAAAAGAACCGGGAGTTCCTGGCCCGCTAGAGCGCGGAGCCGGCGCGTGGCCTCTATCCCGTTTTCACCATTGCGCAGCCGGAAATCGCAGATCGCAAGATCTGGCGCTTCTCGCCGCGCTGCCTCACAGGCTTGCGCAATGGTTTCACAGCCGACCGCATCGAAGCCGGCATCGGCAAGCAGGGCGCACAAGCCTTGGCGCACTGCCTCGTCATCCTCCAGGATCAGTACGCGGCCACCCGCTCGCCTGAACGCAGGCACTGCTGCCGGCTGGGGCTGCGTTTCGAGAGGGGACGTCGCCACACTTGCCGGAAGCTCGAGTCCGAACACGCTTCCCTGACCGGGCTTCGAGCTGAGCGTAATCCGTGCACCGATCAGGTCTGCGAGCCGGCGCGCGATGGCAAGGCCCAATCCGAGACCTTTGCGACGATCACGTTCCGGATTCGACAATTGCAGAAAGTCAGCAAAAATGGCCTCGTGGTGATCCGTGGGAATGCCGATGCCGGTATCCCACACCTCAACTCGCACTACCGTGCCGCGCCGGCGGCAACCGACGAGCAGGCCGCCGGTGACCGTGTAGCGGATCGCATTGGTCACGAAATTTTGCAGGATCAGTTTGACCAGAGTCGGGTCGGACCGAACCCACAGATCGCTGTCGCGCGTCCGGTAAAACAACTGCCGATCGTCAGCCGTGCTTCCGGTCTCTTCCTCGATTTGGCGCAGGACCGGGCCGATGGCAAAGGACTGCCATTGCGGGACAATCACGCCCGCTTCGGCGCGCGAGAAATCGAGCAGGGCGTCGAGCATCTCGGATGACGCCCGTAGGGCGGCAAGAGCCTGATTCATCGTGTCGCGTTGCAAGTCGTCAAGCCGGCTGCGATCGAGCAAGGCGAGGAACAGGCCGAGCGCGTGAATCGGCTGGCGCAGGTCATGGCTGGCCGAAGCCAGGAAGGTCGATTTGGCCGCATTGGCGGCGTCCGCCTCGACCTGCGCGCACCGGGCATGGTCCACCTCGTGCTCGAGGCTGCGGGCAAGTTCAGCGTTGCGGAAACTCAGCTCGATGGTGCGCTGGTACGTTTGCCCCGCCACCGTGGTATTGGAATAAGTGCCAAGGCAATAGATGATCATCAGCAGCGGCATGTAGGTAAAGTAAGGGTTGCTGCCTGCCGTCAGCCACAGAGCCATGAACGATACCAGTTCCACCACGATGAACGTGCAGATGTAAGCCAGGTGCACGCGCGGCAGCGGGCTGTACGAGGTGATGCCGCCGCTCAGCACTCCACCGATCGCCATGACCACGAATATGAACTGGTCGGGCTGGGCCCTGGCCGCGGCAATCCACAGCAGCGCACCCCATCCCGCGGCGTGGAGAGACTGGGTCACCATCAGCCGCCGCACCATTCGCTCGGGATGTGCGGCGATCGCCTCGTCACGAATGAACCAGCGAATCTCGATCTGCTCGCCCAGCTTGAGCAGCGTTTGCGTGGCCAGCCAGATCGCGATCGGCATTCCCAGCTGGCGCAGCACCCAAGCGACGAACAGCGATAGCGCCAAGGTGGACCATGACGAGCGGCCAAGCACGCCATAGATCAGGCGCACCTGTTCCACGAGCACCGCGCGTTGCGGGGAAGCCATTAGGTCCTGGTCCGAAGCCGCAGCGATACCTGGCGTCACAACAAGCCCACCGCTCGCGCCCGGAACACCGCGGCAGTGCGGTTGGTTACGCCAAGCGATTTCAGGATCAGCTGGACATGCCCGCGCACGGTGAATTCGGAAAGGCCCAGGGTCCGGCCGATCGCTTTGTTCGACTGGCCCTGGCTCAGCAGTTTCAGCACTTCAACCTGGCGCGGACTGAAGTCCGGCGAGCTGGCGGCCTCAGGCTGGATTCCAGGCACCTGCCGCCGCAGGACCGAGACAAGTCGTTCAGGCGATTCGGATTTGGCGACCATGGCCTCGACGCCGCTGGCCATAGCGCGCGCCAGCACCGCCTGGTCCTGCTCGGAGGTGACGAACACGATGCGGCAGGCGGGCCACCGCAGCCGCAGCATCGGCACGGCTTCGATGCCGCTTATGCCTTGCAGATTGATATCGAGCAGCACGACGTCGGGAATCGCCTCATTCCATTCCAGCGCCATCCCGAGAGCCGCGAACGAAGCGAGCCGCGCGCCGGGAAAGCCTTGCCGGATAATCAGCTCCACGCCCGAACTGAACAAGCCGTGGTCGTCAATCAATAGGAAGTTGGGACTGGACAACACTCGCCCCCGCTCGAACTGTAACCCCGACGGCCCCCTCGCCATCGATGCGACCTCATCATCGAAAATCCGTTTGGCGACAAGCCTTCGAATTTCCCTAACGCAAGTCCGGACAATCAAAACGGATTCGCCCGATCGCCTCGTAGTTTGGGGTGAGTGTCGATGGCCCTGAGCGGTTCCCCGGCGAGTACTGTCCCGCGCTGGGAATTACACCCTACATTTTGACTAGTCTCAGTGCCTGAGCGGTCAAAATGTCGTGATTTCCTGCACTTGTCGCGGGGTGTATCCGAAGTGGATGCGGGGGATGAAGATCGGGAATGGCGGGCCGCTGAGCTCGCTCGGGCTGGCCTTGGCGTTGCACGCGGGCCTTGGTGCGGAACCAGCGGCGGCCCAAGCAGCGCCGCCTGCGCCCCCCGTGGACGCGGCAAGGCAGGGAGAGGTCCTGCAGCGCCAGCAGCAGGAACAGATCCAGCAGGATGTCACCCGCATCCTGACCAGTCCGCAGCCGCAAACCGTGATCGAGGTCCCGACCCACGAAAAGGCGGTCGCCAGCCAAGGCTCCTGCCGCGAGATCAAGGCGATCGAATTCGAACATAGTCCGCTGCTGGACGAAGGCCGCCGCCGCGAACTCACCGCGCCCTACATCGGCCGCTGTCTCGGGCTTGGCGACGTCGAGAACCTGTTGTCCGACATCACCCGCTTCTACATCGAGAAGAGCCGGCCGACGACGCGGGTCTACATCAAGCCGCAAAGCCTCCAGCAGGGCGTGCTTGTGCTCGATGTGGTGGAAGGCAAGGTCGAGAAGGTCGTGCTTGACGACAAGGCCAAGGGCACGATCAATATGACCGGTGCCTTCGGCAATGTGGCCAACAAGGCCTTTAACCTGCGCGTGTTCGAACAGGGGCTCGACCAGGTCAACCGCCTCGCCTCGAACCATGCGACACTCGACATCCTGCCGGGATCCCAGCCCGGCTACAGCGTGGTGCGCATATCCAACCGTGTGGGATCGCGCCTCCACGTCAGCGGATCCTACGACAACACCGGGCAGCCTTCCACCGGCCGCAACCAGGCAACCGGGACGGTCATCCTGGACAATGTGCTCGGGATCAACGACCTGATCAGCTATTCACGCCGGCAGACCGTGTTCCCGGGGGGACCGAACCGCGACTCCCGCTCGAACAGCGTGCTTTTCTCGGTGCCGCGCAACGCCCTGACGCTGAGCGGGGGCTACAACGATTCGGACTATACCTCGCAGACGGTGACCGGCGGCGGTACGGTGTTCGTGCTGACAGGGCACAACGCCACCGCCTTTGGCCGCGCCGATCTCCAAGTATACCGCGATAGCCACAACAAGGTGGAACTGTCGGCGCAAATCACCAACAAGCGCAACCGCAACTACATAAACGGCATCTATCTGCCGGTCAGCTCGCGCGTGCTTACCGTGCTTGAATTCGATGCCAACTGGTCGATCCTGGTGGGACGCGGCTCGCTGAAGCTCGGCATGGGCGCGGTCAAAGGGCTGAAGGCGCTGGGCGCGCTGGACGACGCGATTGCGCAGACCGGGCCGGGAGGCCCGCGTGCGCAGTTCACCAAGCTTACCGCGCATGCTTACTACTCGATCGCGCTTCCCGCGGGCCGCACCAGCCTGGTCTTCTCGAGCGAGGTGGAAGCGCAATACGCTTTCGATCCGCTCTACAGCAGCGAGCAGATGGTGATCGGATCACCGTTCACGGTCCGCGGCTTTCTCGTCGGCAGCCTCGTGGCCGATCGTGGCGCCTTTCTGCAAAACGACCTGACAGCGCTGCTGCCCGTTCAGATCGGCCCGCTGCGCGGGCTGATCCGTCCGCACCTGGGGCTCGATGGAGGCTTTGTCGGCTCGGCCTCGCCGGGCGGACCGAGTGGCACCATCGCGGGCGTCTCCGGCGGGGTCGGCGTCAGCGCCGGGCCGGTCAATCTCGATTTCACCGCGTCGCGCGCGATCGCTCGCGGGCCGCTTCCCGACGAAGGCACGCTGGCTTTCGTCAGGGCCTCACTCTCGTTCTAGGATGCGAACCATGCGCGCGTTGACGGCAACCCGCAGTCCCTCCCGCCGCCTGCGTTCGGCCAGCTCGGTCTCCACGCTGGCGCTGGCAGCAATGCTGGTCTCCGCTCCCGGAGGCCAACTGCTGGCGCAAGTGGCGCCGAACAGTGCCGCCACCCAGGTCCGCAATGCCGATAACGGGGTGCCGGTGGTGCAGATCGCCAATCCCAATGCGGCGGGGATCTCGGTCAACACCTACGACGCCTTCAACGTTTCCAGCCGGGGCGTCGTCCTCAACAACGCCACCGCCGCCGACGCCAATGCCGAAGGCCGGGTGACAACCCAGCTGGCCGGGCTGGTCGACATCAACCGCAACCTCACCGCGCCGGCCCGGGCGATCCTTAACGAGGTGACCTCGACCAACCCCACCGTGCTCGCCGGCTACCTGGAGGTGGCCGGGCAGAGGGCGGACGTAATCGTTGCCAATCCCAACGGGATCTCCTGCGGCGGATGCGGAGTGATCAACACTGCCGCGTTCACGCTCACCACCGGACGGTCGCGGATCGACGGCACAGGACAATTGCTCGGCTTCGACGTGACCGGTGGGACGATTGCGTTAACCGGAGCAGGGCTCGATGCCCAGACAACCGATTATGCTGCGCTGCTTGGCCGCAAGATCGCGCTTGGCGGGCCGGCTTACGGGAAGGTGCTCGATGTCGTCGGCGGTGCCCACCGCTGGGACTACCAGGCACGAACCGCCTCCGCGCTGGCCGGCGTTGGCGCGGCGCCCGACTACGCCATCGATTCGACCGCTGTCGGCGGAATCTACGCCAACCGCATCCGGCTGATCGCGACCGAGGCCGGGGTCGGCGTTCGGCTGCTGGGCGATGCGGCCGCGGTGGCAGACGATTTGACGATCACCGCCGCGGGCGATCTCGAATTGCGTGCCAGTATCTCGGCCGCGCGCGACCTCGCCATCGCTGCCGGTTCTGCTGGCGCCGGTGACCTGACCGCGAGCGATACCAGCCTCACCTCAGGGCGCGACCTGGCGCTGGCCGCAGCGGGCAAGACAACCCTCACCGGTGGCGCGATCATCGCGTCTGGCAACCTGTCGCTTACGTCTGCGGCTTTGGCCGATACCACTTCCGCCACCGCGCTGGCCAACGCCAACCAGCGCTATGCCGGCGGCGCAATGTCCTTCGACATCGCCGGTGCCGCGACGCTGGGCGGTACCAGCTATGGTGCGGCAGGTTCGCTGACGGGGCTCGTCGGCAGCTTGGCTACCACCGGCAGCGGGTTCGTCTACAGCAACGGCGGCGCCCTCACGCTGACCGCGGGCACGGGCAATCTCGATCTCGGCGGCTACGCGGTAACCAGCCCGGGCGCGCTGACGCTCGATGCCGCGGGTTTCGTCAGCAATGCAGGCAATGGCACGGTGGTCAGCGACAACGGCGCGGTGACGGTCCGCGCCGGGGCAGGCCTCAACAATGCGGGCACGATCGCTGCCAATGCCGGAGGAGTCGCGCTTCAGCTCGGCGGCACATCCGCCAACAGCGGCACAATCGTTGCGCAAGGCGATCTGACGTTGGCCGATCGCAGCGGCGGCGGTGGTGAGGCGTTCACCAACGCCGCTGGCGGGCGCTTGCTCACCTCCGGTTCGCTGACGATGAAGGCGGCCGTGCTGCGCAATGACGGGACCGTCCAGGCGGCCCGGACTATCGCGACCGCCGGCACTCTGGCCAACACCGGACTGTTCATAGCCGCGACCGATCCCGCCGCTGATGCTGCGATCACCGTAGGAAGTCTGACCAACGTCGGCACGCTCCAGGCTTCTCGCGATCTGGCGCTGCACCTGGCGACCAGCTTCGCCAACAACGGCACGACCAGCGCCGCGCGCGGGTTGACGATCGACGGTGGTGCCGTGGCAACCAATGCAGCGGGCGCCGCCATCTCGGGCGCAACGGTCAACGCGGCGCTAGCTAGCCTCGACAACGCGGGCACGGTCGTTGGCGGCAGCGCATTGACCCTGGCTACCACGGGTACGCTCACCAACCGCGCCACCGTCGGCACCAACGGCACGCTGGTTGTGACGGCGGGTTCGCTGAGCAACGCTGCCACGGGCACGCTGCAATCGGGCATGGGTGGCAGCGTGTCCGCCACCGGCGCGCTGGTCAACGCAGGCGCGGTATATCTCGCCAACGCCAGCGGAAGCGGCACGATCAGCGCAGGCACGCTCGACAACCAGGCCGGCGGGCAGATCGTCTCGCAGGCTGATCTCGCGCTGCGGATCGGCGGTGCCACGCTGGTGAACGCGGGCAACCTGCTCGCGCAGGGCAACCTGGCGATCACCGGCACCGGCACCGCGCTGGCGGTGACCAATGCCGGACAGGCGTTCATCCAGGCGGGGTCCGCTGCAGGCAAGTCTGTGACCATCGGCGGCACCGCGGTCAATTTGACCACCGCGGCCAATTCGGTGCTGACCGGTAACGGCATCGCGCTCACCCTTGCGTCGCTCGACAATGCCGGCGCGCTCAACGCCAACGGCGCGCTGGCGTTCACCGCCACCGGCGCGGCCAGCAATTCGGGCGTGCTGATCGCGGGGACCACGGTGACCGGCACGGCGGCGAGCGTTGCGAACAGCGCCTCGGGCGGCATCCAGGCTGGTACCGGCGTGACCCTTTCGGCGAGCGGCACACTGGAGAACGCAGGCACGATCCTCACCACCAAGGGCAACGGCGGCGCAATCACGCTCGGCGGCGCACTCGACAACGCCGCGGGCGCGATCGTGCAGGCCGATGGCCTGCTTTCGCTCACCCTCGCCACGGCTGGCTCTCGCAACGCTGGCGCGCTGCTCGGCGTCGGGGGCGTGGCGCTCCACGGTGGCACCAACGCGGTGACCCTCACCAACGCGGCAACTGGTGTGGTCGCCGCACAGGCGGCCACGGGCGCGGCACCGGTCGCGTTGACGAGCGATGGTGCACTCTCGCTGGTAAACATCGCCGGCGGCGTGCTCACCGCCGATCGGCTGGCGCTTGGGCTTGCGTCACTCGACAACGCGGGCGCGATCGGCGCGACAGCAGGATCGAACACGATAAACGTGGCCGGCACGCTCGCCAACAGCGGCAACCTCGTGCTCTCGGCCGATACCGGAGGGAGCGGCACGGTCACGGCCGCTTCGCTGACCAACAGCGGCAGCCTCGCCTCGAACGGGGCGCTCACCGTCAATCTCAGCACGATGCTGGCAAACAGTGGCGCTTTGCAGGCGGTGGGCAACCTTTCGCTGATCGCGGGCAGCAACGCCGCGTTCACCAATTCCGCCGCCGGACGCATTGTATCTGGCAGCGCGTTGTCAATCAGCGGTGCCAACGCCGCTTTCTCCGACCAGTCAGGCCAAGTGACCGGGCAGACGGTGGCGGTCACGCTCGCCAGCCTGGCCAACTCCGGCACGTTCGTGGCGAACGGCAATCTCGGACTGACCGTTTCGGGTGCGCTGGCGAATAGCGGAACGATCGGCGCCAATGCCACGCTGACAGTGGCTGCGGGCAATCTGGACAATGCCTCGGCAGGGCAGATCCAGTCGGAAATCGGCGGCGCAATTACGATCGCGGGTCTGCTGGACGATGCCGGGCGGATCTTCCTGGCCAACTCCAGCGGTAATGCCGCGCTTACCCTCGGGTCGCTCAAGGTGCAGCAGGGCGCGCGGCTGGTTTCGCTGGGCAAGCTGGCGCTGACCTTTGCCGGTGGCGCACCCACGCTCGACAACGCCGGCCTCATCTCGGCGCAAGACGACATCACGCTTTCCGGCACAGGCCTCGCGCTTACCAATCGCCTCACCGGGACGATTCAGACGGCGCCCACCAGCGCCACCACCACTGGGCGGATCACGCTAGATGGTAGCGGCACCGTACTGATTAACCAGGGCCTCGTGCTCGGCAACGGGCTCGACTGGAGCTTCGCCTCGCTCGACAACCCGGGCACGATCCAGAGCCGCGGCAACCTGGCGCTGGCCTACAGCGGTGCGGGGCAGAACGCGGGAACGATCTACGCGCAAGACGGGACCGCCGCGATCACCGCGGCTGGGTTCACCAACCTGGCCGGCAGCGTGTTCCAGGCTGACAAGGGCACCACATTCACGCTCGCAGGGGATCTGAACAATGCGGGCACGCTGATCGGATCGACCGACGGCGCGGGAACGCTGCTGGTCAATGCGGCGAACTTGGCCAACAGCTCGGCCATCCAGTCCGGCAAGGACGCCACCTTCAATCTTTCAGGCAGCGGCTTCGTCAACAGCGGCACAGTGATCGCCGCGGGCGACCTCGCGATTCATGGCACCGGGGCGACCCTTTCCGTTTCCGCGACAGGTAGCGGCGTGATCGCCGCACAGGCCGCCGCAGGAGCCACGCCGGCCCGCCTGACCATCGATGGGCCTGCCACTGTGCTTGCGACCGATGCGGGTGCGGCAATCGCCGCCGATGCGGCCAGCCTGACACTCGGCTCGTTCGTCAATGCGGGCCGCTTCGTCACCGGCAGCGGCGCGACCAACCTGACGATCGCTGGCACACTGACCAATACCGGCAAGGTCTTCACCGGTGGCACGCTGGGTTTGACGGCGGCTTCGCTCGACAACCGGCTCGGTGCGGTCTTCGCGCCCGACAACGGCACGATAACGCTCGGCACCGACCTGACCAACGCCGGCACGGTTTATGTCGCCGGCAACCTGGCGCTGCGCGCGATCAACGGCGACAACCGCGCGATCGCCTTCGACAACCGCTTCACTGCGGGGCCGGGCGGATCGACCGGGACCGATGGGCTATTCCAGGTGGTCGGCACGCTCGATGCCAAGGCGGGTGGGCTGGCGTTCGGCATCGGTGCGGGCTCGACTCTGCTGGCCGGGCGGCTCGATCTCGGCATCGCCTCGATCAGCAACGCGGGAACGATCCAGGGCGATGTGGGGTCGTCGATCGGGCTTTCGGGCGCGTTGCTCAACCAGGGCGCGATCTACTTCGTGCCAGCAGCGAGCGGGATATTCCCTGCCGTCACCATCAGCGCGGACACGATCACCAACGGCGGCACCGGCGATATCGAGGCGGCGACGGGACTAGCCCTCAACGGCACCAACGGCATCAGCAACGCGGCGGGCGGCAAGATCGTGGCCAACGATGCGCTGACCCTCGCCACACCGGGCAGTGGCGCGCAGGTGATTAATGCTGGCCTGCTGTCCGCCGACACGATCCTCGCCAACCAGGTTCGCCAGTTCGTTTTCCAAACCGGCGGACGCAGCACTTCGCGGCTGTTCACCATGCGGCCCAACGATTCGGGCCTGAGCGGAACGTTGCTGCAATTGGCCGACGGGGCGCAGATATCCGCGTCGGATTCGTTCCTGATCGGGGTGGACAGTCTCGCCATGCAGGGGGCGGGTTCGAGGTTAGTGGGCGGCAGCGGGGTGTCGGGCCTCACCACCTTCGGCCCTCTGACGGTAAACGGACTGATTTACGGCGGCGGCGGGCTCAATCTGGAGGTGCGCAGCGATCAGCCTCTGGTTGTGTCCAGCACAGGGGCAATCGCGTCGGGTGGTGCGACCACGATCGTGGCGCGTCCAGCCTTTGTCAGCCAGGTTGGGCAGGTCATCAACTCGGGCGAAATCTACGGCGCCACCGCGGTCAACATCACGGCTGGCGGCGCGATCATCAACAAGGGCACAAGCGACGTCGCCTCCGCCTCGGCGGGCTTTGCCGGATCAATCGATTCCGGTGGCTCGATCACGTTGACGACCAGCATCCCCACGTATGGTTTTGTTGGTACGATCGCCAATTATAGCCAGATCAACGCGTCGGGCGACATCACGATCAACACCACGAACTTTACAAACTCGACCCCGGGCGACTGGACCCGGACCACGTCTTCCCAGACCACCTCCGACGCTTCGGTCTTGGTCAGCGTGGGGGCGCGAAGCTGCACCAACGCAACACCCTCGGTCTGCAATGACGAGCAGATCTTCCGGCGCCAGATGCACCGCTTCGATGTCCAGTCGTTTGCCAACGGGCTGTCTGGGCCGTCTTACGCGCCGCAGGTCGTTTCGGGCGGCTCGCTGTCGGTCAACGGATTCAGCCGGGTGGAAAACGTCGGCGGGACGCTGTCCGCCGGCACCATCAACCTCAACGGTGCCAACGCGTCGTCCACTTTCCTCCTGGATTCGCTGGCTCTGCAGACGAAAGAGACCCGGTTCTACTTCCTCGATGTCGTCAGGCACACGGTGACCTTCGCCAACCCGAACAGCACCACCGTACTGTCCGATGTTACCACCACGGCGACAAAGACGTGCTTCAGCGTGGCCGACGATCCCGCCTGCGGTCAGAATTTTGGTGATATCAACACGTTGTTTTCTGACCGCGCGGCCGCGACCAATCCTGGCATTTTCGCAGGAACGCTCAACGGCAACAATTTCGGGCTGACCAACATCGGTTCGGCCCGCACGGTCAACGCCAACACGATGACCGCAACGGCCACCGCGCCGGGGGCATCGTCGGGCA
>APMI01000779.1_pt1 | contig 24393 bp, 16 predicted proteins | sample 667938 | NCBI WGS metagenome assembly APMI01 (sample SAMN01084076, study PRJNA167559) | wastewater metagenome | biome: Wastewater | place: Denmark: Ejby Moelle, Odense | collected 2011-11-28
GTACCCGAAGCCGGAATCGAACCGGCACGGCCGCAATGGCCAAAGGATTTTAAGTCCTTCGTGTCTACCTATTTCACCATTCGGGCGCCTGAAAAAAAACCTCCGTGTAATTTACAGGAGGTCTTTTGGCTGAGCGGAAAACGAGACTCGAACTCGCGACCCCGACCTTGGCAAGGTCGTGCTCTACCAACTGAGCTACTTCCGCAGTGTTGTCCGTAATGGGAGTGCAAATATACACACATTTTCTAAACTGAAAAATTTCTCTAATATTTTTTTAGTAAATTTTTAATCTCATTTAGTTTCATCAAGGCTTCAACCGGGGTTAAGGTGTTAATATCCAAACGCATAATATCATCGCGGATGCGTTCCAATAATGGATCATCGAGTTGAAAAAAACTTAGTTGAATTTCTTCTCCTTTTTTCTCCTTTCTGGCCGAACTTATCTTATCGTCCTGGTCGTCAGTAACATGCTTTTCCTCAAGCTGGGCAAGTATATTTGTGGCCCTTTGCAGCACGGAGCCTGGCATACCGGCCATTCGTGCCACATGTATGCCGAAACTATGTTCACTTCCACCCGGTGTGAGCTTCCGCAGGAAAATAACCTTCTTGCCGATTTCCTTCACCGCAACGTGATAATTGCGGATACGCGGTTTACTGCCGGCCATTTCATTGAGTTCGTGGTAATGTGTTGCAAAAAGCACCTTGGCCCGGTACAGCGGGTGATCGTGCAGGTATTCGGCAATTGCCCTGGCTATCGAAATACCATCATAAGTACTTGTGCCGCGACCTATTTCATCGAGCAGTATCAAACTCCGGTTCGAGATATTATTCAGGATACTTGCCGTTTCATTCATCTCAACCATAAATGTGGATTCACCCGACGTAATATTGTCTGATGCACCCACACGCGTAAATATTTTGTCAACCATACCTATCCTGGCCGCATCTGCAGGTACAAAACTACCGATCTGCGCCATCAGAACAATCAGGGCAGTTTGGCGCAGCAGGGCCGATTTTCCTGACATGTTTGGTCCGGTTAATATGATAATCTGCTGGTCATCATTATCGAGCAGTACATCATTGGCTACATATTCTTCGCCAGCAGGTAAATGTTTCTCAATAACAGGATGTCGGCCATTTTTTATTTCGATGGTAAATGAGTCGTTCAGTTGTGGTTTCACATACCTGTTAGTTCGGGCCGCAAGCGCAAACGAATGCAGGCAGTCGAGCCTGGCAATAAGCTGGGCATTGAGCTGCACGGGCTGAACATACTCTGATAGTTGCAGAACTAACTCATTGTAGAGTTTGTTTTCGATATCAAAAATCTTTTCTTCAGCACCCAGTATCTTCTGCTCATATTCCTTCAGTTCTTCAGTTATATAACGCTCAGCATTCACCAGGGTTTGTTTGCGCGTCCAATCAGCCGGAACTTTATCTTTGTGCGAATTGGTTACTTCGAGATAGTAACCAAACACATTATTGAAACTTACTTTGAGTGATGTAATTCCGGTGCGTTCAATTTCGCGTTGCTGTAATTTAAGCAGGTAATCTTTCCCGCTGAAAGCCAGGTTGCGCAGCTCATCCAGTTCTGCCGACACACCAGGCGCAATTACCTGTCCTTTCGATACCATGGTGGGAGGATCGTCCTGTATCGTTTTCCCTATTTTATCAGCAACAAGCTGGCAGGGATTAATCTGATCAGCCAGGTGGTTCAGGGGTTTGTGTGAAGCAGCCAGACAAGCAGTTTTTATGGGGACCAGGGCCTGTAATGCCCGGCGTATCTGCAAAACCTCCCTGGGATTAATCCTGCCCACGGCTACCTTGGAAATAAGTCGCTCCAGGTCACCAATGGTTTTGATATGTTGCTCAATTTCACCGGTAAACGAATCGTTTTGAAGAAAATAGTCTACGATTTCGAGTCGTTCGGAAACCGGCAAGCGGTCTTTTAAGGGAAGCAGTATCCAACGCCTGAGCAGGCGGGCGCCCATAGGTGAGATAGTATGGTCAATGGTCGAAAGTAAGGTGTTGGCATTTTCGTTTGGCGAATGTAACAATTCCAGGTTCCTCACCGTAAATTTATCGAGCCACACAAAATGATCTTCTTCAATACGCGATATTTTACAGATATGCTGAACTTTATCGTGTTGTGTTTCCGAGAGATAATACAAAGCAATTCCTGCTGCGATAATTCCGTTTTCGAGTTCGCTGATACCAAAACCTTTCAGGGTTGCAGTGCCGAATTGCTTGAGCAGTAATTCTTTCGAAAATTCAAGAGTGAAAACCCATTCATCGAAATATGAGAAATAGTACTTGTCGCCAAAGGTCTCGACAAATTGTTGCCTTTTGTTTTTCTGAACAATAACTTCCGAAGGCCTGAAGGTTTGAAGCAGTTTTTCGATATACTCATTAGAGCCCTGGGCCAGCAGAAACTCACCGGTTGAAATGTCGAGAAATGCTATGCCTGACGACTTTGGAAGCAGGTGAATACATGCCAGGAAATTGTTTTCCTTGTTTTCAAGAATTTTATCGTTATATGAAACACCGGGTGTCACCAGTTCAGTAACTCCTCGTTTCACAATGGTTTTGGTCAGTTTTGGGTCTTCAAGCTGATCGCAGATGGCAACCCTGTACCCGGCACGGACAAGTTTGGGGAGGTACGTATCAAGTGAATGGTGCGGAAAACCGGCAAGTTCCATGTACGCTGCAGCACCGTTGGCCCGTCGGGTAAGTATAATACCCAGAATCTCCGAAGTTTTTATTGCATCAGCACCGAATGTTTCATAAAAATCACCCACCCTGAACAACAGCAATGCATCCGGATATTTAGCCTTGATGGTATTGTATTGCTTCATGAGCGGAGTTACTGTACTGTCCTCCTTGTCTTTTTCTTTGCCCTTTGCCACTTACCGGTATTTAAAATTTAATGGCAAATATAGGGTTATTGATCAGCATTTTTCGTAACGCAGGCATGGTGTTGATAAATTTTGCGCCCCAAGGAAACCGAAAATCTTATTTTTGCTCTAAAATTTAATAGTATGCGGAAACTCTCCATGGATGAACTTAACAGGGTCAGTGTCGAAAAATTTAATGAACTCGATAAAATACCATTGATTTGTGTACTGGATAACATCCGCAGCCAGCATAACATCGGATCTATTTTCCGCACTTCGGATGCTTTCCGGATTGAGGAGTTGTACTTATGCGGAATTACCGCCACTCCGCCCAACCGCGAGATTAATAAATCTGCTCTTGGAGCCACGGAGTCTGTTAAATGGCAGTATTTCGAACACACCTTGCAGGCTATTGAAAAACTGAGGAATGAAGGATACACCATTATTGCCATAGAGCAGGCGGCGGGAAGTATTGATCTGGAATCATACAGCCATGACCCTTCAGCCAGGGTTGCGCTGGTATTTGGTAACGAAGTAAACGGTGTAAGTGATGAAGTAATGGAAGAAGTGGATGTTTGTATTGAAATACCTCAGTTCGGTACAAAACACTCCTTTAACGTGTCAGTAACGGCTGCTATTGTCATGTACCAGTTTTTTATAAAGCTGAAGAAAAAATTGTTGTAAACAGTAGGAATTCTGATTTCCATTAGTTGATTTTGATAAATTTTATGCAGAAGTAGTCCATATTGCTACAGTTTTATCCGAAAATCCACTACATAGATTTTATCTTTCGTGACGAATCTATTGTTTTTTTTAGTTATTTTTGTATTGATTTGTCGGTGGTCATTAACACTTGTCCCGAAAATTGCTGAGGTTGTAATTATTAGGCCTTACAAGGTTCTTGGCTCTTTTTATGTCAGCCTCTACATAAAAGTTTCAGTGTCATTGAGTGAAAATTGATAAATGCAGAAAAAAACTGAATTTTCAGACCTGGAAATTTATTAACATTATTTTGCAAATTTCTAATTTTAAGCGTATTTTTATGGCATTGATAAATTTGCATAGAATTAATTTGTTAAATTTAGTGCTATGAGACTTAAACTTTACCCTTTTTCGTTGATTTTAGTTTTAGCTATTGCGATACAATTGTTTCCCTGCAAAGTCTTCGCTCAGGCAGAAAATGTAAAAGCACCTTTTAAAAGTTATCTTTACCTGCAGCCTAATATCGGAATAAGCCAGTATTTTGGCGACTTAAACCAGAAAGATTACTGGAATCAATATCCCAGGTTCGCGTTTGGTGCTGCATTTGGTTATCAGCTTTGCCCTGTGTTTGGGATTCGTACCGAAATTGATCGTTTAAACATTTACAGCAAAAGATTAGATCAGGATAAACTACTCACGTCAGGCATCTGGGATGCAGCATTTCATGTTACCATCAACATTAACGAGATATTTTCGGAATACAACAGCAAAAGATTGTTGAATTTTTACCTGTTTTCAGGTGCTGATCTTACATCATTTATGTCTGAAATTGAGTATATCCCTACAGGTGCTACGCTGAATGAACATTCATCGTGGCAGCATGCATTCTCACTTCCGATAGGTGCCGGGGCATCTGTGAGGGTGAGTAATGCTATATCAATCAACCTGGAATATACCGATCATACAGTTTTTAATGCTACTAAAATTGATTTCACTGATGGTGGTAACGAAAATAATGATCATTACAGCTATGCTTCTGCCGGTGTACAGGTTAACTTCGGGGTAAAAGATACTGATGGCGACGGAGTAAGAGATAAGGATGATCTTTGTCCTGAAACATTTGGAAAAATTGAACTGGCAGGATGCCCGGATAAAGATAATGACGGTATTACAGATGCCGAAGATGCCTGTCCGGATATTGCAGGTAAGGCTGAATTTAAAGGTTGCCCCGATACAGATGGAGATGGCGTAACCGACAGTCAGGATCTTTGTCCAACCGAAGCAGGTTCGAAAGCACTTAATGGTTGCCCTGATAAGGATAATGACGGTATTGCTGATAAAGGAGATAAGTGTCCTGACGTTGCCGGTTTAGCAAACTTAGGAGGATGCCCCGACAGAGATGGCGATGGAATTGCCGACAATGAAGATGCTTGTCCTGATATTAAAGGCCTGGCTCAGTTCAATGGTTGCCCCGATTCAGATGGCGACGGCATAGCCGATAACCTTGATAAATGTCCGGATGTGGCTGGTATTGCCGCAAATTCAGGTTGCCCCGAAGCTAAATTCGAATACTTCAAAGTTGTTTATTTTAGCTTTGACCAGGCTGTTCTGGTTACCCGGTTTATAAAAGATCTGGATGAGGTTGTAACTGTTATGAATGAACATCCAAACCTGAATCTTTCTGTCGAAGGCTTTGCCGATTCACAGGGGCCGGAAGCATATAATCTCAAATTATCCGAAAAACGTGCTGACTATGTGATTTATTATCTGGTTAAGAAAGGTATCGCGAAAGAACGTTTAGTTAAAGCATATTTTGGTGAAAAGAATCCTGTTGATACAAACAAAACTAAGGCAGGTCGTGCTAATAACCGCAGGGTTGAAATGAAATCAGTAAAATCAAAATAACTTTTATCAGATTATCTGTAGAGACTGTTTTCCTGAAGGCAGTCTCTTTTTTTATTCTTGCTGCCTGAAATTGGATTTATAAAAAAAATCCTGACCAAGATTCAGCCAGCTGAACTGTGCATCACTGTGAGTTTAGCGCTTTAGTTTTCTTTTTACTAATAAAAGCCAGGAACTTTGTTTTTTTTCTAATTTTGTTAATGATAACTTAATTGCTCAATTAAAAGATATGATCATTATGAAGAAAAATTTATTGCAAAACTCATTATTTCTGTTTTTTTTAGTCCTTTTTACCTTTCATTTCCTAACCGGCCAGGCGCAGGTTACATGGAAAAACGATAAGATGAAAAGCTATTTCTACATTCAGCCCAACGTAGGGATCAGCCAGTATTTTGGCGATTTAAATCAAAAAGATTATTGGAGCCAGACTCCTCAATTTGGTGCCGGAGCAGTAGCCGGGTACCAGTTGAATCCGGTTTTCGGTTTCCGCGGACAATTTCTGAAAACAGCGTTGCACAGTGAAATTGTTGATCAGAATCAGCAACTGATCTCTGATCTTTGGGATGCAGCTTTTCATGTAACAATCAACATAAATGAAATTTTTGCTGATTATAACGACAAACGATTTCTGAATTTTTATCTCTTTACCGGTGGTGGCCTTTCCTCATTTAAATCATATCTCGAAACTAAAGAACCACCTGCGCCGCTTGAAAAACATGATAGTCGCCAATATTCATTTTTTCTCCCGGTGGGGGCCGGTGCTTCCCTGCGGCTGAGTAATGCTGTAGCTGTTAATCTTGAATATGCTGATCGTACTATCTTTGATCCCACTAAACTCGATTTTACCGATGGCGGCGAGCAGAATAACGACCATTACAGTTATGCATCCGTGGGCGTGCAGGTAAAACTGGGTGTTAAAGATACTGATGGCGATGGGGTACGCGATAAGGATGATCTCTGCCCTGCTTCACATGGTAAACCATCGTTAAGAGGCTGCCCTGATAAAGATAATGACGGGATTGCCGATCAGGATGACATATGTGCTGATATTTCGGGTTTGGCAGAGTTTAAAGGCTGCCCGGATACGGATGGAGACAAGATACCCGATAATGAAGATGCATGCCCTTTAGCAGCCGGAAAAGCTGATTTAAAGGGTTGCCCCGACCATGATGCTGACGGCATAGCCGATAAGGATGATAAATGTCCTGATGCGCCTGGGCGTATTGAATTTTCAGGTTGCCCCGACAGGGATGGAGATGGGATCATTGATAAAGATGATATATGCCCTGATGTGAAAGGTTTGGCTGTGCTCCAGGGCTGTCCGGATACTGATGGAGATGGTATTCCCGATCCTAAAGATAATTGCCCGGATGTTAAAGGTACGAAGGCCAACAATGGCTGTCCCGCGATTGCTGCCGGACCATTATTCGAGAAAAATGTATATTTTAACTCTGACGAAGTGGTGGTAAGCAAACAAAATATTGCTGATCTGGATGAAGTAGTAGCATTTCTGAATGAGCACCCGGGCAGTGTTGTTTCGGTTGCAGGTCACGCAGATAACCGCGAATCGGATGAATACAACCTGCGTTTGTCTGAAAAACGTGCTGATTTCGTAATCAATTACCTGAATAAAAAAGGTGTTAAAGCTTTGAAGGTAGATAAGTCATTCTTCGGGAAATTGAAACCAGTGTCTGACAATAATACATCCCGGGGCCGTGCACTCAACCGGCGGGTTGAAATAAAGATAACACGCTAAGTAATTGCATTTAAAAAGAGGTTGGGTTGAAGTCCATCCTCTTTTTTTTGTATTGTTTCAAAACAAGCATGAATGATTTTGACAGGAGTGTAGCGTGGTATCGCTAATTTGAGATTTCCGTTGCAATCATGAATAACGCTCAAAACTAATCCAGGCGACTGAATGGCCTGTAAACATATTATAACACAAACGTGAAATGTATCAGCAAACTCCTGATGCGGGTATCAAAAATGATGCTGTGGCCTTGTCAGGATCAATGTCCGGCATTTTTACCGGTATTCTGTACAACAATTATCTGAAAGCCATTTTGCTTATATAAAAAACATTTCGCTTGTTACTTTCCAGGTAATTGTTCCTGATGGCTTGATATCCGGAGGCAATAAAATAGTCGTCGTACCAGTGCTCAATAGTACTCAGGTATTCATCAATGGGCTGGTCGGTATTTCGCAGGGGGACGAGTGAAGTGTACGAAGTATTGTCGACAATAGTATTTCCTTTAATTACTTTCGACGCTACTTTGTTGTTGGCATTATAGAAAAGCACAATTTCATCTTTGTCGAACACAAAGTTTAGTTTGCGGTTCAGGTATTTGGTAAGGATATCGCGCATTTCCATCCCATTGTTCCAAAGCATGTTCCCGCTACTGTCGAATCCGGCAATAAAAGCATGCGAATATCTAAACCCGTCGAATACCTGGTAGGATGTGGGAAATGCCCTGCCATAATAATCGTACGACATCTGAGTGTTTGTATGATATTCAGGACTATACGCTTCGGATGTTATAATAAACTGACCATTGTTTATCATAATATCATGGGTAATGAGCCTGAGATTCAGTGTTTTTTCATTATCAAAAGTTTCTTCAGACAGTTCTTCTGTAGCCGACTTTTCCTTTTTGCGGGTTGCCTTATTTTTAAGGCGTAAAGCACTGGGATCGGTAATATATTTGTATGCATTGCTAAATCCACTGAAGTTAAAATACTTAATTTTGCCGGCGACTCCATTTTTAACAACTGCTGTAAAATATCCATCCGATACCGGAGTCTTGTCTTCGTTGGCATCGTAGCTTGATTGCCGCGAATAATAATATGGTGAATAATAATTGTAGTAGTAACTGTTGTAATAATTGTCGTAGTAATCGTATTGCCTGCGCGTGTTTGTAACATTGAAACCATAGGTTCCGGCAATTATTCCGTTGCCCTCGCTTTGTGAAATGTATTGTGCCGAATTGAAATTTTTCTTCTCGGCCTGCCCTGAAAAATCGAAGGTTTTTTCGAGCGCACCAGCAATCTTATATTGATTTACAAACAAATGGTTGCTCGACGAGGAATATTGTATTTTGTAGGTTGCATAAAGCTTTTGCTGGGTTGAGTCAGCTGAAATATCAAGCAGCAGTGCATCTTTTTCCGAAGTAATTTCGTAATTGTTCTTCTCGCCGGTTACCAGCGAAAAGCCCATTATTCCGGGTTGATTTTTACGGTTATTGTACCCGATGTAAGCAACATCGTTTGAAATATCAAAGTCGACTACATCTGCCTTTTCGGGGATACTGGCGCGGTGTTCAGTTATCACTTTTAGTCTTGGAATCACCATGAACACAAAAATATTCCCGTCCTTATTTCTCTTTGTGTCATGAAAAAGCAGGTAAATTGCATTTCGGGTCGATAAACTCTTGAGGTAAGTTACATCTTTATGCAGGGGCACCAAACGGTACCATTGCTCTTTCAGCTTATTATCCGTCATTACAAACGACCAGTTTACGCTATCCTTACCACTTTCGTTAATGGTTGGGTAAAACACACAAACACCATAAGGGCCGGCCGTAACATAATTAAAAGGATCGCTGTTAGCGGGCGCGGGTATTTCCAGTCGCAAAGGAGGGGCTCCCTGAGCCAGCAGGCTAACGGCAGATAATACAAAGAATGCAAGTACCAGTAGTTTTTTCATATTATTTATTTCACTTTTCAAAAATAACAATTCTTCGGGCACTATTATTTTATTGAAGAAGAAAAAAATGAGCGGGGCTTTTGCTCTTAACACAATAGTTGGGAACCAATCCAAAAAAAATGCTTAACAAGTGAACAGTCAATTATCTATTCTTTTACACCGATCAGAAAGACAATCTAAAAAAATGTACTTCTTAAGGTTCAAAGAAGCAAAATACTGATTTTGGGAATTTTATTATTTGAATCCGGTCATTGGAAAAAAAAAGGAATCGCTATTTGTCAATTCGTTCAATCCAGATCTTAAGATCGTAATAGTTCTCTGATACCATTTTAATCAAATACAGGCTTTGTTCGCGGGGGTAGTGCTCAATGATGTAGTCTGTCAGTTCGTTAGCCATGTTGGGAAGTTCTATGCGCTTTTTGAGTTCTATCAGCGATTCATCTGGCATTACCACCATTTTCTCTTTGCTGTGAATAAATGATTTAAACTTGCTAAATGTACTTTGATTCGGAACTAATTGCTTTCTTAATGCTGTTTTAGCACGGTTACTTTCGTTAATAAAATAGATCATATCAAGCATGGCAAGCTTTTCTGTTTCTTCATCTTCGCTAACCAGATCAGGAATCAGTTTGCTCATTATCTGGTATTTTACACGGATAATGTTTTTGTACTTTGCACTTCCTTCAATAATTGCCGCGATAAAATCGGACCAGAATTTTGTTTGAACAATACTTGGTAAAAACAGTGCATTTCCCAGAGGCGAAAATGCGACTGCAAACGGCCAGGTTATAATGCTCCGGAAAAAGTTGCTCCGGGTTGTAAATTTGTCAAATCCCCTGATGTAATTATGTGTAGCCAGGTATAATCCATTGGAAATATTGAGGCATAAGAATTTAACAGTTTCAAATAGGGCGCCTTCATGTTGTCCGGTCCAGGCAATATCAAACTGAGCTTTCACAGATCCAAGGATAGGAACCGAAAAGCCTGTCCAGAACAGGGAGTGTGCAAAATTAGTCCAGTTGATATCCTGCGAATGCCACTCCTTGGGTTTAAATCCGTTTCCTGAAATTACATCCACAAACATATTACGCGAACCGGTGATTGCGAACCATAAAAGTGCATATTCGTAACCAACTGTCAGGTAGGCAGGTATAAATCCAATCAGGATAAATATGGAATTTTTTATTGCAGGATTGAGGTATTCCCAGGCCTGGAGAGGAGTAATTGGTTTTTCAATTTTTTCATCTCCCAACATGTTTTGCTTGCCGGAATCGAGTTTACCGAGGCAGATGATTTTAGGTTTTTCTTTTTTCTTTAGTGGTGTTTTAGGTATTCGCGCCAGTTTAAAGATTAATTGCGATATTTCGTCGGGAAGGGTGTAATGATGTTTTTCAAAATATTTTCTTTGCTGTTTTGGTAAACGGCTTTCTAAAACAAATCCCATACCCGGCGCCAGCGTCGACCTTCCTGCTGCATCGCTTCCAATAGCAGGTATCAGTATATTTTGACGAAAATACTCAAGCGCCTGATCAAGTTTTTCCTGATTAAATGTTAACTTATTTATTTTTAATAAGTTAATTAATTCAACTTGGTTACCTTCATTCAGGAACCTGATAAAGTTTGCAAATATCACAAAATCAGATTCTTTTGTTTCAATAGTTCCATACATATTATATATCTCGGTAAAAGCCAGCATTTCGTGGTTTTCGAGTATTTTATCGATGGCAGCCTGCAACCCATGTTCAAGAGGCTGGATAAATTTAATACTTCCACCAGCTTTTTTAGCAAGGTTATAGATATCTTTGAGGCTGCTGACGGCTGTTTCGGCATCTATGGATTCGTTTCCTGCAAAATAGGCAAGCCTTATTTTTTCAGCCTGCAGATCGCGGTATTGGGCACGGATTTCAATAAACTGTTTTTGGATTTTTTCAATTTCATGTATACTAAACTGCTCGGGAGCGTTCTCTGTCTGGATTTTCAAGGCAGTAATCTGTAACGCTCTTTTTTCAAGAACCTCTTTAAGCCTGGGATAGAGGAATTCTCCCAGCTGGCGCCTCGAATAGATTTTATTGCCCAATGATTTTTCCTCGCCATTGATTGAAATTGGTTGAAGATAATATATTGAATCGGGTTCGTATCCTTCATTAATTTTTGGAAGATGCTCACTATTAAAATCTTCAATCAGTTGAGCGATATTTTTCTCCCGTTTTTTTTCGTTTTCTTCAAGTTCGTGAAGGAACTCCTTAAAATCGTCAGATTTTTGCTTAAGGAATTTCTTGAACCGCCCTTTTTTGCTCGAGAAATTCGGCAAAATATACATATAGTGGAATCGCATGCCATTAGTTAAAGCGCTGAATTCCAAAGCTATATTTACTTTTATTCCCAATATTCGGCCCGCCTCCAGCACTTCTTTTACGGCCTCCTCCCGATCCAGGTTGTTGTAGGCGATAGTTAGTTCGGAAATACCTTTAATAAATGCATCAATTATAAGCTGAATCGGCGATTTACGCCCATACGATGTACTGTCGTGAACATGAAAGTCCCAACCCATCTTCAGGTCTTTGAGTTCCTCGCCTGTTTCGGGAACCTCTATAATGTCCAGTTTTTTCAGGAAATTTCGAATCGCCCTTGGATGCCCGTACGATGAAACCGTAAAATCACGCATCAATTCAAGTTGTACACGTTTGTTATCGCGGTTTTTAACTACTTCCTTCATTAGTGCCAGCTGAACTCTTGCAGCGTTAAGGGGCATTTTTAACGAACGTGAATACATTATGTGTTCAGCTAACAGGCTTAGTGCATGAACTCGTTCGTTGTAATCAGCTGATTCAAGACATCTTGTAATCCGTAAGTAAGTCTCAACAATTGTTGTCCTTCTTTTCCTGAATTCCTTAATAAATCCCCTGGGATGTGAATTCGGGAAATCACTTATTATTTCAGGTATATCAATGCTTTGATTTATACGGCTGCGCAGTTTCCTGAGTTTTGTGGCAAAACTCAGGAAATTTACTATGTCGTTATATGTTTTTATCAGCATTTTATAAATTTATTTTTAAAAATGTCTGATAACCATAGCAGTAAGCTTCTTTTAATTCAAACATTTTTAATGCTATTCTAACCGGAAATTCAGTTTCAAGGCATGGTCGGGTCAATTAGAAAATGCCAAAAACACCATTTGGCGTAATTCCTAAGAGTTTAAACCAGGTTTCACCGGCAATTATTATAATAAGCCAAGATGTTACCATCATCGTAAATCCAAATTTAAATGTGTCCGTAATGCTATAATGATCGGTTTCGTACAAGAGCGCCGCGGGTTTGCTGTTGAATGGCAATACGTATACATGCTCGATCATAAAAGCAACCGGAAGAGCCAGGCTTATAATGCTTAAATTAAATCGTCCGGCAACACCAATCGCAATAGGGACAAATATCATTGCGCGCATAGTTTTTGATTCGAACAGCAAAGCGCTGAAAACCATTACACCGGTCAATAATAAATAAAGTACCCAAAACGGAGTATTGTTTCCTATTCCGATATGATCGAAAAACGCATTCACAGCTATTGAAGGAAGGTCAGTTGCTGCAAATCCGGCACCCAAGGCATAAGCTCCGGCTGAAAACAACATCAGGTGCCATGGAATATCAACCTCGTTCCATTGAAGTATTCCGATACGCGGAAGAAGGGCGATAATTGCTCCTACAAAAGCAACAGCAGTCGGGCTGATACCATGTATTCTGTCTGTTGACCAGAAAGCAAGTATTAAAAGAAAGATTATTACCGATTTTTTTTCCTGGAAACTGACTTTCCCAAGTTTGGCATATTCGCTTTTTAATCTCTCGATACCACCTTCAATCTGTGGCAATCGTTCAGAAGGGGTAAGTGGAAAGAAGACTCTCATCGCAAGCCAGTAGCCAATCAGCATCATAATCAGCATCATCGGAAACATGGCCATCATCCAGTCACTGAAAAAGATATTTCCGCCAATAGCTCCGCCAATTATAGCAGCAGCCAGTAAATTGGCTCCTGATCCTGTTAGAAATCCACTTGCTCCAATGTTGATATAAAGCAGGTTTTGCAGTACTACACTTCGTCCGAAATTATTCCGGTTATCACCACCCCGGGCACCATAAATGGCTGCAATGACCATGAAAATTGGTAACAAAATAGCTGCTTTTGCCGTGGTTGCCGAAATAAAAGCAGATAATACAATATTGATCACCATGAAACTCAGGAAAATTGTTCCTGCATTTTTTCCAAACTTCAGGATAAACCAGAGTGCAAATCGTTTGGCTACACCGGTTGCAACCAGCATGCTGGCCAGAACAAACGACATGATATTGAGCCACATAACAGGATTTCCTAATTCGGAATAGGCTTTTTTCTCAGGAAGAACTCCGGTAAGCACCAGGGATACGATGAGTATGAGCGAAGTCAGATAATTAGGAAGCGATTCTGTTATCCAGAGAATGAGCCCTGCAACAAAAATTCCAAGCAGTAATGCATTGTTCCTTGAAAATGCTTCCGATCCTATTTTATCGAATACTTTCCTGGCTTCTTCAGTAAGATGAACCGGATCAATTTGTTGCAGAAATGACAAATTGAGTACAAATCCAAATAATACGAATGAAATTATTGCCAGGGGCGGACCGATATATGTCAGCCATTTTTCAAAATTGCCTTTTTTGCGCTTCGGAAGCTTTTCAATGCGGTAGTTATGCATATCCAACAAATCGAAGCTTGTATCTTCAGGTGATTTTATTTCAGGCGCTGTCATTTTGTTAAATCGTTAATTTGTAAATGCATTCAGCTAAGCGGGAAAATGAAAATGACCTTCCTGAACCCTACTGAATAAGTTCAGGAAGGTTGATTTAGTCTAATCACTCAACTAAAACTACCATTTGGTAAATGGATGCTTCATCAACATTGAGTTGTAATACTTTACATCACCGGTGACCTCTTCTCCAAGCCAGGAAGGCTTTACAAATTCTTCTGCTTCGGCATTTAATTCCACCTCGGCAACAGTTAGTCCCTGGTTTTCGCCATAAAATTCGTCCACTTCGAAAGTGTGAATGCCAGATTTCACCTGGTAACGGGTTTTATCAATCACTCCAGGTTCGCATATCTGTAGAAGCGATTCCACTTCATTTACCGGAATTTCTTTTTCCCATTCGTAACGGCTGGCTCCTGATGCATTTCCGATTCCTTTTATGGTGATAAATCCTTTGTCGCCTTTTATCCTCACGCGCACCGTACGTTCAGGAACTGAGCATAGATATCCTTGGGTTATTCTTGTCTGTTTGTGTACATCCTGTTTGAAATCGCCTTTCACCAGGAACTTGCGTTCTATTTCTTGTGCCATATTGTCTGTTTTAAACTATGAATGAATTTAATTTGCCAAAGGTTTATTGATCATACCGATAATACGTTTTATCGCCTGCAGATAGTTAATGTTTTCAACTCCTTCGAGACCAATATCTTTGACTGTTTTTTTGATATCCTCAACTTCTGTTGATTCGGAGTTTATAGTCATCACTCTTGCTCCGTTGATAAGTACTTCGCCGTATTCGCAAATGGTATTGTTAACCATATAACCGAATCGTTGCTTGTGCACTTTAACTGCCGCCAGATCGGGGTGTGAATTTATAATATCCATAAACTCATCGAAAGTATAGACATCTTTAGTCAGCTCAGGCATCTGAACCTGGAATGCGGGGAAAACCTCGTTTTTCAATACCGAAGCCTGTATTGGGAATTCCCCTTTCATCAAAGGATTCCATTGTTCAAGTCCGTCCACTGTTTGAACATAGGTTTTAATGTCCATTTTGCCATCACGAACTTTTGTGTTATTGATGTCATTTGTACGGGAGAGAATGTATATCTCATCTGAATACCTTTCCCATACTTTTTCGGGTACCGGCATTGATAACCGGGCCATGCGTTTAGTCGCAACTTCGAAATTCTGTCCGAACGAGCGGAACTCAAACCGTGGTTTGGATATTTCACCTATTTTCAATTCTTCGTTTGCCATGATATTGGGATTTTTAGTTGTTAATTTGAAATAAGTAAAGCCTTGCTTCAGAATCACTTATTATAAATAGTTCATTTGTTTCGGGATTGTAAGCAATTCCTTCAGGATTTGTAACTGGTATGCGATAGCTTTCAATTAATTCACCTTTCATCGTACATCTGGAAACACTTGCCGATTCGTCGCTCACTATCCATAGTTGCTGGTTTACATTATCTACACAAATGCCAGAGTAATCATTGGCGAACGACAATGGGTAGCTTTTAAGCACATTTAAGTTTTCATCTGTCTCGATGAGTAAATCAGGATTCTTCTCGTTAAGTATGTAAAAATGCTTGTTGAAAGTTGCATACGAGATCCCTTCCAGACCTTGGTTTTCATCATTTTTCTCTACCGGAATGGCTTTTTGCGCAAGCTGATTCCCCTGAAAATCCAGTTTTATAATCGTTCTCAGTCGTTCTTCAGTAACACACAAAAACTGGTTCTCAACATAACAAACCCCTTCCAGATCGCTTCCGGAATACGCCAGTTCCGAAAGTACTTTTCCTTTGGTAGTAATTTTATACACTTTAGCAGTACGATCACTTACCGTGTACAAAATATCCGTGGATGATCCAAAACTGAGATCCGATGTTTCCGGTATATTTACTGAGTATACATCCAACGGATCAAGGAATGTAAGATTATCCTTTTTTTCTTTTGAGCATGCAATCAATAAAAACCAGCCTGCAAATACTGGTAAAATAAAGATATGCAAAGCAAAACCGCAACTAACCGAAATTATTTGCGATTTTGCTTTTGTGCTCGTTATCACAGGTAGTCTCAATTTGAACTAGTTATTAGCTGCACCTTTGGTAAATGCTGTTTTGATTTGCCATTCGCCTGTGGCATTTGGAATTCGGGCATAACTGCCATTTAAAGGGTGACCTCCAACCAAATTAGTGGATGTTTTTTCAAAACTGCTAAAAACTACTTTTTGTGGACTGGTCAACTCCAATTTGACATTTTTTGTATTGGAAATACCTGCCGTAAGTCCAACTACCGGAGGTACAACCTTTGATGTTACCACAAAATATGAATTCGCTGCAATAATTGTACCTGCAGGTGCTGTATAAATTGTAGCTGCACCGTCTTTTACCAGGTAAACATTACTCATATCAACTTCAGCATTGGACGAATTAAAGATTTCAATCCAGTCATCATCAGGATCCTGTAATCCGCAAACTTCATTTAAAATTAATGCAGCATAGTTAGGCAAAGGAGCAACTGTTATAAATGGCCATGTGCTTGCAACATCATGATTGAATGGACTGGTTACAACGCCATTTACAACTGTTTCAACAGGGAAATATGTCCTTAAACCGGAATTGTCTTCTGCTCTTAGATAGTAACTGATTTTAGTTAGATTTGGCTGACCAGGTATGGTTCCGGTAAAAGTTACATTATCAGTTGTTGTTAGTGTTATTGCAATTTTAGTATCGGCAGTAGCATCATTTAATGCGTAGTATAATTTCACTTCTTTCACACCTGATTTATCGCTAACTTTCACTGTAAAATCAACTGCTCGTCCATCGGAAGGGCTTAAAGTGGAAGGTGTTACTGAGACAAATTGAGGCGGTCCGTCGGCTACAGTAAAAGATAAAGGTGTAGTTGGAGCAGTAGTTGGGAAATATGATTTTTTTCCTGTTTCATCGGTAGCTACAACATAGTATTTTACGGTTGTGCCAGCTGTAATCACAGGGAATTTATATTTGTATATGCCGCCACCGGTAGGCGCCATTTCAGTGATTCTGACATCTGTCCCGGCTTCAGTATATATTTTTACATCCCTTATACCACCGGCATCAGAGGCTGTTACGGTATAGTCGAAGCTGCTGTTGTCATTTACGCCTTTGATAGTGTCTGCAATTAAAATCGGGGGTTCATTTGTATTGCTGTTGGCTGCTCCCTTGGTTGGATTTGCATTTGCGAATACATCTCCGCCATCAGGAATTCTTGCATAAGAAACTCCCAATGGTAAAGCCGGGAAATCAACCTGATCTATGATTGCACTTTTAGTATCAACTAAAAAAGCCGATTCACCTCCGGAGGAAAGACCAAATGCTGCATACTTTGTCGGATCAGTTCCTGCCAGGGCAACATCACAAACAATTACATAGTAGCCTTTGGCGGCAATTTTTGTACCTGCAGGAATGGTGTAAATCGCAGCTGGTTTATCATAAACCCCAAAACCGCTGATATCAACTTCGGCATCGCCCGGATTGTAAATTTCCAACCAATCCGGATTTGGATCACCATTATTGGATGCAACTTCATTAATTACCAGTGCAATATCGGAGCCTGGCGTAGTATCGTCTACGTATACATCATCTTTCACGCAGCCCGACAGGAAAATTACTGCAGCGGAAAGAACGGATAAAACTATTTTTGTTTTCATTAGTTTAGATTTAGATATTAATAATTTTAGAAGTCAATTTCAACTCTTGCCTGGATCAGACCGTAATCATCTCCGCCTTTTCCGGCAGCTTCTGTAACTTTAGTGTAATCCGTGGTTGGATTTCCGTCTATATCTGTTCCGCAGTATAGTTTTCCTTTTCCGTTGGCATACCTGTCGTGATCGATATAAGAATAATTTAGCATAAATTTCACATTTGGATTAACATGGTAAGTTACACCTCCGGTATATCCGTTTGCACTTCCACCCATGATTTCTGCTTTGCTATCATTCAGATCGATGTAATCGAACCGGAAGGCTAATTCAATATCACCCCATTTCTTTCCTCTTTCAATGCGGGTAAATTCACCTTCTTCATCATTGTAATGATAAAGTCCTCCGAAAACCAAATATGATACAGAAGCAAATAGCCCGCTGGCCTGGTAGTTTTCAAAACCTTCTTTCCTGTTCACTTTTGTGAGCAGGTATTCACTTGCAAATTTGATGTTTTTGTAACTGGCTGCGAGCTCGCCGCCGAGTAAAACATTTGATTCAACATTAGGGATATCATCTGTATCTAGAAATTTCTTCCGACTGATATTCGTCATATCTCTCATGGATACGCGATATGTATTCGGGAATTCCCAACTTGTTTTTGGAGTACGATAGGATGCGTCAATACCAATGTGGATGAGCTTATTATCTTTGTTGATAGGGCGGAAAACTGCTTTCCCGGTTAGGGAATACCCTTCGTCGGTTCCATTGGCTTTATTAACATTTTGTGAATAGGTTGTAACTTCCAGGTTTTCAACATCGTTAAAATGTACTCCTCCAATCACTAAATAACTCTTATCCCATTTCGAAAAATTTAAACCCAGTTGGCGGGCCGGGGCGAATTCTGTCATAAATGGCTCTTCAATAAATGTCTGATACCTCGATGTGGTGGTGGTTTCCATTGAGATAGGCTCTTTGAAATAACCAGCCTTAAAGTAATATTTATTCTTTTCCGATAAATAACCAATAAAAGCATCTTTAACATCCAGTTGTCCGCCAGCAAAGTTTAAATCTACTTCACCGGTCCAGTGATTGTATAGTATTGTTTTCATAGCAAATCGTAAACGGCGGATTGTGAGCCCATCTCCAAGAGCATTCATTGTGTTTTTGTCAAAATAGTGAGCTCCGTCAAAATTTACTCTCAGGTCGAACCAGGTTCGCATGTCCTGGTTTTTTGACTCAAAAGTCAGGAAACCGCTCCAGTACTCTGTATTAACAGGCGTTCGGGCTTTTACAATTCGACCATAGGCATCATATCTCACTGTGTCATTTCCCTGGGCACTTGCCAGTTTTCCTCCCAGAATAAATGCCAGCAGGAGCAGGGCCATTAAACTTCGTTTAATTGTTTTCATACATAAAAGGATTAGATTTATAGGTTGTTTATGAAATTGTTTAGGGTTTTATCTTTATCTATATTCATTTTTTTCTTGAGCCGGTACCGGGCTACTTCAACACTTTTAGGTGAAATATTAAGCAGGGTCGATATTTCCTTGGTAGAAAGATTAAGTCTTAAAAGGCCGGCCAGACGTTTCTCCAGGTTGGTAAGATCAGGGAAACTGGTTTTAAGTCTAAGATGAAAGTCTTTATGTATTTCCTCAATTTGCATATAAAATTCTTTCTTCTCCTGTGGGAACGACATCTTTTGTTTAATGATCATTGATAATTTATTCAGCTTTTGTATTCTTTCTTCATTGTCAGTGGTTTTAATAGCCTCATTTATGCCGGTGGAAATTTTTTCGAGAAAAGAAATTTGTTCGCTCATATTCAGTGCAATATCCATAAACTCTTTTCGCCTGGCCTGCAATTTTAAATTTAAAGATTCATTTTCAATTGAAAATGTTCTCATCTCGAGTTCATTCATGGCTTTTTCAGACTGATACAGTTGATTTTGTTGGACCAGAATATCCTTTTCGGCTCTCAACCTTAATTTCTGTTGCCTGAAAAAAAGGTATATCAGAACCAGAATGATCAGAGATGCCAAAAATATAATGCCTGGTAAAACCATATTTAATTTAGGCGTATAATTTGCGAGGTTATTTAGTTCAGGATGTTTATGACCTAATTGTAAAATTTCGTGGTTGACAGGGAATTGAAAAACAGTATGTATAATAAAGAGTAAGAAATAGGTTAATAATCCGGCTCCAATCGGCGCTGTAATCCAACCTAGTCCTATACCTGCCAGCGTTTTTGTCTCAATTTCCCGGGCGCCTTTAACAAATCCAATTCCAATAACTGACCCAATAGCAATTTGTGTGCTTGAAACCGGTACTAATGGGAAGGACGGCAATCCGAAAGAAATGAGGAGGTTTGCCAGCCAGGAAGATGAAAATAAAAATAACACAACAGCTTGTGTAGCCAATACTACTACTGTAGCTTCAGGTGTAAGTGAGAGGATTTCATTGCCTTTTTCGCTCACTAACCGCCAGTTGTATGAAAATATTCCGATTCCAATTGAAATTCCTCCCAATAGAAACAGAATTTGAATTCCTCCTATGGAAAAGAAACCAAAATCAATAAAGAGTTCAGGAGAGAGATTTGAAAATATTCCGACAACATTCCCGATATTGTTAGCCCCTAATCCGAATGCAGCAACTGCAATTGCAATTAACATTGCAATACGCAGGTAGGAATAAAGCTTTATCAGATGGATACTGGTGCGTTTCAAAATCCAGCGCATCAATAGAAAAAACAGCATACCCAGAAACATTCCGATTACTGGAGCTAGTATCCATGAAAGAATAAATTTGGAAAGCAGTTGCCAATCGGTTGTTGCATGAATAAAAATGCTCCATCCCATCATTCCTCCAACAATAGCCTGGCTTGTTGATACCGGAAGTTTAATTTTTATTAAGCCCAGAATACAAATAGCCACACAAAGTGAGATGACGAATGCAATTGCCGGTTCTGATATATTTCCAAGACTATGTATTGTTATAGTGGTTCCTTCTCCTTGAAATATTGCTCCAATTATTACGAACAAACTTGCAATGAAAGCAGCTGTTTTGAAATTCAGCATTTTCAGATTAACTGAAGCTCCAAAAACATTTATTGTATCATTGGTACCTAATAACCAACCCAGATACAAACCACTTACAATATAGAGTATCGTCATTACTTTTTATATTGCTCTTTTCAATGCCATGATAGACAGAAGGTCAGCTGCATTTTTAGCTACATCCGATAAAATTTCGATATGCAGCGTAAAATACCGGAGATGGAATTTTTCGCTTAGTTTGAGTTGTGGTATAGTCTGAAAAACTCTTCTCTTGATTGAACTGGCAAGCTTATCGGTTTCTTTTTCGTAAAGATAAACCCGATGTAATTTTTCTTTCACAGAGTCAGGATTCGAAAAATAATCCCTCGCAGCAGGTATCAAGGAGTCAATGGCTAAAACTGATAATTCTGTTAGCTTTATTAGATCCTGGTTCAACTCACTGGGAATAAAAGGAACCTCAACATCAAACTCGAATAAATTAGTTTTAGCTAAATCTATTATGTTGTTAAGCTCTTCCAGAAGTTTTAAAATATCTCCTCTGAGCTGAGGCATAAGTGATTGTGTATAAAGTATGTTCTCAATCTCTCTCTTTTTTATATCAGCTTCAGCGGATAAATTGGAAAGAGTCTTAAGATTATCCTCAAAATTTCCCCTGTTTCCCAGTAAATAATTTCTAACGCCATCCTTAAAAATCAGGCTGCCCTGATCAATCAGGCTGAGAAACTGTTCAATTATATCAATCGATTTTTTTGCATGCTTGAAATTAAACATAGCGACAGCTCTTTTATAAATATGGGGCTAAAATACATTTAATTCATCAGATTGTTTTGATGATATAGTGTGAAATATTTAGGATAATTTTAATATGTAGTGTTATTTATGTTTTTAAAATATTGAAAAATAAATAATTAATAAAATTTTGAAGGTATGAGTTTATTTTATCTTTTATTAATGAAGTGTATATGTAGTGTGTTTCTTTATGGCTAATATTTCATTGTATTGGAATCTTGAAGCGAAAGCCAGTTTTATAATAGAATCTGGTTATGTTTTGCTTTTCCCTTTATAATTTATCTGTAAATTATTTAAAGTAGCCTGTAAATTAATCTCTTATGTTAAAGTTTGGCTAAACTAAGAATTATAGTGGTTGAAGGATTTATCCATCAATCTCACATATCAGGAATGTAGAAAATGTACTGCTGTTCTAACGTAAGTAGAGATATGAGTTGTGCTTATTTACGTTTTAACTGCGAAATTCATACTTTGGTTTTTGTTTTGAATAGTGTACATACTCCTTTTTTATCACTACCAAAGGAACAATCCCAATATGGGAGTTGTTTAGCTAAGTCTATTGAGTGAGTGATCAGGTTTAGTGATTTGAGTATTTCATTCAGGAACCCAGAAAAAAGCCAAACTGCCGGCCCTTTCGTATAATGTGAAAGGACCGGCAGTTTGAAATTTTGCAAATAAAATGGTGTTGGTTATCTGACTACAATTTTTTGCATTTGCATTTTTTTACTGGTTTTATGTTTCATTTTTACCATGTATATTCCTTTTGGCAATCCAGATAAATCTACTGAAGTTACACCCTGGTTTGACTGAACTGATTTCACTGGTTTGCCAATAGATGACAAAATTGTTATATCGAACAGCTCATTGGCAGGATTTGAAATGTACAGGATATCACTGGTTGGATTAGGATAAACCGTAATACCATTCTGCACGTTAGGTGAAATAGCTGTATGTAAAACACAGCCACTACCCGGTGTAGCTTTTATTGTTGTTCCCTGGAGTGTAGTGAATGCATCTTCTGAAGCTTCCCAACTGCTTGCAAGGCTATTATCCAGATTAGGATCACAAAGTGTAAGTGATGAGCCACCTCCATTAGGACTTGTTGGCCATGGATCTACACTGTTATATGAAACCGAATCAATAAGCTGACCGTTTTTATGAAAGATCTTTACTTCGTCAGCTTTTCCGAAATTGAATTTTATACTTTTAAAATCAGGAACAAACGGGAAAAGTTCGGGCTTGCCATCATCACTGGTTTCAATTGTGTAATATTTGCCGGGGGCTAAAACAGCCCCTGCAGGAAGAACAATCGGATCAGCTTTGTGAAGAGGATCAGAATCCAGAATATAGAATCCTTCCATATCAACAGAAGTGGTGCCGTTGTTGTATAGCTCTACCCATTCTTGTTTGGTTGAAACATCAGGTGAAGTATACATGATTTCAGTGATAACAATGCTAGGCAGAACGAAAGGTTTTTCAATGATTGAGAATGTTGCAGCGCTTTCACCCATCGGATCGCCATCAACTGCATCAGATATTTTAACCTTGTAATCTGTAGCAACTCCAAGTGCATCCGGAATATTCCATGTGTAACTACCGGTATTTGCCACTGAAGCCTCAATTACCAATGGATTTGAACCTGTAAGTTCAATTTTAACATCTCCTGTAAAGTTAGTTGCTGTCCAGGTAATAGTTTGGGTTGAACCTTGTACATATGATTCTCCACCAATTGGAGAAGTAACTGCAATTGAAGTGGGTATGGTCATATCCGACAGAGAGCGGGAAGTGATCTGCATTTGAGCATCAAACTGACCAACAATACAAATTGAAGAAATAGGTCCTGTCGGTACCTTGGTTCCGATATAATCAACTGCTGGGAAGGCTGTGCGATAAGCCATTAGCAGATTATCTTGTCCTTCGATATCGTAGTTTTTGGATTTAATGAAGAGTCCGGTCGCAGCATCCCACTGGTTAGGCGTTTTGAATGCAAAATTTTCAATTTTAACCAGTTTGCCCTGGTCATCTTTTGTTAAACTTGCAAGTGTGCGTACTTCAGGAACAATAACAGTTCCGATAGCATGTTCACCTGTAGCAGCCATTGGAGTGAATTCTAACAGTTCATGATAAAAAAGGATTTTTCCTTCAATATTTGTAATACCTTCTCCAACATTGTAAGCACCAATAAATCCTGGATTTGGATCGTCGATTAAAACCGCAGCAGTAGCATCCTGAATATATTTCTGGTTACGCGAAGCCTGTGAGAAAGTTACAGTTGCAATTCCAGTGTATTTTACGATTGAATTCAATGGTTGAGCCCTTAACGATGCCAAATCATTTACAACTGCAATAATTGTGAAATTAGTGCCTTCAGTTGTAATTAATGGATTGGCAACATCCGTTATACGCAATTTGTATTCAGTAGAATACTGAGCATCAGCAGGAATAGAAAATGTTTCAGTTCCATCGGAAGGGGTGGATGCAAAAAATTCCTGCCATTTGTTTTCACTTGGAACCCAGGCTTCAACTTTCACATCGGTAACGTTTTTTGATACCCAATTTATGGTCACCTGGTTGCCGGCATAATAAGGTCCGGTTTCAGTGATAGTAACATCGCTGATTGATTGTACCAGGCTGGCTGCAGTGGTAAAAGTTACTGATTGCTCAAGGCTTGCATTATTACTTAATCCTTCAACCGGGGCAATGGCCAGGTAATAGAGTTGCTCGTTTGCCAGGTCGGCATCCGGGTTTATAGTAATTACCTTTTTAGCAGCATCAATGGTAGCGGTAAAAGGAACTGCTGTACCGGCTGCGTCGGTAGTTTTCAGGGTTACCAGTGATGCAACGTTAGCATCAGTAATTTCTGTATCATCAATATTTCTTACCGCCACATCGAATGT
>APMI01034759.1_pt1 | contig 24387 bp, 26 predicted proteins | sample 667938 | NCBI WGS metagenome assembly APMI01 (sample SAMN01084076, study PRJNA167559) | wastewater metagenome | biome: Wastewater | place: Denmark: Ejby Moelle, Odense | collected 2011-11-28
ACAGCCGAGTAGTTGAGCAGCTTGTTTAGCCTTCTTTTAAAAAATATTATTATTATTATTAATAATTTCGTTGACAATTGAAATTCCATTTTTAGGCGTATCGGAGTCTAAATGAGGAGCAAAAATACCTGAATTTTTAGGATCTTGGTCATTGAGTGGATTTTTGCGAGGACGGCCTCTCTTTCTTTATGAGCGGGGTCGAACGATGGGACCTGGCGCCTTGAATTAATTCAAACATACCTTCCCATCATGTTTCTGCTTTATGTGAGTAAAAAGCGCAGCATAGCTCAAATAGTTTTTGCCACAAGCACAGATGAAGTCTCTTGTCTTCAAATTTCCAACTTATTCTTCTTCCATGTGTGGTTAAGATTTATATAAATTTATAATTATTTTCAACATGGATTTCCTCAATATTATTTTATTCATTATTTATTATCTCATCCATCCACGATAACTATTTATTTCTTAACTGTATATTTGAAAATTGCTCAAATCCTCCATCTTCAATCTGTTAGACAGTATCATGCCTGAGGTGCTTTCTTTTCCGCAGGTACCTCCACTTTTTACTATTTTTTCTCCTTAGCCTTTTTCCAGTACTCATCCATTTCTTCGTTCATTTTCTTGGAAGCTAGGTTTGCATCTTTACTTGCCTCTTATTTTCCTTTGTGTGATCCTGACTTAACCCAATATTATCTCATCTGTCTATCCATATCGTCTTTATCTTTTGGCTTTTGGGGTTTGTCGTGGCGCTTCCTGATCATCCTTCTGCCCTTGAAGGGTCTTCCACCTTGATTGTCATTATCGTGAGCGGGTCCTCCCAGTCTGCGGGGTCGCCTCTGTCCATCTCTTTGCTCCCTGACTTCGCCTGAGCCCTTTCTGAATCGTGGGCCGCCTTCGGTGTGATGTCTTGGGTTGAATCGTCTCCTGTGTCCGGGCCTGCCTCTTTCAAATCCCATTTTAAATTAAATGCGAAGTAAAATTTACTCCTCTTATAAATACGTAGATCAACGATAGCCTAACTAAATCTATCCAATCGAATTCAACATAACGCTTACTTTATAAATATGAAATTTTATGATTTTATAATTATTTCTTATGCAATTTTACTTTGTTTAAATTTTCAATAAAATTAGATATGTAGTGCTTGATCATTTAGTATAGTGTATGACAGATGTCTTTAGTAAATAAGGGTCGCACATAACTATTATATTGGACGTATTATCGTCTGCACATGGAGAGCAAGTTCAGAAAATTGTACTTGTACGCATCTAATGCTCAAAATGCAAAAAGGATGCCTCAATAATCCGCTGATAGCTATAAGCTGAAAAAATAAAAAAGTATTGAGCATTTGAAGCAATTGCTTGACATCAAGATTGGTTTACCACCTGTCGCATCATTACTGTCATTTGATGTTGCACAAAAGTTGAACATCGAGCAGCATTAGAATTCAGCCGAGATGCGACCCTTGCGTATACTTAAACCCAAAGCGAAACTTAATACACTTTCTCCAAAATAATCCTTTAATCAAACTTCAAGCTAACTACTGACGCCTTTTGTGTCTGTTCGAGAGAATATAAATCAAAGAAGAAATGCAAAATTGAAGTTAGAAGAATAGGAAAAGTAAAAATTGTACGAAAAGTATATCAATTAGTACATGGAGAATCTCAAACAAGCCGAGGTACTCTAAAAGTATCCCGAAGAAAACTATTCACAATTAGTCGCTCAAGCATGCTCTGAAATCAGAAAAAAAATTAATTCGGATTTATATGGTGTGCAATAAGCTTCTAAAATCATGTAGTAGTCAACAGAAAGAGAAGAAAAAACACTTAAAAAGTTAACAAAAAGAAAGCATCGCTCTAAAAATCATAGTATCGACTCGTTATAAATTTATGGAAGTTCACCGTCTATGAAGACGAACAGTAGTAAATTTATTTTGCTTAAGGAAAATGAAAAACAATCTAAGAGTTTAGCTAAGAAAAACCTTTATAAATTAGACTTAGATAACATTGAAAGAGTAAACGAGATCAAACAAAAAACGAGAAGGCTATCATAGAGACAATTTGTGAGGCATCTTACTCGTCACTCTTTTGTTGAGACAATTAATTTTCCAAAGTTACAGTGATTTAAATATATATTAATATTTCTTTGAAAATTGCTTTAACATTTAGTATAAAATTTTAACAGTCGACATAATTTAGCTACTATTAAATATTTGTTTGATTAATTTTAGGACAATAGAAACTTAATTAAATTACTATAACTTGTTTAATATAGCTTAATGTTATCATTCGTTGATTTTGAGAACAATAATTAATTTTTAAAATTAAATATATTTCATAAAGAAAGACCATGCATAGAATTATAAGTCAATTTTAAAAAGCTTATATGATACACCTTAAAGCTGTTTCACAATATTTGAATTATGTCCTTCAAAATCAAATACCTATTATTCAAACCTATAGATACTAGGTTCATTAATTTAATAATCCTAAAAATGTACATTTTAATATAATTTTTCCTTCTTTTGATACTTTTATTTGTTGTTTTTCAAGGCCTGAAAGATTTAGGGTTGAAATATCCGTTTGTAGAGTTAGCTTAAATATTAATTATACTATAGGCAAAATCCAGTGGTTGCTTAAATTAGGATGATCAAATTTTGGGTTACGGCCTTGTTTTACAGTCTATTCTGCGGTTTAGTCCTTAGTGCCCTTTAACTAAGTCTCGATGCCACAGATGCTACACTGTACTCTAATAACAAAATGCTAATAAAATTCAAAGTTAAAGGCACTTCAGTTCCGTACAATATAAAGTATAATGGGATTCCCAGCTCATGGGACACATTGGGCAATGATTTAGTAATTTCGAACGTGAACCAGCAGACTGTTCAAGATTGGACATTTGACATCAGCGTAAGCGACGCAGAAAATAAAAATTTGTACCAAACAATCAAGCTGGCAATATATAAGTACCAGATTATGCTATATCCGATAACTTTGGCTCTGACTCAACAATCAGCAGCCTCCCGCGGTATATAATATAGTAATAAAGCAACCCAGAATAATAGTCCGCCTGTAGTATTCAATATCACAGACTTGATAAAGAGGTACCCGGGTAAAAAATAGAACGGGTTCACGTATAACACAAACTATGCTGCAAGTTCGATCATCACACCGCAGATTATTGCATCGGCTCAGGCTACGTACAACCCTGAGCGTGATGCTAAGCCTATAAGTTTATTTTAACTTAAAAGGAATGCAGCTTTCGTAAGGCAAACTAACGCTAATAAAGCTATTGCTAATTTGGTTTTTATTATCCAAAAACTCAGCGCCGCTGATGATTAATATAAGAAAAGTTTGGTATCTTAAAAACAAACTTTAAAGGATTACAAAGATACTGCATTTAATTGCAGCGAAGATTTATATCATCTTGATGACACTCAAACTAAGATAAAGAATGCTATCGAAGACAGAAATAATAAAATAAATCAATATAACTCTCAAAAAGATCAGGCATCTAAAGATCTATTTAATCTAAAGCAAAATTTGACCGACTTATCAAATCAAAAACTACAAATTGACAGATTGATAAGTCCAGAAGGCGTTACATTAATATAAATATAGAAAAAGATAACTTAATGTGAAGCAAATATCAAAGATACGACAACTCAAATATAAAATATAACAACTTCGATAAAGAATAACAATGTAGATATTAGTATTGCTAATGGTAATGTTTAAGACTCAAATAAAAGATTAACTAATATTAATTAATCATTAGTAATTGTCAGAAATCGAATGGCAGATTTAAAGCAACAATTGAAGTAAGCGCAAGATCAAGAACTTAGTCTCATGAAAGATCAGTTATTTTATGTGTCAGTCCCAATTCAGAATCAAATAAAAGTATAGAATTTGCAACGAAAAAATAAGGACTTAGATGCACAGGCCAAAAATTTAACTCAGAAAAACATTGACTTAAATAATGCATGTGATGCTAATAAAAAAAGTGCGATGAGCAAAAAATAAGCTATAAGTCAACGTGAGCAAAAGTATGCTCAAATAATTCTGAAAATTTAATAAATTAAAAAGAATTCTAATGATATGGAAAAGAAGATTAAAGAATATACAACTAATGCAGATAGTCTCAATGTATAAATTTCTGCATTAAACAATTAACTTTAGAAGTCTTTTCTTCGTTATGCCCAACAAAAGTACATTTGCTCAGTTGCAGAATAGAAGAAAGCGGCTCAACAGAAGAAAATCGACGATATTAATACTTCAATGACAGATAATGCCCAAAATTTGGCTGATGCTAATAAAAACTTATAGGCGGCAAGGGCTTAAAAATAACTAGCTGATTTAGCTATTAACTAAATTATTGATACAACAACAAACGTGACTAAATTTTCAATTGTACCAAATGGTGGTAGCACTCTTTTAGCAGGAACCCCATTTGGTAATAATCCATCTGGATCTGCCTTAGGCCCTGCATTTAGAGTTGACACAATCGAGAAAGGTAGTCTTGATGTTAACTTCAACAACTTAACAACATTTCTATCTGAAACATACAGCATTAACATAGACCCAACTGAAATATTGAAGATCATGACAAAATAACAAAATAAAAATAAAGTTAATATTTCAACCCCTTACATAAGTCAAAATGTCAATTCTTCACAGAATAGTAGTTATGGGATGATGAACATTTCTAATTTGACGACAACTCTCTACCCGATGGACACCCAATCTCGCAGTCAAGTGGCTAATGATGCGCTAATAACTTCAACTATTGGTCCTAAATGTGACAGCTCACCTGCAATTGAAACCAGAATCGGAATCATTGATCAGGTAACACTCGGTTCAATAATTGTACGAGATAGTTTCAATCAGAAATTCACCTTATCGTTAAGTTCGTGTACGAAAATTGCAGCAACTAAACCTAGTAATTTTTTTGCTACTGGCAATAAGGTGTACTTCAGCGGAGTGCAAGTGTTTAATATTTTAGGAAATACTCTCTTTGATGCATACTCTGTGCTCATTGTACCAAATTGATATTAATTTATTTATTTTACTTGCACTATTTTCCTCATTTTTAATACATATATAAATTACAAAATATCAATTTATTTTATGGACTTTATTGCCAATTTTAAAGCAAAGCTATTTGCAATTGTAGAATGTATTCTTAATATTCACTGTTTATAGTTTTTAATTTAAATTATCAATGAATTTGTTAATATCTTATTGTCTATTTTACGTTTATCCACTCTTGCCACTAAATAAAATATCCAAATTAATTTTAAAAAGTGTTACGTGAAATATTGGATCCTAAAAGTAAGGATCAATGTTCCATTTACTCAAAATTTAATTTACAATTTTAGTTAAGTCAAACAGTCTATCATATATTGATCCTTTGCTTACTTATAATACAATGAACTTATTTGCAATTATTTTTAGACTATCAAAATTGATTAGTAAATTAGTTCCTGTTATACATTTGCTTTTTATTTATTTTTGAACTGATTTTAATATTAAATCGCTTTGAGTTCTATATATACGAAATATTTTGGATATGCTCAGATGTAAATCAGTTTATGGTTGTTAGACAAACCAATTTTATGATTTTTATTTTGTTTTTGTTATATTTTCATCATTAAAAATCTGTTTAATTTGATTTTTTATTTCGTTGATGAACTTTTTAAAAGGTTCAGATGAACTTAATGAATAATAGATAAACGATGGCATCGATCCATCATTGATTACTGGCTTTATTGCGATTTTTTTTCCCTATTTTTAGCATTTTTGCTATGTTTAAGAAGAACACTCTTTCTATTTATTACTGCTCGACTGTTCGATCATTATCAGCTAAATATTTTCATAATTATAATTGAATATTTGACTTTATGTGATCATTCTTTCTTTTTCTCTTTCTCTTTTTCCTTTTATTATTTAGGTGGGGGAGCTCGCTTTATGACAGAAACACCACCTTCGCCGAGGAATGTATAATCGTCAATCGTCACATCAGCATTGCACATGGGACATGTCCTTTCAATACCTTAAGTGTTGAGCATCTTCTTCATGTAGCTATAGTTCGTGGGGAATTTGCAGTGATTGCAAGTTGCCAAATCTTCAGCCACTACATGCCTAATATTAGAGAATAATTTACTTGCCGGATGCGATACAGAATGGAATGTAATTTTGACATTTTGGACAGTCTTATTGGAATTAAGGTACGGGTTATTTGCAGAATGGACACGGAGACTTTATCTCTGGGATTTCTTAGTTTACTGGTCTCATTGCAACTCTCTTAATTTTATCCAAATATTTTTAAGGAATCTAAATTAATGTTAAAATTACGCTTGCTTTGTATTACTGTCTGCACACAACAATGGCCCAGTTATAAGCCAAACCTTTGAGATCAGCCTTCATAGCTCTAATCACTGCAGTTGTGAGGATGGCGGTAGGGTTCACTGGGAATTGCAGTATATTTTTACACACTTTATCGTACAGGAACGCAGCATCCATATTTTATTCCATCTTTGACACTCTCTTAACTGCCAGTACATAGGAATGCAGGATGGAAAGTTTCTTCTCCAGTTACATAGGAATTGGCACTCCTGCTTTCTTTATGTCTTGATATGATTGGAACAATATTTCATGAGCATTTTTATAGTTTCCATTTTACTGTTACTGAGAGGCGATAGTCACTGCTATTTTGGCTGCATTTCGATAATTTTTGAGAATTCGATAAAGCTTATATGTATGGATTGGATCTTTTGGCTGCCCATCTGCTTCTCCCATCAAATAGTCAAGTAACTATTGCACTAAGTGGTCTTGGCTTGAGTTCTTTTCAACAAGTTCAATCATTTTTTCAATGAAAAATTAACCAGCTTTGATCCATAATTTCAAGGCTTTTAGTGGATTTTTAGCTTATTAATACTGCTTTGCTGCCTTATCCCAAATACCTTTTCCTTCATAATATTGAGCGATTTGATTTCTTTCTTATGGAGTGCACTATTTCAAACTATCAGCATAAGTATCCATTTCGTTGTGAGTCTGAGCCATAACAAAAGCTTCTTCTTTTCTGTTGGCCATAATTGAAAACTCAACTGCTTACTTCCAGAAGCCTCTCTTTTCACAGTAATTGGCTACAATTTGAGCAACTGTCAAAGTTGAGCATTTAGTTCTTAATATCTCTTTTGGCTTTTCAAGGTTATCAAAGTTGTTCAAGTTAATTCGGACAACATCTTACCAAGCTTATGCATCTTGATAAGCTTACTCTGCTTATTTATATGCTCCTTATGACTATTTTGCTTTACCATACTTCACTAAAATGGCTGCGGTTTTAACTTTTTTCATGAGTGGAGCTGCCTGCTTAAAATTTTTTTGTTGTAAGTACAGTGTAACAGCCTTTTCGAAAGCCTATGCTTTTTAATAAAGTTGAGCAGCTTCAGGAATTTGTCTCATATTTTCACAAACAACAGCTATGTCAAGAAGTAAACTTTTATCTTTAATTTATCTTGCTATATTAAAACCTCTCTGAATGTCTCCTAATTTAATAGAAGTTCTCGAAATTCCAGCGAAGCATTCCATATTATGTCTTTCAATAGTGGCTTTCTCGATGTTTGGTAATGATCCATTAACAACTGATTTTTCAAACTGTTTCAATGCCTCTGTATTATTTCCTTGACTTTATGTTTGAGTTGCCAGCCTTTTGCTGATGAAATTCTACTGCTATGGTGCAATATTCTTTGTCAATGATGAGGCAATAAACCAGTCTTGAATATCGCATCTCATGTCAAGAGCATTTAAGGGCTCTGATGATTTCAAATAGTACTATTGGGCAATATCGTATTTGCCAAGCACCATGGCTACGTGACCTATTAATAAATCTCTCTCATTTTAATGAATTAAGGGCTGAATAGTTAAGACCATTGCAAGATTTTTACCCATTTGAAATGCTTTTATTGCATTTTCAAGATCCAAATTCTAAAGTGCTTTCTTCCCGAGCGATTAAAAGAAATGGTTGTTCTTTAAGAACTTAGCAGCTGTCAAACAGTTTCCAAATCGCTTTAATGAAATATTTAAGAAAAAGTAGCGGGAATGCCCTTCAATGCTGTCGTCTTCGTATTTATAGTTACCTAGGAAAGCATGAGAAGTCAATGGAACATAATTGATAGCACCACCGGCAATATAGAATATGTTACCATTTGAAAGACTGATCACATTTTTCTAAACCCTAGTCATAGCAGGATCTCCTTATTAACTCTAAATATTATCTGAAGATAAGATTTAATAGACAGGCGATACAACATTACCAAATATATTATTTCGTGATATGATGTACGAGTATGCAGCATTACCATTAATAATAACAAATTAATTCTGATTTTAGTTATCCCATAATACTTTATCAGCTCGATCGGTAACTATTTTCAAATGATGATATGTTTCAGTTGCAGAGGTGAACATGTTTATCTCACCATTTTGATGCTGGAAGATTATTTTAGTGCCGTTTTTATTTGGGAACATGCGTAAAATTGGGTTATCAGGTTTGTGCTCCATTATTACATTTTTGTCTTATATGTGATAGAATTTCAATTTTGAAGTATTGTCAAGACTAATTAGGAATGTTTTGTTTAAGAAATACTGCACAATCTGTTTATCGGCTTACAGTGGAAAGACCTTAGGTTTGCCAGCTTGACCTTACTTCTATTATATTTCGTAGAGATAGACTTTATTTTTATCGGACAATATAGCTACATAAGTCTCATTAAGGTCAATGTGCTTAATTGTATATTAACAGTTAATTTAGCTAGATTATTCAATTTCAGGTAATATATTTTTTACTCGGCTCCACCTATACAATTTAACTGTGTTTCCTCTCCTTGCTGCTAAATGATTTGGGCCTAATGTGATACCTGTGGGTTCAAATGGCAAATAAAATTGTCTCATGTGCTGTCCTTTCTTCTTGGAGGAACAGTTGATGAGAGTTACTTCAGTGAGTGAGCTTAGAATAGCTAGAAGCTAATTATAAGCACTAACTTGCATATTCATAGAAAGAATATAAGCGAACAAGTTGCCATTTTGTGTAGTAATTATCAAAGTTTGGCCATCAGCTGAAAATTATAACTTAGCCACTTTGCCGCATCCCACAGGTAAGTCAAAGGTTTATTGCTTCACTTATTTCCAGTCACTTAAGTTGATTATCTTCACTTTATTCTCTCCTGCTAAAGCCAATTTATAGAAAGCATTATTAACAGCTAGAGCTTATAAAGGGGCATTGAATATTCTTTCAGATTTTATCTCGTTCTTAATTTATTTGGCATGAGTAGAAATATGACAGTAGTAGCCTTCAGTAAATCCGACAATAAGATAGCCATCTCCAAAAATTTGATAATCAACAATTTTACCATATTTGTCTTCAAAGATGAGCTCACTCTGTGAACTGCCATCCTTGGTGGTGTCATAGATAAGGATAGTCTTCTGATTGAGTACTGTGCATATTGTAGTTTGAGCTCGTGATCGTTCATCATTTTTAACTGTTATCCATTTTATATTTGTTGGCTCGCTTCTTACTGCGATTGAGTTCCCTACGCTTTCAGATGTGTGACTTGAGACTGTGATTATTTTGTCTTAGCTGCCTGTTACAAGAAGGCCTTCGTCGCTCCAATCGCCAGTAGTAACTCTCTTTGAATGCTTACCCATTGTAGGGATCTTCTTCTTGTTCTTCTTGAGATAAAAGTTGATGTAACCTTTCTCATTACCAAATGTAAGAACAGGATGAGATTTGGACCATTTTAGCCAAGTGACTTTATTTTTCTGATTGTCAAAGTTTAGTTCCTCTACTATGTTAGTTGTGAATGGAGCCCAAATATAGACGAAAGCCATACCTTCTATGAGAATGGCTAAAAGCTCATTTTCATTGTCCCAGTCAAGCATTAAGACTCTACCTTTGCTTTCGAATTATTTTTAGATGAGCACTTTACCTCTCTTGTCCACGATGTACACTGATTTATTCTCAGTTCCAATGGCAAGATAAGCTGAATCTTTGCTCCATGCTGTGGCCGGAGCTTTACTCCCGTTAGTTTTGGAGTTGAATGAAAATATCTGCTTGCTCGTCGACATTTAAATTTCAAATAAGATGAAGTCAATATAATGCAGTCGGTTTCATTCTATTTATTAAGACAGATCATTAATAAAAATACTCAATCATCAGTAAAATTCAGGACTTTTGCGTATGCTCACATCAGGCTCATTCTAGGTACGATAAGGGTTCTGGCTGTAATGACCTGATTAATTATGAGTTTGAGGTATTGGAGCAGGTGCATTATTTGCTGGAGCCTGGCTGTGATGTCTATCATAGTTTTCATTATATTCTCCACCCACAAAGGGTGCGATTTACCCAAATATTTGTTTGATAGGCTGAGGTACTCGCTCTGGAGCGGGGTATCCATAATCAACAAATCTTCCATCTAAACAGTAGAAAATGAACATGCAACTTAAAGCTTAAGTAAGCACACTCAAAAATATAGCTCCGATTAACGCTCCAAACAATACAATAATGACAGTGCCTACAACTTGAGTGAGGAGATCATCAGGGTTTTCAGCTGTGCCTCTAAGAAGTAAGAAGCCAATTAAACCAGGTAGTCCACAGACGAAAATTATACCAGTAATAGTGATCACGTGATTCATGAGGTCCACAAGAAAGTATAAAGGGAAATTAGGATAAATTAAAGAGAGAGTTGTGCGAGCACTGTCGAAGTAACTCTCACCGGTCACCGACATCGTGATGATAGCATGATGATTAAGTGTTTATAGAATATCTTCCATATATTTAAGACAACATCCAACGCAGCATACACAAAATGTAGCTATACCGATGCCTTGATTTGCTTGTTTTTATGTGTACTTTCTGGTAAGTGACACAATACCTACAATTAATGCTGCAAAAGTGAAAGAACCCAGGTGATATCTGAATATTCGTGAGACTGCTCTGGGGATGTAATTTTATTCCTGGTTGTAGTACCAGATACCAGCAGCTGTTGCGATCAAGAAACTGTTAGAATAATAGAAGAAACATGAGAAGTACATCTTAAAGAAAGCCCAACAAAATGATACCAAATAATTGATGCTCTTTTGAGTTTATAGTTCTGCAGTTGTTGTAGCACTGCCCGTATAAATTTGAATACCAGCCAGACTAAATGACCAAAACACTTCAAAAGCGACAAGGAAGAACAGTACTACGATAGGGGCAATAAAAGTTGAAGGTTTTTCAGACAAAAATCGTGAGGCAATATTGAGTAGAGCAATTCCTGTTAAGAATCTTTTAAGCGAACAGCATACAATTAGAATTAAGATGCCGCCAATCACACACATCACAATTGCAGGAATGTATTGTTGGTAATAGAACAGTAGGAAGGTGATGCCAGCTATGATAAGAGCACCTAATCCGAACATCATGAAGAATATGCATTTAGGAAATTTGGTTAATAAGCATAATAACATAGCTGCCATCACCACTGTAAGGCTCATCATGCCTGCAATTATGGGAATTGCGGGCTTCAAATTTTCAAACTTGAATCCTTTGGCAAGTTATGCAGCTTGAACATAATCCTTATAGTCCTCGCTTTTCATGGCAGCCTTGACTATATCCCTGATATCGGTCGATCTCATATAAAAGACTCCGGCAGCGATGAAGACTCCAAGGACAATGAAAAATACTACATAACATATTTTGTCATTGCAAGTACGCTCTCTCTTGGGCTCGTACTTGATCTGCTAGGCAACTTATCGAAATCGATCGTGGTATTTCTGGATATTTGCGATTTGAGGGGCATTATCGAACATGGACATCGCTCTATATTGTGATTTATATCTTATATTTGTCAATAATTTGAATAAAATATATTGATTTACGTTATCAAGTAATCAGTCGATCAACTTACAGATATTACTATATTTGGATATGATATAAAGATTATTACTTAATTTAATCAGATGATTCAAATTTATTACATATTATTATTCTACACTAAAAAAATAGAATTTAACCCTATCTAAATGATAAATAGGTTTTAGAATTAAATTTTGTTTGACAAATTCACACTAAATATATATTTATTGTCATGTTGGGATGCGATAAAATAGATGATGACAACTAAGAAAATCATTTATAGAATATGACTCAACAACGAGAGAAAAGAATGAAAATTATACGCAGAACCTGTACACCCACCAGAAGTCTAAGCTCTAATATGATTAGAAAACGATAGTAGGATTATGAAAGCAATAAGAAAATTATCGTGAAGCTTGTGTTATCAAAAATAAACAATTCTCGCTTTAAACGAAGTAACTCTATCCCCAACGTGCATGCTGATGACAATATCAATAATGAATTAAATAATCAGATAAATAATTAAGAAGAGGAGGAGGTCCTAAGTCCCCGAAAAATATTAAAAAATGCATATTCAATTCCAAAGTAATATAACGGCAAGAACACACGTTAGTCAAGCCAGAAATAAAAAGTTGTAATTCTCAGTTCATCGAATCTGAGCTCGATGAACAATACTCGAACTCGTGACTTGGTGAAGGCAAAAATTAGCCAAAAAATAGAAAGTACACTTCAGTCGTGTACAGTAAAAACTAATGAGAAAAAGAAGATAAATATGCAGTGCACAGTTAAGCCGATCATTAAAAAATAAAAATTATAGCCAATCATCAAGCCAGCTGAGCTGCAGGCTGAAATTTTGGAGAAATGTACGAAGCGTATTGACTAATAAATAAAAATAGAAAATTGTATAATGTCTGATGTTTAGATCTTAAGATTGTTTCCAAGGATTGACTTGAATGTCCTAGTAGAGAAAATTAAGCTCGAGTAGCATTATCGGAAACAACAAAATATTTGTAAATGGGCTCATTTTGCCTATTGCAATGTCTCATAATGAATATATTTTTCGGAGTTCGTCAAAAAAATATACGCGTTACTTATAAATATTAAAATAGTTAGAGGCCTGTTAGACAATCAAAGTATTTTCTTGATGGCATCATCTAAATTTTGTGAGTTCATTCCACCCACAGCACGATGTACTTCTTTACCATCTTTGAAGAATATCATAGTTGGTACTGCTTGCACTTGAAATTCAGCGTTGAGATCCTGGTTTGATTCTTCGTCGATATCGACTTTTAATAGCTTCCACTTGCCTTGAGCATCTTTTTCCTTCTGAGTGATGACGGGAGCCAATGCCTTGCAAGGACCGCACCAGCCAGCCGAGAAGTTGAGAATATAGCTTTTACTCTCCTTGGCCTGCTTGAGGTAATCCTCTTTGCCCTTAATATGAGTGATTGTTGCGATGGTTTGTCTTGCTATTTTTGATAACATATCTGTTTGACCAGAAAATAATAATATTTTTGATATTTCACAATTTCTTATTATATAAGTAAATATGCTTGATTCAAAATTGATACTAAAATATCAAAATGATCATATTTTGCTTTTGGGTGGAGGTTAACTTGACCTGACAATAGTGCCAACACTATCTTTCCTATTTTCTTATTGCTGAATATCAAGTTTGGCCATCATGGCTTCCTTGAGATCGACAGGCTAGCTATCAATTTTGGAGCTCATTTGTTTCCTTTTCCAAAAATAGACAGCACCCACAACAATGACAATGACAATTATCACAATGACAATATATTCAAAAAAAGTGGAACGTTTATGCCCGAATTGTCGGTTAATCTGTGCGATCACTTAGCCAGGTAAAGACGCTTACAGGGGTTTTAGCGAAACTGGAATTACTTGGCTGTGGTTAAATGTGAAATTGTTTGGGTTTGGCTATGAGATTGTTATATAGTGTAAGATTACTTTATCGTGTTATTACATATTAGCTTATATTATTGTGATATTTGCCATTTAGTTGCGTAGCTTAGCCTATATTTAGTCAGTAGCTTTCTCCAATTATATCTATACCTATTGTGTCTTAGTATGATTGATCTCATTTTCTTTGACATCTGCATCCAGATACGGTAACAGCCAAGAATACGCTTTCTGAGTACAAATGTATATTTATTGGTCATCATCAACTTCCTTGCACTCGAGCATAATGATCTATGCCATTAAGTTAGTGTGCTGTTTCATGTTGTATGCTGAGCTCACCAGTACAGTTGAGTACAGACCCACTGGATGATTCGCTAGGGTTGAGCAGAAGAGTATAGCTAATAGCCAAAGCTGATTTAGTCCCATTTTTGGAGAGAGTTAAGATATAGTGTTTATAATATGAAGTTCAATATTATTAGTACTCAGTCTATAATGATATTTTGATAAGAAATATGTATTTTGTTTAGACAAACTAAATGATATTTCTTTATTTTCAACCTTAAAGTTTATATTTACATAGCTCATGTATTTTATGACAATATCGGGCAAATCATAATCGTTTAGTTAAAGTGTAGAAGTTATTGATAAAATATTTATTTCGATAAATTATTTGTACACTTTTAAGTCAAATAAATTATAAAATTAATTAATAATTATCTATACAGCAAATGTTGACATAAATAGTTAGTATAAAAACTAATATTTTACATTATATAGTAGCTATTATTATCGACGTAGAAAATTGATATCAAATCTATAAATTTGAACTTAAATAATGAATTTAATAGCTACATATATGATTGATATTTACTTTTATTGAGATTTTATAATGATGTTATTGTAGGTTTATTTATAAGAAACAAGAAGAATATTTATGAATATCAATGGCGAGTCTTTTATTTTTGATACTCAATTCAAGTAGTCATAGATTAATGTTCAGTTCCAGTAGAGGATAAGAGTGTCAACTTCTTTGTCTAACTGTTTATTAGGTTGATGTATATTCATAACAATCTTTTCAGATGTCTAAACTGCTTAATATGTTTAGAGCTTAGGGCGCGTAAATTATGTTTATTTTTTATAAAATAGTTTGTAATTTTTCCACTCTTTATTTATTCAGAAAAAAATTAATAGGATTGTTTATCCCTTAACCAAAAAGAGCAAGAGATGTGCACTTTTTTCGTGTTCTTAAAGATTTTACAATTTACTTGATCAAATTTGTGATAAATAAAACAAAAATAAAATAATTTTACTGAAAGTCGCTTGATCTAAATACAGTAAGTGGTATACTTCTTAATAATAAATCATATGGTAAATCTTAAGACTTGCTTAGTGCTAACAATACTTGCACTTTCAGTAGCTGGCAATTACGGCTCAGGCCTTTCAGTTGGTCCTTGTTGTGAAAAAGCTGCTTTTGCAATTTCTTCCATGGGCTTCACCCCACTTCAAGGAACATTCGCCGTTGATGGAGTTGCCGGCGGATTCACTCACTAAATAACAGTATAATTCAAAGATGGCGAAATTTCAGTCATGGGCTGTAACTATTATAAGGGTGCCTTTTTGGCCAATCCTCAGACTGGTGAATTTGCTCTCACTCAAGATCTCGCAGGCGCTGACTTGTTCTGTACAAGCGACGAGGACTTAAGAGTGGCTAATGCTTTTAGAGTTTCCTCTTTGTTCACCTATGATGGCATTTCATTAATCTTCTATACATCAGATCGAGTTGCAGTACTTTCTCTCAAGATCTCATTAGGTGATGTATACACAACTTCTGGCTCATCTACTACTGTTACTACAACAAGTGGTTCATCAGGGTCATCTGGCTCGATTGCCAGTCTTGATAGTCTTTTTGGAACAGTCCCTGGCTCATCCGGAATTCTTAATATTGGAAACATAGGGGGTGGATCATCCTCAGGTGCAACAATGAGTGGAGGAAGTGGCTCAAGTTCAACTGTAACAACTGTAACAACAAGCCAATCAGGTTCATTATCCTCGTCATCGTCATCAAGTTCTTCCGGTTCATCAGGATCAGGATCAAGCTCATCTGGGTCAAGTACAACTGTTGGTAGTGGATCAAGCACAGATCAATCATCATCAACTGGATCAACAGGTCAGTCAGGAAGTGGATCAGGATCTACTACTACTACTACTACCACAACAACAATAACGACAACAACAACTGATGGATCAACAACAGATCATTCAGGAACTATTGTTGCAGGGGATGGATCATCATCATCTGTAGGTGCTAACTCAGGATCAACTGTTACTGTTGGAGGATCAGGTTAAACAAATACAGATACTACATCAACAACAACTACTAATCCGTCATCATCATCACCATCATCTTCATCTACATCATCTACTAGTACTACAGACAGTGGATCATCAGGCTCTTCTTCAACTACTAAAACTGGTGCTGGATCAACTGATGGTTCAGGATCAGTAACTAGCACTACAACAGGTACAACAGGTTCAACTACAGGAAGTGGAGACATAGTGATCACCAATGGAGGCAGCTCGACATCAACATCAACTACTACCACTACTACAACTGGTGGTTCATCTAGCAGCAATACTGATGGCAGTAGTACAGTCACAGGTGGAGGGGCTATCACGACTGGCGGAGCTACTACTGGATCTGGTGATATTGTCATCAATGATAGTGGATCATCTACCACAACCACAACTACCACTGGCACTCCTATCACTGGTACTACTACTACTACTAGTACTTAAGTTACTGGTGGATCTACTACTACCACTACTACAGGATCATCAACTGGATCATCAACTGGATCATCAACTGGATCATCAACTGGATCATCAACTGGATCAACAACAGACAGCACTACATCAACAGCAAGTTCAAGCACAGTACCAGTTATTGTTGTAAGTGGATCAGATAACAGTGGTACAGTTACTGTTGATCACAACAGTTTGGATCACATTAACAATATTTTGAATGGTGGTTCAAGCAATACTGGATCAACAACAACAACTACTACAGTTATCACATCAACTGGATCATCATCAAGTCAGCCCAGTACTACAACCACGACAACAGGATCAACATCAGGGCCATCAACAACTGGATCATCATCAACTAGTACTGGATCTACAACTGGATCTACTACTGGATCATCAACCACAACAACAGGTACAGGATTAATTGATGTTGGACATATTGATCTAGGTCATGTTTACAACACTAATATTCCAGTCATTACAGGAGGTCAAACAACAGTGGTCATCAAGCCAGTAACAGGAACAAGCACCACAACAATCACAACTGGCACAACAGGAACTACTGTAACTGGTACTACTGCTGGCACTACTGTAACTGGGACTACTGTAACTGGTACTACTAAGCCAGGCACAGTTGTAGTCACAAACACACAGTCTTCATCAATCAAAGGATCATATACCTTAGTAATTCGACCATTGGATCTCACTATTTCACAAGGAAAGTACATTTTATCTGGTTGCAATACTCATACTTTTACTGTTACTCAGAAAAGTACCGGTGAAATTACTTTTGGTCAAGTTGCCTCCACTAGAAAAGCTTGTGATATTGACTTGGATTCATACTTCCTTAATGCTTTCAAAAGTATCAAGACTATCGTTAGATCAGGCAAAGGTTTCAATGCTGTTGATTAAAATAGCATTATCGTACTTAGGTTTTAATCTAATGACAATAAAGCTATCTCAGCCAATGGTGATGGCAAATATACAGTATACTTCCCTACTCTCGACTTGAACATCGATGACACTAAAATTGGATTTGAAGGCTGCAACATCCACTCTGCTTCTTATGCTTTAACTGGAAATCAAATTAAAATTGATCAATTCATTGGAACATTGAGAGCCTGCCTTTTCTTCGATTATGATAATGTGATTGTAAACTCATTCTCATATGTTACTTCATGGGACAGATCTAATGGCATATTAAGATTCACAGCAAACAATCAACCATTAATATTCGCGATTTCAAAGAACGGCAAGATCTCATAATCATCATTCTTCATTCCAGCAGGTTTATTACAGATAGTGTAACAAAAACCCTCAATCCCCGTATCTCCTTCAACCTCAACCTCAACTACAACATCAACATCAACAGTGGTATCTCCATCAAAGCCGGGGATAGTAACAGTTCCCTTGACTCCAATAATTCCAACAATAAGACGTATATCATTGAGAGGTAACTACAGATTCAATATCTTGAATATTAAATTACCCCTATTATTGACTACTATCACTGACGACTACCTAAATTTCGATGGCTGTAATGCTATATCTCTACCCTATGCTGCCTATTAAGACGGTGTTTTCAGCATTCTCGATGGCGGGTCTGTTACTACCAGAGCATGTGATGTCAATTATGATGACAAATATATATCATATCTTAAGGGATTAACCAGATTTGATAGAAGAGATGGTGCTGTTGTATTCATTCAGGATAATAAACCAGTCGCCAATTTCACTACTAAAGCAGTACAATAAATACCTGTCAAATCACTAGCCGGCACTTACAGCTTCGATATTACTGGCCTCACTGCTAATGTTAAAGATAGTAAAATTGTGCTTACTGGTTGCAATACTCATACTATTCCTTTCACTGCTGACTCCGATGGTATTGTTACTTTTGGCCAAGTTGCTTCCACTAGAATGGCATGCGAAAAAGATTATGATAGTGTCTATCTTAAAGCTATCACCAACAGCAAGAAAATTAATAAAGTTAACGATGGTATGTCATTTGTTGGGGCTGATGGAATTGAGAAAATTAAATTCTTGACTTATTTGTTCAGTTCTTTATCTCCTCTATCACCATTGGAAGGTCAATATAGAGTTAAGCTCCCATCATTCAGTGTTAAACTTACAATTTCATCTAAGACTTTCACTCTCGAAGGCTGCAACAAGATTACCTTCAACTACACAGTTTCGGCTAAGACAGGAGAAATTTCATTCGGTAAAGCTGATTCCACTAAGAAAGCATGCGAAAATGATTACGACAATGTCATTCTCAGTGCAATTCTAGACACAAAACAAATCTATTTCAGTGACTCGGTTATCACATTTGTCAACAGTGCTGGTACCGTAATCGGCAGAACTGACAAATATGTAGCAAGACCAACTGTAATAACGCCAGTTGTGATCCCGTCAACTAAGCCATCAGTAACAAAAGCTGCAACATTCCCATCTGGCACATACACTGTCACTTACTCCAAGAACAAAGATGTAAAAACCACAACAGCAACAGTGACTAACTCAGACATCACTCTTAACTGCTGCAAGTCATATACTATCAAATATACTGCTTTTGCTGACAATACTGTGAAATTTGAACCTGTTCTCAATTCAGTTAGTTCAAATTCTCGTAATAAGTGCAGTGACAGCAGTAATGATCAGTATTTCTTATTGGAGATGAGAGCAGTCGATACTTACTCGATTGATGGCAGCAAAGTTATTAATTTCTTCGATAGCTCAAAGAAATCTTATCTCAAATTCGCTCCCACCAAGGCAACTACACCTGCAACATCCTCATCATCAAGCAAAGGCAAAACATCCTATTAAACTCCAGAAGTAGGACTTCCCTTCTATTGCTTATTCGACCTATTCACTCTACCTTTCTACGAGCAAAAGAAGGACAACAACGTATATGACTGGTTCGGTTTGGGATCAAGACCTGCTGCACCTGTTCAATCTAAACCAACATCAATTGCCCAGGCTGCTGCAAGCTAAAGCAGCTCACACAGCAGCGGTGGATTTTTATCTGGCATTCTTGATATTTTCAACCCATGGAACTGGTTCAAGACTTCATCCTATGGATACCAAGATAACTACTGGTCTGATTCAGGCAATAGTGGTTACGGAGACTCAACTAAATCAAACTCACATAATACAAACAGCAATAATTATTGGGGAAGTGACTCATACTCTAACTCATATTACTCTAACAAGGATGGCTCCTCAAGCAAAAATGGTTATACATCTTCAAGCAAAGGAAGTGCTTCAGCATCATCATCATCTACTAAAGACGTAGCCTCAACTCTTTCAGTGCCTGCTTCATTGGATGGCAAATACAAGCTATCAATACCTTCAGTAGATGTCCAATTCTCAAAAGACTCATTCACATTCAAGGGCTGCAACAGCCACAGAGTACCATGCACATACAAAGACAACAGAGTATACTTCGGTAAGCCAGTCTCAACTGATTTCAACTGTGCGGCTGATCATGCTTCAAATTTAATTAGCGCATTGCCTAGTTTTGCCACATATAAGAAAAATGGAAATGGACTTACATTCTATAACGAATATCTTCAATCAGTATTCTCAAGCACACCTAAAGATAACAGCAAACAGGGGTCAAAGATTGCTGGAGATATCTATTAAGGTGTGTACAGTGCTCAACAGCCTGAATACAATGTGGAGGTGAAGAACAATAAATTTACATTCCAAGGATGCCAGAACAATGCCGTAGATTTCAGTTACAATGACTACGGATTCGTCAATTTCAATAAGAAATCAAGCAATCATCAATCATGCGCCACAAATACTGATAGCGCAGTGGTTGACTGCCTTAGAAGTGGAGCCAAAGTCACATACAAAGACAGCAGCAGCTATGCTATTCAAGACAACTATGGTAATGACCTTGTCTACTGTAAATCTTCAAAATGGTGAAGTGACTTAAATGATCTTCTATTTATATCTAATGGACAATATTCTGTAAGGTTTTAATTCTTAAATAGTGTATAATATTATTTGATGCAGTTAGTACTATAAAAAATCGAGCCTTCCTCATTCCAAAACCCTCACATTTCTGCTAATGATCGCCATCTGTTCACTTTCTCAAGAATTAACAATTTTGTGACAATAGGCCGACCACAGATGGGAAGTAAATCTACTAATACAATGCATCTAGATGTTAGACACCAGAGTATAAGCCGCAAACATGCAAAAATTATTATGTCTCCATTTTATTTTGACGATGATAATCACAAATAGCAAGATGTACCCAGTTGGTACTTAAAATTAAAGGGAATGTGGCAATAGCTTCCTTTCTATACTCTGCAGAATATTCGACAGTATTGTCAGCCTAGGCAAGTTTTACTTGTTGTTGATTTGGATAGCAGATATGGATTATTCAAGGAAGTATCAGCTGTTTCCATCAATAACTAGCATATAAAAACTAATATAAAATCAACACAAAGCAGACATTAAATATAATTAAAACCGAATACGAAAATAGATCTTCAGATCGGCAATGAAAATGTTACAGTTGATTAAATATGTTGGAATCTCAACAAAACACAAGTCATATCGTATCAGGAGAATATCAATAAAACAAGAAATAATTTGAAGGTTGTGCTGAAACCTATAAACGCTCTTTAACAATTTCCATCACAGTTCAGCACGTTACTATTAACTCACTAATAACAGGTCGAAAATGGTAAAAAATCGAAAAGTTTCTTATTGATTTGTGCTCAGTCTCCTCAACTTTTTAATACTTTAACTGAAAATGAACGTAAGTTTAGTTTGGGTCGACATCCTGGTTGCGATATACAAATTAATAAAGGATCAATCAGTAGGAAACAAGCTTATATTTTTATGGCAAATGAGAGTCAGTGGATCGTTCAGGACGCTTAAAGTATGAATGGATTGTGGGTCAAATGTAAAAAACTATAATTTTCGATCTTAGAACTTGCAAATAAAATCCAAACTTCAGACTAATTGTTAAATACATAAGTATTAAGACAGCTGTAAAGCGAAGATCACTAATAAAACAATTAGTCAGATGAATAAAAGAAAGAAGATTTTCAAGTGCAAAAAGTTGCAAGCATAAAACTTGGAGAAGTTAAATTTAACGTACGACTTAATAAAATATAAAATTAGAATCATTAAAACCATTAAATAATTTAGAAAAATGAGTACTAGTCAATACTCACTGAGATATTTTGACTGGCCGCCTGATTTATTAATTTTTACTAACATTCAAATCTGATGCCGTTTATCTTACTAAATTAAATATTATTTGCCGTTTATCTTACTAAATTAAATATTATTAAAAAATGTCCTTGAAGAATGTATTAGCGGCAGTCAAGAAACTATCTAAGCCCGATCGCGGTAAATAAATGCAGAGATTTTTTAAAACAGCTCCGGGTGATTATGGACACGGAGACATTTTCGCAGGTCTTACTAACCCATAGGCGAGGCAGATAGCTAAATAGAACAAGAGCATATCATTTTAAGAAATACAAACATTAATCAGCAGTAAAATTCACGAGGAAAGATTTATTGCTCTTGTTATATTAACATCAAGATTCAAAAAATAAGAGCAAGCGTGTTATGATTTTTTCATGAAAAACCTAGATCATGTTAATAATTGGGATCTAGTGGACTGTTCATGCTACAAAATAACAGGATAACATTTGTTAACTCATAGAGATCAAATTCCTGTCTTATTTGAGTTAGCCAAGACTGATCATTTATGGAGAAAGCGTGTCTCAATGATTTCGACTCTGGCTTTTATTAAAAATGGATAAAATTTTCTCACCTATCAAATAGCCAAATTATTACTCACAGATAAGCATGACTTGATTCATAAAGCAGTTGGGTGGATGTTAAGATAAGCTGGTCGAAATGACGAAAAGGAGTTATAATAATTCTTGAAATAAAACTATTAAAACATTCCTCGTACTTGTTTACGGTATGCGATTTAAAAATTTCCATAGCCTAAGCGAAAGCAGTTTCTCAAAAAATAGTTTTGATATTTATCTTTATTTCATACCGCCGTTTCTCTATTTTTGCTATTGGATTAATTATTTAAATTTGAAAATTTATTTTCCTAAGGATTCCAAGCAAGTTATTTTAAATTCCTTGGCTTCAATTTTAAATTAGAGTAACCATTTATCGACAGTTCTGATTATTGTATATTTGTGATAAGTCATATAAAAATGTGAACGAAAAAATTGAAATCAGTATCATATTTCCTCGAAATCAACGAGGACTGGTTTGCGGATTTTGTAAGGAAACCTTTGTTTGACATTCCGAATGAGAAAATATTCAATGGTCAGAAGTAGAATCTCAAGGAAGATGAATTTATAGTTAAAGACCTCTCCATATTTTAAGGCATATCGAACATGTCCAGAAACAATCACCGTTAAAATTGCGAAGATCGCAATAATAATAGGTAAATTCAATGTGAGGCAAGCAGCAGTATCCTCATCTAAGCTCCTGACAGCCTTTTTGATTCCCATGGAACTGAACGACCACCGGTGCTCTTCAATTTTGAATTGGATGTGACATTTGCAGAGGGGGCAGCGGGAGTTGTAGCAACCGTCCATGGTGGCCACTTTCATAATGCGGGCGGTTTCAATCTTGTCAAGTAGGCAGTTATAGTGCACGAATGCCTGACTGCCCTCACACTTGCAGGGGCTGATTAGGTCTCCGTCCCCTCGCCAGCAAATTCTGCACCTAGGTGGTGTTGATGTTTCCAAGCAGTCCTCATAAGCGTCCCCATAGTCTATACCAGCCATCTAAGTTGATTATTTCATCATAATATTAATTATATCTCTTTATATGATGCATTTAGCCTATAACATAGTTATTCTCCATTGTTCTCCTAGCCTGTACCGGTAGTTTTTTATTTGTAAGTAATAATAATATGCTCTTTTGTTTCTTTATTTTTGAAAATGTTGTTAAAAGTGTAATGTTTTGACTTTACCACATTTCTATAATCAAATTCCAGAATCATGTAAAATATTAAAAACAATTCTCTGAGCCTTCTCCATAAGGCAATCAAGATAGTTCGATAACTTAGACAAAAGTAAAAAATGCCTTCCTTTAAAATTATCTCAATAATTAGATATTGACACTTAATTGCAGAGATAGCATATCAAATAATTTTATAAGTAATTCTTATCAAAATAAGCAAAAATATATAAGTTTATATAAATATTATTATTTTACATGAAAGAGACCACAAAAACCAATATGACAATCGCAAGCAGCCATCTTTTCAACATGAAATCCCTTTCAGATAGACAGTCTTAATACGTGTAAGTACTGGTATCGTACGGAAAGAGGAAGACATTTGGGTCAGTACTATATGAGAAGCAGAAACGATTCATGATCAAAAAAGATATTAAAATTATTCAACTCAAGGAATTCTTGATTTCTAAAATATCTAAATAAGTGCCTGAAAATAATTAAAGAGTAGCATATCATATATTCTGTCGCAGTAAACTTGTACTTGGAAACTATGGGGAGAAAGTTAGTGATCTTATGAAAGTGGGAGAATTAGGTGATTAAGAAGTATCGAAGATTTAGCTTAGTGTTATTACGGCTTAAACTTTTTGATATATTACTTTACTCTTTCATATTGAATAATAATAGCCATATTTATGCTTGTCACTGAAATGATGATTTTTTGATATTATGTTCATATTGTTGACTCATATATTGAGAACCGGGTCTGATATTAATTTTAATTAATTTATTATGACAGTTATAAATTAA
>APMI01006855.1_pt1 | contig 24339 bp, 23 predicted proteins | sample 667938 | NCBI WGS metagenome assembly APMI01 (sample SAMN01084076, study PRJNA167559) | wastewater metagenome | biome: Wastewater | place: Denmark: Ejby Moelle, Odense | collected 2011-11-28
CGGAAATAAATGTTCCTTCCCTTTTTATTTTTATGTTTTTCTCCTTCTTACCACAAAGAAAGTGGATACTCCCCTGAAGCTACCAGCCTGTCGATACTGGCCTGCACCCCCGGGGCGTCTTCTTTATACGTAACACCAAACCACTGTGCCGAAGTTGGGATCACGTTCACTGATACATCGCCGCTTTTCACAATCTTATCTACCACCAGCGGAATGAAAAATTCGCTCTTGGGCTCGTTAATAGAAGCATCCAGGAACTCTCCGAAGTATCTTTCGCAGTAATCAATAAAATTCGGATGAAACCCAAAAAAGTTCATGCTTACGCTGGCATTTTCGCTCACTTCATGTAAACCTTCAGCATCCTCGTAAGTTATCACTCCTTTATTATTGCGGTAAATGCTGGTACGTTCGTTGATATCTACCAGGTTGCCGTTTGCATCTACATTGCACACGCCACGGCTTACGCTTCCATTATCGCTCAGGGTCTTTTTTAATTCATAGCCAATGATTGCGGCCTTATCCGATGCAGCAGCACCGGTTAAAAAATCATATGCTTTTACAAAACCATCACGTCCGTAAAAATCATCGGCATTGATCACAGCAAAAGGTTCATTTACGATGCCCTTGCAGCAAAGCACTGCATGTGCGGTACCCCAGGGTTTTTTTCTTTCGGCCGGTAAGGGATGGTCTCCAAGGAATTTGTGCAGTTCCTGGAAAGCATATTCCACCTTTATTTTCCCCTGCAGCTTATCGCCGAAATTTTCACGGAACATAGTTTCAAATTCTTCCCTGATCAGGAACACCACTTTGCCGAAACCGGCACGAATGGCATCATAGATCGAATATTCCATAATGGTTTCGCCGTTGGGGCCAAAACCCTGTGTTTGCTTCATACTGCCATACCTGCTGGCCATACCTGCTGCTAATACTACAAGCGTTGGTTTCATCATTAATATTTTAGTTTCGTAATAAAGTTCGAAATTGTCCGGCGAAATTAGACTCTAAACGCCCAAATCACCAAAAAAATTGCTGTCATTATCCACCGATATCACTACGCAAACGATTGACAACGCAGTGCTGCGTCAAAAAGAAATACAGTTGCAGGTGTTGAGACTCGACCAGTTGCATCCCATTGTATCCGGTAATAAACTATTTAAGCTGTATTATTTTCTTGAAGAGATACGCAATAACGGTCAAAAAGAGATCTTGACATTTGGCGGAGCCTACTCCAATCACCTGGTAGCTACAGCTTATGCCTGCAAACTGAATGGTATCGCCTGCACAGGCATTGTAAGAGGAGAAGCTCCTTCAACCCTGTCGCATACCCTGGCACACTGCATTGAATACGGCATGCAACTTCAATTTATCAGCCGGAAGCAATACGCCCAAAAAACGGGCGCAGCATTTATAGAATCCCTGCAAGAGCAACATCCCAATGCCATCATCATTCCTGAAGGCGGGTATGCAGCCATGGGCGCCAAAGGAGCATCGCTTATAATGAACTATGTTACGGATGACGTTACCCATATCTGTTGTGCGGCTGGTACGGCCACCACAGCAGCAGGATTGTTGTTAACAATAAAGCCGCATCAGCAGGTAATAATGTTTCCAGTGCTAAAGGGGATGAATGATCTTGAAGAACGCATTCGACATTTGACCGGGAAAAAGTTCGATGAAAAACAATTGCACATTGAAGATGGTTATCACTTTGGCGGCTATGCCAAAAAAACAGCGGGGCTTCTTCGTTTCATGAATACACTTTACGACGATCAGCAGTTGCCCACCGATTTTGTTTACACTGGTAAAATGATGTATGGAACCATGGATATGATCGAAAAAAATTTCTTCCCCGCAGGGAGCAAACTGCTGTGCATTCATACGGGTGGACTGCAGGGAAACTTTTCACTTGCTGCCGGCACTTTAACTTTTTAACTAAAACGGGTTCCCTTTATCTTTGCCGCATTGGTAATTAAATGATCCGAAGAAAAAATGCTGAACAAGCCGCTGTACATCACCTGTTTTTTTATCCTGGCCTTTACCGCAGGCAGCTATGCCCAGGACACACTGCCACGCATTACTGTAAAGAATATCAGTAACAAAGTGATCATCAGCTGGCGCACCACGTATGGCGCAAGAATCAGCAACATCAACATCCAGCGGTCAACAGACAGTTTAAAAAACTTTACCACCATTGGAACGGTGCTCGAACCCAACAACCGGGAAAATGGTTTTGTTGACAGCAAGGCACCCAACCCCAATATGTTTTACAGGGTATTTGTAGCTTTTGATGGCGGGCATTATATTTTTACTAAATCGTACCGGCCTTTTGTTGATACCAGTTCGGCCCCGGTTATTGACGAAGGCGGTAATACAGAACCACCCAGGCCTCCAATCCCTGTTACGCCTGCCCAGCCGAATGGATTTGTTGCAAGCAAATTTATTTTTACCGGCAAAGACAACAACGTGATCATTGACCTACCGGAAGCGGGTATCCGCAAATATTCCATTAAATTCTTTGACGAAAAAGACAACCCGGTCTTTGAGATCAGCCAGGTAACCGATGTGTACCTCACCATCGAAAAAGTAAACTTTTTGCATTCCGGCTGGTTCTATTTTAAACTGTTTGAGAACGGAACCCTAAAAGAAAAGAACCAATTTTATATTCCGAAGGAAGGCAAGTACGGCATCCCTCCCGATGAGTTGAAAAAGAAATTCAGGTAAACTCAATAAAAAGTTACAGCTGCTCAATACACAGCCTGCCATCTTTTTTCCAATTAACCGATCACTTAGGAAAACTTTTTATCCTCCACCGAATTACAGGAAAAATACCAGTGGTGGAGGAAATATTCAGGGACTTTTTCTACGGACCAAAGAATGCGGTACCGGATTGGATCAGCCTGTTAAAAAGAGGGGGTTACCAATTTAACACCAAATACGTTTTCGAAATTCCGCTGAAGCTTTTCTTTAACCTCCTGCATGTCTACTTTATGCTTTAATTCCTGTTCCACAGAACTAACCTTTTTGTTGAGGATGCCGCAGGGAATAATATTGTCAAAATACTGGAGGTCGGTATTTACATTCAAAGCAAAGCCATGCATAGTGATCCAGCGGCTGCACCGAACGCCCATGGCACATATCTTTCTTTCTCTACCGGCAATACCAGGCTCGATCCATACCCCTGTCTCACCCTTGCTTCTTTCGCCGCAGATGCCGTATTCCGCCAGTGTAAGAATGATCACTTCCTCCAGTTCCCGGAGGTACCGCCCGATATCAGTATATAATTTTTCCAGGTCGATGATCGGGTAACCCACGATCTGCTCCGGTCCATGAAAGGTGATATCTCCTCCCCTGTTGGTTCGGTAAAATTCGATGCCCCGTCGTTTCATGTCTGCCTCGCTGATCAGTACATTTTCGATATGCCCGCTTTTGCCCAGTGTGTACACAGGAGGATGCTCACACAGTAAAAAATAGCTGGTGGTATCCGGCACCATATCTCCTGCCGCCGCAGGTTCACCCGCTTCAGCATTTGCCATCGCACGCTGCCTGTTCATCAATAAGGATTTCACTGCTACATTCTGCTGCAGCAGGTTTTCCTGGTAATCCCAGGCTTCCTTGTACCTTACACGTCCCAAATCTTTGTATATAACTCTCTGCTTATCCAAGGCAATTGATTTAATTTGCGAAGTTAAGTGAGAATGGTGAATCGGGAATGGGGAATGGTCAATCGTGAATAGTCAATTGAAAAACAGTATAGCGATAGCCATCCGGGAACGGAATCTTAAACAGCGCTGGTAAATACTAAAAGTAACAACATGTACACAAGCCTCAACGAAGAAGAAGTCAATGACAGTGAAGAGTTGTATGAAAAGCTCGTAATAGAGATCACAAAAGGCCAGGAGCCGTTGCGGATAGATAAATTTTTAATGGCACGCATTGAAGGTGCTACAAGAAATAAGATCCAGCAGGGCATTGACAACGAAATGGTACTGGTAAATGAGAAGCCGGTAAAAACAAATTACAAAGTAAAACCAGGTGACAAAATCGTAGTTTTTGATAACAGGCATCCCGAAAGCAACGAGATCGTACCCGAGAATATTCCGCTCAACATCACCTACGAAGACGATGATATCCTCATTGTAAATAAGGATGCCGGCATGGTGGTGCACCCCGGCAGCGGCAATCCCAATGGCACACTCATTAACGGCATCGCCTATCACCTGCAACAACAAAACCCCGGCATACAGGAAACTGATCTGCCCCGTTTTGGAATGGTGCACCGGATTGACAAAAATACTACAGGCCTCATCGTGCTGGCAAAAACGCCCAAAGCGATGACCGATCTTGCCAAACAATTTTTTAACCATACCGTACACCGCCGTTATATCGCACTGGTATGGGGCGATTTCGAAAACGATGAGGGTACCATTACCGGGCACGTAGGAAGGCACCAGCGTTTTAGAAAACTGTTCACTACCTACCCGGATGGAGAATTTGGTAAAGAAGCAATCACCCATTATAAAGTGCTGGAAAGGTTTAACTATGTAACATTGGTAGAATGCAGGCTCGAGACCGGCCGCACCCACCAGATAAGAGTGCACATGCAATACATCGGTCACCCGTTATTTAACGACGATTTTTATGGGGGAGATAAAATTGTAAAAGGAACCGTGTTCACCCGGTACAAACAATTTGTTGACAATTGTTTTGCCCTGTGTACCCGGCAGGCATTGCATGCAAAAGAACTCGGCTTTATCCACCCGGTAACACGCAAGCCCATTCATTTTGAGAGCGACTTACCCACCGACATGCAGCAGGTGATTGAAAAATGGAGAACCTATAGCAAAAATAAAAACGATGTCGGTTAACAGTGTGCAGGTAACCCAACCTTTTTTGTTAATTAGATGGCCCATTAACATCTTGTTACATTAAAAAACAATTTTGAATTTACAGAAGATTTACCTTTGCTCTATCAACATATCATGTTGGTTGTTTTAAGGGTTAAAGAAATAAACCCCCTGATTCTTCAGGGGGTTTACTATTTGAAAACGATCGGATAACGCAATGCCGCATCCTGCTAAAACGATGTCATTGCTGTACGCAAACACTGCCTCCGGGTGGAGGCAGTGTTAATCAGGTTGGTTTTTCAACGGAATTTATTTCTCCCGTGTACTTCAAAGGATTGCTTGAGGTTAAAACCTGGTACCGATACCAAGTCCGAAAATAAATGGATCAACTTTAACCCCTGATAGTACTGTATTAGGTGTTCCTTTTACAGTTACGTCTGTTTTCAGGAATACTTTTTTGATATCAAAATTCAGGAACCATTTGTCGCTGATAGCAACATCACAACCGGCTTGTGTAGAAAAACCAACTGCGTTCTTATAGCTCAATGTAGCGCCTGCATCTTTAACACCGTAAAAAATGGTGTAGTTAATACCGGCCCCGATATAAGGTGTAACTCCATTCAATGGGAAATGATATTGCAGGTTTAAGGTTGGAGGCAACAGCCATACCTTACCCAATTCTACTGCTGTACTGTGAGGATCTAATTTAACAGTATGCCTGGTTGTTCCAAGAATAAGTTCAGCGGCCAGGTTTTTTGAAAAGAAGTAAGTAAAATCAAGTTCAGGTACAATTGAAGAACCGATCTTTACGTCTCCACCGGAAAGCGTGTAGCTGGTAGATGGGGGCAGGGCATCAATGATGCGTAACCTAACTTTCCATTTTTGACTGTCGTTTTTTGCTGTGGTTTTAGTTTGAGCAAATGTTGCAACACAAACCAGCAACAGTACACTCATGAGCATGTATTTTTTCATAATCTTTAGTTTTATTGAGGCAAAACTAATAGCAGCACAGCAGCGTGCTACTGACAATAATCATACTGCAAGATGATTTTAATGATTCAACTCATTATTGTCCAACCCGACCTTTGTATGTTTTCTGTTTCGTTCTGACGCCCATCTCACCGTAAAAAATAGTTTTCCCTTACGCTCCGCAATAAAGGCTGCACGGCCTTTTCATCGCCCCAATAAAAAAAGGGCCGTCCCTGGAGACAGCCCTTTGAATAATAGGATCAGTGTATGCAGATCATTAATGACTTACTACGATCTTTTGCGTTGACTTACTGTTATTATTGATGATGGTAACAAAATAAATACCTGTAGCATACTTGCTTACATCCAGCGCCTGTACCAGGCTGGTGAGTCTTGCTTTCAACATTATCTTACCATCAACATTGGTTACGATCACCTGGGCCGGTGCCGCAGCAGCCTTGCCTTCATCAAAGCCAGAGCGTTCGATGATCATCCTGTCCTTAACAGGATTTGGATACACAGTGAATATTTCGCCGGCTTCGTCAAATGCAGCTTCTGAAGCATCTTTGATGTACCTCGCATTTCTTGCAACCACAATATTGATGCTGTAGTCTTCCACTTCGCCATAGGTAAATGTTTCACATGCGGTCGGTGATTTATCAGAACGCAGTGCAACCCTCAATCTCTTGATGCCACCGCTTGTTCCGGCAGGCACCCGTACCCAGAATTTAGTTTTGACGCTGATAGGAACAGATGGAGCAAATACCTGCTCTCCTGCATCAACAAAATCACCATCGCCATTCCAGTCGATCCAGGCCTTTACATACATTGGCGGGTGAGCTGCTGAATTGTATCCCGGTGTAACGCTGAAGCCCAGCAGTTTGCCCGGGGCACCATTCACCATTAACGCAGTGTAATCGCCATACCCTGTGTAGCCTGTGGTGTTATTAAATCCATAGCAGGCAAATACATTGTGAATGTATCCTTTTGAGCAGTTGCTTCCGCTGGCTGCGCAATAACCGTTACCACAATCGTTTACGGTTACAACAACAGGTGCAGAGGCCACTGAAGAACAACCTGCGCTATTCGTTACCGTTACTGTGTACGATCCTGCATTGGTAACAGTAATACTTTGTGAAGTGGCACCATTGCTCCAGGCATAAGAAGATGCAGCGCTGGAAGTAAGCGTCACACTTTCGCCATTGCAGAAGCTGGTAGCTCCGCCGGCTGTTATTGTGGGTGCAGATGGAACCGGGTTAACGGTTACAATTACATCAGCAGAAGTACCTTCGCAGCGATTGGCGTTAGTAACTTTTACTGAATAAGTGCCGGAGCTGTTTACAGTGATGCTCCGGGTTGTTTCACCGTTACTCCACAAATAAGAAACTCCCTGTGATGCAGTAAGTACTACGCTCCCACCCTGGCAGAATGTGGTTGCACCGCCTGCTGTTATTGTAGCCGGGCAGGTAGGCAAAGCAGTCCATATAAAAGTAGTAGCATCGTTGATACTGCCTACAGAAGCGCTGATGGCATCCGTACCATCTATTAAACCTGTGTAGCAGAAAGTAGCCACGCCACTTGCGTTGGTGTTGGCAAACCCTGTAGCTGCACTGTTAGGACCAGTAATGGCGAAATCAACCCTTACGCCCACAACGGGTGCATTGAACTGATCTCTCACCGTTGCTGTAAAACATTTATTGATGTTTACAGGACTGGTAGCATTCTTAGGACTCAGCACCAGTGTATTTACTGTTGCAACCGGTGAAAACGATTGACCACCCAGATAACCATAAGAATCATAGGTACCAAAACCGTATATCAACAGGCCCACTGGCAAACTGCTGCTAACGGAGTGAACACCACTAGAAACAGGAACACTGGCGCCGGAAAAACTTGTTGATGGTATCGCCTGCCATAAAGCCGCATTCACCACAACACCATCAACGGTAACTGTACCGGTATTGGATGTGGGAGAAGTAATGTTTAGATAGTTACTGGGAATATTATCTGTGCCGGCAGAAACCACATACGAATTGAGGAATTGCTCATCCGGTGGCACCAGGGCAAAAAACGGATCGGACACGACGCCATCCGCATCAGAACTCCTGGAATACTGTCCTACCAGAATTGGTTCGTTGGAGGTGATGCGGTTATAAGAAGTACTGCTCAGAATTGTTTCAAAAAACTGGCCTGCATTCAGTGTTGCGATGGCAACACCATTCACGCTTACAGTAGTTGCATTCCGCTGTGCTAAAAACCTGAATACATCACCCTGCAGCCTCGTTGCCAATGGAACGGTGAGGAAGCTTTTGCCCCAGCTACTGAGTGGCGGCATCTGTTCTACGAGGTGATCACAAGCCCTGTAAGTGCCGGATATATTGGTACACTGTGCACCACCAAATACGCTGATCGGTTTATCTGCTGTGATCTTTGTGCTTGAATAATCTGCGTTGTCCAGCAGGGAACGCATTTGGTACACCTGCCCCTGTTGTAAGGTAATGGTAGCAGGTACGCCTGCGGTGAATGGTCCGTCTGTAAGAGAGGAAGTAACGGTAACGGTTGTATTATCCTGTGTAGCAACTATGGTTGCCTGCGTAGGTAAAGAAAAGGAGAAATCCTTGTTGTAGGCCAGCACATAATATTCTGTACCGAGGGCATCCAGCGGAAAAGCAAGATAGGCATCGGTTGTAGCCTGCTGTGCGTTCATGCCATACACGGTTACTTCCCGTGTGGCTGTGATGTGAATACCCAGGTTATCAGCCGTAAACTGTGTTTGTACCTGGGCGGTGCCGGGTAAGGTAACAACCTGCAACCCGCCGGCCGCAACGTTCACTACCTGGTTAAAAGCCAGGCCGGGAATATCTACTGTTACAACAGCATCCTGTTCGCCGGTGATATAGAGTTGAGGACTCGGGCTTTGTTGATTTCCCGGGAAACATATCCAGAACTCTGTGCCTTTACTGTCCTGCGCAAGTACAGTACCAGCAAAGCCGGTACAAAAAATAACAGCAAGCAGCAGCACTTTAAGTGGTAAAACAAATTGGTTTAAATATTTTTTCATAACTTATTTTTTAGATGATTCGTATCAGGGTTTATAGTACATCAACGCTAATGTCCTGGAAAATAAAATTCGTGATCTCAACCACAGACATTGGATCTACATCACCACCGTGAATGACGATCTTTTTATTGCTTGCATCTGTACAATCTGCCGGTGTAGTAGTACCCGGGGCCAACAGCATTTCTTTTTTGCCATTAAAGCCCAGCACCCTTGCTTTGGTTCTTGTAACAAATATTTCTTTCCATCCCACTTTCACTTTCCCGGTATTGCGATTGATGAATTTCAGGAACACCACCGGCTTGCCGTTGCAAATGGTGATGGAATGATAAAAATCTACATTGGAAACTGTTTTATCCAGTACCCACTCTCCCGTGGGGTGTGCTGTTGTATTTGCTACTTTGTTCGCAACCATATTACCGGGCAAACTTATTGCAGTGGCGGCTGCGTTCAACAAAAAAAGACTGATGGCCATAGCCACAAAATACTTTCGTTTGTGACCGCTCAAAAATACCAGGATCGCTTTCATGATTTAAAGTTTAGGTTTAAAAATATCATCGGTCATTTTTACGTGTGTAAAAACGACATATAGTGTTACTTAGCTTGTATTTAAAATAGAGGAGGACGAATTAAATCAGGATCTACAATACAATCGAAAATCTACAGGTAGCTGGAAATGGCAGCAATCAAAAAGATAATCTAATGGGATGCAAAATAATATTGTGATCAAGCAGGAGTTAAAACAGGAATTGAATTCAGGTAAACAAATGGCTTTCGCTATTTCATCACCAAAGTACAAAGAAATAAAATACCTGCAAATTAATTTTAAAAAAAGCTGTAAAAATACACTATTGAAAAGTGCCGAAATACTCAATTTCTTCCCCAAGATCAAGGTAAGTGAACTGACGTTTTAGTTCAAGGGTTTTCTGCAGGCTATCCTGTAAAAATCTGCGGTGCCCGGCCGATGCTGCATTGAATGGTTTGTGGCTTTTAGCTGCATTGATGCCGCTGATCTCTTTCATCAATGCCTGCGAAGATTCATCAATAGCTGTATGTATAAACTTTTCCCAAACATAATTGGTGGCAGCATAATTTGGATGCACCATGTCTTCGGCAAAAAAACGATAATCCCTCAGATCATCGATCACCAATTCGTAAGCGGGAAAGTAAAACAGGTTTTCGCCAGTGTCTGTCAACTGGTGAATGGCCTGCACCAGGGCTGCTTTGCTTCGGTTATTCTCCACAAACCCATCCCGTAAATGACGTACCGGGCTGATGGTGAAGATCACTTTTGCAGCGGGGTTGAATGCGGCAATATCATCAAGCATAGTTTTTAATGCGGCACTGATCTCATCCGCACTCAATAACCTTTTATTGAATTTATCAGTAGGCACTTTATGACAATTGGCCACCACTCCATTTTCCGCCAACTCATACACAAAGGCAGAGCCAACAGTGATCAGTAACCAGTCTGCCTTCTTTAAAAAATCATGCGCCTGTTGCTGCGACTGGTTTATTTTATCCAGGCAAGCCTGTTGATCCGGATGCGAAAACCGGCTATGATGCGCCCAACTGTTCCAGCATTCATTTTGATAAAACAGGTCTGCAGCATCATATTGTTTATTACGGATGTATGACTGAACCGAGTTTACAATACTAACAGGATTGAACAGGATACCATTCGGATTTTCCAGCACTGAAAATTTCAATTGCTTCAACTTATTACCGATATTTTCTGTAAAGCAGGAGCCGATCAGCAGCAGGTGCTGCCGGTGATTTATTTTTTGCGCAAAAGGACGGGGAGTAAACTCTAAACGAAATTGCATGTTGATTGAATTAAATCGGTATTGCTGCCAAAAAAATGCAGTTTGATTCGTTACACAAAGATCTCTGAGGCCAGCCGGCTGCTTTTTCGCAATGCATCGCCATTGATCCCTTTTAGCAAATGTAGTTGATCAAAATAAGGGATCATCAATTCTGTATCCATATTGCCAACCAGTTCATCATCGGCCATGGGGCAGCCTCCTATTCCTTTTAACGCCCCGTCAAAACGGTAACAGCCCGCAGCCAATGCTGCAGCTACTTTTTGCTGCCAGTTTTCGCTTGTCGAGTGCAGGTGTACACCGATCTCCGTTTGAGGATAAGCCGGTATCAGCGCATGCAGCAGGGAACTGATCTGAGCCGGCGTTGCTACGCCCACCGTATCTGCCATTGAAACGATCTCAACACCCAACCCGATCATTTTTTCTACCCAATACATCGCAACTGATTCATCGTAGCTGTCGCCATAGGGATTACCAAATGCCATCGATATGTACACCACCAGTTGTTTGTCATTTTTGACGCACAATTCCTGTATTTGCTGTACCGTTTCCAATGAATTTTCAATCGTGCTGTTGGTATTGCGTAACTGGAAAGTGGGCGAGATCGAAAAAGGAAAACCCAGGTATCTGATGGCAGCATGTTTCACCGCTTCCTGTGCACCACGCAGATTGGCAACGATGGCCAGCAGCTTACTAACCGAATTTTCTACATTCAGCTGTTCCAATACAGCAGCGGTATCTGCCATCTGTGGTATTGCTTTTGGAGAAACAAAACTGCCAAAATCAATGGTATCAAACCCCACCCTGAGCAAGGAGTTGATGTAGGCGATCTTTTTTTCGGTAGCAATAAAATGCTTCCATCCCTGCATGGCATCACGGGGGCATTCAATGAGTTTGATCGGTGGTTGCATGTTAAAAAATTATGTGCGGCATGTGACTACAGCTTTCATTGGGTCAGTGCTGCAGGCTGCAAATTATAAAAAAAAGGCAGCATACTTTACTATGCTGCCCTTTCAAAAACGCTTATGGGTTATTGAGCATCTTTGCCCAACTTATCATATTCTGCAATCTTGGCAGGATTCTTCTTTACTTCATAAATATTTTTCATCAGGTTCACCAGCCTTTTATAATTGGCTTTGTCCGAATTGGTTTGTTTTTTCAGCTCGGGGAAAAGCTTTACGGCCGCTTCTCCATAAGGAATAGCTTCATCCAGCGCCTTCATCGATTCTGCTTCCAGTGCTTTTTTCTTTTTCACTTCGTCAGGCTTCACCGCCTTCATTTTTCTTGCTTCATCACTAATATCATAAGAGTTGTTATACAGCGTTGTTGTAATTAAAAAGTTGGCGATAAAGGTCGATTGTATAGCGATCGTCTTTTTCAACGCATCTAAAAGTTTTGTTTTGTATTCCGCAACGTTCACCCCTTTTGATTCATCAGAATTAAGGTAGTTGAACAACTCAGCACTGTATGCATAAGCAATATCGTAGCTCGCAGGATTTTTAGCCGCCAATGCTTCGTATTTTTCAAATACTGCGGGCTTAGGCGTTCCTTCTGTTGCTGCTTCTATTTCCATTGCTGTCCAGTAGGCTTCATTCTGGGGATATGCCTTTCTGCCTTTCGCCAGGATATCGGTAAAAGCTGCAACATCCTTTTTTTGTTTGTATTGTTCTGCCTGTACCTGGTAAGCTTCAAGATAAGTGTCGCCATTCAATCCTGCGTCGGTAAGTTTTTTATAGAATACCAGTGCATCATCAATCCTCTTCACTTCATAGGCAGTTGCTGCAGCATAGAGGGTGAACGTGGTGTCCAGCGCTGAGAACTTGTACTTATTGGAAAATTCTAAATTGTTTGAATAGCAGTAGTCATGCACTTCCTGGCCTTTTTTAAAGTTCTCAAAAGCACCGGCAATATTTTTTGGAGTAGAGTTGTATGCCCTGAATGCCAGGTCTGATGAAAAACCTGCATAGATATCATACAGCGGGGAGTTGTTTTGTTCTTCGAGCAACGCAGCCTTTGGATCGAGCCCACGGTATTTCTTAAACAACTCAAAAGCTTCTGCCTTCAGCGCCTGGCTTTCATCGATCGTTTTTGCACTGTCTTTTGAAAGCTCATTCACGATATAGGCTTTATAGAACCAGCCTTCAGGTTTCTTGGCATTTTTTTCAACTGAGAGGTATTTATCAATTGCTTCTTTTGCTTTAACATTCTGTTTAAGAATTGCCAGGGTCCTGATCTCCTCAATATCCTGTGCCATCGCAAAGTTTGCCGCCAAAGCCAGCAAGCATAGTAAAGAAAATTTCTTCATTGCATATAAATTTTAGGCGTTAAAGGTATTAGTTTGTTTGTAATTTGAAATGAAACTGCTCAAAATTTTCATAAACCATGCCATAAACAAAAATCGGGGGGAGCCTGCTTAAAAAATAACTTTTTCGAAAGGCATCTTGTTACATTTGCAGTTCGTGATTTCTCAAAATACCATACAGCAGATACTTAGCCGCATTGATGTGGTAGAGATCGTGGGCTCCTACGTAAAGCTCAAAAAAAGAGGTGCCAACTATCTTGGTCTTTGTCCTTTTCACAATGAAAAAACACCCTCTTTCACCGTTTCGCCCGCCAAGGAGATCTACAAGTGCTTTGGCTGTGGTAAAAGCGGTAACAGCATTGGCTTTTTGATGGACCTGGAGAAGTACAGCTACGTGGAAGCCCTGCGCTGGCTTGCCAATAAATACAATGTAGAGATTGAAGAAACAGAAACCAGTCCCGAACAAAAACTACAGCAGCAGGCAGCCGACAGCCTTTACATCATCAATAATTTTGCACAAAAATTCTTCAGCGATTATTTGCTCCATACAGAAGAAGGCAACGATATTGGACTGAGCTATTTAAAGGAAAGGGGCTTTACAAGAGAAACGATACAAAAGTTCCAGCTGGGCTTTAACTCTGAAGGAAGGGATGTATTCACCACGGCAGCCATCAATGCGCAATACAATCTTGAACTGCTGCAAAAAAGCGGGCTGGTCACCGTAAGGGATGAACGTGCCTTTGACAATTATCGTGGCAGGATCATTTTTCCCATCCACAACCAGAGCGGCAAAGTACTGGGATTTGGTGCCAGGATATTAAAAACAAATGAACGGGCCCCCAAATACATCAATACCCCGGAGAATGAGATCTATGTAAAAAGCAAAATACTATACGGCAGCTATTTTGCCAGGCAGGCGATCGACAAGGCGGACGAATGTTTATTGGTAGAGGGCTATACCGATGTAATATCACTCCACCAGGCAGGCATAGAGAACGTTGTGGCCAGCGGTGGCACTTCGCTTACACCCGACCAGTTACGGCTCGTAAAAAAATACACCGACAACCTTACCATTATTTATGACGGTGACAGTGCCGGCATTAAGGCGGCATTGCGGGGGATGGACCTTGCCTTTGAAGCAGGCCTGAATGTAAAACTGGTACTGATCCCTGATAAGGAAGATCCGGACAGTTATGTAAATAAAGTGGGTGCAGCAGCCTTCCGGGAATTCATCGATGCCAATAAAAAGGATTTTATCCTGTTCCAGTTAAGTGTATCATTGAAAGATGCCGGTACTGATTCCAGTAAAAAATCAGCGCTCGTAAACCAGGTTGCAGAAACCATCTCCAAAATAAATAAGGCGGAAGATTTTACCAAACAGCAGGACTACATCAGGCAATGTGCCGAGTTGCTGAAGATTGAAGAAGGGGGCCTGCACACATTGGTGAATAAACTCATCCGGGAGCGCATCAATAAAGAAGAAAACAAACAGAGCAGGGAGGATGCCGACGCAGCCTTCAACATGCCTGTTTTGCCCGAGGGTGCCGAAGAAGATGATGCGATGTTGTTGTTCAATAAAGATGAACAGCATGAACGGGCGCTGGTGAGGATATTGCTCGATTTTGGACTGAACCAGTGGGATGAGGAAAAGAGGATAGCCGATTATATTTTTTCCGAGATCGATACCAACGGGATAGAAGAGTTGTTCGACAATAAAACACTGATCGGCATCATCAACGTGTACAAGCAAAAATACCTGGCCGGCGAAGAACCGAATGCCAAGAGCTTTCTTTACACCGAGGGATTTTCTGTTGATTCACTGAGCGTGAAAGTAATGGACAGCAATGAGGAACTAAGTCTTAACTGGGACAGGGTGCAGGAAGGAAAAATTGTTCGGCCGGAAGAACTCTTTAAGGAAGAAGCCTTTTCTACCATCAACTATCTAAAGCTGAGAAAGATCAAAAGACTGATGGATGAAAACCAGCGGGACCTTGAAAAAGAGCATACTTTGGAAGAACAGATGGTATTACTACAGGTGCACCAGCACCTGAAAACAACTGAGATCGAATTAACAAAACAACTGGGCACCGTAATATTCCGGTAACACGTCTCTCTATTCCGTGTAAGAAGTGCCACACAATGTACAGCCACTTGCTATCCGTGCTCATAATAAATACCTGGGCCTTTTCTACGCCGGGAAGATGATGACTATAACCCCTGCCGGAACCGTATACAAAATTTCCAGCCGAACCTTTCATAATTATAGGTTTTTACCCACGATTCAGCATTCTGGCATAAAATTTACTGGCTCAGTCTATATAATTTATCGGGTATGAAAAGTAATAACAAGGCTTTACAGGATTATTCAACGGCGAGGAAATACGAAGATTATCAAAAAGCATTTGAAAATTATGAGCTGGAATACTGGAGCAGCAAATTCCGGGTTTCTAAAGATGTATTGAAGCAGGCTATTTCCAAAGTGGGAGTTTCGGCTGCCGCTGTGGAGCAGTATATAAAAAATGCACTTGTTAAAAAAGGTTAAAACGGTCAAACAGGAAGCAAGCATAACAAAATGGAGCGCTCAGGCGCTCCATTGTTTTTTAATACGTTTTATCATTGAAGGGAACCGTGTTCCTGCAGTATCATCTAAACTTTTTTAAGTACAAAGGTCTCCAGGAACTTGGTATTGAAATTTCCATTTCTAAAGTCTTCGTTTTCCATTAACTGCAGGTGGAAAGGTATGGTCGTTTTTACTCCCTCGATCACATATTCACTCAGGGCCCTGTGCATGGTATCAATCGCTTCCTCCCTTGTTTGTGCCACGGTGATGAGCTTCCCGATCATGCTGTCGTAGTAGGGAGGAATGCTGTATCCTGCGTACACGTGGCTGTCTACCCTTACCCCATGGCCTCCCGGGGTATGCAGCACTGTTATCTTACCGGGACTTGGGCGGAAATCGTTAAAAGGATCTTCTGCATTGATGCGGCACTCAATGGCGTGCATCTGCGGAAAATAATTGCGGCCGCTTACTTTGTGCCCTGCTGCAATTTTGATCTGCTCTTTTATCAGGTCGAAATTGATCACTTCTTCCGTAACACAGTGTTCAACCTGTATCCGGGTGTTCATTTCCATGAAGTAAAAATTGCGGTGCTTGTCTACCAAAAACTCAATGGTGCCCACCCCTTCGTAGTTAATAGAAGAGGCAGCTTTGATGGCAGCTTCGCCCATTTCGTTGCGGAGCTCATCCGTCATAAATGGCGAAGGGGATTCTTCTACCAGCTTCTGGTGACGGCGCTGGATACTGCAGTCACGCTCACTCAAATGGCACACATTGCCAAACTGGTCGCCAGCTACCTGTATCTCAATATGTCTTGGCTCCTCCACGAATTTCTCCATGTAGATGCCATCATTTTTAAAGGAGGCTGCCGCTTCAGTTTTGGCGGTTTCGTATGCTTTTTCAATCTCTTCTTCGTTCCAAACCACCCTCATACCCTTACCACCGCCACCAGCGGTTGCTTTGAGGATAACAGGATAGCCAACTACTTTAGCGGATTCTTTTGCATGACCAACATTTTCGAGCAATCCCTCTACACCAGGTACCACGGGCACACCGGCAGTGATCATCGTTTGTTTGGCAGTGATCTTATCACCCATGGCGTTGATCATGTCGGGCGTAGGGCCAATAAATTTGATGCCGCTTTCCGTACAGATCTGGGCAAATTTGGCATTCTCTGCCAAAAAACCATAGCCGGGATGGATCGCATCTGCATTGGTGATCTCGGCCGCTGCCATGATGTGTGGAATATTCAGGTAAGAATCTACGCTGGCTGGCTTACCGATACAAACAGCTTCATCTGCAAATTTCACATGCAGGCTGTCTTTATCAGCGGTGGAATATATTGCGACCGTTTTGATGCCCATTTCTTTACAGGTGCGGATCACACGTAAAGCAATTTCGCCCCGGTTGGCAATCAGTATTTTTTTGAACACAGGAAATAAGTTAAAAGTGAAAATTAAAAATTTTAAAAAGCCAGCAGGGCCATGCCCATTTTGACTTTTGACTTTTTATTTTTTACTTAAGAAGGATCTACAAGGAACAAAGGCTGATCGTACTCAACAGGGCTGGCATCATCTACCAGCACTTTTACGATCTTGCCGCTCACTTCACTTTCTATTTCATTGAAAAGCTTCATCGCTTCAATGATGCAAACCACCTTTCCGACTGCAATATCATCTCCCACACTTGCAAATATTGGCTTACCCGGACCGCTCTGGCGGTAAAAAGTACCGATCATCGGGCTTTTAATGGTAACAAGATTATCTGCTTTGGGGGCCGGGGCTGCTGCAGGTTCTGCCACCGGTGCCGGGGCGGGCGCTGCCGGGGCTGGGGCCGGTGCCTGCGGTGCAAAACTTCCTGCGTTGGCAACAATATGCTGGGCAGGGTCTTTCTTTTGCTTGATCGTGATCTTTACGCCTTCTTCTTCAATGGTGATTTCTCCGATATTGGTTTTATTGATGAGCTTTACCAGCTCCTGAATTTGTTTGATATCCATGATAAAGAATTAAGTGGTTTTTTTAAGCAATCGGGCTGCTAAGGTAGGGAATGATTATTCAAAATTCCAACTATTTTAAAAAATAAAAATTCCCAAAAAATGGGATTTTTTGGGATAAAATTGAAAAAAATCCTTAAAAAAGCTGGAAAAACGGGCAAAACAGGCCTTAAAACGAAAGGGATGATTTTTTATATCATCCCTTTTATCTGCTTGTTTATGCATGATCTTTTACTCTTTCCACGTACTCCCCTGTTTTGGAGTTTACCCTGATCAGCTCACCCTCATTTACAAAAAGCGGTACGTTTACGGTAGCGCCTGTTTCAACAGTAGCAGGCTTTAAGGTTTTGGTAGCAGTATCACCCCTCATACCCGGTTCGCTGTAAGTAACCAGCAAAACGATCTTGTCGGGTAGCTCCACGCCCATTGGCTGTTCTGTTTCGCCGTTGATCAGCACCGATACTTCCTGGCCATCTTTTAAAAACTTATGCCCTTCTACCATTGTTTCTGGCACAGTGATCTGTTCAAAGGTTTCCGTATCCATAAAACTGTAGCCGGTATCATCTTTATACAAATATTGAAAAGGCTTTTTTTCAACCCTTACCGGGAAAATGGTTTCGCCACTGTTCCAGGTAAGTTCGATGGTACGGGTATTATCCACACCTTTCAGTTTTGCCCAAACTTTTGCTGCTGCACGGGCGGTTTTATTCTGCCCGAATTCAATTACGCTGTACAAACTACCATCTACTTTGATGATAAGGCCTGAACGCATGTCTGCTGTAGTTGCCATGTTTTTTGTTATTTATTGTGATGAGTTACCAGGCAGGTTTTCAACAATCGTCATTCACCCATTGTAACTCCCGTTTGTTAACCGGGCAGCAAAAGTAGGGATACTATTGAAAAGTAGGAAATTTGACTTGGTCATTTTCTACACCCTGGCTGTAAAAGTGGCCATCAGTTGCATCAGCTCGTCTTTACGGCGCCGGGCTACATCCAGCACAATGCCTGTTTGCAACACGATTTGCCCTCCATCCGTTTTGATGAATTTTTGTATAAAAGCAACATTTACAATACTGGCATTGTGAATGCGGCAGAATTGAGCACCAGGCAAAATATCCTCAAACTCCTTAAGGGTTTTCGATGCCAGGATAGGTTTACTGGCTCGGATATGTACGTTGGTATAATTGCCAACCGCTTCAAGGTAAACGATCTCATCCATGGGTATAAAATCGAGGCCTTCCATTGTAGCAATGGCGATCTTGCTGTGCCGGTTCTTTTCTTTAAACAAATGTTCCATCAGTACAGCCAGCTTTCCATCGGTATGTCGTTCTTTGAGGGTTTCCTTTATCCTCCCTACTGCATTGGCAAGCTCAACTGCATCTACAGGTTTTACCAGGTAATCAAATGCGCTGAAACGGATGGCTTCAATGGCATACTGGTTATAGGCAGTGGTAAAGATCAAATGGAAATTCTTTTCGGGTAACTGCTGCAACATGGTAAAACCATTCATTGCTGGCATTTCAATGTCCAGAAAAACGATCTGCGGTTTTCGTTGCCGGATCGCAGCAATTCCTTCTTCCCCATCCCTGCACTCCTGCAACACCTGCAGTTCGGGGCAATGCATGGCGATCTTTTTCAGCAATGCTTCCCGACTGTTCTTTTCATCATCAATCACAATGGCGGTGAGCAATGACGGGGTGGTTGTGTTGGTTTCGTTCATAATATGCTGTAATTGTTTCAACCAGGTTTTTATTAAATATGCAGCAGCACTTCTACCAATGTACCTGTGGCATGGCCCTCCTCATCTTTCAGATCAGTGATGCGGATGCTGTTTTGCTGATCGTTGTTAAATATAGCGATCCTTTCTGCACTCAACTGCATGCCATAGGAAGTGTGCTGCAGTGCATTGAACCGTTTTAATGCTGCTGACCGTTCCCTTCCTATTCCATTGTCCTGGATCGTAAAACGCAGCAGTTCGTTATCGATGTCTGCGATCACGATTAGTTTGCCGTTGCCATCAGTACGCTGCATCAATCCGTGATGGATCGCATTTTCAATATAGGGCTGTACGATAAGCGGTGGAATTTTATAATGGCCTGCCAGCAATGCTTCACTGGCCTGCAGCTGGTAGCTGAACTGGTGGTTGCTCCGGATCATCTCCAGGTCAAGGTACAACTGTATCGTTTCCCAGTCTTTTCGAAACGGCACCACATCGGTTTTGCTGTTGTCCAGCACATTGCGGATGAGCCGGGCAAATTTGTTGAGGTAGGTACTGGCATTTTCTTTTTGATTGCCAAGGATGAAATTGTCAATGCTGCTGATACAGTTAAAGATGAAATGAGGATTCATCTGCGCCCTCAGGGCCATCATTTCTGTTTCCGCTATTTTTTGTTTGAGGGCTGCCTGCTTTTTGATGGCAGACAACCGTCTTTTAAATAAATAGAACACAAGCGCTACCGTGACAACCGCCCCGGCCAGCAGGAACCACCAGCTTTTATAAAAAGGCGGTGCTATAGCAAACCTGATCTTTAATACCTGTGCAGGATCGCTTTGCTCCCTTACCTCCAGCAGGTAATGGTTGGGAGCAAGATTGGAGAAGGAAACGATGTTCTCATTTTTCAACGCCAACCATTCGCTGTTGTTGAGCCGGTACTGCAACAGTGCCTGCTCATCATCATTGAAAGATAAATAGCCAAACTGGAAGCTGAGATTGTTTTGCAGGTGATCGAATGCATATACCGAATCTACCGGCAACGGCGCTGCTGCCACCTGGCAATTCCGGAGATATAATTTTCCATTGGGTTTACCAGGGATAAAATCATTTCCATTCCAGCTCAAATAGCCGTTGGGTGAGGGAAGAAACAGGTTACCCTTTTCATCAACGCTCATAAATGCTGCGAAGTTGGCGGCTTCTTTTAAGGCAGGATAGCTGGAGAATGTTTTGCTCACCGTATCAAAACGGCTGATGCCTTCCGAACTGCTGATCCAGATATTTCCACTGGCATCCCTGCACAAAAAATTACAGTTATTACTGATGAGCCCATCATGACTGGTGTAGCGGTGCACTGATTTGGTAACCGCATTGAATGCAAACAAACCATAACTGATATCACACCCATAAATAATTCCCCTGGCCCCGGCCGTCATTGCTTCAATGGTTGCCCCTTTTTGCGAAGGTGCAATGTTATACAACTGGTGACTGGTTGTGTGGGTAAGAGGATCATATATATAAATGCCTTCATTCTCCACTCCTATCCACAGGCTGCTGGTAACAGTATCAAAATACAAACTGTTGAAAGTGGTTTGTTCATTGGTTTTGCAAACGTCCAGATAAACCATTGTTCCGCTGGCTGAATGATATTCGATGATGCCCTGCCGCCTGTCCCGTATCCATACTGTGCCTTTATGATCCGTTACGATATTCCGCAACAGGCGTGGATTATCGGCAACGGGTTTTGCAGGCAGCTCAATTGCTGCCGCGGTGTTCTTTTCCCGGTCGTAGCGGTACAGCATTTCGTCGGCTACCATCAGTGATAAAGCGGTATCGATCGTTTTGTAAAAAACACTGCCTGTAACCACACTCCCATTCTTCGTTGTAACGGGCTTCACCTGGTTCACACTTCTATCCCATAACAGTACTTTTCTGCCTGATTCTTCGGTAAGCAGGTATCGGCCTGGTGCAGGCAAAGGAAAAAGCCTGCCGGGAACAACTACAGTGGAGGGTTTTAACAGGTCAAAACTTTTCTTTGAAGGATATAGCTTTGTCAATCCTGAAGCGGACAGTAACCATACCAGTTCACCATCCTTGATGATATTAAAATATCCATCTTTTGGCAGCGGATTGCTTTCATCGATGCCCGGTATTTTATCCGTAAACGTTCCATCTTTTTTGAGCAGCAGCAATCCCTGCTGGGTTCCGTAGATCATAGTATCTCCAGCAAAGGCGGTAATGCCATAAGCCCAATCCCAAAGCGGGTTTTGCCGGTATTTCAGCGGTGTAGGATATACCTGCCATTGATGCGCTGATGGCTGATAGCATATGATCCCATTTTGATAAGTGCCGATCCAAACAGCACCTTCCCGGTCTATATAATTCAACTGGCAACCATAATAATCTTTAACAGCATCAAAAGGATAGTAAGCGAACTGCAGGGTCTTTTTATGTACACTGAACAATCCATAGGTAGTGAGTACCCAAAACTCGTTACTGCCTTTTGGTTTAATGCCCAGGATCACAACCCTTGAATGATTGCCACCGGCAGGTTTTACGGCAGCGGCAAACTTCGCCCAGCCACTGCTGCTGAATTTTTTAGTAGCAGGATTGAAAAGGAGCAGATCATACCAGCCCCCCAGCCAGACATTACCGGCCTCATCTTCTGCAAGGGCAGGATACATATTCCCGATCCTGGGTGCTACCAGTGTGTCCGGTGCATAATTGCTGAAGGTCTGTGAATGTGGATGATAAAGACTCAGGCCGGCCATCGTAGTTACCCACAGGTTCTTTTTACGATCGATAAATAAATTATTGATCTCGTTGCTTGCAATGGAAGTACTGTCTGCCGGGTTGTTAAAAAAATGATCGAAAGCGTTGCCATCAAAACGATTGAGCCCATTGCTGCTGGACACCCACAAAAACCCGTCCTGATCTCTCAATGCGTAAGAAACCCTGTTACTGCTGAGTCCGTTCCGGGTAGTGTAGGTTTTAAAATGAAAAGTTTGCGCCTGTGAGCATATTGTACACAACACTAAATATATCGCTATAGCATTCCTCATAATTCGGTGTACAATGTAAATACTTTAATCTTTTTTGAGCAAAGTAAACTGTATTCTCCACTGCTATGGCTGATAAGGATACTGGTAGTGATTGGATGACACGGCCAGCCACTGGTTGCCATCCGACTGGAGCGTAACCATACTGTCGAAAGAGATGAGGGAAAGTTCAGGATACAGCCGGTTCTGCAGGGTCCATATCTGGGTTCCTGCCACCACGCTGTTTACATATATCCTCACCCCTCCTGCAAGGTTGCTGCTGTTTTGGCCCAGGTTAAGGGCGGTAATATTGTAGATCCGCCCCTTTCTGCCTGCGGCAGAAGGCAATACCAGGTTCATTACTCTGCCGGAAACGGCCAACCCCTGCATGTTGGCAACAATGGTAAAATCATCATCGGTAACAGTATGGGTTGTATTATCCTGTGCAGCATCTACCTGTCTCAGGGGCATCGACAAACTACCATTTACTTCAAGCGTTGCATTGGGTGCTGAGGTATTAACACCCACTTTTCCATCTTCCATTATTACCAGCCGAAGGTTGTAGTTGGTGCTGAACATTAAACGTTTGGCTGGGTCAGATCCGGTAGAAGGTGGCGTACCCATTTCAAGGCCGTAATAACCGGCAGGATTAAAGGGGTTGCTCGTCCAGGCACGAAAAAAACCATATTGGGCATTGCTCACATTGTCGTGAAAAAGCACCAGGCTATTATTGCCGTCAATCTTGATCAACTGTTCGGTAGCAGACCATATGTGAAGTTTATATTCCGGTGAAAAATTGGTTCCCACCCCAACATTGCCGCCATAGGGATTCAACACCATGGCACTGGTAAGGTTTTGAGGTGGAAACACCAGGGGGTCAGAATAACTGGCCTGGATATTACTGCCGTCCATGCGGAGCGTTTGCCCGCTGGCATCACTGTTTGAAATGAACAATGTACCACCGGCTACCCTGATGCCATTTTTCGACAACGCCGGGCCCCGGTAGCCGCCGTTGCCCAATACATCCAGTTTATAACCCGGGCTGCTGGTACCGATACCCACATTCTGTGCTTTTGCTGCAGCAGGTATTACAACTGACAGCAGTAAAAAAAATATTCTCATACGCTTTTTAAATATTTATGTGATCAGGCCAAATTTGTCGATGATGGCCTGCCGCTTTTCCGGGAACCCCACCAGGCCGAATTTTTCATGCAGGGCATCCATTCTTTTGGCAATGCCGGGGTCTTGCGGTGTCAGCTTTTTTTGCTGCATTTCCGGGATCAGCTGGTGAAACATCTCTTCCAAAAAATCCTCGAAATTCTGGTTGAAATACATGTCAATGCCCCTGAATGGTTTGTCTGTTTGATTGAAAAAAGTGTGTACCATCCCCCTTGGCCTGAAGTGCCAGCCACCGGCAGGGATCTCATAAAAAGTATCTTCTACCATTACAGTTGCAGTGCCTTCCAGCACATACATCAGTTCATCCAGCGTTTTATGATAATGGGGCGCTGGTCCCATTTTTTTAGCAGCCGTTGCAAACTCAACACAGGAATACTGCATATTGGTTTGTGAACTGTGTACCAATACACGAATGTCTAATCCGCCTGGACCAGGCTGCAACGGTTCGGCAGGCGGCACCATAAAAGGAAGCAATTTGCCGGGAGGCGATATCGACCGGTCTGCTGCCGCAGCAGTTGTTGCAATACCGGTAAGTCCCACTCCGGCGGTAGCCAATAATAACTGGCGGAGCATTTGCCGCCTCGAACTGTTGTTAAAAACTTCGTTCATGTTAAATCATTTTTATGAATACATTGAAATTTGAATACAATGAACACCTGGATAGCAACTACAAATTAGCAAGACGGTATTTTTTGCTGAGGCCCTTTTATTCGGCGGTAGCAATGGGTTACTGGCCGGCGTTATTAACAGCCTCTTTTAATTCAAAGCCATTAGCTTTGTAAAAAATGCAACACTTGAAAAAACTTCTTTTTCTTTCGGCGACGATGGTTTTCTTTTTAGCAGCAAAGGCGCAGCAGGCCGATGC
>APMI01012016.1_pt1 | contig 24332 bp, 31 predicted proteins | sample 667938 | NCBI WGS metagenome assembly APMI01 (sample SAMN01084076, study PRJNA167559) | wastewater metagenome | biome: Wastewater | place: Denmark: Ejby Moelle, Odense | collected 2011-11-28
TCGCACCGCGCGGAGACGAAAGCTGGAAGACGGAAAAGCTCAACTGTCGAAAGCGACCGAGCGCGCGAGCGCTTCCTGGGACTGCAGAAAGGCGAGCCGCGATTGCAGCGCCGCCTGGACAACGCCGAAAGCGTCACCCCCCAGAGTCACGCGCAGCGGCGGATGGTCGCTGGTTGCGACATCGACGATCGCTTGCGCGATCTTTTGCGGGTCGAGCGTGTAGAGCTCGTTTCCGGCGGTCTCGAACATCTTGCGGATATCGCCGGCGGGCGTATCGCGATAGGCGGCGATCTCGCTGGCGAATTGCAGGTTGTGGCTGAAGCTGGTGCGCGCGCCACCCGGCTCGATCAGCGTCACGAACAGGTTGAAGGGTTCAAGCTCCTGGCGGAGGCATTCGCTGAAGCCCTCCAGGCCCCATTTGGCCGCATGATAGAGACTGCTCGTCGGAAGCGAGCCCTGACCGCTGGCGCTGGAGATCTGGATGATCCGGCCGCTCCCGCGCAGGCGCATCGCGGGGACAAAGGCGCGGGTGATGTGGATGGGCGCCATGAGATTGAGCGCGATCTGGCCTTCGACCTCGGCGTCCGACATCTCTTCGGTGGCGCCGATCACGCCGCCGCCGGCGTTGTTGACCAGAATATCGACGGGTCGACGCGCCTGCGCCCGGGCCACGACCGCAGCAATATCGTCCTTGACCGTGACGTCGAGCGCTTCGACGCGCAGCTGGCTCGGATATTTCGCCGCAAGGTCGTCGAGGCTTTCGGGCCTGCGAGCCGTCGCGGTAAGGTCGTCGCCCGCGGCCAGGATCAGTTCGGCCAGATGGCGGCCAATGCCGCTGGACGCGCCCGTGAGAAACCAGTGATTGGACATATGCTGCTCCATATATTACCAACTGGTAGGTAACTTCATATGTGGAATGCGTCAATGCCGGGAGGTGTGATGAAGGAACGAACCAGGCGGAATGCCGCACAGAGCCGCGAGACGCTCCTGGCTGCAGCGACCGAGGAGTTCGCGTCCCATGGGCTGGCGGGCGCGCGGATCGATCGCATTGCGCAGGCGGCGGGTATCAGCAAGCCGATGCTCTACACCTATTTCGGGGACAAGGAGGCGCTCTTCGATGCCGCGCTGACGCAGGAAGTGATGGACGCGGCGCAGGCCGATCGCTTCGATCCCAATGATCTTGAGGGTTATGCGGGGCGCACCTATGACTTGCTGGTCGAGCGCCCGCGCTTGTGGAGGCTGCTGACCTGGCATCATTTGGAGCGTGGCCAGGATGTTCTGATGCTCCCGGCCGGCGAGGTCCTTCTCGGGGAGAAGCTGGACGGGATCGCAGCGGCGCAGGCCGAGGGGCGGATCGTCGCCGACTTCACGCCCATGGACGTCGTCCGGCTTGTCGCCGCCCTCACCCAGCTCTGGTGCATGACCGGAGCCGCACGCGACGCTACCGAGCATGCGGCGCGCAGGGCGACGATCATGCGGGCGGTGGGGCGACTGCTGCGCGTGTGATCGTGCGAGGCGCGCGTTGCCCGCCCGCGCGCCGATCAGGACACAGCAAGCTCCATCGCACCCCGCGACATTACCCGACCGCGAAGATACGGCGGCTCATCTGCTCGCGCTGCCCGTGGGCACGGCGGGCCGAGCGACGATCAGAATTGCGCGGCCACAGCCGAACCGGAGTGGATCGGCAAGTGAGCCCGTCGCAGCGCGATGACCTCAGGTCGCAGGCCTTGATGCGCGACGTTTCGTCAGCAGTCGTTTGAGATCCTTCGCAAGGCGATAAAACAGAATGACGATCCCGGTGACCACGATGAGCAACGTCGCCGATGCAGCGACAACGATCAGTGGATGGTTGTAACTGCGCGAGGCGCCAAGGTTCATGATATGGATTTTGTAAAAGAAATCATAGAAGTCCCACAGGTCCGAACGGCGACTGAGCACCTCTCCGGTGAACGGATCCAGATAGAGGCGACTATGCTCCTTGTCGGCGAAGCTGGCGCGCCACAGCGGCCCGCCGACCTGCGCTTCCTCGGGCGCCGTTTCCTGATAGTCGACCGCCTGCAGCCTGCCGGATCCTTTGTAGGACATCAGAGCATAGCGCCGAGCGTCTGCCAGACTGATCTCATCGACATTTTCGCCAGTGTAGGCGTTCCACCAGCTTTCGCTTCCGCCCCGCGCCTTGAGGACCCATATCGGACCGCGCGGCGTATTTTTGAGCGTGGCCTCGTTGAGGTCGGTGTGGCATGCGATCTTCGATCCCATGCGACGGAAAGCGGATAGTGCAGACGCCCCCGCCTGCAAAATCCCTCGCGAGCTATGGCAAATCCGGCTCGCCGCTGGATGCCCCCGCGCGCCACAAGCGCGCGGGGATCCGGGGGTCAGAAGGGCACGTCGTCGTCGAGCTCAGGATCAGGGTCGCCGGCCTCGTCGGACTTAGATTTCGCCCGGCTGAGGAAGTCGATCGTCTCGGCGATGATCTCGGTGCCGTAGCGCTCGACGCCGTCGCCATCGGTCCATTCGCTGTAATGGATGCGGCCGCGCACCAGCAGCTTCATGCCCTTGGTGCAATGCTCCTGCACGGTCTTGCCGAGGCCATTGAACGCGGTGATCCGATGCCATTCGGTGTCCTGGACGCGGTAGCCTTTCTCATCGCGAACGACCTTGCCTTCCGAATAGCGGGGACGCGAGGTCGCCAGGGTGAAGTGGGTGATGCGGGTCCCGCCCTGGGTGGTGCGGCTCTCCGGATCCATGCCGATATTGCCGGCAAGAATGACGATGTTCTGCATGATCAAATCTCTGTTGCTTCCGTCCGAGGGACCGTCCCTCCGACGAGACCCGGCCAAGACCGGCGGGAGACGAGGGCATCGACGCGCAAGCGGCGACCCGACCCACAAGGGCCGGAGTGGTGCGGGCAGGCGCGCGAGCGACAACCCGGTCCGGCACCGCGGGGGTTGCCCCACGGCAACCGTCCGGGCTTAGGGGATCAGTCAGGCGGAGGGCGCTTTCCCTCGGCGCCAGGCAACGGCAGAGCCATGTCGCAACATCGCGATGGGCCGAGCTCAGGACATGGACTGCCCGCAATGACTGGTCCGGTTGTGTAGTTAGTTGATCTGCGCCTCTGATACCAGCCTGGGCGGGAGGCGGAGCGTAGCGGAGCCGAGCGGCCAGGCTGGCATCTTGATCGTCTCCGGGGCCGGTGGTCGATATCCGAGACTGCTGTGGGGCCGTGCTCGGTTGTAATGATCGCGCCACCAGCCGGTGACGATCCGCACCTCCTCAAGGCTGTAGAAGATTTCGCCGTTGAGCAGTTCATCTCGCAGACGGGCATTGAAGCTTTCGATATAGCCGTTCTCCCATGGGCTGCCGGGCTCGATATAGAGGGTAATGACGCCAAGCCTGCCGAGTCACTCGCGCACCGCATTAGCGACGAACTCGGGGCCGTTATCGGATCTGATATGCTCGGGCGGCCCATGCTCGATGAACAGATCGGTCAGCACGTCAATCACGTCGTTCGACCGGAAGCGCCGCAGCGGCACCATCGCCAGGCATTCCCGGCTGAACTCGTCGATAATGTTGAGCATTCGGAACTTGCGACCGTTGTGCGTCTGATCCTCGACGAAGTCGTAGGACCACACATGCCGCGATGCTCCGGGCGCAGCCGGATGCACGATCCGTCGCCGAGCCAGAGCCGCCGCCGTTTCGGTTGCCGCTTCGGCACTTTAAGACCCTCCCGCCGCCAGATACGCTCAACCACTGACAGGCTGACCTGCCAGCCCGCCTGGCCCAGCAAGACATGGATGCGGCGATAGCCATACCGGCCATAGTCCTTGGCCAGCGCGATGATGTCGGCTGTTAGCCGCCGCTCGTCGGCATCATCCTTCGGTGGATGGCGCTGTGTCGAACGATGCTGGCCCAGAACACGGCAGGTCCGTCGCTCCGATACCGGCAACGCGCGACGGATCTGCTCGATCGCCTCACGGCGACGGGAGGGACTCAAAAAGTCAGCTTCGACGCCTCTTGCAGGATCGCCTTGTCGAGCGCGAGGTCGGCCACCAGCTTCTTCAGCCGCGCATTCTGGCGCTCCAGATCCTTCATTCGCCGCGCCTGGTCGACCTTCAGCCCGCCATATTCCTTGCGCCACCGATATAGCGTCTGCTCCGCGATCCCGATCTGGCGGCAAGCCTCCACCGCTGTGCCGCCTCGCCCCACAATCACCTCTACTTCACGCAGCTTCGCTATGATCTGCTCCGGCGTAAACCTCTGACGTCCCATACATTTCTCCAATTCTCATGCCCAAATGGGCTCTCTTCAGAATTGGACCAGTTTTTCCAAGGTAGACCACTATCCCTCCGTCAGACCGATGCCAGCCTCACAGGAGGTTTCGGGCAACAGCGGCAAGACTGAGTGCAAGCGCGACAAGGCTGGGAATGATGACCGCCGCCCCGCAGATGAAGGCAAGGACGCCCACCCAATTCCAACTCGGTGCCTGCATCATCACTTCGTCCTTTGCCCAATGGTGTCCACACCACCATCCTTATCGCAAACGATTTGCCTCGCCCTCGGTTTCGGGGCGCCAATCATCAGGTTCGACAAGAGGCTGGTCTGACTTGGCGTCGGTCACGACTCGCTCGGCCGCTCCATCCAGATCATCATACTGCCCGGTGCGCATCGACCAAAGAAAGGCGCCCAGCCCAGCAAGGCCCATCAGCAGCGCGACCGGCACCAGCCACAGGATCCCGCTCATCGGGTAGCGGCCAGGGGAACGAGGGTCGGTGCCGGCGCTCGCCTGCTAAGCCGTGATCCGCGTGCTGCGGGAATTCGCAGAGAGTTCGCAACGACCGAAATCGACGAAAGCGACATGGCGACGGCAGCAAGCAGTGGGGTGACATAGCCCGCCATGGCCACAGGAATCACCAAAAGGTTATAACCGACGGAAAGCGCCAGGTTCTGGCGGACACGTTGCCGGGCCGCGCGCGCGATCTGCACAGCGCGCGGAACCGCATCGAGATCCTGGCCGAGATAAACAATATCCGCGGCCGCCCGACCGATGTCGGCGGCATTGGAAGGAGCCATCGAAACGTGCGCCGCCGCCAGTGCCGGTCCATCGTTCAGCCCATCACCCACCATCAAGGTCAGGCGCTGACTGTCCGCCAGCGCCTGAAGCCGCTCCACCTTATGCTGCGGCAGCAATCCGGCACGCCAGTGGGCGATACCGATCGCGTTCGCGAACCCCGACACAGAAGCAATGTGATCGCCCGAAAGCAGTTCGATAGGCAGCCCAAGCGCGTCAAGCTTGGCCACCGCTTCCCGCGCACTCGTCTTTTCAACGTCCAAGAAGGCAAAATGGCCGGCAAGCTCACCATCGACCGAGAACACGGTCTGGAAACCGCCACTCTCGCCCGTGCCTGGATTCAAAGCCCAATCGGCACGCCCCAGGCGAAACAGATGGCCGTTCCGCTGGCCCTCCAAACCCCGGCCCGGCAGCTCGGAAAAACTGTCCAGATCGAGGCCGGACAAGGCGCCGCCGTTGGCGGCAATCGCGCGTGCGACGGGATGGTTGGAACGCGACGCCAGCGCCATCACGATTGCGCGATAGGGTTCATCGATGGCGATCTTGCTCACTCGCAAATCGCCATGAGTGAGCGTGCCGGTCTTGTCGAAAATCACGGTATCGACCTGTGCAAGCCGCTCGAGCGCGCTTCCATCCTTGAGCGCGATGCCGTGCTCGAACAAGCGCTTCGCCGCGGCGACCTGAACCATGGGTATGGCGAGACCAAGCGCGCAGGGACAGGTCACAATGAGCACCGAAATGGCAATGGTCAGCGCCCGATGCCAATCGCCTGTGTCAAGGAACCACCCGGCAAACACGGCCAAGGCCAGCGAATGGATGATCGGCGAGTAATAGGCCGCAACACGGTCGGCGAGACGGCGATAGCGTGCTCTGCCCTGCTCGGCCGCTTCCATCATTCGCACCATTTCGGATAGAAAGGACCGCGCGCGGCTGTTGGTCACACGCACCTTGAGCGAACCATTGAGATTCAGCATGCCCGAAACGAGCGTGCTTCCCGGTCGTACCGGCACCGGCATCGCCTCGCCCGTGACCGCGGCAGTGTCGAGATCGCCCTCGCCCGCAAGGACAAGACCATCCAGCGGAACACGCTCGCCTGGCGCGACGAGGATGACATCACCCACCGAGACATCCTCGAGCGGTCTAAAAGCGCGCGATCCATCCGTGCCGATTACATTCGCGCCCGCAGGCGTCATTCGCGTCAGCCCGAGCACGGCCGAACGGGCCTTGTCACGCATGGCATGGTCGAGCGTTCGTCCGACAAGCAGGAAAAAGATCAGCGTCACGACCGCGTCGAAATAGGCATGGCGTCCGAAATGCAGCGTGTCGTAGATGCTGAGACCCAGTGTCAGGACGATGCCGATCGAGATGGGCACATCCATATTGGTGCGTCCCGCGCGCAATGCCGACCATGCCGACAAGAAGAAGATGCGCCCCGAAAAGAATACCGCGGGAAGCGCGAGCAGCGCCGAGATGAGATGGAACAGCTGCCGCGTAGCGGGGTCGGCGCCTGACCAGACCGACACCGAAAGCAGCATGATGTTCATCGCCGCGAAGCCGGCGACCGCTGTCGCGACGATCAGCCGGCGCTTTTCGGGATCGGCGCGTTCGTCCGGTTGGCTGAGAAGATTTGCCTCGAAGCCCGCCTCGTTCAGCGTTGCCAGCAAAGGCGGTGCACTCGCGGTTTGCGCTTGCCGCCATGTGACGGTCACACGCCGCGTCGATAGATTGACCCGAGCCGCTACGACGCCCTCGAGGTTACCAAGGATGCGCTCGATCTTCGCCATGCATCCGCCGCAATGCGCGGTCGGGACCGACAGTTGCGTCCTCATCGTTCCGTCATCCAGCGATTGGCTGGCGAAGATGAGTTCATCGACCGATTGCCCGGTCAATGATGTCGGCGCCTGGACGGCAGGCATGGCATGGCTGGCCATGTCTAGGCCTGCGTGTCTGAGACCGCGCGATAGGCATGCCATGTGGCATGTCCAAGCCACGGGAAGATGACGATGAGGCCGATCAAGCCCGTAGCCGCGCAGAGTATGAAAAGCGCAAGGACGATGGCGCCCCAGACGATCATCGGCGCAAGGTTGTTCCAGACGAGCGCCGTGCTTGTTCCCATCGCCGTGAGCGCATCGACCTTGCGATCGAGGAGCATCGGAATGGCAAAAACACTGATCGCAAAAGCGAATGAGGCGAACAGGCCGCCCACCGCCGTGCCGACGCCGAGAATAATCCATCCCACCGGCTCGGTCAGCAGGAAGGCGGTTATGTGAGGCAGGCCGGGAAAGGGGCGCACGCCGAAGAACAACGCATAGATGAGCACCGCGGATCGCATCCACAGTAGCATCAGCAGGCTGAGCAGGACCCCGGTGAAAAGCACCTGCGGGCCCGCCGCCGGTTTCACCAGGAGCATTTCGCGCAGCGACGTATCGCGTCCCGCTTCTCGGTTGCGGCTTTTCTCATAGAGTCCGATGGCCAGCAGCGGGGCAATGATCATGAAGCCGGCGAGCGCGGGAAAAAGAATATAGTCGCGGCCATACAGCGCGAGCATCGCGACAGCAGCGAGAGACAGAAGGAAAATGCCCAGACCGTAGGCCAGGCTCGGCATCGGCCGATGGAAAAGATCCTGCCATCCGGCCTTGAGCCATTGGAAGCCGATGGAAGCGGGAAGATGGCGCTGAAACCGCGCGCTCTTCGTCTCCTCGATGCCCGAGGTCTGGCTCAGCAAGCCATAAGAGGGGCTTTTATCGCTCATGTCCCGCTACCTTTCAGCATGCCGATTTCGCCGCGCGATACTGCCCGCTCCCGTTCGCGCGTTCCTTCAAATGTCCCACGCATTCGGGCTGCGAGCGAAAGGCGACGTAGAAAAAATGCGCGTTCGCAAGAACGAACAGCAAAAGGCCTGCTGCCACCAGCGTCCAGACCAGCCACCGGGATCGGGATCGCATGGCCGTCATCGCTGAGGCGCGCTCAGCGAATGAACATAGAGCGCCAATATCTTGATATCCGAGTCCGTAAGCCGCTCGTCCCATGTCGGCATATGCCCCTGGCGTCCGCCATGGACGGTCTCCACGATCTGATCGATGTCTCCTCCATAGATCCAACGCGCGTCCGTCAGATTGGGAGCGCCGACATCGCGCTTCCCGCGCGCATCCTCGCCATGGCAAATCGCGCAATTGGCCATGAAGACCTCGCGCCCCGATACAATCGACGTCCGATTGGCATTCGTCACGAACTTGGGATGCGACAAGGCGTAGACATAGTTGGCCGCCAGACTGACCTGATCGGCATCGAGTATCCCGTCGCGTCCGAACGAGGGCATCTGCGAGACGCGCCCCTGCGGATGCTCCACATTGACCCCAACGCGCATGGTCTGCGCGATCGTCTCAAGGTCGCCGCCCCAGATCCAGTCGTCATCGGTCAGATCGGGATAACCATAACCCCCCTTGGCATTAATGCCGTGGCAGGCGGCGCAGTTGTCGCCGAACAACCGGTGGCCGGTGCTACGCACGATGGTCATGAGCCGGGGGTCGGCCGCGATCTGCTCGAGGTTCTCGCTTTCGATCCGCTTTATCCAGTCGGCCCGTCCCGCCTGCGAATCGACCAGGTGCTTTTCGACCGAGGTGCGCTGGTCGATGTTGAGAATTCCCTTGGTGTAGGTGTCGCCCAAGGGCCAAGTCGGCATGAGAATCCACCAGGCGAAAGCGAAGAGATGGGTGACGATCAGAAAAATCAGCACACCCTTGGGGACCGGCGTATCGAGCTCCTTGATGCCATTCCAGACATGGCCGGTCGTTTCATGACCGCTGACGGGATCGCGCTCTACGTCCATGGCTTGTCGTCCTGATCGAGAACGCTTTGTTTGGCTCGGTTGAACTTGCCACGATTGGACGGCCGGAACGTATAAATGAGGACACCGATCATCAGACCGATGAGGTAGAACAGCCCCCAGCTTTTCGAGAATGCAACAAGAGCCTCGTGGCTTATGTCCATGCCTGCCTCCTCATGTCATTTCACCGGCTCTGGCGGCTTCTGCGGCGCGGCCGTATTCTTGTACGGCACGTCGGTCAGCCGGCCGAGAACCTGAAGATAGGCGACGAGCGCGTCCATCTCGGTGACCTCGGTCGCCACATCGTCGAACACGCGAACCTGCGTTTCTTCGCCATACCGCTCGGTGATACCGGACGAGGTCGAGCTTTCCGGTGTCGCCTGGTCGAAGGCATCGACGCTCGCATTCTCGATCATGGCATCGGTGTAGGGCACCCCCGCGGCCCGCAGCGCCTTGAGGTGCAAGGGCAGATCAGCGAGGCGCAAGGGCGTCCGCGCCAGCCAGGGATAGGCCGGCATATTGGAATCGGGCACCACATCGCGCGGATTGGTCAGATGGGCGACGTGCCAGAAATCGGAATATTTGCCGCCAACGCGGGCGAGGTCGGGTCCGGTGCGCTTCGAACCCCAGAGCATCGGATGGTCATATTTGGATTCGACCGCGAGCGAATAGGGACCATAGCGCTCAACTTCGTCCTGCAGCGTCCGGATCATCTGGCTGTGACAGGCATAGCATCCTTCGCGCACATAGATGTTTCGCCCCGCCAGTTCGAGCGGCGTGTAGAGCCGCATGTCTGGCGCCTCCTCGACCGTCTCGTCGATCGTGAAAAGCGGAGCGATCTCGACGAGGCCGCCGACACTGGCAGCCGCGATGATGGCGAGCACGAAGCCGATCGCCGAACGTTCGAGCTTGCGATGAAACAGTTCCGCCACGGCTCAGGCCCTCCCCGCCGCCGTCGCGGCCTGTAGCGGGACGTCGCCTTCGAACGGCGCCTGGGCCGAGGCGGCGCGAATGGTCCTCCACATATTGTAGGCGCCGATCACAGCACCGATCAGGAACAGAAGGCCGCCGAGCGTACGCGCGATGTAATAGGGATACATGGCTCTGAGCGAATCCAGGAAGGAGTAGGCTAGCGTGCCTTCCTCCGTATAGGTCCGCCACATCAGGCCCTGGATGATGCCCGAGTTCCACATGGCAAAAATGTAGACAAGAGTGCCGGCAAGCGAGAGCCAGAAGTGCCACTCGACCAAGGCGGGCGAATACATCGCCTCGCGCTTCCACAAGGACGGCACCAGCGTGTAGAGCGAGCCGAAGGTGATGAGCGCCACCCAGCCGAGCGCGCCGGCGTGAACATGGCCAACCGTCCAGTCGGTGTAATGCGAAAGCGAATTGACGGGCCGGATGGCGAGGAACGAACCTTCAAAGGTCGAGATGCCATAAAACACCGCCGCGACCATCATGAAGCGGAGCGTCGCATCATCGCGCACGCGGTGCCAGGCGCCGTTCAATGTTAGCAAGGCGTTGCCAGCCGAAGCCCATGACGGCACGAGGAGCATCACCGAGAAGGTCATGCCCAGCGTCTGAACCCAGTGCGGTAGGGCGGTATAATGAAGGTGGTGGGAACCCGCCCACATGTAGAAGAAGGTAATGCCCCAAAAGCTCAGGATCGAGAGACGGTAGGAGAAGATCGGCCGCTGGGCCCGGATGGGCAGGTAGTAATAGAGCATGCCCAGGAAGCCCGCCGTCAGGAAGAAGGCGACGGCGTTATGACCATACCACCACTGCACCATAGCATCCTGGACGCCCGACCAGATGGTGTAGCTCTTCGCATGGCCCAGCGAGACCGGAATCGCGAGATTGTTGATGATATGGAGTATCGCGACGACGAGAATGAAGGCCATGAAGTACCAGTTGGCCACATAAATGTGTGGTTCCTTGCGGCGTGCGAGCGTCCGGATGTAGAGGATGAAGTAGGTCACCCAGACGATCACCAGCCAGATGTCGGCATACCATTCGGCCTCGGCATATTCCTTCGATTGGGTAACCCCGAGCAGATAACCGCTGGCCGCGAGGATGCAGAACAGGTTGTAGCCCACCAGCACGAACCAGGCCGAAAGCTGATCGGGAAGACGCGCCCGCGAGGTCCGCTGCACGACATGCAGCGAGGTGGCGATGAGCGCGTTGCCGCCAAAGCCGAAGATCACGCCGCTGGTGTGCACCGGTCGCAAGCGGCCGAAGCTCGCCCAGGCACTGTCAAACGTCAGGTCAGGGAATGCCAGCAGCGCGGCGACCCAGACCCCCACGAACATCGCCACCACCGCCCAAGCCATGCTGGCGATGATGCCGGCCTTGATGGGCTCGTCATAGTAGCTTTGCAAACGGGATTTTGGCGGTTCCGGTCCCCAGATGCCGCGGATTACGATGATGGCGCAAATGGCGGCAATGGCCAGGATCAGCCAGCCGTGGATTTCCATTGTGTCCTGATTGCCTGCCGCTGCGAGAACGAGGCCGCACAGACCGACGGCAACGGAAATGGCGAGCGCGATCTGGCGTTCGGTCTCGGTCAAGGTCAGTATCATGGCCGATCTATTTCCCCCCTCATCGGTCATCGCCACGGGCTGACAGCGCAGCAGCAGGTTCGCTCCCGATGGGAACACAGCTCGCGCCGAACCAGCAACACGCGGGTCGGACGGAAGTTCCCAACTATTGCCCTGCCGTCTCCCGCGGTAAACACCAAAAAATCAGTGGTCAGCGTCGCTCGCCACGCATCGCGGCCGAATTTGAACCTGTGTTTGGCGACGGCGCAATGGACTTTTGCCGATCAAGCTCTTGGACCGTTAAGCCTGTGTCCAAGACTGGCTCGACCTCCGTCTCCGATCGGTCAGGACTGAGCGGCAGCCGCTCTTCAGCATACTGCGGTCGAATCAGCGTATCGCCGCCAGGTATCGTCCGTCGTCGGCACGGAAGAGCACTGACCCATTGCTGTTGACGGACCATGAGGTCACATCCTGCAGAATGGCCAGGAACCTGGTTTCCTGGTTCCCGAGCGCCGGCACGCAAGCCCGGCGCGTCACGGCGAGCGGTCCGATCCGAAGCGACTGGTCCTCGATCGAATAGTCGCCGGTGAACCTGTTGCAGCCGGCCGATCCGCTCACTCGGCCGTCTTGCGAAAACTGCACCGTCACATTGGATTTGTCGATCAGACCGGTCTGATTGATGTCCTCCACCTTGAATTGCGGGCCGATCAAGCCTGAAGCCGCCGGGCGGTCACCAACGCGAACCATATTGAGCGTCCCCAGATCCTGCTCGAACCGCGTGGGATCGACCGAATGAACCGTATCCGTGGTCCATATCGGGTTGCCCTCGGGATCGGTAATCGTCGCACGGACTGCGTAACGCATGTTGGTCTTCAAGTCCTGTTCCTTCACCCTAATCGAAAATGGCAAAGGAACCTGCTGCCCTGCTGTCTCGCGCGTTTCCTTGGCAATGATCACCGATCTCGCATCGGCGCGCGAAACGTCCAGCAGTCTCACGTTGAATTTCGCGCGGGCGGGCAGAGCGATGCGCTGTCGATAGGATGCGTTGCCGGTTACGACCTTGTCTCTCAGCTCCGCAATGGGGGCTTGGGGATCGACGTATCGCGCGCCTGTCGCGCAGCCGCCGAGCGCGAGCATGGTCATCGCCAGTACGGCTGTGAATGGCTTGTTGAACATGGCGTTTCACTTTGCTGTGCGATTGGAGCGGAAGAGAGCAGGTCAGGCGGAACCCATGGCATCGGCAATAATGGGAGGGCTTCGAGCGGCAGTCCTGTGGGAATCGACTTCGCATAGGATGGTTCCGAACCACGAACGTCCGATGGCGGGCGGAAGATTGGGCTGGATTGGCGCGGGCGGCCCCGGCGGATATCTGATCACCTCTTGGGAGACAGCCACTGAATTTTGGAACCACACGAAAAGCGCAGTCTAGAACCCGTGGCTTCCCGCCACTGCGCCGAGAACCGTGACAGCCGCGATACCCAGCAATATTCGGTGAAGTGTCTCCATTCGGGCAAAATCTGCGGCGGGCTTGACCGATGTCATCATTCGGCGGTGGAGAAACAGCGGCTCGATCACGAAAAGCATCGCGGCGAACACGGCCCACAGCCCTACCATCGCATGCATCCACCAGAAGCGAAGATCGAAAAAGCGGTCCCACATCTGCGCGCGATAGATCATCCAGAAGCCGCTCAGTCCTGCCAATAGCACCCAGATGCGCGCCTGCGCCGCAAAGCGCCCCTCCAGTCGATGAAAGGCCGCCAGCCGCTCCGCCGGCGGATTGGCGGCGCGCACGGACGGCATCACCACAAGCGTCACGAACGCCACGCCGCCGATCCAGACAAGGACCGCCAGGACATGAACGGCCCGGGCCAGGATGATGTCGTCCATGCCTCCGCTCCCTCAGGCCGCGAGCAGTTCGTCGGCCGGGCCGAAGAACTCATAGTGGATCCTGTCCGACGGCACACCCGCCAGCGACAGGGTCGAGACCGCATGACGCAGGAACGGACGCGGCCCGCAGATGTAATAGTCCGCTTGTGCGACCGGTGTGCTGGCGACCAACCATTCATCGGTAATTATGCCGGCCACATCGTAGTCGCTGCCCTCTGTTTCATCCTCGAGCGGGGTCTGGTGAAAATCGGTGATCGCGATCGATTGGCCATGGCTCGCCACAGCGCGGACATGGTCGCGCATCGCATGGGTGTCGCGGTCATGCGTGCCGTGGATGTAATGAACCGGCACTTCGGCGCCGTTCTGAACGAGGGCTTCGAGCATCGCCACCATCGGCGTCAGGCCCACGCCGCCCGACAGCAGTACGACCGGCCGTTCGACATGATCGGCGAGGAAGAATTCGCCAGCAGGCGCGGCCACCTTCAGGATCGTCCCGGGTTTCGCCTCGTCGTGCAACCAGCCCGACGCGAGCCCTTGCGGCTCGCGCTTGACCGAAATGCGATAGGTTTCGCCATTGGCGGCGGCCGAAATCGAGTAGTTGCGCTTGACCGGCGGATGTCCGGGAATTTCGAGCCAGAAGGTAAGATACTGGCCCGGCTTGTGGCGCATGACGGGGCCGCCGTCGACGGGGCGAAGGACAAAGGAATTGATGACGCTGCTTTCGCGCACAACGTCTTCGACGCGGAAATCGCGCCAGCCGTTCCAGCCGCCGGCCGCGTCCTTCTGTTCGGTGTAGACGCGCTGTTCCCGCGCGATCAGGATATTGGCGAGAAACCAGTAAGCTTCCCCCCAGGCCCCGAGGATTTCGTCGGTCGCCGCATCGCCCAGCACCGCCTTGATCGCACCGAGCAGTGCTTCGGCGACGTGCGGATAGTGCTCCGGCAGTATCTGGAGACCGACATGCTTTTGCGCGATGCGCTCGACCGCGGGAGCCAGCGCGCCGAGATTGTCGATATTGCTGGCATAGGCGAGAATGGCGCCGGTGAGCGCGCGCGGCTGCGAACCGGCGTCACCATGATGCGACTGGTTGAAAAGATCGCGAATGTCCGGGTTCTGGAACATCCTGGAATACATTTCATGCACGATATCCAGACCATGCGCTTCGAGCGCGGGGACCGTCGCCTTGACGAGCGCGATGGTCTGATCGCTGAGGGGCTGCGACATAAACTTCTCCTTGTTGGAAGGGATTCGAGTTTCCCGGCGATCAGGCGCCGGGCGGCTGATCATAGAAATCGACCCGCATTTTCATGGCGCCGATGGGCGTCACGAAGTGCGGCTGCTGCGGCAAGATCAATCCGGGCCGTTCGGGCGTCAGGACAACCTCCGACGGTGGATCGAGATAGGTCAGCCGAAGCTCACCCTCCAGAACGCGGATCAAACCCCAGACACCCGCCTTGGTATCATGGCGTGCCCGCAGGGCGGCCGGGAGCGTGTCCTGATCGAACACCGGCGTCGAACGATAGGGTAGAATGTCAGGCATGGGTGGGTACTCGCCGTTCGCAATGAATGGACCCGGCCTCGCCGTCAGCGACGCTTGGCCGATCGAGCCGAAAAAACATGGCAAGCTGCAGGCTCTCGGCAATCCGCTTCGCTTTCGCCTGCAGAGCCGCAGCTGCGTCGGGCGCCATCATCTCGTTTGTCGTACAGTCCCACAGCGCGAGCCAGCGGTCGAAAAGCGCTGGCGTTATCCTCGACCTGTGCTTCAGGTGCGCTGGCACGGGCTGGCCCTTGTATCGGCCACTGGCGAGCATGACGGATGACCAGAACGCCGCCAGCTTTTCGAGATGTTCCGGCCAGTCATCGATCGCGTCGTTGAAAATCGGCCCCAGGTCGGCATCTGCGCGAACGCGCGCGTAGAAGGCGTCGACAAGCTGCTTGAGCGCCTCATCCTTCAGTTCCAGCTCGGTCATTCGCCCGACTCCAATCATGTATCCCGAATGCATCTATACTTTTCCCTGAAAACATGCAAGATGAATACATCTTAATGCGACGAGCTGAGGAAGAGAGTGGGAACGCCCCATGAAACTGACCCTGTTCACCGACTATTCGATGCGCGTGCTGCTCTATCTGGGCGCGCGGCCTGACCGCCTGTGCTCGATCGGTGAGGTCGCGCAGGCCTACGGAATCTCGCAGAATCACTTGATGAAGGTGGTGAACCAACTCGCACGCAGTGGTGATGTGGAGAGTGTGCGTGGACGGTCGGGCGGCATCCGCCTGGGGCGGCCGCCCGAAGAGATCAACATCGGCGCACTCATACGCCAGACCGAGGACGGCTTCGATCTCGTTGACTGCGGCGGATGCGTGGTCGCGCCTGCATGTGGGCTGACGGGCGTGCTGAAGGAGGCGCTCGGCGCGTTCCTGGCGGTACTTGACCGCTATACGCTTGCCGACCTGCTGACGAAGCGGCGAGATCTCGCGTCGCTCTTCGAGCGTAACGCGGCCGATCGGTTCGAAACCCCTGCGGCGCGAGATGGATGATTGACGTCTTGGCGCATCGAAGCCGAAAAGGAGGAACGTGACATGTTCTGTCCAGAATGTGGTGAACCGGTCGATCCCGCTCCCTTTGACGGTCGTCGCCGCGCGTCGCGGTCATGGATCGCCGCAGGACTCCAAATCGGCGCGCGATGGGTAAAGGTATTGCGCGCTGGACGCTCCAAGCCGGACCGCACGCGGCAGTCCGCTTGCCCGTCTTGCTCCAATCATAAAACCACGAACACGGAAAGGAATTGAACGATATGGCCCTTCACCACGCAGCGCCCGGAGAAGTCGTCGATCTCTTGCCCGAGAACGTGACGACACATGAAGAACATTCCACAGCGATCGTGAAGGCGGACCATTTGAAACCATCCGGCTGGTGATCCCGAGCGGCACCGAAATGCGCCAGCATCAGGTGCCGGGCAGCATCATGCTGCATTGCCTCGAGGGCCATGTGAAAGTCGAGCTCAGCGCAAGCTCGATCGAACTGCGGCGTAACCAGTGGGTCTATCTCGAAGGAGGCGCGCCGCACTCGGTCAAGGGCGCGGAAAACTCTGTGCTGCTTCTGACGATCCTCTTTCCGCCTGTAGAAGGATCACAGGCAAAAGCCGGCGCCGAGACCTTGGCGGTCGATGCCTATGACGATTGCGACTGTGTCGACCGGTGGGAAGCGGAAGGCGGTCCGGTCGTTCAATCGGATCAGCCTGCCCCCAGGAAGAATTGATCACGGGCGGCATGATGGCACGGCGCGCAGCGCGCTAGTCGCTTTGCTGTACCGCCTCGTAGCCCATAGGGGAGAACCATGGATCGAACACGTCAGCTCTGGATTTGGCTTCTATCATTGCTGGCAGTCTCTTTTGCCGTCCTGCTTCTGGTTGGCCGCGACATCAGCATTCAGGCGCCGCCGCTTCCCGCCAAGGTCGTGACCGCAAACGGCGAAACCGTCTTCACCCGTGCCGAGATGCAGCGTGGCCGCCAGGTCTGGCAATCTATGGGCGGCATGCAACTGGGCTCGATCTGGGGACACGGCGGCTACGTAGCGCCCGATTGGTCAGCCGACTGGTTGCACCGGGAATCACTGGCACTTCTCGATCTCTGGGCACAGCGGGATCTGGGCGGCGCCTTTGAGAGTTTAAACGAGGAACACAAGGCGCTCCTCCAGCGGCGGCTGCAAACGGAAATGCGCCGAAACACGTTTGAAGCGAGCACGGATACCATCACGATCAGCAACGATCGCGCGGTGGCAATCGAGCGGGTGGCAAAGCACTACGTCAATCTGTTCGGCAACGACCCCGCCACGGCCGAGCTGCGCGAAAACTATGCCATGAAGAACGATACGGTCCCCGACGCAGGGCACCGAGCCGCCATGACCTCCTTCTTCTGGTGGACGGCCTGGGCGGCCACAACGGAACGACAAGGGCGGACGACAACGTATACGAACAACTGGCCGAGCGAGCCGCTGGTCGGGAATCGCCCACCATCAAGTACATTCATCTGGTCGGCCTTCAGCGTCACCTTCCTGCTTGCCGGCATCGCGCTGTTGGGTTGGCACCATGCGGTGACGCACGGACGAAGGGAGAAGGAGCACGACCTCCCCGCGAAAGATCCGCTGCGCGAGATCGCGGTGACGCCTTCGATGCGGGCGACAGCCAAATATTTCTGGGTCGTTCTCGCACTGTTTCTCGCGCAGATCATGCTGGGTGCAATGACGGCCCACTATCAGGTCGAGGGGCAGCTGGTTTATGGCTATGAAGCGGCCGAGATCCTGCCTTATTCGATCACCCGCACCTGGCACACGCAGCTTGCCGTGCTGTGGATCGCGACAGCCTGGCTGGGAACGGGCCTCTACATAGCTCCTGCGATCTCGGGCCATGAACCGAGGTTCCAGGCTCTGGGTGCCAACATCCTCTGGGCCTGCCTCCTGATTATCGTCGTGGGCTCCTTTGCCGGGCAATGGCTCGCGGTGATGCAGAAACTGGGACTGGAGAGGAACTTCTGGTTCGGACACCAGGGCTGGGAATATGTCGATATGGGGCGCTTCTGGCAGTGGTTTCTCTTCATCGGCCTGATGCTCTGGCTTGTGCTCGTCGGCCGGGCGCTCTGGCCTGCGCTCAAAGAGAAGTCCGAATCCCGCCACATCACGATGCTGTTTTTCCTATCCGCCGTAGCCATCGGACTCTTCTACGGTGCCGGGCTGTTCTGGAATGAGCATACAGCGCTCTCCATGATTGAATATTGGCGTTGGTGGGTGGTCCATCTGTGGGTCGAAGGCTTTTTCGAGGTGTTCGCCACCGCGGTCATCGCCTTCCTCTTCACGCGCCTCGGCCTCATTCCGACACCCACCGCCACGGTCGCCGTCTTGTTTGCCACGATCATCTTCATGGCAGGCGGAGTGCTGGGAACGTTGCACCATCTCTACTTCGCGGGAACCTCGATCGCGGTGCTGGCGCTTGGCGCGAGCTTCTCAGCGCTCGAGGTCGTGCCGCTCGCCTATATTGGCTTCGAAGCTTATGAACACTGGAAGCTGAGCAGCGCGACACCCTGGATGCAGCGTTATAAATGGCCCGTCATGTTCTTCCTGGCGGTATCCTTCTGGAATCTCGTCGGAGCAGGCCTGTTCGGCTTCCTCATCAATCCGCCGCTGTCGCTCTATTACATGCAGGGTCTCAATCTGACGCCGCTGCACGGACACACCGCATTGTTCGGCGTATACGGCATGTTGGGCGTCGGGCTCGTCCTGTTCTGCCTGCGTGGCATGTTGCCGAACCTGATCTGGAACGAAGGCGTGCTGAAGACGAGCTTTTGGTGCTTCAACATCGGCCTTGCGTTGATGGCGCTCCTGACCTTGCTGCCACTTGGTACGCTTCAGCTGACCGCCGCGATTGACAAGGGCTACTGGTACGCTCGCTCGGCCGAGTTCATGCAGCAACCGGTGGTCGATCTGCTGGTGTGGCTGAGGGTTCCTGGAGATATCGTCTTTTCTGCCGGGGCGGTAGCGCTCGCCTGGTTTGTCGCCAGTCTTTGGCTCAGACCCCGGTCTGACGACAGCGAGGCGCAAATTGCACAGTGATCGATCGAGGAGTCCGATGCCGCGCAGTCCCAGCCAACCCTTGCTCGTGGGCTAGCCACGTTCTGTCGACAAACGCCACACTTGGATGCGAGTTTCGGTGAACCTTTTGTCCATGCGCACCAAACTTCTGTTCGCAGGTCTGGCAGCCGGGTCGATGGCTGCTCTATCCTCGCCCGCGATTGCTCAGATGCCGCCCGGCTCACGGGACTGTTCATTCCAGTCGCTATCGCCGGAGGAAAAGTCTCGGTACCAATCCCGTTACCGGCGCCGCGTGCGCGTCGATGGGCAAGCTTTTGCCGATAATGGCTGTATGAACAGGTGTGCATGACAGCCTCTGAGCGCAAAGCCCTCCGGCGTCCCCGCAAGGGCAAAAACTGCCGCGCCGTTTCGCGCCCCGTCACCAGCTTGGACGGATCCATGACAGTTGGCATCGGGCGCAAATGCGACTGACGCGCTCGATGCCGCACATGGCGATCATGGTGCGTTTCCAGGAGGGGACCAAATCCTACGCTAAGAATTTTGGCCAGCGATATTCTTCGCCGGTCAGGGTTATGTGCTCCCACCCCGCTCCTTACGGAGATCGAATCCACTGATCACTGAATTCTGACTTTAGAAACGTTTCTTGAATCGGGATCCATGGATGAAAAGGGGCCGACTCTCTGCATTCAGCGAATATTCGAACGCGAAGGCAGAAGGCCGGCCTGATCGATCAGAAGCTGATCGTTGCCGTGCCCCAAAAGCGGCGCCCTTCATCGAGCATCCAGTTGCCGTCGAGACCATCAAACCGGCCGCGGTCATCGACCGGCACGATCTTGTCGGTGACGTTGAGCACCGCCGCCCTCAGCGCGAAATTCTCATTGATCGTGAAATTGATGCCGACATCGAAGGTCGTGCTCCCTTCACGGGTGCGGGTGTTGAGCGCGCCGTTGCGGAACCCGCTGAAAGTCTGCTTGCCCGAGTAGTAGCCGAGCACATAGGCCGCGATCTGCTCGGTCGCTTGCCAGTCCAGGCGAACGTTGGCCATGTGCCTGGGCGTCTTGTCGAGCGGCGTTCCGTCAAGCGAACTGCCGTCGAAAGCGGGCTCGCCGCCACCCTTCCGGACGGAATCGGTGTAGGTATAATTCGCGGTCAGCAGCAATGCCGGGGTGATCGGCAGTCTGCCATTCACTTTGTCAAACGGCGCGCAAACGGGACCCCGTATAGGCGTTGAAGGGGGACCCCCTTTTCGAGATTGAGCGGAGGGTTGATGCCCTGCGCTGTGTGCGGCGGAGGTCGGGCGTAGCCCGGCCGGAGGCGTACACAGCGCAAGTTCGTTTTGAAGCTGGGGTGAGAGTGGCGGCTAACTGCGGTTTTTGAAGCGCCAGCTGTCGTTGCCGGTCTCGACGATATCGCAGTGATGAGTGACGCGGTCGAGCAGAGCCGTGGTCATTTTGGGATCCCCGAACACGGTAGGCCATTCGCCGAAGGCGAGGTTGGTCGTGATAACGACGCTGGTGCGTTCGTAGAGCTTGCTGATCAGGTGGAACAGGAGCTGGCCACCAGAGCGCGCGAACGGCAGATATCCCAACTCATCGAGCACCACCAGGTCGAGCCGTGAGAGCTGTCCCGCCAGGGTCCCGCCCTTGCCGATCCGGGCCTCCTCTTCGAGGCGTGTCACCAGATCGACGGTGTTGAAGTATCGTGCCCGAGCCCCTTTGCGCACGACGTTGGCGGTAATCGCGATGGCGAGGTGGGTCTTGCCGGTGCCCGTGCCGCCGACGAGCACGATGTTGCGACGCGCCGGTAGGAAGGAGCCATCATGCAGGGAGCGGATCAGTCCCTCGTTGATCGGCGTCCCTTCGAAGCTGAACCGCTCCAGGTCCTTCACCACCGGCAGCCGCGCGGCCGTCATGCGATATCGGATCGAGGCGGCGTCGCGATGGGTGGCTTCCGCGCGGAGCAGATCGGTCAGGATCTCCATGGTGGTGCGCTGGCGCTGGAGGCCGGTGGTGACGGCCTCGTCGAACGCGGCCACCATGCCCTTGAGGCCCAGGCCGCGCATTGTGTCGATCATCTCATGCCGCTGCATCATAGCCTCGCAGTCGGTCATAGCTGGCACAGTCGGCGATCGGCGGGTGACTCAGCATCCGGTCTTCCGAAGTGACGATGCTATGGGGCGTCGCCGGCTCGCGGCGACGGGAGAGGATGTTGAGGATCAGGTCGTCGCTGACCGTTCCGCTCGCCAGCGCTTCGCGCACCGCCGCCTCGACCTGCTCCAGCCATCGGTGAGCACGGCCGAGAGCACCCGCACGAACCTGCGATCCGCCTCATCCCCGTGCCCCAGCCTGCGTCGCAGGCGATGGAGGGATGGCGGCAACTCCCAGTCCTGGAACGGCGCGCCGTTGCGCAGGGCACCGGGCTTGTGGGCCAGAACCGGCAGATAATGCCAGGGATCGTAAATGGTGCGGTTCCGCCCGAAGTGACGCTCATGTTCCCCGACGATCTCTTCGCCGCAGCGGATGACCATCCGGCCCGCATAGGCGCGCACCTGCACCGTGCGCCGCGCCGCCCTGGACATGACCGAAGCGGTTGCGGTCGAAGCTGATGAGGCAGGTGCCTGTAGCGCGACAAACTGTATGAGGATTGCGCGTCAATCAGGATGAGAATGTGATTGTCACGGCGCGTCGATCAGTGGCTGTTTTGATTGTCGCTGGCAAGTTCGTCGTTCTCATCCTGATTGACGCGGATGGTCTCGAGGATCTTTGGCGTGGTGTAGGCGGCCGGGCGGCCGGCACCGGTGCGCCTGGCCTGTGCGGTGCGCCGCCGGTAACTTTCGACGTTCATCTCGAAGATGGTGGCGTGGTGCACGAGCCTGTCGACAGCGGCGAGTGTCATGGCGGGATCGGGGAAGACCCTGTTCCATTCGCCGAAGGGCTGGTTGGCGGTGATCAGCAACGACCGTCGTTCGTAGCGTGCGCTGATCAACTCGAAGAGCACCGACGTCTCGGCCTGATCGCGCGAGATGTAGGCAAAGTCGTCGAGAACGAGCAGGTGGTATTTGTCGAGCTTGGCCATGGCGGATTCGAGTGCAAGTTCGCGTCGGGCGACCTGCAGGCGTTGCACGAGGTCGGAGGTTCGAGAAAACAGAACCCTCCAGCCCCGTTCCACCAGCGCAAGGCCGATTGCCGCGGCCAGATGGGATTTGCCGCCGCCCGGCGGACCGAACAGGATGAGGTTGGCCCCTTGTTCGAGCCAGCCATCGCCGGCGCACAGGGCCATGACCTGGGCCTTGGAGATCATCGGCACGGCATCGAAGGCGAAGCAGTCCAGGGTCTTGCCTGCAGGCAGATGGGCCTCTGCCAGGTGACGCTCGATCCGGCGGCGATCTCGTTCGGCGAGTTCGTGTTCGGCGAGCGCGGCGAGGAACCTGCTCGCGGGCCACCCCTCCTTGTCAGCCTGGGCGGCGAAGTCCCCCCAGATGTGCTTGATGGTGGGCAGGCGCAGCTCGTTGAGCATGAGGCTGAGGCGCTGTGCATCGATCATGGGAACTGCACTCATGCGGCTTCTCCCTGTTCGATAAGTCCGTCGTAGATCGAGAGCGGCACCAGTTCGACCACGACTTCGGGCAGATCGGCGGGGTCCGGACAGAACCGGGCCCGCAAGGTTGTCAGGCACGGCGTTCGGCGCGCGGTCAGATCATCGGTCAGGATCCCGGCGAGTTCGGCCTCGCAGGCACGTTCGTGGGCCATGGCCAGAAGTTCGACGGTGGTGCGGCAGGCTTCCCGCTCGCCCTGAACTTCCAGCAGGTGGTCGAACATCAGGCGATAGGCATCTCGCGGGAACAGGCTGTCGCGATAAACCAGCCCCAGCAGCGCCATGGGCTTGCGGCGCAGGGAATGGATCACGTGGCGGTAATCAACGACGTGGCCGTGCTTCCCGTTCATGCCGGCGCGGCCGCGCGGCAGGGTCATGAGCCTCGTGCCCCCGATGAAGACGTCGAGGCGGTCATCATACAGGCGGACCCGCAAACGGTGCCCGATTAGGCGGGATGGGACCGTGTAGAACACCTTGCGCAGCGTGAAGCCGCCCGAGGATGTGACCGTCACGAGGATCTCCTCGTAATCGGTGGTGCGCACGTCCGGCAGCGACTGCAGGAACTTGCGTTCGGCATCGATCCCGGGGCTGTGCCGCCGGTTGCGCGCATTTACGACCTCGTCGATGAAGCGGCGATAGTCGGCAAGGTCAGCGAAGTCGCCGCTACCTCGCAGCAGCAGCGCATCCTTCACGGCAGCCTTGATATGACCATGGGCACTCTCGATCGCGCCGTTCTCGTGAGCAACGCCCCGGTTGTTCCTCGTGGGCTCCATTCCATAATGGGCACAGAGCGCGTCATAGCGCCTGGTCAGGTCGATCCTGGCATCGGCCTCCAGATTGCGGAAGGCGGCCGAGAGGCTGTCGGTACGATGAAGCTTCGGCGCACCGCCTGCGGACCAGAGTGCGTTCTGCAGCCCTTCGGCCAAGGCAACGAAACTCTCGCCGCCCAGGATGACGTGCCCATGCTCGAAACCGCCGCGCGGCAACCGGAAGTGATAGAGCAGGTGATCCAGTGGTTGTCCGGCGATCGAGACAGCCAGATCGTCCATGCACGTAAAATCGGACAGGCCGAGCCGCCCGGCCTCGTGCACCTGCCGGAAGATGACTTCGCGATCTTGCCCGTTCATCGCGCGCCAGTCGCGAATGCGCCTCTCCAGGGTTCGCCGGGAGCCGAACACCGTCTCGGGGTATCGGCGCCGCAGTTCCTCGAAGATCGCGATAGGCCGCAGGCCCGGAGCAGCCTCCAGCATCGGCACGACCACCTCATCGAAGATACCGGCAAGGGGGTCAGGCCGGCGCCGGCTGCGTGGCGTTTGCCGCTGTGATGGCAACCGGGCGTCCTGAAGAACCCGATAGCCCGTCGCCGGGCTGAATCCAGCCTTAGCCGCCGCCAGAGCGACGGGGTCATTACGTCTGTTGGTCATGAAAAGTCTCACCTGATGATCGTTGATGTGTCGACCGGCCACACGTCAGGTCCTCCTTCTCGGAAAACCTCATGCATAGCGGCCACCACGACCATCACAGGCACCCCGCAAAGAGCGCCTCCGGTGTGTCGGGACCGGCTACGGGCTACGCCCTCCGCCGATCCCGACACACCGGATTCCCATCTTGATTGTCGCGCTTTCTCAACCTGATCGTCGCGCAACACAGGTGCCGGTGACGGCATGCTCGCTCTCATGGAAGCCATCGAAGGGCGCCAGGATCGGCTGCAGGACAGGCCGCTCCATCTCCAGCGCCTAGGCCACGGTGATATCGCCGCGCTCGGGATGGGTGTGGTGCTCGGCCCAGCGCCGGCACTCCGCCTTCCTTCTCACGATCTGGCTTTTGAGCCATTCG
>APMI01015419.1_pt1 | contig 24309 bp, 18 predicted proteins | sample 667938 | NCBI WGS metagenome assembly APMI01 (sample SAMN01084076, study PRJNA167559) | wastewater metagenome | biome: Wastewater | place: Denmark: Ejby Moelle, Odense | collected 2011-11-28
CAGGGCCTGTTGCTCTTGGAGGCGGCGGAAGGGGCGGCAGACATTCGGATGCGCGCCGCACGCATGGTGCGGCGGCTGGTCGGGGCGGCGGTGGGAGCTGCGCCGGTCGAACAAGACAATGACGAAGCGCTGGTTCAGGACCAGAGCTTTGTGGTGACCGACGGGCATCAAAGCTTTACGATCACTATGATCCCGGTGCCCGACACCGGTGCGCGGCTGTTGATGGTGGTGGGCGATCTGCCGCCACCCGATCAGGATTTATGGGTCGTGCGCACCGCGATCGACCGTTCGCCCGCAGCGGGCGCCCGCGCCTCGGGCGGGGTGATCTGCTTTACGCCGGACACCCGTATTTCCACCCCGGACGGCCCGCGCATGATCCAGAACCTGCGGCAGGGCGACCTGATCCTGACCCGCGACAACGGCGCGCAGCCGGTATTGTGGTCGGGTCATCGCCGCATGTCCGGCGCGCGGCTTTATGCCATGCCCCACCTGCGGCCCATCCGCTTTCGGACCGGTGCCCTGGGTATCGACCGGCCGGATCAGGAACTGATTGTCTCGCCCCAGCACCGGATGCTGATCAGGGGGGCAACGGCTCAGGCGCTGTTCAACACGCCAGAGGTTCTGGTCAGGGCCGAAGACCTGCTGAACGATGCCACCATCACCGTGGATCACACGATGCGCGAGGTGACCTATGTGCATGTGATGCTGGAAGCGCATAACATCGTCTGGGCCAACGGGATCGAGACAGAAAGCTTTCATCCCTCGAACACCGCGCTGGACATGATCGACCCGGCCCAGCGCGAGGGGCTGCTGGCCCTGCGCCCGGACATTGCGCGCGACCCGCACAGCTATGGCGACTATGCCCGGCGCAACCTGTCGGGGTCCGAGGCGGCGATCCTGATGCACGAAATGGGGCATTGACGGGGGGCCAAGCCCCCTTCCCTTTCCCCGGCGGCCCTGTCAGCAAGGGCGCATGACCTCTGGCCCGCTTCTGCGCCTTGCGCCCGTTCTGTTCCTGATCCTGTGGTCACTGGGTTTCCCGGTGGCAAAACTGGCGCTGCACCATGCGCCGCCGATCACGCTGCTGGCGCTGCGCTATGGGCTGGTGCTGGCGGTGCTGGTGCCGGTCGCCCTTGTGCTGCGCCCGCCCTTTCCGCGCGGGCTGCGCGCCATCGGGCATGTGGCCTTCGTGGGGTTCCTTATTCAGGTCGTCTATTTCGGCCTGTGCTATTTCGCCTTTCGGCTTGGCGTTTCTGCCGGGGGCGTGGCCATCATCGTTTGCCTTCAACCCGTGCTGGTCGCCCTTGCCGCGCCCCGGTTCGTGGGCGAGACGGTAGGCCCCCGTGTCTGGCTGGGGCTGGCGCTTGGCCTGTTGGGGGCGGCGCTGGTGATCTTTGGCCGCTCTGCCATCGCGGCGGAAGATGCGACGGGCGTGGTTTTGGCCTTCATCGCGCTGTTCGGGATGACGGGCGGCACGCTGTGGGAAAAGCGGTTCGGCACCAATCATCACCCGGTTGCCGCCAACCTGATCCAGTATGCCGTGGGTGCTGCCTGCACCCTGCCCGTGGCCCTGCTGACCGAGGATGTCACGGCCATCAACTGGACTGGCGAGTTCGCCCTGACCCTGGCCTATCTGGTACTTGGCAACTCGATCCTTGCCATGTCGCTCTTGCTGGCGATGATCCGCGCGGGAGAGGTCGCCCGCGTCTCGGCGCTGTTCTATCTTGTACCCGCGCTGTCGGCCCTTTGCGCCTGGCCTTTGCTGGGCGAGGCGATGCCACCCCTGGCCTGGGCTGGCATGGCGGTGGCTGGCCTTGGGGTTGCCATGGCCAGCAAGCGGGCGGTTCAGACCAGCCCCGGCGGCACGCCAAGCCCCAGCTTGCCCACCAACGCCGAAAGCGGTGCCGCTGCCACCGACCAATCCGCAACCCGCGACGCATAAAGCGTGGCCTGACTTTGGTGGATCGGCCCGTCGGCCAGCACCTTGAGGTGGTTCGCCCGCAGGGTTTCGCCCGTTGAGGTGATGTCGGCAATCGCCTCGGCGGTCAGGTTGCGAATGGTGCCTTCCGTGGCGCCCTGACTGTCCACCAATTGATAGTCGGCCACGCCCTGCTCGGTCAGGTATTCACGGACAAGCCGGTGATATTTCGTGGCGATGCGCAGGCGAAAGCCATGCGCCGCCCGGAACGCCGCCGCCGCCGCATCCAGATCGTCAATCGAATCCACATCGATCCAGCAGGCCGGAACCGCGATGATCAGATCGGCATGGCCAAAGCCAAGGGGGGCAAGTTCGGCCACCTGCCCTTCCCAATCGGCCAGCTTGTCGCGCACAAGGTCGCTGCCGGTCACACCCAGATGGATGCGCCCCGCCGCCAGTTCGCGCGGAATTTCCCCCGCCGACAGCAGCACCAGTTCGACGCCAGGAACCCCCTGAACCTCGCCGGAATATTCCCGCTCGCTGCCCGTCTTGCGCATGGTCACGCCCCGCGCCTCGAACCAGTCAAAGGTTTTTTCCATCAGCCGCCCCTTGGACGGCACGCCGATTTTCAGCATGACGCGGCCCCCCGCAGATCGGCCACCATATGGGGCCGGATGATCCCGCCCACCGCAGGAATTGACCGCCCCGCGCCCAGCCGCGCCGTCAGCGCGTCATAGCGCCCGCCCGATGCGACCGAGGGCTGACCCTGCGGGCCAAGGAAGACAAAGGTAAAGCCGTCGTAATATTCCATGCTGGTGCGGCCAAGGCTGGCCTCGAACGGCAGGGTTTCCACCGAAATGCCGCGGGCGGCCAGCGCCTCCAGCCGCGCGGCGAAACGGTCCACCGCCGGGGCGATGGCGGGCAGCAGGGGCGTGATGCCGCGCAGGTGATCAAGTGCGGCCTTGGCGGGCGCTTGCAGGCCCAGAAGGTCATAGAGCAGAGCGGCCTCTGGCGCTGCAATGGGCTTGACCGCCGCATCCTCCAGCAAGGCCGCCGCACGTTCGGCAATATCCTGCTCTGACCGCAGGCCGATCAACGGCCCAGCCTGCGCGATCAGCGCATCGGGCGTGCCTTGGGCCAGCTTTTCCAACAGTTGCGCCCGCGCCGCCGGAACCGGCGCGCGACCGGCATAACGGTCGAGCAGAGCGCGGAACCTTTTGGGCCGCCAGATGTGACGCAAGAGCGCGGCCTTGCGCCGCTCGGTCGTGTCCAGGCCGCGCACAGCGGCCATAAGGATGCCGATATCACCCGTCACCGGGCGCAAAGGCAGGCCCGCCAGCAGGCTGGAAAACAGCGCGAACACCTCGGCATCGGCCCGCGCCGGGTTCGACCCGTCGAAGATTTCGAACCCGACTTGCAGGTATTCCCGCGCCCGGCCCCCCAGATGGTCCTGCTTGCGGAACACCTCGCCCATATAGGCATAGCGCGCAGGTTCCTCGGCCTTGGCGGCCATATGCGCCTGCACCACCGGCACGGTGAAGTCGGGGCGCAGCATCATCTCGCCATCCAGCGGGTCGGCGGTCACATAGGCGCGCGCGCGGATGTCTTCGCCGTAAAGATCCAGCAAGGTGCCCGCCGGTTGCAGGATATCCGTCTCGACCGGCTGCGCCCCGGCGGCGGCAAAGGCGGCGAACAGCCGCGCGGCCTCGGCGCGGATGGCGGGGCTGGTCATTGGGCCAGCATCTTGCGAACAGCGGCCACCAGATCGCCACGCGGCACCTCAACCTGCGCGGGGCGGTCTTTCCACTCCTCCAGCGTCGCATCTTTGGCGATCTGGGCGCCAAGGATCAGGTCTTTCAGGATGACCGAGCCCTTATCCGCCTCGTTCCCGCCTTGGATGACGGCGACGGGGGATTGGCGTTTGTCGGCATATTTCAACTGGTTGCCAAAGTTCTTGGGGTTGCCCAGATAAACCTCGGCCCGGATGCCTGCGTTGCGCAGGTCGGCCACCATAGACATGTAATCGGCCATCCGGTCGCGGTCCATCACCGTCACCACCACCGGCCCCGCCGTATCGCCGGTGCTGCGCCCCTTGGCGCGCAGGGCGGCCAGCAGACGGTCAACGCCGATGGAAACGCCGGTCGCGGGCACATCCTGCCCGGTGAACCGCTTGACGAGGCCGTCATACCGCCCGCCCCCCGCGACCGAACCGAAGCTGCGCTTGCGGCCCTTTTCGTCGAGGATTTCGAAGGTCAGTTCGGCTTCGAAGACGGGGCCGGTGTAGTAGCCAAGGCCCCGGACGACGCCGGGGTCGATGACGATCCGGTCTGGGCCGTAGCCGCCTGCGTCGAGGATTTCGGCGATGGCTTCGAGTTCAGCGACGCCTTCGCAACCCTCAACCGATGTGCCGACAAGTTCTCTGAGGCGCTTAACGACCCTACGATTTTGCTCAGACCTTTTAGCGAGTTGCGCTTCATAGGAACCAAGCGCGCGAAGATAGCTTTCAATCACCTCAACTTGCTCGAACGAAAGACCGGCCCCCTCTGTGAAATCCCCACTCTCGTCAGTCCTGCCTTTCATCAAAAGCGCAGCAACGCCGCCAAACCCCAGACGGTCTATCTTGTCGATGGCGCGCAGAACGATCCCGCGCTCGACTTCGAACTTAGTGGGATCGCTGGGGTCCAATATACCCGCGACCTCCATCACCCCGTTCAGAACCTTGCGGTTGTTGACCTTGACCACATAGTCGCCACGGGGAATGCCCACCGTCTCCAAGGCATCCGACAGCATCGCGCAAATTTCGGCATCGGCGGCGACCGAGGCAGAACCAACCGTATCGGCATCGCATTGATAAAACTGCCGGAATCGCCCCGGCCCCGGCTTTTCGTTGCGCCAGACCGGACCCATCGCGTAGCGGCGATAGGGCGAGGGCAGATCGTTGCGATACTGCGCCGCGACACGGGCAAGGGGCGCGGTCAGGTCATAGCGCAGCGCCAGCCAGTCCTTGTCCTCATCCTGCCAGGCGAAAACGCCTTCGTTCGGGCGGTCCACGTCGGGCAGGAACTTGCCCAGCGCCTCGACCGTTTCGACGGCACTGGTTTCCAGGGGGTCAAAGCCATAGCGGTGGTAAACCTCGGCGATCTTGTCCAGCATCGCCTTGCGCTCGGTCACCTCGGCGCCGAAATAGTCGCGGAAGCCTTTCGGCGTTTCGGCCTTTGGCCTGCGGATTTTCGCGTCGGACATGGGACGGCCCCCTTGCATCGGTCGGGGAACCCCTTATCGGATGGGGCATTAGGCGGCAAGGGTAGCGAAAGCATGGACCGGCACGAAGCACTGGAAGAACGCATGGCGCACCTGATCCGCGCGGTTGATGACCTGTCGGATGTGGTGGCCTGTCAGCAGACCGAGATCGACCGCCTGACCCGCCGCGTGCAGATGCTAATGGAGCGCGAGGCGGAACGAGAAGCGCAGGGGCTGGGAAGTGCGGAGGCCAATGTGCCGCCGCCGCATTGGTGAATCGCTAAAGTCGAGGGCGATACGGGATTGGCGCTATCCGCACCATATTGCGTGCGTCTTCGTTAAATATGTCGCGCAACTGCTCGATATAGGCTTCCTGAACTTGCACCTGCTGTTCCATCGGCCCGATGAGAACGTATTTGAGGCAGCGTTTAAGGCTGAGATCCCCTAGTTTGAAGTCATTGTAGTTATCGAACTTGAGTGTAAGAACCTTCTGTGGTCGGCCAGCTACAACTTTGCGCACGAAATCAAGACGTCCAGCCGCTTGAGGCGGAAGCACCGGGAAGCTTTCAATATGAAATAGGCGAAACTCTCGCTCCTCGATAAAATGTGGGCGCTTGGTCAAACACGCTGCAGCAGCCAAGTAGGATCGGACTACACTTTCTATCGCAAATGGGGACAGGTCTCGGATTTCAGTCGCGTACTCACCCAGTCGTTCGATCAATATGTCCAATTCAGCGATCAGTTCCCAAGTGTCCTTATATCGGACAAGGCCTGAATAAACGGGGAGCGTCCCGCCTTCTTGTTCAACCGCCTGAGCGTCAAATACTACGGCCACTGGCAGGTCAGTTCCGTAGCCGCGCCACATGGAGAGCCTTCCACCCGGATGGCGCCTACTGCAGTTCAACGAAAGTGACATAGCATAGGTCGAGTTTGCGATGTGGCTGGCTGTCCCCTGATAGAACTCGGCAAACTTCTTGAAAAACTCCGGGCTAGCCGCTTCTATTTTTTTTCGTCTTTCAGCGCCCTCAGAGCCGTCAAAGGCACCATAGATTGCACTGAGAGCATGATGAATTTCAGACGCGTCGTTCATAAGGCGCGTGTTACGCAGCCAAAGTTTTCCGCCTGATAGAATCTCCATCCCCACTGAGGCCGACGTGTAGTAGGCAAGATCGCGCAGATGGCTTAACCGCTTCTTTTCAAATAGCTTTGGCGCCAACCGCGTAAGCAGCTCATTTGCTTTTTGCCATTCCGACACCCCCGCATGGTCGATGCCATCTTCGGCCATCCCTAAACCTCCTCCACCATCACCACCCCCTGCATCGCCTTGATGGCGCCCTTGATCTGGGGCGTCACCGGGTAGCTTTGCGGCAAGAGGAGGTCGATCTCTCGCCCGTCCTCTTCGGGAATGCACAGGGTGATCTGCGCCTTTACGCGGCCCTGCACGCTGGCCAGCAGCGCGGCGAGCGAGGGGATCGCCTCGGGCCGGTTCAGGTGGATGCGCAGGTCGGCCGCCCCGGCCTGGGCAATCGCGGCATCGGGCGAGGCGACCGAGTTCGCCAACAGCTTCACGCCCTCGCCATCGGGGTCGACGCGGACCGACAGGATGACATTGCGGCCCGGCTCCAGCAGGTCGCGCGCCACCTCCAGCACATCGGAAAACACCGTCACCTCATAAAGCCCGGTCGGGTCGGACAGGGCGACAAAGGCAAAGCGGTTGCCCTTGGCCGATTTGCGCTCTTGCCGGGCGCTGACGGCGCCTGCGATCTTGGCGACGAAGGGCTGGCCCTTTTGCAGCGCCTCTTGCGTGATCTGGGCCAGGGTCTTGACCCCATCGCGTTTCAGCGCGGGCATGTAATCATCCAGCGGGTGGCCCGAGAGGTAAAAGCCAACCGCCTGATGCTCATTGCCCAACCGCTCAACCGGCAGCCAGTCATTGCGGTTGACCATGCGCGGTTCGGGCAGGTCGGCCCCGGCCTCACCGAACAGGGAAACCTGAGACGAGGTTTTCGCCTCGTGAATCGCCGCCGAATAGGCCACCAGCCCATCCAGCCCCTCGAACACGCGGGCGCGGTTGGCATCCAGCACGTCAAAGGCGCCCGCCCGGGCCAGCATTTCCAGCGGGCGCTTGCCGACGCGTTTCAGATCTACCCGGCGGGCAAGGTCAAACAGGGTGGCAAAGGGTTTCTCACCGCGGGCCTCCACAATCAGCCGCATCGCATCGACGCCGACGTTTTTGAGCGCGCCCAAGGCGTAAACCACCTTGCCGTCCTTCACATCAAAGGTCGCAAGGCTGCGGTTGACGCAAGGGGGAACGGTTTCGATCCCCATCTTGTCCAGCTCTCGCTTATAGACCGCCAGCTTGTCGGTCAGGTGAATATCGCAATTCATCACCCCGGCCATGAATTCAACCGGGTGGTTCGCCTTCAGCCAGCCGGTCTGATAGCTGACCACGGCATAGGCGGCGGCGTGGGATTTGTTGAAGCCATAGTTGGCGAATTTCTCCAGCAGGTCAAAGACCTCGCCCGATTTCTTGGCGTCGATCCCGTGGGTCTTGGCGCAGCCTTCGACGAACTTGGGCCGTTCCTTGGCCATTTCCTCGGCGATCTTCTTGCCCATAGCGCGGCGCAAAAGGTCGGCCCCGCCAAGGGAATAGCCGCCCATGACCTGCGCGATCTGCATCACCTGTTCCTGATAAACAATGATGCCTTGGGTTTCCTTCAAGATATGGTCAATGGTCGGGTGGATCGATTCAAGGTCGCGCTGGCCGTTCTTCACCTCGCAATAGGTCGGAATGTTCTCCATCGGGCCGGGGCGATACAGGGCCACCAGCGCCACGATATCCTCGATGCAAGTGGGCTTCATGCGCCGCAGCGCATCCATCATGCCGCTGGATTCCACCTGGAACACGGCCACCGTCTTGGCAGCGGAATAAAGGTCATAGGTCGCCTTGTCGTCCAGGGGTATATGGCCGATGTCGTTTTCCGCTCCGGCGGGCGGGGCATAAAGCTGCCGCCCGTCCTGCGCGATATGCAGCGGCCGCCCGCCTTTCAGGATCAGCCCAATCGCGTTCTGGATCACCGTCAACGTCTTCAGGCCCAGAAAGTCGAACTTCACCAGCCCCGCCGCCTCGACCCATTTCATGTTGAACTGGGTGGCGGGCATGTCGGACCGGGGGTCTTGATACAAAGGCACCAGCTCATCCAAAGGCCGGTCGCCGATCACCACCCCGGCGGCGTGGGTACTGGCGTTGCGGTATAACCCCTCGATCTGCTCGGCATAGGTCAGCAACCGCCCGACCACCTCCTCCTTCGCGGCCTCGCGCAAGCGCGGTTCATCGGCCAAGGCCTTGGTGATGGATACCGGCTTCACCCCCTCGACCGGGATCATCTTGGACAGCTTGTCCACCTGCCCGTAAGACAGTTGCAACACGCGCCCCACGTCGCGCACCGCAGCCTTGGACAGCAGCGCACCAAAGGTGATGATCTGCGCCACCTTGTCACGACCGTATTTGCCCTGAACATAGCGGATCACCTCTTCCCGCCGGTCCATGCAAAAGTCGATGTCGAAGTCGGGCATTGAAACCCGCTCGGGGTTCAGGAAGCGTTCGAACAGCAGGGCATAGCGCAAGGGGTCAAGGTCGGTAATGGTCAGCACATAGGCGACCAGTGACCCAGCCCCCGAGCCGCGCCCCGGCCCAACCGGAATGCCCTGCGCCTTGCCCCATTTGATGAAATCGGCCACGATCAGGAAATAGCCGGGAAAGCCCATCTTCTCGATGATGCCCAGTTCGAACCGCAGCCGCTCCTCATATTCCTCGCGGCTGGCCGCCAGCGGAATCACCGCCAACCGCCGCTCCAACCCCTCCCAGGCCTGACGGCGCAGCTCTTCCACCTCGTCATCGGCGAACTTCGGCAGAATGGGCTTGCGCTTGTATGCCATGAAGGCGCAGCGGCGGGCGATTTCGACGGTGTTCTCCAGCGCCTCGGGCAGGTCGGCGAACAGCGCACACATTTCGGCTTCGGATTTGAAATAGTGCTGCGGCGTCAGGCGGCGGCGGGGCTGCTGCTGATCGACATAGGCGCCCTCGGCAATGCAGATCAGCGCGTCATGCGCCTCATACATCGCGGGTTTGGGGAAATAGACGTCATTGGTCGCCACCAGCGGCAGGCCCATTTCGTAAGCCGTCTCGACGTGCCATTGCTCCGAGGCGGTCTCGGCCTCGGTCAATTTGCCGCCCTCGCCCGGATGGCGCTGCAATTCCACATAAAGCCGGTCGGGAAAAATGGCGGCCAGCGCCTGCATCAGCGCCCGCGCCCGTGTTGCCTGCGCCGTCATCAATAGCCGCCCGAACGGCCCGTCAGGGCCCCCGGTCAGGCAGATAACCCCCTCGGAATGCGCTGCAAGCTGATCCAGCCGCACCTGCGGCAACTGCCCGCCCGCATCGATATAAAGGCAGGAGTTCAGCTTCATCAGGTTCATATAGCCCGCCTCGGACTGCGCCAGCAGTACGATGGGCGCCGGAAGGCGCGGCTTTTCGCCGGGCTGACCGGGGTCATAGGTCAGGCTGATCTGGCAGCCGATGATCGGCTGCACACCGGCATCCTTGGCGTGGCTGGAGAATTCCAGCGCGCAGAACATGTTGTTGGTGTCGGTCACCGCAATGGCGGGCATTTCTGCCGCCGCCGCCAGCTTGACCAGTTTCTTGACCGGCACCGCCCCTTCCAGCAGCGAATGCTCGGTATGGGTGCGCAGGTGGATGAATCGGACGGGATTTGCCATGGAGTGAACCTAACCACGCCAGCCCCCGCCGCCAAGCCCGCGTCATTCTCTGCCAAAGCCAAAAGCTGCTTTCGGCTGGCCGTGAAAACTGCCCCTTGCCAGATTACCGGGCAATCGCTTCACTATCCCTGCCAGCGGGCATGAAAATGCGCGTTGGGGGCCGCGCGCCCGCTTTACGCCGCATCGGGTGGCCGCGCATCATCGCCCTGAACGAAAAGACCGCGGCAGGACAGAACATGGGCGAGATCGCGTTTCACCTGAACGGAACGCCGGTTCGCATTTCGGGCGAGGCGCCCACGCGAACCCTGCTCGACTGGCTGCGCGAAACCCGCGGCCTGACCGGCACCAAAGAGGGCTGTAACGAGGGCGACTGCGGCGCCTGCACCGTCATGGTGACGGATGAGGCCGGGCCAAAGGCGTTGAACGCCTGCATCCTGTTCCTGCCACAGCTTCACGGCAAATCCGTCCGCACGGTCGAGGGGCTGACCGGCCCGCAAGGCCAGGCCCATCCCGTGCAAACCGCCATGGTCGCCCATCACGGCACGCAATGCGGCTTTTGCACCCCCGGCTTCGTCATGTCGATGGCCGCGGCCCATGCCACGGGCCGCACCGATCATGATGATGTGCTGGCCGGGAACCTCTGCCGCTGCACCGGCTATGCCCCGATCATCCGCGCCGCGGAGGCTGCCGAAAGCGCGCCGGTCCCGGACTGGATTCGCGATGAACCCATTCCCCTTCCCGAAATATCCTCGGGGGGTGAGGCCGCAGGCCGAGGGGGGCAGACTGCCCCCCTGCGCCCGCAGTCGTCCGATGCGCTGGCAGCAGCCTACCTCGCCACGCCCGGGGCAACCCTGATCGCCGGGGCCACCGATGTCGGCCTCTGGGTCACCAAGCAACTCCGCGACCTCACGCCCGTGATCTTCCTCAATGCCATCACCGATCTGCAACGGATCGAGCCCGGCCCGGACACCATCCGCATCGGCGCGGGCGTCACGGTCGAGGCGCTGCGCCTTGCGATGAAGGCGCCCCATCCAGCCCTTGCCGAGATGCTGCGCCGTTTCGCCAGCGTTCAGGTCAGGAACGCCGCCACCATCGGCGGCAATATCGCCAACGGTTCCCCCATCGGCGACGGCCCGCCCGCGCTGATCGCGCTGGGTGCCACGCTGCATCTGCGCCGGGGCGAGGCCCGCCGCAACCTCGCCTTGGAAGACTTCTTTCTCGACTACCGCAAGCAAGACCGCCAGCCGGGTGAGTTTGTCGAAGCAATAACGATCCCCGCCACGGCCCCCGGCCTTCGCATCTACAAACTGTCGAAACGCTTTGATCAGGACATTTCCGCCGTCTGCGGCGCTTTCAACCTGACAGTTGAGGCGGGCGCCACCACCGCCGCCCGCATCGCCTTTGGTGGCATGGCAGGTATCCCGAAACGCGCGGCGGCAGCCGAGGCTGCCCTGACCGGCCAGCCCTTCACCGAAGCCACGATCCGCGCCGCCATGGCTGCGATGTCGCAAGATTTTCATCCGCTAACCGACATGCGCGCCAGCGCCGGCTATCGGATGCAAACCGCGCAGAACATGCTCTTGCGCTATTTCCACGACCTGAATGGCCTGCCCGTGAACGTGCTGGAGGTCGCGCCATGAGCATCGGTAAACCCCTCCCCCACGATTCCTCGCCCATCCAGGTGACGGGTCAGGCACGCTATACCGACGATATCCCCTTGCCCGCGGGCACGCTGCACCTTGCCTTTGGCCTGTCGCCAGTGGCGCATGGCGAGATCACCGCGCTTGACCTCACTGCCGTCCGCGCCGCGCCGGGTGTGGTCATGGTTCTGACTGCGCAGGACTTTGCCGAAGTGCCCGACTGCTCGCCCTCCACCCATGACGAGCCGCTTCTGTCCACCGGCACGGTTCATTTCGTTGGCCAGCCGATCTTCCTCGTCGCCGCCGAAAGCCACCTCGCCGCCCGCAAGGCCGCCCGTCTGGCCAAGATGGAGTTCCGCGAGCTTCCCGCCCTGTTGACCGTGGAACAGGCGCTTGCCGCCAATTCCCGCTTTGAACAGGGCCCGATCATCTGGACCAAGGGCGAGGCCGCGAATGCCATCGCCGCCGCCCCCCATGTCGTGGAGGGAGAGTTCGAGGTCGGCGGGCAAGAGCATTTCTATCTGGAAGGCCAGGTCGCCGCCGCCCTGCCGCAAGATGACGGGATGCACGTCTATTCCTCGACCCAGCATCCTTCGGAAATCCAGCACAAGGTCGCCCATGCCCTGCACCTGCCGATGAGCGCGGTTCGGGTCGAGGTGCGGCGCATGGGCGGCGGTTTTGGCGGCAAGGAAAGCCAGGGCAACTGGCTGGCCATCGCCTGCGCCGTTATCGCCGCCCGCACCGGGCGCCCGGCCAAGATGCGCTATGACCGCGACGATGACATGGTGATCACCGGCAAGCGGCATGACCTGAAAATCCGCTACCGCGCCGGGCATGATGCCCAAGGGCGGATCATGGGCGTCGAATTCACCCATCTGATGCGCTGCGGCTGGAGCCAGGATCTGTCGCTGGCCGTGGCTGACCGCGCCATGCTTACGTCCGACAACTGCTATCACCTGCCCGACATTCGCATTGAAAGCCACCGGCTGAAAACCAACACCTGCTCGGCCACCGCCTATCGCGGCTTTGGCGGCCCGCAGGGCATGATTGGCATCGAACGGGTGGTCGATCACATCGCCTTCGCCGTGGGGCGCGAACCGCTTGAGGTGCGCCGCCTCAACTTCTACCGCGCCGCGGACCCCACCGGGCCGGGAACCGGCCACCGCTATGGCGGCCCGCACTCCCCCGCCAATGCAGCACCGCAAACCACCCCCTACCACATGCCGGTTGAGGATTTCATCGCGCATGAGCTGGTGGCGGAGCTGGAGAAATCCAGCGATTATCGCACCCGAAAAACTGAAATCGCCGCCTGGAATGCGAAAAACCCGATACTGAAGCGGGGCATCGCCCTGACCCCGGTAAAGTTCGGCATCTCCTTTACCCTCACCTGGCTCAATCAGGCGGGGGCCCTGGTGCATGTCTATCAGGACGGCTCTATAACCCTGAACCACGGCGGCACCGAGATGGGTCAGGGCCTGAACCAGAAGGTTGCGCAGGTCGTGGCCGATGTGTTCGGCGTGGATACCGGCACCGTAAAAATCACTGCCACCGATACCGCCAAAGTGCCCAACACCTCGGCCACCGCCGCCAGCTCGGGCTCAGACCTGAACGGCATGGCCGCCAGGGCCGCCGCCGAGACCATTCGGCAGCGGCTGGCCGATTTCCTTGCCACACGCCATCAGACCACCCCCGACAAGGTGCGTTTTGAGGGCGGCACTGTGCTGGTGGCGGGCGAAAGCCACCCCTTCGCCAGTGTCGCCGCCCAAGCCTATCAGGCACGGGTTTCGCTCTCCTCGACTGGCTTTTACGCAACGCCGAAAATCACCTGGGACCGGATCAACGGCAGGGGTCGGCCGTTTTTCTACTTCGCCTATGGCGCGGCAGTGACCGAAGTGGTGATCGACACGCTGACTGGCGAAAACCGCATCCTGCGCACCGATATCCTGCATGACACCGGCAACCCGCTGAACCCCGCGCTCGATATCGGACAGATCGAGGGGGCCTATGTGCAAGGCGCAGGCTGGCTGACGACCGAAGAACTGGTGTGGGACGCCAAGGGCCGCCTGACAACCCACGCGCCCTCAACCTACAAGATCCCCGCCTGCTCCGACCGCCCCCGCATCTTCAACGTCGCGCTCTGGAACCAGCCCAACCGGGAGGATTCGGTTGGCCGATCGAAAGCTGTGGGCGAGCCTCCGTTCATGCTGGGCATCTCGGCCTTTCTTGCGCTGCGCGATGCCATTGCCGCCTGTGGCGATGGCAGCCGCTATCCTGCGCTGAACGCGCCCGCGACGGCGGAAAGGGTGTTGCTGGCGGTACGCGAACAACAGGGATCGGCATGATCGGGCTTGCCCATATCGGACTTGCCGCCGCCGCCGTCCGCTCTGGCGCATGTCATGTTTGACCTTTCCGAACTTTCCCATGCCGCGCATACCCACGGCACTGTGGCCCGTGTTGTCGTGGCCCATCACGACGGCTCGTCACCACGCGAAACCGGCGCCGCAATGCTGGTTTGGGCCGGCGGGCAGTCCGGCACCATCGGCGGCGGCGCGCTGGAATGGGAGGCTGTGCAGACTGCCCGCGCCCTGCTGGCCAAAGGAGCACCCCGCCTGGAGCGCCACCCCCTCGGCCCGAAACTCGGCCAGTGCTGTGGCGGCGCCGTCACCCTTCTGACCGAAGTTTACACCCCCGCCACCCTTCCCGCAGCCGCAGACGGCCTGATCGTCAGGCCAACCGATGCCTCCCCCATGCCGCTGGCTGTCAGACGGCTGCTCGGCCGAGCCCGCGCTCGGGGCGAGATGCCAAGCCCGCAACTGCTGCAAGGCTGGATGGTCGAACCCCTCGCCCGCCCCACCCGCCACCTCTGGATCTGGGGCGCGGGCCATGTCGGCCGGGCGCTGGTGCAGGTCATCGCACCCCTGCCCGAACTGGCAATCACCTGGATCGACGTAGCCCCCGACCGGTTTCCTGCGGCGGCCCCGCCGAACGTCCGCCTCCTGCCGACCCCGGCCCCCGAGGCCGCCGTCCCCCTTGCCGACCTTGAGGCCGATCACCTGATCCTGACCTTCAGCCACGCCCTCGACCTGGAGCTTTGTCATCGCTTGCTGATCCGTGGTTTTGCCACCTGCGGCCTGATCGGCAGCGCGACGAAATGGGCGCGCTTTCGCAGCCGCCTTGCGGCCCTGGGTCACCGCGCGGAAGACATCGACCGCATCATCTGCCCTATCGGCGATCCCACGCTTGGCAAACACCCACAGGCCATTGCAATCGGCGTCGCCGCCCGCTTCCTTCACACGGTCCCACAGGCCCGCATCAGACCAATTGCGAGCAAAGCCTGACCTCATCATCTGTTCATAAATATCCCACGGGGGTCCGGGGGTGTGAAACCCCCGGCGCCTGCCACCCAACCAAAGGCCCGCCATGTTCGACCTGATCGTCAAAAACGCCAACCTCCCCGATGGCCGCCGGGGCATCGACATCGCCATGGCCAAAGGCACCATCGCCGCCGTTGAGCCCGGCATCACCGCGGCGGCGCGCGAAACCATCGACGCAACCGGCCGCCTCGTCACCCCGCCGTTCTGCGATCCGCATTTCCACATGGATGCCACGCTTTCCCTTGGTCTGCCGCGCATGAACCGTTCGGGCACCCTGCTGGAAGGCATCGCCCTTTGGGGAGAGCTGCGCCCCATGCTGACACGCGAGGCGCTGGTCGAGCGTGCGCTGCGGTATTGCGACCTGGCGGTGACGCAGGGCCTTTTGAACATCCGCACCCATGTCGATACCTCCGACCCACGCCTTGTCACCGTTGAGGCGATGCTGGAGGTGAAAGAGCGTGTCGCCTCCTATATCACCCTACAAACCGTCGCCTTTCCGCAAGACGGCTATTTTCGTGCGCCCGAAGGGGTGAAATCGCTGGAACGCGCGCTGGACATGGGCGTCGATATCGTCGGGGGCATCCCCCATTTCGAACGCACGATGGAAGATGGCCGCGCCTCGGTTCAGGCGCTCTGCCGCATCGCCGCCGACCGGGGGCTGCCGGTAGATATGCACTGCGATGAAACTGACGATCCCCTTTCGCGCCATGTCGAGACGCTGGCGGCGGAGACCATTCGCCATGGGCTGCAAGGCCGGGTGGCGGGCAGTCACCTGACCTCGATGCACTCGATGGACAATTATTATGTCTCGAAACTCATCCCGCTGATGGCCGAGGCGCGGATGAACGTCATTCCCAACCCCTTGATCAACATCATGCTTCAGGGCCGTCATGACACCTACCCCAAGCGGCGCGGCATGACCCGGGTGAAAGAGTTGATGGCGGCGGGCCTGAACGTGTCCTTCGGGCATGATTGCGTGATGGACCCGTGGTATTCGATGGGGTCTGGCGACATGCTCGAGGTCGGGCATATGGCCATTCACGTCGCGCAAATGGCGGGGCTGGACGAAAAGGCCGCGATCTTCCGCGCGATCACCGAGAATTCCGCCGTAACCATGGGGCTGGAGGGCTATGGGCTGGCCAAGGGCTGCAAGGCCGATCTGGTGGTGCTGCAAGCCCGCGACCCGGCAGAGGCGCTGCGCCTGAAATCGGTCAAGCTGGCGGTGGTCAAGGCGGGCAAGGTTATCGCCCGCACCCCGGCCCGCGAAGGGGCGCTGTTTCTGGATGGGCGGCCGGAACGGATCGACCCGTCACTGGGATTCGCGCCTGAATACTGATGATCTGTCTCAGGTCACATTACCCGCGCCACAAAGGTTTCAGATGTGTCCTCGACGGTTGCGGCTTGCTCGCCACAGGTGGCTGCCCATAAAATGATCGGATTGTACCCAAAGGCTAAAGAATGGCAGATCGTAACATCCGAGTATGGGCTGCAATCACTTCAATCATCGTGACATTGGCAACATCAGCGCGGGCAGATGACGCATTTTCCGTAGCTCCCTTTGTCGTCGAACTGGGCGACACGGTTAATGGTCAAGGGCTTCCGTACTTCGCCAATGCCTGGTGGCAATGGGCGGCTTCTGCCCCACAAACACTTGATCCTGTTCAGGATCTGACGGGCGCAAACTGCGGCACCAATCAACAAGGTGCCGTGTGGTTTCTGGCCGGTGGCTACGGAACTTCGCGAATTTCGCGAACCTGCACTGTTCCGCAAGGGCGCTACATTTTCTTTCCGGTTATCAATATCATCACGGGCGCACCGTCCAGCCTGTCCGATGCCTGCGCGACGGCCAAGCGAGACGCTGCGCGCAATAACGACAGCTATGTCTATATCCGCGTCAGCCTGAACGTCAGCGAAGTGGACAAGGCAGAGCGCTTCCGCATCGCATCGGAGGACTGCTTTGAGCTCTTTTCACGTTTGCCGCAGCAGATGAGGCCGCAAGTGGACTATCATAGTGCCACTGACGGTTACTGGATCATGCTTAAACCACTGCCTGCGGGGCAATACCATCTGGAATTCAAGGCGTTTTATACCAATGATGGTGATGCCTTCGGCGATATGGTCCAGAACATCAGTTATGATCTGACCATCGCCCCATCCTGATGCCGTCGCGTCCTTGCTGGCGTCATTCCCAGAACCCCTCATGCACCGCCGCCGCTTCGTCCTCCAGCATCGGGCCGATCACCTCGACCTTGCGCTGACCGGCGGCGAAAACCACCTCACAGGGCAAATCCAGCGTCGGGTTTTCCGGGTGGTTGCCGGTGATCTTCTTGAGGTCTTTCTCGGTCAGCCCGTAAACCACACGGCGAAGCCCGGTCCAATAGATCGCCCCCGCGCACATCGCGCAGGGTTCGGCACTGGTATAGATGGTGCATTCCTTCAACAGATCATGCGGCAGCGTGGTCGAGGCACGCGTCATCAAGACCCGCTCGGCATGTCCCGTCATGTCATGGTCGGGCATGAAGGCGTTGTGCTGGGTCATCAACACCTTGCCATCCGGTCCGACAAGAATGCAGGCGAAGGGGTGGTTGCCGCCATCGCGCGCCTTGCGGCTTTCCTCGATCGACAGGCGCAGCAGGGCAACATGGTCCAGGGCGGATTCGGTCATGGGGGTCTCCTTGGGGTCTGATGCAGACTTGCCCCTGTCCTGCCCCGGCGCAAGGCCCTGTCCAGAGGCCCCAAGGGCGGTTTCGCCCAAAGGTTGCCAGCACAGGTCCGGGATTGCCCCATTTTCAGGCGAGACCGCCCGGAAAGTAGGCGCCAAGCGCCGGGAAAAGTGCTGGCCTTGCGGCTTTCGGACCAGACGGTCAAGATTTTTCGTCCAGCATGATTTCAAATATTATCAATAGGATAGGGTGAAAAATCCAACAGATCTGACGTATTTCGACGATGTGGGCTTACTGGCAAGCGACAAAGAACCACACCGCTTGAAATGCTTGTGGGGGGGCGGGTTTCCGGTCTAGCTTGCTTGGGAAATATGCAGACCGGGTAGGGGAACTGACGGAAAGATAGGCTGGCACAGGCTGGAATGCGCGAAAACTCCGCTTTTCCGGCCGATTCCGATGGCAAAATGTGGTGTTCGGGAAATCTTGAAACTGTTTCAAAAGCCCGCCGCGTAGGCAGGCAATCCTTGCCTCGCCCACACTCTGCCCCTGTCCCCCGGCCCCCCGGCCCGGTTGAACCACGGAGCGTCGATGGAGCCTTCCTCCCTTCCCCCTCGCCTTGATCTGACCGGCATCACCAAACGATTTCCGGGGGTGCTGGCCAACGACCATGTGGGCTTTGCGGTCAGGCCAGGGGAAATCCATGCCCTGCTGGGCGAGAACGGCGCGGGCAAATCGACGCTGGTCAAGATGATCTATGGCATCATGCAGCCCGATGCGGGCGAAATCGCCTGGAACGGCCAGCGGGTGACGATTGCGAACCCCAAGGCAGCGCGCAAGCTGGGCATCGGCATGGTGTTTCAGCATTTCTCGCTGTTCGAGGCGATGACGGTGCTGGAAAACATCGCGCTGGGCATGGATGCCAGTATTCCGGCCCGTGCGCTTGAGGCAAAGATCCTGTCGGTCATGGGGCAATACGGGCTGAAGCTGGACCCCCATCGCATCGTCTCTACCCTGTCGGTGGGCGAACGGCAGCGGATCGAGATTGTCCGCGCGCTTCTCTTGAACCCCAAGCTGCTGATCATGGATGAGCCAACCAGCGTGCTGACGCCGCAAGAGGTGGATCAGCTTTTCGTCGTCCTGCGGCAACTCGCATCCGAGGGATGCTCAATCCTGTACATCAGCCACAAGCTGCATGAAATCAAGGCTTTGTGTGACAGTGCCACCATCCTGCGCGGCGGCAAGCTGGTGGATACCTGCGACCCAAAGGTGGAAACCAGCCGTTCGATGGCGGAAAAGATGATTGGGGGCAGCCTGAAAGACATCCAGCGCAACGCAGACCGCAGCTTTGGCCCTGACAAACTGGTCGTCAAGGCGCTGTCGCTGACCCCGCCGGGTGCCTTTGCCGTGGCGCTGCGCGAGATCAGCTTTTCCGTACGGGCTGGCGAGATTTTCGGCATCGCCGGGGTTGCCGGCAACGGACAAAATTCCTTGCTGCTGGCGCTGTCGGGCGAAGAAGTGGCGCCCGATCACGGCGCCGTCGTGGTGAATGGCGATGCCGTCGGCGGGCTGGCCGCGAAAGAGCGGCGCCTGAAGGGTATGGCAAGTGTGCCGGAAGAGCGAAACGGTCATGCCGCCGTCCCCACCTTCAGTCTGACCGACAATGCCGTGCTGACGGCGCGCGACCGGCTGGGCATGGTGCGCGCCGGTCTGATCGACGCACGCGCCGCCCGCACCTATGCGGGCGAGGTGATCGAGGCGTTTTCGGTCAAGGCCACAGGGCCGGGGGCAGCGGCCGAAAGCCTGTCGGGCGGGAATTTGCAGAAGTACATCATGGGCCGGGAAATCCTGCAAAAACCGCAGGTTCTGGTGGTCAGCCAACCGACATGGGGCGTTGATGCCGGGGCGGCGGCGGCGATCCATCAGGCGCTGGTCGATCTGGCTGCCACCGGCTCGGCCATCGTGGTGATCAGCCAGGATCTGGATGAGCTGTTGTCGCTGTGTGACACGCTGGCCGTGATAAACGAGGGGCGGCTTTCGGCACCGATGAAGGTGGCCGATGCCAATATCGAGGAGATTGGCCTTCTGATGGGCGGCATTCACGGCGAAGGGGGCAGCGCCCATGCGGCTTAAGCTGGAAAAACGCCCCGAACCCAGCATTGCGATGCAGGTGCTGACCCCGATCCTGTCGGTGGTGGCGACCATGTTCATCGGGATGATCGTCTTCGACCTTTTGGGCATCGACGGCTTTCGTGCCGTGGTCGATATTTTCCTGACCCCGCTTCTGGCCAGCTACAAATGGCAGGACGTGGCGGTCAAGGCCGCCCCCCTGATCATCATCGCGCTGGGGCTGTCGGTGGGCAACCGGGCGCAGGTGTGGAACATCGGGGCCGAGGGCCAGTATATCATCGGTGCACTTTGCGCCGCCGGGGTAGGCATCGCCTTTGGCCCGGTGGGCGGGTTTTTCGTGGTCCTGCTGATGATCCTTGCGGGGATGCTGGGCGGCGGCGCATGGGCGGCGGTGCCTGCCGTGCTGCGGACGCGGTTCAATGTGAACGAGATCCTGTCGAGCCTGATGCTGACCTATGTGGCGGCGCAGGTGCTCAGCTATCTGGTGGGCGGCCCGTGGAAAGACCCGAACGGCCGCAACTTTCCCGCCACGGCGCCGCTGCAACCAGACCAGACGCTGCCCATCTTGGTACCCGGCACCACGATTCATCTGGGCGTGCTGATCGCCCTTGTCCTGCCCTTTGTCTTCTGGCTGGTGATGAGCCGGGCGGTCTTTGGCTATGCCCCCCCGCCACGGCGGGTTTGACAGCCGCCGCACCATCATGTCCACGCTGATCATCGGCGGTGCCATGGCTGGCCTTGCCGGTGCGCTGGAGCTTACGGGCGCCCTGAAGGCCATCAACCTTGGTTTCCCCTCGGGCTATGGCTTTTCCGCAATCATCGTCAGCTTCCTGGGGCGACTGAACCCCATCGGCTGCCTGATTGCCGGGATTGTGCTGGCCGTCACCTATGTGGGCGGACAGGTGGCACAGACCACCGTGCATATCCCTAATGCAACCGCTGGCATCTTTCAGGCAATGATGCTGTTCATGATCCTCGCCTCTGACATCCTGATCCGCTATCGCGTCCGGCTTGTCGCTTCTGCCAAGCCACAAACCGTCGCCGGAGAGTAAGATGACCCTTGATCTGATCATTGCCGCGCTGATGACCGTCGTGGGCCTGACCACCCCAATCCTTCTGGCCGGATTGGGCGAGCTGGTGACCGAGAAGTCCGGGGTGCTGAACCTTGGGGTCGAGGGGATGATGCTGATGGGCGCCATCAGTGGCTTTGCGGTGACGGTGTTCACCTTCAACCCCTGGCTTGGCGTTCTGGGCGCGGCCTTTGGCGGGGCGGCAAGTTCGATGCTGTTTGCCGTGCTGGTCCTGCAACTCAATTCGAACCAGGTGGCGACGGGTCTGGCGCTGACCATCTTTGGCACCGGACTATCGTCGCTGATCGGGCTGTCCTTCGTCGGGCGCATCGTGCCGCCGTTCTCCTCGATCTTCCCGGCTGCCCTGTCGCGCCATCCGGTCTGGCAGGTGATCTTCGGCTATTCGCCCATCGTCTATTTCGCCCTGATCATGGTGCCCATCACTGCATGGTTCCTGCACCGCACGCGTGCGGGCCTGATCCTGCGGGCGGTGGGCGAAAATGACCATTCCGCCCATTCCATCGGCTATTCGGTCGTGGGCGTGCGCTATGCCGCGATTGCCTTCGGGGGCGCGATGGCCGGCATCGGTGGGGCCTATTTCAGCATGGTGATCACCCCGATGTGGGCCGAAAAGATGACCGCCGGGCGCGGCTGGATCGCGCTGGCGCTGGTGGTGTTCGCAGGCTGGCGCACCGGGCGCCTGCTGGCGGGGGCCTATTTCTTCGGCATCCTGATGGCGCTGGAGCTTTATGCCAAGGCCGCCGGATTTTCCTTCATGCCATCACAGTTCTGGGCGGCAATGCCCTATCTGATGACCGTTGCGGCACTGACCATCATTTCCGCCCGCGGCACGCAAGGGGCCAACGCGCCCGCCTGCCTTGGCAAACCCTTCCTACCCTCAACCTAAAAAACCAACAGGAGAGTAATCATGGCAAATGTTTCCCGCCGCGCATTGATGAAGGGGGTCGGCGCTGCCGCAACCCTGTCGATGATCGCGCAGATGGCCAAGGCCGAAGGCAAGGTGAAGGTCGGTTTCATCTTCCTCGGCCCCATCGGCGACTATGGCTGGACCTGGGCGCACAACAAGGGGCGCGAGGCGATTGACGCTGCCTTGGGCGACAAGGTGGAAACCGTCTATGTCGAGAACGTCGCCGAAGACGCCTCGGCCGTGCCGGTGATCCGCGACCTGGCAAACCAGGGCTGCAAGCTGATCTTCACCTGCTCTTACGGGTATATGGACCAGACCATTCAGGTCGCCTCTGAATTCCCCGATGTGAAGTTCGAACATTGCACCGGCTTCAAACGCGCCGACAACGTGGCCACCTACAATTCCAAGTTCCACGAAGGCCGCGCCGTTCTGGGCACCATCGCGGGCAAGATGTCAAAGTCGGGCGTGCTGGGCTATCTGGGCAGCTATAAGGTGCCCGAGGTGGTCTTGGGCGTGAACGCCTTCTGCCTGGCAGCACAGCAGCAGAACCCCGATGCCAAGGTCAAGCTGGTGATGATCGACTCGTGGTTCGATCCGCCCAAGGAAGCGGCCGCGACCGACACGCTGATCAACCTGGGTTGCGATATCGTCACCACCCATACCGACAGCCCGGCCGCGCTGCAAATCCTTGAACAAAAGGGGCTTTACGGCTTTGGCCAGGGTGCCGACATGTCGTCTTTCGCGCCCAATGCCCACCTGACCGCGATCGAGGACATCTGGGGGCCCTATTACGTTCAGCGCGCCCAAGCGATCGTGGACGGCACCTGGAAGTCGGAAGATACTTGGGACGGCATGAAGGAAGGCACCGTCATCATTTCGCCTTACAACAAGGCGGTGCCGGCGGATGTCGCGGCCCTGGCTGATGGCGTGCAGGCGGGCTGGAAGGATGGCAGCTATGACGTTTTCAAAGGCCCGATCTACGATCAGGACGGCAACCTGAAGGTCAAGGAAGGCGAGACCATGTCGCTGGCCGATCTGGCTGTGATCGACTGGTTCGTGAAGGGCGTCGAAAGCGCCGCGTAAGGCTGGCACAGGCAAGAAACTGGGGCGGGCATTGGCCCGCCCCTTTTCATTTCCCCTGCGGCAATCGGGCGTAATTTTCACATATACATTTATATATTCGAATATATATTAGTCTCGTGATACCGGAGGGAGGAACGGGAATGGCACATATCGTCGTATTGGGGGCCGGTCTTGGCGGCTCGATCATGGCCTATGAGTTGCGCGACCAGTTGCGCGCCGAAGACAGGATCACCGTGGTCACGAAGGAACCGAAGTATCACTTCGTGCCCTCAAACCCCTGGATCGCGGTCGGCTGGCGCCAGCGTGAGGAGATCACCGTCGATCTGGCTCCGGTGATGGCGAAAAAGGGCATCGAGTTCAAAGCGATGGCGGCCGAAAAGGTCATTCCGCAGGAAAACCGCATCGCGCTGGCCGATGGCAGCTCGGTTTCGTATGACTATCTTGTCATCGCAACCGGCCCGGAATTGGCCTTTGACGAGATTGAGGGCTTTGGTCCCCATGGCGGCTATACCCAGTCCGTCTGCCATATCGACCATGCCGAACAGGCGCGTGAGGTTTTTGAAAAACTGTTGAAGAACCCCGGCCCGGTGATCATTGGCGCGGCGCAGGGCGCAAGCTGCTTTGGCCCGGCCTATGAATTCCTGTTCATCCTTGAAACCGCCCTGCGCAAGGCCAAGATCCGCGACAAGGTGCCGATGACCTTCGTGACCGCCGAGCCCTATATCGGCCACCTTGGCCTTGACGGGGTGGGCGATACCAAGGGCCTTCTGGAATCCGAGATGCGCGCCAAGCACATCAAATGGATCACCTCGGCCCGGGTGAAAAAGGTCGAAGACGGCAAAATGTGGGTCGAGGAGGTGGCCGATGACGGCAGCGTCAAGGCCACGCGCGAAATGCCCTTTGCCTTTTCCATGATGCTGCCCGCCTTCCGCGGTATAGCGCCCCTGCGCGGCATCGACGGCCTGTCGAACCCCCGCGGCTTTACCATCGTCGATAATCACCAGCAGAACCCGACCTTCCGCAACATCTTTGCCGTCGGCGTCTGCGTGGCAATCCCGCCGATGGCCCCAACCCCGGTGCCCTGTGGCGTGCCCAAGACCGGCTTCATGATCGAGTCAATGGTCACGGCCACCGCCCACAACCTCGGCAACATCGTGCGCGGCAAGGAACCTGACCGCGTGGGCACCTGGAACGCGATCTGCCTGGCCGACTTCGGCGACGGGGGTGTGGCTTTCGTCGCCCAACCACAGATTCCGCCGCGCAACGTCAACTGGTCGTCCAGCGGTAAATGGGTGCATCTGGCCAAGGTGGGGTTCGAGAAGTACTTCCTGCGAAAGCTGCGCAAGGGCACCTCGGAGCCGTTCTACGAAAGCCTGGCGCTCAAGACCCTTGGCATCGACAAACTGAAGGCAACGACCGAGGGGTAAGGGAGGGGGCGTCGTTCAGGCAACCCCGGTTCGGGCGGATCAGGAAACGCAGCGCGTTTC